>Ga0209676_1003069_pt1 | contig 10771 bp, 9 predicted proteins | sample AraplaCvi_mLB_r2_FD_184282 | JGI IMG/M metagenome (GOLD analysis project Ga0209676, IMG submission 184282) | Arabidopsis root microbial communities from North Carolina, USA - plate scrape MF_Cvi_mLB_r2 (SPAdes) (version 2) | ecosystem: Host-associated > Plants > Roots > Endosphere | place: USA...
TGTAGGTGAAGCCGCTGGCCGCCGTGGCGCCGAAGGTCACCGCGCTCACGCCGGTGAAGTTGGTCCCGTTGATGGTGACGGTCGTGCCGCCCGAGGTCGGCCCCGCCGTCGGCGAGACCGAAGTCACGGTCGGCGCCGGGATGTAGGTGTACTGGTCCGCCGCGCTGGTCGCGCTGGTCCCGCCCACGGTGGTGACGCGGATGTCCACCGTGCCCGTCCCGGCCGGAGCCGTGGCGGTGATGCTGGTGCCGCTGAGCACCGTCATGCTGGTCGCCGCGGTCGCGCCGAAGGTCACGGCGGTGGCGCCCGAGAAATTGGTCCCGGTGATGGTGACGGTCGTGCCGCCCCCTCCAGGACCCGACGTCGGCGTGATCGAGGTGATGATCGGCGCCGCGACGTAGGTGAACTGGTCCGCCGCCGAGGTCGCGCTGGTCCCGCCCACGGTGGTGACGGTGACGTCATAGGTCCCGGCGCTGTTCGCCGGAGACGTGGCGGTGATCTGGGTGTTGCTGTTGATCGTGTAGGTGGCGTTGGTCGCCCCGAACTTGACCGCCCCCGTCGGACTCGCCGCCGAGAAGCCTGTGCCGGTGATGATCACCGTCGTGCCGCCGCCCGTCGGCCCCGCCGTCGGACTGACCGAGGTCACGGTCGGCGTCGCCACATAGGTGAACTGGTCCGCCGCGGTGATGGCGGAGGTGCCTCCGCCGGTCGTCACGCGCACGTCCACCGTGCCGGCCGTGCCGGCCGGAGCCGTGGCGGTGATCGAGGTGGCGCTGTTGTAGGTGAAGCCGCTCGCCGCCGTGCCGCCGAAGGTCACCGCGCTCACGCCGGTGAAGTTGGTGCCGGTGATGGCGACGCTGGTTCCGCCCGAGGTCGGGCCGGACGTCGGCGAGACCGCGGTGACGGTGGGCGTGAGCGAAATGATGGTGACGCTGTAGGCCTGGTCCTTGGTGGCCGGCCCCGTGCCGGTCGAGCTGTCCGTCGCGCGAATGGTGAAATTGTAGGTGCCGCCCGTGGTGGGCGTGCCCGACAGAACGACGTTGCTAGTGGTGGCGTTCACCGTGGTGGGCGTGCCCAGCGACAGCCCGGGAGGCAGGGATCCGGCCACCACGGAGAAGGTGTAGCCCGCGGTGCCGCCCCCGGCCGTCAGGGTCTGGCTGTAGGCCGTGCTCTGGGTGCCGCCCGGCAGGCTGCTGGTCAGGGTGAGCGTCGGCGCGGCGATGGTGACATTGACGGTGGCCGTCAGGCGCCCGGCGCCCGAGCATCCCGCGTCATTGCAGAAATACATGGTGAAGGTGTCGGGGCCGATCCGGCCCGCTTGCGGCGTGTAGGTCAGGGTGTTGTCGGCGGCGTTGGTCACCCCCGACCAGGTCCCGCCGCCGACCGAGGCGCCGGAGGTCGGCGGCGCGACGCCGCTGTCCACCGCCGGGTACCGCGGGTCGCACGCGGCCAGGGTCGCGGCGTTGACCGACTGGCTCATCACGTAGGTGTTGTTGGTCGAACGGTAGGCGACCGTCCCCCAGTTGATCGTGCAGGTTCCCGCGGCCTCGGCGCGCTGAGGCGCCGCCACGCCGAACACCATGGTGGCGAACAGCAACAGGAAGAACGGCGCGCAGGCCGAGGCGAACAGGCGGCTCAGCCGCGCAAAATCAAAAGCTTTCACCCGACCCTCACCTGTCCCGATGCTACCCGGTCGGCGCGCGGCTTCTGATCAATCCGGCCGCGTCGCATCCCAGGAAGGAGCCCCCCAAAGGCTCAACCCAAAGTTCCGAGTATCAACACTATGCCGAAGTTTGCCCCTTAGCAAAGAGTTAACCCGCAAAACGCGAATTCGAAAACTCCCATGTTGCCAAAGTTGCGAACTTGGTCCCTAGTCGGTGAACGTCGGTCGGGGAGGATCGGCGGCCATCCAGACGGCCCTGCAAGGCCCGACCGGATTGTCCGCGTATTCAAAGAGTAAGCTTAGTCCAGTCGTTCGGGCAGGCCGAACGACGGCCATCGGGGAGAGCGCGCGTGTCAGAGTATTATCTCGGCCAGATCATGTTGACCGGCTTCACCTACGCGCCGAAGTTTTTCGCGCAATGCAACGGTCAGTTGATGCCGATCCCGCAGAACCAGGCCCTCTTCAGCCTGATCGGGACCATCTACGGCGGCGACGGCGTACGCACTTTCGCCCTGCCGGACCTTCGGGGCCGCACGCCGATGGGACAGGGCAACTCGCCCATGGGCGGCAACTATCCGATCGGCGCGGTCGGGGGCGTCGAACAGGTGACCCTGTCCCTGGCGCAGTTGCCCCAGCACACGCACATGTTCGCGGCCACCACGACGGCCGGCGCCGTCACCATCCCCACCGCATCCGGCACCTACGCCACGGCCACCATCCCTGACGGCGCGGGCACGGAGAACATCTATGCGTCGCCGTCCGCAGGCGCGGACGTTCCGCTCCTGGCCGGCGCGGTCACCCAGACGGGCGGCAACCAGCCGCACAACAACATGCAGCCGTTCCGGGTGATCAACTTCAATATCGCCCTGTCGGGCATCTTCCCGTCGCGAAACTGAGGAGGCAGGACGATGAGCACACCCTTCGTCGGCGAAATCCGTCAATTCGGCTTTCCGCGTATCCCCACCGGCTGGCAGGCCTGCGACGGCTCGCTGCTGCAGATCGCCCAGTATGACGTCCTCTTCAACCTGCTGGGCACGACCTATGGCGGGGACGGGGTGACCACCTTCGGCGTGCCCGACCTGCGCGGTCAGGTTCCGATTCATCAGGGCAACGGCATCGGTCTGACGCCGCGTTCGCCCGGCCAGAACGGCGGGCAGGAATCGGTGACCCTGACCACCGCCCAGATCCCGCAGCATAGCCACACCTGGCTCGCGACCGCGGGGGCCGCGACCACCGCGACGCCCGGGAACACGGTCATCCTCGCCGCCGTGCCGGCGCCCGACACCATGTATGTGACGGACACCACCGGCTATGCCGCCACGCCCTTGGCCGCGACCAGCGTGCAGCCCGCCGGCGGCAGCCAGCCGCACGACAACATGATGCCCACGCTGACGGTCAACATCTGCATCGCGACGGAAGGCATCTACCCGGCGCAACCCTGACGTCCGCTGATCACAGTCGAGGTCCCTCGACGCAAGAACATCGAGAAGCTCCATGACCGAACCCTATGTCGGCGAAATCCAGCTCTTCGGCTTTCCCTTCGCCCCCGCCCACTGGGCGACGTGCAACGGCCAGATCATCGCCATCCAGCAGAACACGACCCTGTTCGCCCTCATCGGAACCCTGTACGGCGGCGACGGGCGGGTCACCTTCGCCCTGCCGAATTTCGGCGGCATGGCCGGTGACAACCAGGGCCAGGGCCCCGGCCTGACCCAGCGCTTCGTCGGCGAGATGGTGGGCGAGCCCAATGTGAATCTGCTCGTCAACGAAATGCCGATGCACACCCACGCGGCGCAGGTCTATCTGGCCCGTGGGGTCACGGCGCGGGTCGACACCCCGGTAGCGGGATGCGCGCCCACCAACTGTACGGCCTCGCACGGCTTCACCACCGACGGCGCCGCACCCAACGCCCTGTTCAATCCCATGATGCTGGCGCCGGCCGGCGGGGGCCAGTCGCACCCGAACCAGCAGCCCTTCCTGGCGGTGAACTATTCGATCGCGTTGCAGGGCGTTTTCCCGAGCTTCGGCTGAGAACGAACTTCCCCGTGAACCAACCTCTCGACGCCCCCGCCGGCTGGTCCGCGCGGGGGCTTTCCTTACGCGGCAGGACCGAGGGCGACGCGCCTTTCCTGCGCGCGCTCTACGGCGCGTTTCGGGCGGCGGAGCTGGCGCCGGTCCCGTGGACGGAGGCCGCGAAGGCCCAGTTCCTGGACAGCCAGTTCGCGCTGCAGACGACCCATTTCGACCGCTTCCATCCCGAGGCCGACTTCCTGATCGTGGAAGAGGCCGGGACGCCGATCGGGCGGCTGTATCTGGACCGGACGGCGGACGGCTTCCTGATCGTGGACATCGGCTTCTTGCCGCACAGGCGTGGCGCCGGCCTGGGCGAGGCGCTGCTGCGGCACGTGCATTCAAAGGCGGCCGAGGCCGGCGCGGGCCGGGTCTGGCTGCATGTGCTGGAGAGCAATCCGGGCGCCCGGCGGCTGTACGAAAGGCTCGGCTTCGCCCTGATCGAGGGCGGCGAAGGCCCCTATCAGCGGATGGCCTGGCCGGTCAGTTGAAGACGGCTTGGTACAGGATGCCCGACGCGTCACGACCGATGGGCACCAGGAAGATGTCCACCGCCCCCAGGGTCTCGTTCTTCATCCGATAGGTCTTCTGCGGCAGCAGCACCGGCGACTGGCTCTTGAACGTCAGCGCGAACGGCGCCCGCATCATGCCGGCATAGGCATGGATTTGCAGGGGCTGAACCTGGACCAGGGTCATGGGCAGGGAGCTTTCGCCCACGCCGACGTCGAAGGTCTCGTTGGCCCGACCGGCGAAGGTCTCGCACGACAAAAGCTGCACCGCGCCCTCCCCCGGCTGGTCACGAAGGCAGGTTCGCCCGACTTCGGGCGCGATGCAACCGCCGGGCGCTGGCGGATCGGATTTCGCGCGACCGGGATCCGGTGAAGACGTAGGGGCGCGGGCGCGATAGGCTTGCCCTTCCCCACCCCGGAGCCCCCCATGAAATCGTTCGCCCTGATCAGCCTGGCGTTCGCCTCCCTCCTATCAGTGAGCGGACCGGCGGCGGCCAATGACTGGCCGGGCGGCGCCAAGGCGGCGGTGGTCTTGACCTATGATGACGCGATGGAGTCCCAGCTGGCCGTCGCCGTGCCGGAGCTGGACGCGCGGGGGCTGAGGGCGACCTTCTTCTTGTCGAACGTGAAGCAGGCCGACCTGCCGCGCTGGCGCGCCGTGGCGGCCGAGGGGCATGAGCTGGGCAATCACAGCCTGTTCCACGCCTGCGCCGCCGCCACCTTCCCGGCCGATCCCCGCTACACCACCGAGGCCTATACGGTGGGCGAGATGCTGCGTGAGATCGAGCAGGCCAATGTGCTGCTGACCGCCATCGACGGGCGCGAGCGGCACGGCATGGCGACGCCCTGCGGCCAGAGCACGGCGGGCGGGGTCGACTATCTGGAAGCCCTGAGGGCGGCGAACCTGGTCACCTATGTGCGCGGCGTCTTCGTCCAGCCCGAGGAGCTGGGCGCCGAGGTGGCGGGCATGGACCGGATGCGCATTCCGGCGCGCGGCTTTGACGCCGACGCGACCGGGGCGGATCTGATCGCCTATGTGCAGCAGGCCGTGGACGGCGGCGGGATGGCGGTGCTGCTGTTCCACGGCGTGGCCGGCGAACACATGCCGGTCTCGGCCCAGGCGCACACCGAACTGCTGGACTGGCTGGCGGCGCACAAGGACCTGGTCTGGACCACGACCCTGCAAGAGGCCCTGGACCACGCCGCCCCCCGGCCCTAGGCCGGAGCGAGGGTCGCGGCCCTGGCCCGGTCGGGGTGGGCGACCTCGTGGGTGTACTGGGCGGCGCCGGATGCGGGGATGACCTCGCCGGCGCGGTCGGCGATGCGATCCCATTGCGCCTCGATGCGCTCGGCGGCGTCCGGCGCGGCGCCCAGATGGATGCCCCGGGTCATGGTGATGTGCGCCTGTTCGAAGGCCCCGGCTCCCGCCAGCAGGATGGTCCGCGTCGGGGCGCTGTCGGCGGCCAGGGCCACGACGCCGGGGCTGACCAGATCGGTCGACAGACCCTTCAGGTCATCTTCAGAATAGAGGCCTTCGGTCATCTGGGTGGCGGCGCTGGGCGCCAGGCAGTTCACGTGGATGCCGGACTTCTGACCTTCCAGGGCAAGGGTCTGCATCAGTCCGACCAGGGCCATCTTGGCGGCGCCGTAGTTGGACTGGCCGAAATTGCCGTACAGGCCCGAGGACGAGGTGGTGAAGATCACCCGGCCGTAGCCCTTGTCGCGCATGTGGGCCCAGGCGGCCTTGGTCAGGTTGACCGAACCCATCAGGTGCACGTCCAGCACCAGGGCGAAGTCGTCGAGATCCATCTTGGCGAAGGTGCGGTCGCGCAGGATGCCGGCGTTGTTGACCAGGATGTCGACCCCGCCCCACTGAGCGATGACGCCCTCGACCATGGCGAAGACGCCCTCGCGGTCGGTGACGCTGCAGGTCCAGGGGATGGCCTCTCCGCCCGCGGCGGCGATCTCGGCGGCGACGCCCTCGCAGGCGGCGGCGGACAGATCATTGACCACGACCCGCGCCCCGTGACGCGCCAGGGCGATGGCGTGGCTGCGGCCCAGACCGCCGCCGGCGCCCGTGACGATGGCCACCCGGCCCTTGAGATCGATGGTCATGCTGGTCTTCCCCAACTGTTCAGTCGTTGCCGCCTTCGCCCGCTCCGGGCGCCCGCACTCTGATGATCCTGCGCGAAAGGTCAATATTCACTAGGCGGCGGGTGAGGATTGACGGGATTCGGAATTGGTGAAACGGTGATGGTCATGGCGCCGTCAGAGCGCCCGAGGAAACCGAGGGAGGAAGACCATGGGGCGCAAGCTCTGGCTGACTACATCCGCCGCCGTTCTGCTGTGGGCCGGGGCCGCGCAGGCCCAGGACGCCACGCCGCAAAACACCGACAACCAGGACGAAGCGACCGCGCTGGGCGAGGTCGTCGTGACGGCCGAACGCCGGACGACGAACCTGCAGGAGACCGCCGTCGCCGCCACCGTGCTGTCGGGTGAAAGCCTGGACGACCGCGGCGTCTTCTCGCTGGAGCAGCTGCAGTTCGTGGCCCCGTCCACGACGGTGCAGAACTTCGGTCAGGGCAATTTCTTCAACGTACGCGGCATCGGCAAGTCCGAGCCGACCACCGCCATCGGCGTGGGTGTGACCACCTACCGTGACGGCGTGCCGGTCTTCCCCGGCTACTTCCAGACCGAGCCCTATTACGACATCGGCGGCGTCGAGCTGCTGCGCGGTCCGCAAGGCACCTTCGCCGGCACCAACGCGACCGGCGGCGCGGTCTTCATCACCTCGCGCAACCCGGACTTCACCGGGGTGAACGGCTATGTGATGGGCCAGATCGGCAACTACGACAATCTGAAGCTCCAGGGCGCGGTGAACATCCCGCTGAGCGACACCCTGGCCGCGCGCTTCGCCGTGAACCACGAAGAGCGCTCGAGCTTCCACGACATCACCGGCCCCTATCAGGGCAGCCCGGGCGAAGTGGACATGAACAGCGTCCGCGCCAGCTTCCTGTGGACGCCGACGCCGGCCCTGCGGGTGCTGCTGAAGGGCGACTACAACAACCTGGACTTCGGCGGCTATCCGGCCGATCCGGCCCTGGCCACCAACGATCCGTTCAAGATCACGAACAACGGCCCGAACTCGGGCAAGGACGAGACCGCCCGCGTCTCGCTGAACGTCAGCTATGTGCTGGACAACGGCATCACCCTGCGGTCGATCACCGGCTATCAAGACGGGATCAGCGAGTTCTCGGCCGACCTGGACGGCACCAGCGCGCTGAACAACACCTTCTATGACCGGGTCGAGGAAACCGTCTGGTCGCAGGAGTTCAACATCGTCTCGCCGAGCGATCAGCGCCTGACCTGGCTGGTCGGCGCCTTCTGGCAACACGACGACGTGGTCTTCCCGGTCACCACCTTCCCGCAGGGCGCCTACCACGTCGGCTTCCCCGAGGGCGTGGTCGACTACTACATCTTCGGCGAGACGCCGAAGGAGACAACCGCCGTCTTCGGCCAGATCAGCTACGACATCTCGGACCGCCTGCAGATCCAGCTGGGCGGGCGCTGGTCGGAAAGCACCTCGCGCAACGAGAACGTCTACACGACTTATCCCGCCTTCGGCCTGTACCTGCTGCAGAACGACGAGGTCACCGCCGAGAAGACCACCGGCAAGCTGTCGATCAACTACAAGGTCGATGACAACAACTTCGTCTACGGCTTCGTCGCGACCGGCTTCAAGATGGGCGGCCTGAACGCGCCGAACTTCTACGTTCCGGCCAGCTCATTCGGTCCGGAAGACGTGATCGACTACGAACTGGGCTGGAAGTCGACGATGTTCGACGGCCGGGTGCGCACCCAGCTGGGCGCCTACTACATGAGCTACGAAGGCTTCCAGGTCATCGTCGGCGATCCGGCGGTGCCGCTGTTCAGCTCGATCGTGAACGTGGCGGACGAGACCGTGCTGATGGGTCTGGAAGCCTCGGCCCAGGCGCGCATCGACGACTGGACCGTGGAGGTGGGCGCCGCCCTGTCGCACTCGGAGCTGGGCGAGTTCTACGCCGCCGACCCGCGCGTCGCGCGGACGGGCGTGTGTAACGCCGAGACCGGTCCGGCCAGCGCCAACTGCCTGAACCTGGACGGCAACAGCCAGAGCTACGCGCCGGAGTTCACCTTCAACATCGGCGTCCAGTACGACTTCCACCTGCCGAACGGCGCGACCCTGTCGCCCCGCGTCGACTACGCCCACATCGCGGAGTCGTGGACGAGCATCTTCAACAAGGAAGCGCTCGGCGACCGGCTGGAAGCCCGCAACCTGGTCAACCTGCTGCTCAGCTACAAGACGGACAACTGGACCGTCGCGGCCTATGCGCTGAACGCGACCGACCAGACCTACATCGCGGCCATTAACGCCGGGGCCCGCTACGCAGGCCCGCCGCGCCAGTTCGGCATCAACCTGACCCGCACGTTCTAAGCCTGAACGCGGGGCGGCGGCCGTCGGTCGCCGCCCCGTTTCCTTCGCCGGTTCGCCGGCTCCTGTAACTGTCTGGACTTTCGTTCGAGGATGATCGGCTCTCCCCCCGGCCCCATGCAGGACTACGCGCTGACCGTGGATCGCTTTCTTGATCACGGCGCCAAATGGCACGGCGAGGCCCGGGTGATCACCGCCGACCCCGCGGGCGCCGATACCTGCACCAGCTATGCGGACCTGCGCGAGCGGGCCAACCGGCTGTCGGGCGCCTTGCTCGACCTGGGCCTGAACCCGGGCGACCGCGTCGCCACCCTGGCCTGGAACACCCAGCACCATGTCGAGGTCTGGTACGGCGCCATGGGCGTCGGCCTGGTCTGCCATACGCTGAACCCTCGCCTGACGGTCGCGCATCTGAGCGCCATGGTCATTCAGGCCGAGGACCGCGTCCTGGCCGTCGGCGCCGGGCTGCGGGACATGGCCGAGGCCCTGATGGCCGCCTGCCCCTGCCTTGAACATCTGATCCTGCTGGACGGCGAGACGCCCGAGGCGGGCCGCGCGGACGTCAGTGATCTGGAGACCCTGCTGGCCGAACGGGGACTCCCCGTGACCTGGGGCCAGTTCGACGAGACCTCGCTGGCGGGCCTGTGCTTCACCTCCGGCACCACGGGCGCGCCCAAGGGCGTGGCCTACACCCACCGCTCCAACTACCTGCACACCACCCGCGTCCTGCAGGCGGACTCGATGGCCCTGACGGCCCGGGACGCCGTGCTGGTCGCGGTGCCCATGTTCCACGCCAACGCCTGGGGGCTGCCCTTCGCCACGCCCGCGGTCGGCGCCGATCTGGTGCTGCCGGGGCGGGTGACGGACGGCGCCAGCCTGGCGCGTCTGATCGACCGACATCAGGTGACCGTGGCCGTCGGCGTGCCGACCGTCTGGCTGGGCCTGCTGGACTATCTGGACGCCACCGGGACCGAGACCCACAGCCTGGAACGCGTCGTCATCGGCGGCTCCAGCTGCCCCGACAGCCTGCTGCAGCGAATGGAGAGCCGCTTCGGCGCGACCGTCCAGACGAGCTGGGGCATGACCGAACTGTCGCCGCTGGGCGCCATCTCGCCGCGCAGCGCGCAGGCGGGCGCGGCGCGCGGATCGGGCCGACTGCCGATGGGTCTGGATGTGCTGCTGACCGACGCGGACGGCGTCCCCCTGCCCGACCAGCGCAATGCGGTCGGCCATCTGAAGGTGAAGGGCCAGAGCGTCATCAAGAGCTATTTCGGCGCGACCGAAACCGCTCTGGACCCGGACGGCTGGTTCGACACCGGCGACCTGGCGATCCTGGACGACCAAGGCAACCTGACCCTGGCGGGCCGGTCCAAGGACCTGATCAAGTCGGGCGGCGAGTGGATCAATCCGGTCGAGATCGAGGAGATCGTCGGCGCCCTGCCGTCGGTCGGTCTGGTCGCGGTGATCGGCCGCGCGGATCCGAAATGGGGCGAGCGTCCGCTGATGGTGATCGAGCCCGCGCGCGGGCAGGCCATCGAGGATGCGGAGCTGAAGGCCACGCTGAAGGGCCAGGTCGCCGACTGGTGGATCCCCGAACGGATCGTCCGTGTCGAGGCCATGCCGCTGGCGGCGACCGGCAAGATCAACAAGGCCGTGCTTCGCGCCACCTATGGAGGCGCATAGGATGAGCGCCGTCTCCATCGAGTCGGCGTCCCTGCACCGTGGCGCGCCGGACCGCACTGAGGTTGCGCCTATGACCACGCCTGCCCCGAAGCCGCGCCGCAAGGCGGAACAACGCGCCGAAAGCCTGGAGCAACTGCTCGACGCGGCCGAGGAACTGTTCTCCCAGCACGGCTTCTACGGGGTGACGATCAAGGACATCGCCGACAAGGTCGGGGTCCACAAGTCGCTGGTACACTACTACTTCACCGACAAGCAGGAGGTGTTCGACAAGGTCATCGAGCGCCGGGCGCCGATCACGCGCGGGCGGCGGATGGACGCGCTGGACGCCTATGAGACCTCGGTGGGCGGCAAGCCGACGGTAGAGGGCGCCCTGCG
>Ga0209676_1003070_pt1 | contig 10765 bp, 15 predicted proteins | sample AraplaCvi_mLB_r2_FD_184282 | JGI IMG/M metagenome (GOLD analysis project Ga0209676, IMG submission 184282) | Arabidopsis root microbial communities from North Carolina, USA - plate scrape MF_Cvi_mLB_r2 (SPAdes) (version 2) | ecosystem: Host-associated > Plants > Roots > Endosphere | place: USA...
ATTTCGCTAGCGGCCGCGGCTCGCGGCGGTAGGACATGGCGCACAGCGCACGCCCGTCAGCACGCCCGTCTTGCCGCACGGACGAAAAAAAAGCCCGGCGTGGCCGGGCTCGAAACCTCATGCTTTCGCGCATCAGGCACCCGCTCAGGGAGGAAAGCGGGGATGGATCGCTCCATCGATGCGAATCGTCGGGCACCCGCCGCGCCCGCGGAACGGGAAGCAACGCTCCTCCGTTCGTAGGACCCGGCGCACAGGACATCGCATGCGCGCCTCCGTCGGACTCGCGGCGGTGTTCCCCGAGCTTGTGCAGAGCAACTTCATGCGCCCAAGGCATGCGAGGCACCCGAATAACGGCGCGGCGTAGCGGGTAGCGGAATGCGCGCAGACCGACAGCGCCCTCTCCTACACCCCGGTGCCCGACGCTGTTCGTAGCGTGGCCCTTGCACAGGCAGCACAGCACAGCAGAGCCACAGCACACGCACAGGCAGTCACGCGTCCGCAACGTCGCGGCACCGATCGCCTCCCGATTCAACCGAAGGAACCGACATGGCCACACACAACGTCACGGGCAGCGGCGACGGCACGCGCCCCACCACCAGCGGAGGCGTCGACAACATCGGCGGCGCGGAGCGGTTCACGCAACGGCGCAACGCCGAGGGAGAGGAGATCTCCGGTCCCGCGCCCAGGGAGCGCATGCAGGACAAGCGCAAGGACGTGGAAGCCACCAGGCACGACGGCTCCGACGCCTTCGGCCTGCACGAGGATCTGACGCCGGAGTCCAACCAGGATCCGGCACAGCCGCAGACTCCCGCGCAGAAGGCGATGAAGCAGTTCTCGAAGACGCCGGCCGAGCGCGGCGAGCCGGAAGGCGCCGCCGGAACGCCGCCCGCGCGCCCTCCCCCTTCGGCGGGCGACGCGCCGGTCGGCGAATCGGACAACCAGGGCAGTTCGCCCTACGCCGACCGCAGCCGCAAGGAAGCCCCGGAGCGCGATCGTTGACGACGCCCTCCCGGCGCCCATCCCGGCGCCCATGCCTGAAGCGCGGGAAGAAAACCGACACGCGCGAGGGGCCCGCTTTGCTACATTTTTCGGCCATGCCCCCGAAGATGCCGAAGAACCACCGCAACCCCGGCCCAGAGGCCATCCGCCATGGCCGCTGAGACGCCCGTTCCTCCTGCTTCCGCCTCTCCTGCGGCTCTTTCGCGGCGGCTCTCCCCCGACACCCTCTCCGATGCGGACTTCCGCCTGATGGTGGAAGCCGTCGGCGATCACGCGATCGTCATGCTCGATCCCGACGGGACCATCGTGGACTGCAACCCGGGAGCGCAGGCGCTGTACCGCTGCGACCGTGCCGGGGCGGTCGGGCAGCATGTCTCGCTGTTCTACACCCCGGAGGCGCTCGATGAAGGCCTGCCGATGCGGGACCTGCAGCAGGCGCGCGAGAACGGCCGGGTGCACGGCGAGGGCTGGGAAGTGCGGCAGAACGGCCCCCGCTTCTGGGGCGACACCGTCATCACGCGGCTCGACGGCCCCGACGGCACCGTGCGCGGCTTCGTGAAGATCACGCGCGACTTCACCGAGCGCCGCCAGCAGGAGGAACTGCTGCGCGCGAGCGAGGAGCGCTTCCGCCTGATCGTCGAGGGAGTGAAGGACTACGCGATCTTCATGCTCGACCCCGGCGGCCACGTGGCGAGCTGGAACCTCGGCGCGCAGCACACCAAGGGCTATGCGGCCGAGGAAATCATCGGCCAGCACTTCTCGAAGTTCTATCCGCCGGAGGTGGCGGCGCGCGGCTGGCCCGCCGAGGAACTGCGCAACGCGCTGCGCGACGGGCGCTTCGAGGACGAGGGCTGGCGCGTGCGCAAGGACGGCAGCCGCTTCTGGGCCAGCGTGGTCATCACCGCCGTGTACGACCGCGCGGGGCGCCACAGGGGCTTCGCGAAGGTCACGCGCGACCTCACCGAGCGCCGCCGCATCACCGCGCTGGAGGACGAGGGCCGGCGCATGACCACCTTCCTGGCCATGCTGGGACACGAGCTGCGCAACCCGCTCGCGCCCATCTCCAACGCGGTGGCGCTGCTCAAGCGCGAGCAGACGGAGTCGCGCGTGCTGCGCAACACCCGCGACATCATCGACCGCCAGCTCAGGCAGATGACGCGGCTGATCGACGACCTGCTCGACGTGGGCCGCATCACCAGCGGCAAGATCCAGCTCGAGGCCAAGCCGGTGCGGCTGCGCGACGCAGTGCTGGACGCGGCCGACGCCGTGCGTGCGCTGGCCGCGCAGAAAGAGCAGCGGCTCGAGGTGCAGGTGGACGCCGCCGATCCGTGGATCACCGGAGACCGCGCGCGCATCGTGCAGGTGGTGAGCAACCTGCTGCACAACGCCTGCAAGTTCACGCCCATCGGCGGGCAGGTGACGGTCACGCTGGGTGCCGGCACGGCCGATGCCGCCACCGGCCTGCCCGAAGCCGAGATCTCCGTGCGCGACAACGGCATGGGCGTGCAGCCGCAGGACCTGCAGAAGATCTTCGACCTGTTCGTGCAGGGCGAGCAGGACGTCGCGCGCAGCAGCGGCGGGCTCGGCCTGGGACTGAGCCTCGTGCAGCAGCTGGTGTCGCTGCACGGCGGGCGGGTGAGCGTGTTCTCCAGCGGGCGCCCCGGCGAGGGCAGCGAGTTCCTGGTGCAGCTGCCCGCCGCGGCGCCGCCCGAGCCCGGCGGCGGCCTGTCCCGCTCGCCGGAAGACAGGCTGGTGCTGGTGGTCGACGACAACAAGGACGCGGCCGAAACGCTGTCGCTGCTGGTGCAGTCGCTGGGCTACGCGACGCAGGTGGTGCACGGCGGACTCGCCGCCATCGAGGCGGCGAAGGAATTGCGGCCCGACGTGATGCTGATCGACATCGGCATGCCCGACCTCGACGGCCATGCGGTGGTGCGCCGGCTGCGCGCCGAGCTGGTCGATCCGCCCGTGGCGATTGCCGTCACCGGCTACGGGCAGGCCGCGGACCGCGAGACCAGCTACGAGGCCGGCTTCCACAGCCACCTGACCAAGCCGGTGGACGTCGAGCGGATGACCGACATCCTCACGCACCTGCTGCGGCCGGTGGAGCAGCCGGGCGGCTGACACGGCGCCCCGATCGTCGCACCGCCGGGCGTCATGAAGCCGCATCGCGGACGAAACGGAAGCGCTCCTACAACCCGAGCCGAGCATTGCCGATGAGACGCGGCCTCGATAAGAGGGAGACCGGTGGCCTGGGCTCTGAAGCATTCGTCGATGCCCCCCAGACGCGTCGACAAGGAGAAAGCCATGGCCATTCCGGCAAACGTCATCTCGTCGGATCGGGTCGAGGGAACGACTGTCTACAACACCGCGGGCGACAAGCTCGGCAGCATCGACGACCTCATGATCGACAAGCTGTCCGGCCAGGTGCGCTACGCCGTGATGGAGTTCGGCGGCTTCCTCGGCATCGGCACCGACCGCTATCCCATTCCCTGGAGCATGCTGAAGTACGACACCGCCCAGGAAGGCTACGTGGTTCCGCTTCGGAAGGAAACGCTCGAAGGCGCGCCGAAGTACGACGACACCCGCATTCCGGACTACGACGAGAGCTACACCGCCAGCATCAACAAGTACTACGGCCTCTGAGCGATCGCGGGTTGCCAGCAGCCCCGCGATGCGGCTCTTGCTGATGGTGCCTGCTGGAAAGGTCCTCCACGAGCATGCCTTCGACCCGCCGCCTTTCCCTTTCCGCCAGCGCCTCGCCTTCGCGCGGCGCGCTGGCCGTCGAGGAGGCCAAGGGCGGCACCGCCCTGCTCATCGTCGACATGATCAGCTGCTGGGACTTTCCCGACGCCGACAAGCTGCTGCCCGCCGCCATGGCGGTCGCTCCTTCCATCGCCGCGCTGAAGCGGCGATGCAAGGCCAGCGGCGTGCCGGCGATCTACGCCAACGACAACCGGGGCCGCTGGCGCTCCGACTTCGGCGCGCTGGTCGAACTGTCGATGGCCGGGGGCGGACCCGGCGCGACCGTCACCGCCAGCCTGGCACCCGACAACGACGTCTACTTCGGCCTTCGTCGCCACGCCGCTCGAACAGTTGCTGGGCGTGTTGAAGGTGCGCCGCCTCATCGTGACCGGGGTCGCCAGCGACCAGTGCGTGCTGAGCACCGCCAACGACGCGCGCATGCACGGCCTCGAGGTGGTGCTGCCCAAGGACTGCACCGCCACGCAGACGGCCCGGCGCCACGCGATGCTGCTGGAGCAATGCGCCACGGTCTTCGGCATCGCGACCACTTCCGGCTCCCGCATCCGCCTGCCCGCCGCGCGGGCGCGCAAGCGCTGACCGCCTAACTTCATTCAGTTGTCCCGCAGCGGTTTCGCGGCCCCTGCTCCGGCTTGCGCACGCCGTAGAAGAAGAGCGTGCCGCGAGGGCGGTGTCATCCACCCCGCAGGCACGCTGCCACTCATTTGCCGCCGCTCAGGCCACTTCGACGTTGATCCGCCTCGGCTTCGCGTGCTCGGCCTTGGGTATCCGCAGCTTCAGCACGCCCTGCGCGAGTTCGGCGGAAACCTTCTCGGTGTCCAGTTCCTTGCTGAGTGTGAAGACGCGCTGGAATCGCCCGAGCCCGACTTCCGTGTGGCTGGTCTTCAGGCCATCGGGCACGCTCAGGCTCGACTCCGCCTCGATGGTCAGGGTTTCCGCTTCCACATGGAGGTTCAGGTTCTCGCGCGATACGCCCGGAAGGTCGGCATAGAGGGTGATGCCGCCCGCGTCCTCGACCACGTCGACCGGAGGCGTGAGCGCGGCGCTGCCGTAGCGCGGCGCCTTCTCCTTCTGCCTGGCATCGGTGCTTCCCGGAGCACCGGAAGAACGAGTCTGGATATCGTTGCTCATGGTGTTCATCTCCTTGTTTCACTGGACTCACTGGACGGCGATGCGCCGCGGCTGTGCCGACGCGCGGCGGCGAACGGTGATGTGCAGCACACCGTCGCGCAGCTTGGCGTCGACCGCTTCGGGGTCCGCATCGTCGGGCAGCGTGAGCATGCGGCGAAACGGCCCCTCGAAGCGCTCGTTGATGTGCACGGCGGCCTTCGCATTCGCCTCGGGCAGCGCGCTCTTGCGCTCGCCGGCGACGGTGAGCAGGCCGCGCTCGAGATGGACCTCCAGCGTGGCCGGATCCACGCCGGGCGCGAAGGCATAGATTTCCACCGCCTGCGGGGTCGCGCCTACGTTCAGCGCCGGAAAGCCGTTGCTGCCGAAGCCGCGGATGGTGGGGGCCAGATCGAACGCCTGCCGCATGTCCCGCTGCAGGCGATCCATTTCCGCGAGCATGTCGCGAGGGAAGAAAGATCGGTACATGGCTGAACCTCCAAAAAACATGGAACGAACGAAACCTGGAATGGGCCACAGCCCTTACTGGGGCAAGTTGTGCACGCCGGCCGGCTGCGAGGAGCCGCCCGCGTAGGAGCGAAGCCGTGCGGTGATGCGCGGCAAACGGTTTCGCCAGCGCGGAGGTCGTGACTCCGGATAGTTGAATCTCGCCAGTTCCTCGCGCCCCTTCTGGGTGATGGCCAGGACCTGCGCGGCCTGGGCGGAACCGGACAGGGACACCGGGTTCGACGGCGATGGCACCAGGGCGACGACGAGCCCGGCGGCGCGCAACAGCCGGACCTGATCGATGTCCTGCGTGCGATAGAACGTGACGGGTAGGCGAGAGCCGGCGATTTGCTTGAGCAAGTTCATGGTCATTGCAGTACCTCCTTTTCGGTCGACCAATTTCCGACGGAGGTGAAGATAGGCCGCGCGCCGCCGATTTCAAGAGGGAATTTTTCGACACCCGGGCTCATGCGCAAGGCATGCGGGCCACAAGAAAAAAAGCCCGGCCGCAAGGGCCGGGCTGAGGTTTACAGCAAGCCTGCGGGAGACCGCAGGAGCGGAAATTTACGACATGGCGGCGGCCTGCCGATGTCGGACGAATCCGACATCTGGAGCCCGGTGCTCGCCGGGACCCGCTCGCGCCGCGGTCGAACCGCCGATATAGTTTTGCGCGCGCAACTGCAAGAGATCCAGCGCGGCTTCCCGCGTGGGTTTCGCCACAACGACGATCAGGATCAGTCCTCGATGCCGCAGGGGAAATGACAACGCTCTACCTCACCATGACCGAGAAGCTCTCCGAGCACTGGAAAGCCCACCACAACATCTATCCGCGAAAGTTCGTGCTGTCGCCGGCGCTGCGCGACGAATACCTGAAGTGCCTCGGCTGGATGACCGGCAACCAGGGCCGCACGGTCACGCTGCCCGAGAAGCACATGGGCGTGCGCATCGAAGTCGACGAGAGTTCGCCGGGCGTCATGGTGGCCGCGGACGGCACCGAAGTCCTGCTGCGCCAGTGACGGCAGCGCCTGCTTGCCGGTGAGCTCAGGCTCGGCTCATCGCGGGCCGGTGTGGCGCCCACGGTACTCGCGGTCGAAGGCGTCCGCCGGCGGAGTGTTGCCACGCTGCCGCGTCTCACGCGCTCTGCTATGCGGAAACGGTGCTTTCCTACGCGAGTGCCCTGATCGCCGCTTCAACGTTCGGCATTCCACAACCCGATCAACCCAAGATCAACCCAAACCAACGGAGCCCACGATGCCAACTTCCCGACGCGCCGAACCCGATGCCTGCAGCCTTCTGGATGCCGACCATCGCAACGTCAAGAAGATGTTCAAGGAGTACGAGGAACTCACCCATTCGCGCGCCGCTTCGGCGCAGCAGAAGAAGCGCGAGCTCGCCAACGAGATCTGCATGGAGCTCACCGTCCATGCGCAGATCGAGGAAGAGGTCTTCTATCCGGCCCTGCGCGAAGTCATCAAGGAAACGGACCTGCTCGACGAGGCCGAGGTGGAGCACGCGAGCGCCAAGGACCTGATCGCGCAGATCCAGGAAGCCACCGAGGTCGACGACAAGTTCGATGCCAAGGTGATCGTGCTGGGCGAGTACATCGACCACCACGTGAAGGAAGAGCGCAACGAGATCTTCGTGAAGGCGCGCGCCGCCCGGGGGCTGGACCTGGTCGCCATGCGCGAGCAGCTGGCCGCCCGCAAGGAGGAACTGATGGAGGAACTCGGCGCCACGGCCTGAGTTCGCCCGCGCCCGAAGACGCCGGCCGCGCGTCTTCGGGTCCATTCACCCAGCTTCACGCTGCCCTGCCGTTCTGGAGGCCCTCGTGACCGGACTTCTTTCCCGACTTTTCCCGAGCGCGACGAACATGATCCGGCTGGATCACACGCACGTGCTTTCCACCTTCCACCAGTACAAGGCCAGCGCGCCGAGGCGCGTGAAGAAAGGCCTGGTCAACACCATGTGCACCGCGCTCGAAGTCCATGCGCAGCTCGAGGAAGAGATCTTCTATCCGGCGGTGCGCGCGGTCACGCAGAACGAACTCATCGCCAAGTCGCTGGAAGAGCACCAGGAGATGCGGCGCCAGATCGAGCTGCTGCGACAGATGGAACCCGAGGCGCGCGACTACGACGAGACCGTCGCGAACCTGATGCGCGACGTGATGCACCACGTGGCCGACGAGGAAACGCTAGTCATCCCCGAGGCCGAGCGGCTTCTTGCCGACCAGCTGGGCGAACTGGGCATGCGCATGACCAAGCGCCGCCTGCAGCTCGTGGGCCCGCGCAGCGGAGAGATCGCGCTCGACATGGGACGGGCCGCATCGGGCAACGTGCTGGGGCTCACGCTGCTCGGACTCGGCGCCATGGGCCTGCTGGCGGCGCAACGCACGGGGCTTCTGGGTTTGCCGGCGCGCAAGCGCCGCGAGACGGCTTGAGGGGTCGGGTAGCTCGGCTGGATCGAAGCCGATGGAGAACGGCCTCCACCCGGCTCGCGCTGACGCATCTTCGAAGCTTTGCTGCAGGCTTCTTGCGGCGATGACCGACGCGCGGACGCCGCGGCTTCGGCCAATCTCCACGGCAGGAGAGCTTCACCCAATGGACCAGATCTTCGCCCGCTTCGCCAACAGGATCGCGCATATCGCGGGGAGCCCCATCACCTTCCTCGCCTGCGTGAGCCTGGTGATCGCATGGGCCGTGGCCGGCCCGTTCTTCGGTTTCTCGGAAACCTGGCAGCTTCTCATCAATACCGGCACCACCATCGTGACCTTCCTCATGGTGTTCCTGATTCAGAACACCCAGAACCGCGACGGCGTGGCGCTGCAGACCAAGCTCGACGAACTCATCCGCTCGTCCGACGCGCAGGATGAATTCATCGGCATCGAGAAGCTCACCGACCAGGAATTGACGATCCTGCATGAAAGATGCGAAGCCGCGGCCAGGAAAAGCCGCGTCACGCTCGAACGCACGCGCGCCGAACGCCGCAGGCGCGGGCACGAGCAGCCCGCCCGCAGGCATGAAGCACCCGAGGCCGGCCAGGGTTGAGTGGCGATCCCTGGCCGACGCCGGCCTGCCCGCCCGGTTGCCTCCTGCTACGAGGGTTGCCCGGGCTTTTGCTAAGCTGCCCCGCTCTGCATCCATCGCCAAAGCACAGCGAACCATGAAAATCGCCACCTGGAACGTCAACTCCCTCACCGCGCGCCTGCAGCACGTGCTCGACTGGCTCATCGCCAACCCGGTCGACGTGCTGTGCCTGCAGGAGCTCAAGATGACGGACGACAAATTCCCGCTCGACGTGCTCAAGTCGGCAGGCTACGAAGCCGCCGTGTTCGGCCAGAAGACCTACAACGGCGTCGCGATCCTGAGCCTCGCGCCGGTGCGCGACGTGGTGAAGAACATCACCGGCTTCAGCGACGACCAGTCGCGCGTGATCGCGGCCACGGTGGAGACGCCCTCGGGCCCGCTGCGCGTGGTCAACGGCTACTTCGTGAACGGGCAGGCGCCGGGCACCGACAAGTTCGAATACAAGATGAAGTGGCTCGATGCGCTGCGCGACGCGCTGCGCCAGGAGCTGGTGGCCAACCCCGACCTCGTGCTGCTGGGCGACTTCAACATCACGCCCGAGGACCGCGACAGCTTCGACCCCGTGGGCCTGAAGGAAACGATCCACCACACGACCGAGGAGCGCAACCATTTCAAGGCGCTGCTCGACCTGGGCCTGAAGGACAGCTTCCGCATGTTCGAGCAGCCCGAGAAAAGCTATTCGTGGTGGGACTACCGCATGCTGGGCTACCAGAAGAACCGCGGGCTGCGCATCGACCACATCCTGGTGAGCGAGCCCCTGGTGCCGCACGTGAAGGGCTGCGTCATCGACCGCGTGCCGCGCAAGTGGGAAAAGCCGAGCGACCATGCGCCGGTGGTGCTCGACCTCGACCGTGGTGCCTGACGCCATGCGCTCGACGCTCCTTCGGACCGGCCGCCGCCTGGCGATTGCAGCAGCCGCGCTGTCGCTCGCGGCATGCTCGCTGCTGAAGCCCACCGACAAGGCAGAGGAAGGCGACAAGGGCACCGCGACCACACCCGCCGGCGAGACCGCGACGGACGGCCGCGAAGTGCCGACGGTAAGGCTCATCACCGCGCAGACGCCCGCCGTGCGCACCTACCGCAAGATCGGCGCGCGCCACCTCTACAACAAGTACGCAAGCCGCATCTACAAGGGCAAGCTGCCGCCGCTGGTGTATGCCGTGGTGGTGGTCGAGACCGACATCGACGCGACGGGCAAGGTGGTCAACGTCACCTTCAGCCGCACGCCTAGCCACGCGCCGGAGGTGGCGCCGATGATCGCGGAGATGATCAAGGCCGCGTCTCCCCTGCCCAACCCGGGCAAGCTGGGCGGCCATACCTACGTGGACACCTGGCTCTGGGACCGCAGCGACAAGTTCCAGATCGATTCGCTGACCCAGGGGCAGAGAAGCCGCTGAAAAGAAAAAAGGCCCGAAAAGGGCCTTTTTCATTCGATCCCGAGTTCCTGGATCTTCCGGGTGATGGTGTTGCGCCCGATACCGAGCTTCTGGGCAGCCTCTATGCGGCGGCCCCGCGTGTTGGCCAGCGCGGTGAGGATCAGCCTCGACTCGAAGCGGCGCGAGAGCACGTCCCACACGTCGGTGCGGCCGGCCGCCAGCAGGGCCTGGGCTTCGGCCTCGAGGCCGCCTTCCCAGCTGCTGGTGCCGGTTGCGGGAGCATGAGCCTCGGCAGACTCGGAAACGGCATGCACCGGCGCCACCGATTCGCCACCCGACGTCGGGAACGAGGGCACGGGCTGTGCCGTCACGGCCGACGCAGCGGCCGGCGCCTCCAACACCGCATGCGCCTCGGCGACGCTGCCGCCCGCCATCACCTCCGGCGGCAGGTCCTTCGCCTCGATCAGCTGGGCCGGCGCCATCACCGTGAGCCAGTGGCAGATGTTCTCCAGCTGGCGCACGTTGCCCGGGAAATTGAATGCCGCGAGCTTCGCCAATGCGGCATCCGAGATGCGCTTGGGCTCCACGCCGAGCTGGCGCGCGCTCACCTGCAGGAAGTGGCGGGTGAGCGCGGGCACGTCTTCGCCGCGCTCGCGCAGGGCCGGCAGACGCAGGCGGATCACGTTGAGGCGGTGGAACAAGTCTTCGCGGAAGCCGCCGAGCTTCACGCGCTGCTCCAGGTCCTGGTGGGTCGCCGCGATGACGCGCACATTGGCCTTCACCGAGTTGTGGCCGCCCACGCGGTAGAAATGGCCGTCGCTCAGCACGCGCAGCAGGCGCGTCTGCAGGTCGAAGGGCATGTCGCCGATTTCGTCGAGGAAGAGCGTGCCGCCCTCGGCCTGCTCGAAGCGGCCGCGGCGCATGGTCTGC
>Ga0209676_1003071_pt1 | contig 10764 bp, 11 predicted proteins | sample AraplaCvi_mLB_r2_FD_184282 | JGI IMG/M metagenome (GOLD analysis project Ga0209676, IMG submission 184282) | Arabidopsis root microbial communities from North Carolina, USA - plate scrape MF_Cvi_mLB_r2 (SPAdes) (version 2) | ecosystem: Host-associated > Plants > Roots > Endosphere | place: USA...
GCGTCTCGACCTGGGCTTCCGCTTCTCCATCGACAAGGTCCAGACGCTGGACCTCGACTTCGCCGACCTGCAGCGCTCGGACGTCAAGTTCATCAAGGTCGCCGCCGACCTGCTGATCGAACAACTGCTGGACCTGGACAACGGCCCGGCCCTGCCGTCGCTGCGCGACATCCAGGCCGCCGACTTCGCCGGCCTGACCCGCCGCTACGGCATCGAGGTCATCGCCGAGAAGTGCGAGAGCGAGCGCCAGATCGTCGACATCCTCGAGCTCGACGTCGGCATGGGCCAGGGCCACCTGTTCGGCGAGCCGCGCGCGATCAAGGAAGCCGTCCTGGCCGAGACTGATCCGCCCGCCGAGTTCCTGCGCTCCACCCTGCGCAGCGCCGAGCAACGCCGCCGCTTCGGCTAAGGCCTCAGTAGCGGGGATACGGCCGGTAGTCGTCGCGCCAGTAGATCCGCTCGGTGCCGTAGCGGCGGTCGCGGTTGTAGCCGCCGAAGCCGTAGCCGCAGGGATCATCCTCCGCCGACAGCTGATTGCCCAGCAACCCGCCCGCCAGCGCGCCGATGGCCGCGCCGCGCTCCGGGTTGTCCTTGTCGATGGCCGCGCCCGCGATGGCGCCGAGGGCCGCCCCGCTGGCGGTCGCATACTCCCGGTTCCGGGCGTAGTCGCGCTCGCAGGCCGAGGCATAGCCGTCGGTGGTGGCGCATCCGCCGATGGCGGCGGTGCAGGTCGTCAGGGCGGCGAGGATCATCAGGCGGCGCATTCCGGTCTCCCTCCGTGCGTCCGTTCCGAACACCCGGATGGCGCGGAGCGTTCCGGTCAGGCCTCGCCGCGCAGCAGGCGCAGGAACCCGGCCTCGTCCTCGAAGGTCGCCTTCACCGGCCATGAGGTCACGCGTGCGCGCCATTCGGGCGGCAGGCGGGACCAGTCCTTCTCGGTGGTGACCAGGGTCGCGCCGAACTGCTCCGCCCGGTCGGCGAGGAAGCGCAGGTCCTCTTCGCGGAAGGCCACGTGGTCCGGAAAGGGCGCGAAGTCGGCCAGGTCCGCCCCGGCGGCCTTCAACGAGCGCTCGACCTTCCACGGCTTGGCGATGCCGGCGAAGCCGACCAGCGGACCGGACGGCGGCGGACCGGCGGACTCCAGCCGGGCGATGAAGACAGGCAGGGCGTCGAAGCTCTCCAGCAGCTCCGGATCGGGCTCGGCCAGATCGGACGGCATCAGGATCACCACGGCGTCGGCGCGGGCCAGGCCGGCCTTCAGGGGCTCGCGCATGGGGCCGGAGGGGAAGACCGAGCCGTCGCCGAAAGGCCATTCGCCGTCGCGGGTTTCGCCGTCCACCACGATCAGGTTGAGCGTCTTTTTCAGCGCCGGGTTTTGGTGGCCATCATCCAGCACGAGAGTCTCGGCGCCGGACGCCGCCGCAGCCTTGGCTCCGGCCACGCGGTCGCGGGCGATCCAGGCGGGGCTGTCCAGCGCCAGCATCAGCGGTTCGTCGCCGACGTCGGCGGCGGTATGGGCGTCCAGATCGACCCGGACCGGGCCTTCCAGCTTGCCGCCATAGCCGCGCGACAGGGCCTGGGCCTCGACGCCCGACCGGCGCAGCAGACGCAGGACCTCACGCGCGACCGGCGTCTTGCCCGAGCCGCCGACCGTCAGATTGCCGATGGAGATGACCGCCACGCCCGGATCGACCGGGTTGGCGCGGGCGATGCGGTTGGCTGTCACCCCGGCCCAGACCCACGACAGGGGCTTGAGCAGCATCCGCGTCATGGCCGCGTGCTTACGGTCGCGCAGGTACCACCACTTCGGCGTGCTGAGGCTCATCGGCGGCCCCGCTTGGGCGGCAACAGGGGGTGCAGGCTGTCCATCAACCGATCCAGGCCGGATCCGGCCTCGGCGGCGGCGCGGCGGCCCCGGTCGCCCATGGCCTTGGCCGCCTTCTCGTCCGCCAGCAGCGGGACGAGGGCGCCGGGCAGATCCCAGGGCGCGGCGACGATCTGTAGCCCACCCGCCTCGACCAGCGCCTCGGTGATGGCGGCCCAGTTGGTCATGTCGGGGCCGGTGACGGCGGGCTTGCCCAGCCGCGCGGGCTCCAGCGGGTTGTGGCCACCGACCGGCGGCTTCTCCAGCGCGGCCGAGAAGCTGCCGCCCATGACGACCACGTCGGCCAGCCGCAGGAACAGACCCATCTCGCCCAGGGTGTCGGCGACATAGAGGTCAGTGTCGTTGTCCGGCTGACGCCCTTGCGAGCGCAGGGCGAAGCGGTAGCCGTCGCGGGTCAGGGCGGTGGCGATGGCCGCGCTGCGCTCCGGATGGCGCGGGATCAGGATCAGGCACAGCCGGTCGGCCAGCTTGTCCAGCGCGCGGACGATGGCGATTTCCTCGCCGTCATGGGTGCTGGCGGCCACGACCACGGGCCGGTCGCCGATGGCGGCGCTGAGTTTGGTGAAGGCCGCGCCGTCATGCGGCGGCGCCTCGCCCGCCAGCTTCAGGTTCACATGGCCGTCGATGCGCGCGCCGAGGCTCTCCAGCCGATCAGCGGAGACGCCGTCCTGCGGCAGGATGACGTCAAAGGCCGACAGGATCTGGCGCGCCGCGCCGGGGAAGCGCCGCCAGCCGGCGACGGTCTTCTCGGTTATGCGAGCGCTGGCCAGCACCAGCTTTACGCCCCGCCTATGCGACTCCAGGATCAGGTTGGGCCAAAGCTCGCTCTCGACGAAGACGCCGACCACGGGCTTCCAGTGGGTCAGGAAGGCGTCCACGGCGCCCGGCGCATCGACGGGCGCGAACTGGTGGATCACCCCGTCCGGCAGACGTCGGGCCAGCAGGGCGGCCGAGGTCAGAGTGCCGGAGGTGACCAGGATGTTCAGGTCCGGCCGCGTGGCGCGCAGCTTCTCGACCACCGGCAGCAGGGACAGGGTCTCGCCGACGCTGACGCCGTGCAGCCAGACGACCTCGCCGTCCGGGCGCGGGATCCGGGTCAGGCCAAGCCGCTCATCGACGCGGACCGGGTCTTCCTTGCCCTTCTTCGCTCGCCCATCGAGCAGGCGGGGCGCCAGCGGCTCCAGCATCCGGGTCAGGAGCCGGTAGAGGATCAGGGCGGGGCTCATCTCAGACCCGCTGCAGGCCGGTGATGGCGTCGGCCTCGGCCTCAACGGCGTCGAGCCGCTGGGTCCAGTCGCGCACGACCTCGGCCATATCCGCGCCTTCGGGATAGTCGGCCAGGTCCCAGACGACCGCGCCCTTGCCGAAGGGCAGGGGCAGGACGGCCTTGTCCCAGCTGTTCAGCCGGATGGCCGGATTGCAGCTCAGACCGATGAACAGAGCGGGCGCGCCGGAAATCTTGGCCAGCATGGGCAAGCCCTCGGCCATCTGGCGGGCAGGGCCGCGAGGACCGTCAGGGGTGATGGCCAGGCCGCCGACCTTCAGCTGCTTCAGCCCGTCGCGCAGGGCCTGGGTGCCGCCCTTGGCCTTTTCGGCCTTGTCCTTGTTGGCGGACGAGCCGCGCACGGCGGGGAAGCCCTGGCGCGCCACGGCCTTGGCGATGAACTCGCCGTCGGCGCTGAGGGAGATCAGGGCCTTGGCCGGCGTGGCGCGATCCAGCGGCCAGCAGGCCGGCGACAGGCCGATGCGCGAATGCCAGAAGACCGCCAGCACGCCGCCGCCTCGTTTCCACACGCCCTCGGCCACATCCTGATTCTGATGGGTCCAGCGGATGGTGGCGAAGCAGAAGCGCATCCAGGCGGCGAGCAGCCAGGCCAGCACGCTCTGGATGACCGGATTGCGCAGCGGCCTCACGAAACGGCCTCGACGGTGTCACCGTCCAGCGACTGCTGACGGGCCAGACGGGCATAGAGGCCGCCCTTACGGACCAGCGCCGTATGCGAGCCCTGCTCGACCACCTTGCCCGCCTCGATGACGTAGATGCGGTCGGCGTTGCGGACCGTCGACAGGCGGTGGGCGATCATCAGGGTGGCGCGCCCCTGCATCAGCCGCTCCAGCGCCGCCTGCACCAGGGCCTCGCTCTCGGTGTCGAGCGCCGAGGTGGCCTCGTCCAGCAGCAGGATGGGCGCGTCCTTCAGGAAGGCGCGGGCGATGGCGATGCGCTGCCGCTGACCGCCGGACAGGCGCAGGCCCGCCTCGCCGGCGCGGGTCTGATAGCCCTCGGGCAGGGCGGTGATGAAGTCGTGGGCGGCGGCGCTGGCGGCGGCGGCCTCGATGTCCGCCTGCGACGCGCCGGGCCGGCCATAGGCGATGTTGGCGGCGATGGTGTCGTCGAACAGGAAGGGCTCCTGCGTCACCAGGGCGATATGAGCCCGCAGGTCGTGCAGCTTCAGCTCGCGGATATCGCGGCCGTTGAAGGTCATGGCGCCGGCGGTCACGTCATAGAAGCGCGGCAGCAGGCTCAGGATCGTCGACTTGCCCCCGCCCGAGGGGCCGACCAGGGCGACCGTTTCGCCCGGCTTCACGCTCAGGGAGACGTCAGACAGGGTCGGCGCGCCGCCCTGGGCCGCCGGGGCATAGGCGAAGCTGACGTGGTCCAGCGCCACCTCGACCGGCCCGTGGGTCATGGCGGCGGCGTCGGGCGCCTCGCGGATCTCGGGCTGGATGTCCAGCGAGGCGAACAGGCGGCGCGCCGCTGTCAGGCCCTCGGTCATCACGGTCTGCAGATTGGTCACCTGCCGCAGCGACTGGCCCGCGGCCATCAGCAGGCCGATGAAGGCGGCGAAGCCCCCCACCGTCATCTCGCCCGATTGCGCGCGCCATCCGGCATAGGCCATGACGGCGGCGACGATGATCATGGCCACCAGGTTGGAGAAGGGGCCGGCGAAGGCGCGGGCGTCGGCGGACTTGATCACATGACGCTGGCGGCGGCCCACGACCTCGCCCACGCGCGCCTCCTCGGCGGCCTCGCGGTTCTCGATCTTGATCAGGCGGACGCCGTCCAGGTTCTCCATCAGGGCGGTGGAGAGGTTCTCGGTCTCCTTCATCGCCCCGGTGGTGGCCTTGCGCGTGCGCTTGCCGAAGCGGCGGATGACCAGGCTGATCAGCGGCGCGCCCAGCAGGACGATGGCCGTCAGCCGCCAGTCGGTCCAGGCCATGTAGGCGATGACGGCGATCAGGGTCAGGCTGTGCTGGGTGTAGTTGACCACCCCGTTGGTGAAGGCCTCGCGCACCAGGTTGGCGTCGAACAGCACCGAGGAGACGAAGCCGCCGGAGTGCTGGCTGCGCAGCCGGGCCAGGTCGGCGCGGATCATCGCCCCGAACAGCCGAACCTGGATATCGCCGACGATGCCGTGACCCAGCCGGTTGACCAGCGCCGCCTGCCCCAGTGCGGCGACCGTCCAGACCAAAGCCAGGCCCACGATCAGCGAGGGGATGGCGACCAAGGCGCTTCCCGGCGGAATGGTGATGAAGCCCCAGACCGTGACCGGCTTATCGAGGAACAGGCCGTCAATGGCCGGCTCCAGCAGCTGCAGCACGGTCGCGGCCATGACGCCCACCACGGCGGCGCAGAGGATCGACAGGAACAGCGGCGTCCGGTGGTGCGAGAGGTAGTCCCGCCAGATGCGCGCCAGCAGCGGGCGCAGCGGCTCCTTCTCGTCGGCGGCGGGGGCGGGCGTCGTCATCGGTCCGAGGTCGGACGACGGGGGCGGGAAGTCAAGCGGCGAAGGGTGACGCGGCCCCTTCGAGCCTCTATCTCCACACCATGTCCCGCTACGACCTCTCCACCGCCGCCGGCCGCTTCAGGGCGAAGTGGGACTATGTCTGGAAGGACCATGCCTTCCTGAGGCGGTGGTTCATGAACGCCCACTGGCTGGGGCCGGACTTGGTGCGGACCAACCAGCCGTCGCCGCGGCAGCTGGCGTATTGGAAATCACAGGGGATCAAGACGGTCATCAACCTGCGCGGAGCGCGGGACGAGGCCTATTACGCACTGGAGAAGGACGCCTGCGAACGGCTGGGCCTGACCCTGATCGACGCGCCGCTGGACAGCCGCGATCCGCCGCAGACGGATCGTATCCACCGCGCCAAACGGCTGTTCGAGACGATCGAATATCCGGTGCTGATCCACTGCAAGTCCGGCGCGGACCGGGCCGGGATGATGGCGGTCTTCTACCGCCACTTCCATCTGGGCGAGCCCATGTCGGAAGCGATCAAGCAGCTGGACAAGAAATACCTGCACCACCGCGAGGGCCTGACCGGGGTGCTGGACTATACGCTGGAGAAATACCTCAAGGAGGTCGAGCCCACCGGCTTCGGCTTCCTGGAGTGGGTGGACAGCCCGGCCTATGACCCCAAGGCGATCCGGGCCGAGTTCAAGGCGCAGTGGTGGGGCACCCTGCTGACCGAGAAGCTGCTGCGGCGCGAATAGGCGCTAGGGGTGCTTGGTCTCGTCGGTCGAGGCGGGCGTGACCGGGTCATTCCAGGCGGTGTCGGACTCGCGCGGGGCATTGCTGTTCGCGTCCGCCTTGCGCCGCGTGGCCCACACGACGATGCCGACGGCGATGGCGCCCAGCACCAGCACGATCAGAAGCGTGTTCACGGTCGATCCTCCATCAGCGTAGCTGTCGGAGTGAGAGCGTCCGAGCGGCGGCGGCGGTTCCCGTCAGGGCCGCCGGGACGGGGTCAGTGCTCGTGCGCGTCGCCGCGCGGATCGATCATCCGGTGCGCGTGCAGGATGAAGTAGCGCATGTGCGCGTTGTCGACCGTGGCCTGGGCCTTGGCCTTCCACGCCTTGCGGGCTTCCTCATAGTTCGGGAAGGCGCCGACGAACTCGACCTTGCTCAGGTCACGGAACACCGGGGCGTCCAGGTGGCGCAGCTCGCCGCCGATGACGATGTGCAGCAGCTGAGGCGTTTCGGTTTCGGCGGTCATGTTCGTTTCCCGGGGGGAGGGCGTCTGTGGGGATCACCGTCTCACGAGCAGGTTGAGATCACCTGAAGGAAACGGATCAGCGGGGCGCGAGCGGAATAGGCGCTGTCCGCCGCACGATCAACGGGTGAAGGGCCGGGGCGGAGCAGATCAGGCTGGTTTGTCGCGGATCGGCCTGGTTGAAGCGCCATTGACCGCCATGGTGGTCGCTGACCTTGGCGCCCGCCTCTTCCGCTATCAGGGCGCCGGCGCAGACATCCCAGTCCCATTTGGGCGTCAGGGCGATGGCGGCGTCGAAGGCTCCGGCGGCGACCAGGGCCATGCGGTAGGCCAGGGCGTTGCGCTTCTCATAGCGCATGGCGGGCCAGGGCTCGGGCCAGTGCGGCCCCTCCATCAGCCGGGCGTCAGCCAGCACCGAGGCGTCGTCCAGATCGGTGGTGTCCGACGCGGTGATCGGCCGCCCGTTCAGGGTCGCGCCGCCGCCCAGGGTGGCGACGAAGGTCTCGTTCAGCATCGGGGCGTGAATGACGGCGGCGACCGGTCGGCCGTCCTCGACCACGGCGAGGGGGACGCACCACCACGGTTTGTCCTTCATATAGGCGACGGTGCCGTCGATGGGATCGACCACGAAGATGCGCCGCTTCGACAGGCGTTCGGCCGAATCCGCTGTCTCTTCGGACAGCCAGCCGTAGTCGGGACGGGCGGTCAGCAGGCGGGCGCGCAGCAACTGATCGACCGCCAGATCAGCCGAGGTGACGGGCGAGCCGCCGGACTTGGACCAGATCTTCAGGCCCCGCTCGCGTTCGGACAGGGCCAGTGCGCCGGCGGCGATGGCCGCGTCCCTGATCAGTTCGAGATCGTCAGCGTAATCCGTCATTTGCCCGCGATGGCGACGCCGTCGAACAGCAGGGACGGGCTGTTGAAACCGCCGCGGAACTCCAGATCCGAGCCCGGGACCAGACGGGCCCACAGGTCCTTCAGATTGCCGGCCACCGTGACCTCACTGACCGGATAGGCGCGCCGGCCGTTCTCGAACCAGAAGCCCGAGACCCCGGCGGACCAATCACCGGTGTTGCCGTTCAGCGAGGGGCCGAACATGGAGGTGATCAGCAGGCCGGTCCCGGCGACGCCCATCAGCCCCTCCAGGTCTTGCTCGCCCGGCTCGAGGTGAAGGTTGTGGGTTGAGACGCCGGGCGGGCCCGCCAGTCCGCGCGACGCATGTCCTGTCGACGCCAGGCCCAGCTGGGCGGCGGCGCTGCTGTTCAGCAGCCAGGTGGTCAGGACGCCGTCGGCGACGATGGACTGTTTGGTCACCGCCACGCCTTCGTCATCGAAGGGCGTGGAGCCCAGGCCGCGCGCGCGGAAGGGATCGTCGATCAGGTTCACGCCCTTGGGCAGGACCGCCTGGCCCAGCCGATCCTTCAGGAAGGAGGTGCCGCGCGCGATAGACGGGCCGGAGATGGCGCCGAGCAGGGGCGACAGCACCTGGGTCGCCACCCGGTTCTCGAAGATGACCGGGGCGGTGGTCGAGGCGATCTTGCGCGGACCGGTCCGCTCCACGGCGCGGCGACCGGCGTAGGCGCCGATGGATTCGGCCGAGGGCAGGTCGGACAGGTGGCGGACGGCGCGGTGCTCTCCGCCTCGCTCCATGGCCCCATCCTTCTCGGCGATGACGCCGACGCCCAGCGAGAAGGCCGAGCCCTGATAGGCGCCGTCGAAGCCGTGCGAGGTCACCAGCCGCCAGCGGCTGGACGAGGCGGCGGCATGGCCGCCTTCCGAGCGGGCGACCCCCTCGACGGCCAGGGCGGCGGCCTCCGCCTCTGCGGCGGCGGCCTCCAGCTCGGCGGCGCTGCGCTCGGTGGGGTCGTAGAGGTCCAGATCTGGGAAAGGCCCCTTGGCCAGGCGATCCTGCGGGGCCAGGCCCGCATAGGGGTCTTCCGGGGCGAGGCGGGCCATGGCCACGGCGCGCTCGACCAGACGGGCGCGGGTCTTGTCTGACAGGTCGGAGGCGGAGACGGTCGCTTGGCGCTTGCCGATGAAGACGCGCAGGCCCAGGTCGCGGCTTTCCTCGCGCTCCACGTCCTCCAGCGCGCCGTTGCGCACGCCGATGGAGAGGGAGGCCCGTTCGGAAGACACCGCCTCGGCGGCGTCCGCGCCGGCCTTCAGGGCGGCGGCGATCAGGTCAGGCAGGATGTCGGCGGCGGCGGCGTCACGCGGGGAGGTCATGCCCCGATATGGCCGGGCCTCCGCGCCGGTGCAACCGCCTCAGCCGACGGCGGCGTAGATCAGCAGGCCCGCCGAGGCGAGGAAGGGCAGGTAGGTCAGCAGCATGCCGAACATCCGCCCGGCCGCCGGCTGCTTCTCCTGCCCCATGCCCCAGGCGTGCAGGACCCGGCCCAGGAAGAAAGCCCCGCCCAGCACGTGCACGATCAGGGCGCTGTAGAAGACCGCCACGACGGCCAGGGAGACCAGGGCCACCGGGATGTACTCAATCGCATTGCCGAAGGCGCGGGTGGTTGAGGTCAGGGCGGCGTGTCCGCCGTCGCCGACCGAGACCTTCAGCTTGCGCCGATGGCTGCTGATCCGCGCCGAGAGCCACAGGATCAGGAGCAGCGACAGGCCGGTCCACAGGGCCACCGCCCGGAAGGCCTCGGTGTGAAAGACCAGCGCCTGTTCGATGCTCATGACGTCCCCTTAGTTCTCGCGCGCCACCGGATAGAGGCGGTAGTGGTCATCATAGAACGGCGTGCGCTCATAGAACCACTGCAGGCGCGCGTCGCCGTTGGCGACGAAGTCGGGCTCGGCGGCCAGCTTGGCCTCGAACTCGGCCTTCAGCGCCGGATCGGCGGCCAGCATCCGCTCGGCCAGCGGGGCGATCGCGTAGCCTTCGATGTATTCGACGCGGCTCAGCACCTCGGGGAACAGGCCCCAGGCGAAGAAGCTCTCCGACGACTGGGGCTCCAGCAGCAGGACCACGATGTCGCCCAGCGGCTGGTCGGTCGGCACGCGCACCGAGCCCGTCGGGAAGGTCCAGTCGCGCGCCATCGGCGTGACCGAGGTCACCGTGACGGGCACATGGCCCTCATTGGCGCGGGCGCCGATCTTGGGGTCGTCGAGGCGCAGCATCTCGACCGCCACTGTGCGCGGCGCAGCCAGGGTCTCCATGGTCACGCCGTGGATGCGCAAACGCTCGATGATGTCGGTGCGGTACGACGGCACCCAATAGGCCTCGGGCCGGTGCAGGGTCAGTGTCGGGTGCGAGGAGTAGAAGGGCATCTGCCAGACCTGCGGGTCCGGCTGGCCCAGCCAGCGGATTTCCCGACGACCCGAGGCGGGGCTGTCATAGGTTTCGTAGGTGATGCCCTTGAACGGGCGGGTCGAGGACGGCTCGGCGTCCGAGGCGAAGTTGGCGGGGATCTCGGCCGGGCGCAGGGCGCTGTCGGCGGTGACCGCCGCGCGCAGGTCGCGGCCTTCCGTGGCCAGCAGGCGCAGCGCCTGCTCCAGGAAGACATAAGTGCCCAGCACGCGCTGCTCGTGCGGCTTCAGGCTGTGGTTCTCGATCAGGATGGTCGGGACGTGGGCCGCCGAGCCCCAGCCATTCGAGAAGCGCTCGCCCAGGCCGCCGTCGTTCAGGCCGGCGCGCGGGTTCTGGTCGTCGATGCCGAACACCAGCTCGCCGGGAATGTGGCCCCGCGCCTCCAGCGCCGCGTTCATCGCCGGCTTGAAGGCGTCATCCAGCCAGCGGGCCGTGGCGGGGGAGCGGGAATAGACCCCGTCCTCGCCGTTGTAGCCGTAGGTGACGTCGTACTGGTAATCCATGCCGTCGGTGACGTGGATGTCGACGTACAGGTCGGGCCGGTACTTCACGATCAGGCCGCGCACCGCCC
>Ga0209676_1003072_pt1 | contig 10762 bp, 8 predicted proteins | sample AraplaCvi_mLB_r2_FD_184282 | JGI IMG/M metagenome (GOLD analysis project Ga0209676, IMG submission 184282) | Arabidopsis root microbial communities from North Carolina, USA - plate scrape MF_Cvi_mLB_r2 (SPAdes) (version 2) | ecosystem: Host-associated > Plants > Roots > Endosphere | place: USA...
TCCGCCGGGCGAGCATCGCCAAGTCGTTTGTCATGCGCGGCGCCATGCTGGGCTTTGTCGCGTGGCTGTCCGGCCTGTTCCTGCTCCGCGATGTCGCCGCACGGCGGCGCGAACGCGCGCTCCGGGATCGTGTGATCGACGGCACCAAGGTGACGACCGAGAAGGAGCTTGTGAAGATGGCGCGAACCGAAGCCGGTTCGCATCCGCTGGCGATCGGTCCCGTCCCCTTTCCCCGCCGCCTCGAAACCCGGCACATGGCGATGGTCGGCACGACGGGCAGCGGCAAAACGACGGTGCTGCGCCAGATGCTCGACGGGATCGCCGCGCGTGGCGAGGCTGCGCTGGTCTATGACACCAGCGGCGAGTTCATCGCGCATTACTTCCGGCCCGAGTGCGGCGACATCATCCTCAATCCGTTCGATGCTCGCTGCGTCTATTGGTCGCCTTTCGCCGAGATCGCGCATCCGGCCGACGCCGATCGCATCGCGCAGCAGCTCGTTACCGAGACCGGGAAGCAGGACGACGACGTTTGGCTGGAAACCAGCCGCATCCTCGTCGCGAACATGATCCGGGAACTCTGGAAGGAGAAGAAATGCACGCTGCCCGACCTGCTCGAAGCGCTGCAGAAGATGGACAAGGAGAAGCTGAAGACCTGGCTCAAGGACACATCGTCGGCGCGCACCTTTTCGGACGACGCCGACCGGGCCACCGGCAGCGTGCTCTTCATGCTCGCGAAGGCCGCGAACCTGATCCAGTTCCTGCGGATGCCTGAAGAGGGCGAGGAGGTCTTTTCGTTCCGCGACTTCATCGCCGGCCTCGACGAAACGAAGGGCGCCAAGCCGTGGATCTTCGTGCCGCGAAAGGAAGAACAATTTTCGGCGCTCAAGCCTTTGCTCGCCTGTTGGCTCGAATGCGCGGCGAGTGCGATGCTGGGCCTTGCTCCGTCATCCGACCGGCGCGTCTGGTTCCTGCTCGATGAGCTTGCCGACTTGCCCCGCGTCGACAATCTGACCCGCCTGCTGCCCGAGGGCCGCAAGTTCGGGGCGGCGGTCGTGCTGACCTTTCAGGGCGTCGGGCAGATGCGGCATCGCTACGGCGACGACCTCGCCGAATCAATGCTCGGCTGCTGCAACACCAAGCTGTTCCTCCAGATGGGCGATGGCGAGTCCCGGCGCTGGGCGAGCGACACGATCGGCACCTGTGAGGTCGAGATCCAGACCATGACCGGCGCGCTTGGCGATGGCGACGACAAACCGCGGATGACGCTCGGCCGCCAGCGCAAGACCCGGCCCGCCGTGTTCGAAAGCGAACTCCGCCTCGCACGCTATGAAGGCTATTTGCTGTTCCCGGATGGGCTCCCGGTCGCGCGCATCGCGCTCACCGCCGACCATATCGAGAAACGGGGCGAGCCGCGCCAGCCCGCCTTTGTCGCCGCGAACCCGGAGACGACCCTCTGGCACCGATCCATTGAAGCGCCAGCGCCGGAGAAGCCTGAGGAGGCTTCCGCTCCAGCGACCGAGAAGCCGAAATCTAGGAAGAAGCCACCTGCGCCCCCGCCGGCTGACGATGGTGGGCCGATCTGATGGTCGCGTCGGTATCGGCGCTGACCAGTTCGGCGCAGGCGAGCAGCTATTATGAGGCCGACGATTATTATGCCGAAGGCGGGCTGTCGCCCTCCGAATGGCACGGCAAGGGTGCCGAGGAGCTTGGGCTGTCGGGCGACGTCGACCGCGATACCTTTCGGGAATTGCTCGATGGCAAGGTGGCGGGACAGCAGCTCGGCACGGTTCGTAACGGCCAGCTCGAACATCGGCCCGGCTGGGATGTGACGCTGAGTGCCCCCAAGTCAGTTTCGATCATGGCCGAGGTTGCCGGCGACCGGCGGTTGATCTCGGCACATGGGCAGGCGGTGAAGACGGCGCTCGCGCATGTCGAGGCGCATATGGCCGCGACCCGTGTCCGGCATGGCGGCAGCGTGACACGCGAGACGACCGGCAATCTCGTCGTTGCGAGCTTCCAGCATGGGACGAGCCGCGCGCAGGACCCGCAGCTTCACACCCATAATGTCATCATGAACGCGACGCAGGGCGAAGATGGGAGTTGGCGCAGCCTCGAACCGCGGGCCATCTATCAGCTTCAGAAGCAGATCGGCGCCATCTACCGGCAGGAGCTGGCCGTGAAAGTCCGCGAGCTCGGCTATGAGATTGCACCGGGCAAGGAGTCGATGTTCGAGATCAAGGGCGTCTCGGCCGACGTCATGGCGGCGTTCAGCACCCGCAGCGCCGAGATCGAGGCGGCGCTCGGCGAGCGCGGCACGACGCGCGAGGAAGCGAGCGCTGCCGAAAAGCAGGTCGCCGCGCTCGATACGCGGCAGGCGAAGGTCGCGGCCGATCATGGCGCGCTTGTCGCCGACTGGCGCGAGACCGTCGACCGGGCGGGGTTCGATGCCGAGGCGCGGCTGGCGTTGGTACGCGAGGCCGAGGCCAGGGCAGAGAAAGGCATTCACCTTCCCGATCCATTGATCGCCGATCGTGCCGTTGCCCATGCTGCCGACAAGCTTGGCGGGCGGCAATCGGTCTTCTCGGTCGCAGCGCTCCACGAGGAAGCGGGGCGGGTTGGCCTTGGGAAGGTCGGTTATGCCGAGATCGGCGAGGCGATCGGGCGGGCGACAAATGAGGGCGAGCTGATCGACCGCACCTTCATCGATCGGCGCGGCGCCGCGTTCGCCGGGTTCGCGACCCGTCAGAATATCGCCGCCGAGAAGGAGTTGCTGCGGATCGAAGCGCAAGGGCGCGGCGCGCTCGCGCCGATCGCATCCCCGCTTGCTGCGGCCAAGGCTGTCGCCGGTGCGGCGGCAAAGGCAGAGCGGTCCGGCTTTGGCTGGAACGCTGACCAGAAGGCCGCGACCGAGCAGCTCTTTACTAGTCGAAATCGGATCACCGCGGTGCAGGGCTATGCCGGGACCGCGAAGACGACGACAGTGCTTGCCACATTTGCGCGCGAGGCCGAAGCACGTGGCGTGTCCGTTGTTGCTCTCGCGCCGACGGCATCGGCGGCGATTACACTCGGCGAGGCGCTCGGCACGCGGGGTGATACCGTCGCGCGCCATCTGCTCTTGCCGGAGGGTTCGGCCCCCAGGCAGCCGGTCGCATGGATTGTCGATGAGGCCTCGCTCCTGTCCGCGCGCGATACCGCGCGGCTGTTCGATTTGGCCGACCAGCAGGATGCGCGGATCATTCTCGTCGGCGACGTGAAACAGCTCGGATCGGTCGAGGCCGGAGCGGCGTTCGCGCAGCTCCAGACTGCCGGCATGGAAACCGCCACGCTCGGCGAGATTGTCCGGCAGAGCAACGCGGCCACCAAGGAGGCGGTGCTCGCCTCGATCGAGGGCGATGCGAAGAAAGCGCTCGCCGCGCTCGATCGTGGCGGCGGCCAGATCGTCGAATATGCCGATCGCGCCGGCCGCTTCGTCGCCATCGCCGAGCGCTATGCCGGGCTCGACAAGGCGGCGCGGGCGCGAACGCTTGTCATCGAGCCCTCGCGCGAGGGACGTGATGCGCTGACAGCGGACATAAGGGCGGTGCTGGTCAAGTCAGGCGCGCTTTCCGGTCCCTCCGTCGCCGTCGAAAGCCTCGTCAACAAGGGGCTGACCCGAGCCGAGGCGCGGGATCCGCTGAGCTACGAACGGGGCGATGTCGTGCGTTTCAGTCGCGACTATGCCGACAAGGGCGTCGCGCGCGGTGAAGCCTATCGTGTCGAGGCGGTCGATCCGGCTAAGGCCGCCATTGCGCTCAAATCCGAGGATGGGCGCGAGGTCGATTGGCGGCTTCGCCAATGGGGCGCCGGCAAGGTGCAGGTGTTCGCGCCGCAGAATATGGACCTCAGGACCGGTGATAGCATCCGCTTCACCCGCAACGATCGCGATGCCGGGCGGATCAACGGCGCGCGCGCGGAAGTCACGGCCATCGACGAGCAGGCACGGACGGCGACGGTGCTTGGCGCTCGCGGTCAGAGGCAGACTCTCGACCTCGACGCCGCGCGCGACCGGCATATCGCCCACGCCTATGTCGACACGGCCTTCGCCGCGCAGGGTCGCACAGCCGATCATGTCATCATCCATGCCGACAGCAAGGCTGCCAACTTGGTCGACCAGAAAAGCTTCTATGTCGGCATCTCGCGCGCGAAGGAGTCGGCGACGATCGTCACCGACAGTCGCGCGAAGCTGGTTTCGGCGATCAATGAACGCGCTGGCGCTGTGCAGACGGCCATCGCACAGGCTGTAAAGCCGGCGGCCGACACTCACAAAGCAGCGGGCTCGGCATTATCTAAAAACCTTGCGGCATTCGGACTTTGACCTCTTCAACCGAGATTGCGCGGACAGAGAGCATTTCCACGTGCGGTCGCAATTAAGGGAGGAGCAGCCCCCACTCTGTCCGCCACCATTCTCGGTTCTCGATAGTGTCGACTACCCTGCAGTCGACGCGGTCTAACGCCGGATTCGAGATCATTGAGAAGGCAAACCGAATTTTGGATAGCCACCGAAGCGACGTCTGAAGGTCGTCCCAAGAGACCGAGTGCTTCCGGTCATTCATCTCCCAGCGCAACTGGGCAGGCGAGTCATCAACCGCCGCTGAAATTCCTATCAGCCCGTGGCAAATCCCGTTGCGAACATCGAGCGGCACTTCGAGCTGAAACCGGAGAGTGGCTGCCAGCAAGGAGCAGAGCGTTTCAGCCGATTGAGCGTCGTTGACGGTGCTTTCCCATGTCCGCAAAACGGCTTTGATGCCGTGCGCCTTGGGCGGCAAAAATCCATAGAAGCGGATGACCTCATCGCGGGCCGCTTTTTCGATCCCGGACCAGATCAGCAGCAACGACCCTATGGCGCCGCTCATCTGGTTGAATGTCACATCCAATGGCATTTCATCCCTCTTGGAGAATTCATGGCAGGTCGGGCCAAGACCAAAGAGGCTCATCGTCCATCACTTCTACGTGCGCGCTTGTTTCTGGAGCGATCGAAGGAGGAGCGGGCGGGTCAAATAGTTCATCGAACACGTCGCCGAACCAGCGTTCGAACACGGCAATCTCCACCTCTGTGACGGGAACCGGATCGGGCCAATCGTCAACCACATTCCACGTTGAGAGGTCATGCTTCGGTGGTCTGCCCATGTATTTTCCTCGCCCATGCTTAGAGGTCAGGTTGCTGAGCCCGCCCAGGTGTCAGGGTCTTGCCAATTGCCTCTCCGAAAAAACGGTCTTCGGTAAAGCTGTACACCGGCTACCCGATTGTCCTTGCCAAACCACTACAGTTTCTCGAAGATTCCATGAGCATGCGAACAGACGTCGATCACCTTCCTGCCGCCAAGCAGCGCGAGCTCGAGCGCGTCGTCGAGACAATCTTCGACGAGTTTCGCGGCGCGACCGAGAATGCGACCGGGCCGCGCAAGGGTGCGCGCATCCTCAAGATCATCCTTTTCGGTAGCCATGCGCGGGGTGACTGGGTCGATGCGCCGCTGTCGGCGAACCAGTATAAATCGGACTTCGACATCCTCGTCATCGTCAGTCAGAAGGAACTGACCGATCGCGCTGCCTATTGGGCGAAGGCCGAGGAACGTCTCATTCGCGCTTACACGATCGAGAAAACGCTCCACACGCCGGTCAATTTTATCGTCCACAGCCTGCATGAGGTGAATGACGGGCTCTCACATGGCCGTGTCTTCTTCATGGAGGTCGCCAAGGACGGGATCGCGCTTTACGAGGCCGATGACCGTGAGTTGGCCACGCCAAAGCCAAAGACGCCTGAACAAGCGCTCGAAACGGCCCGAGAGTATTTTGAAGAGTGGATGCCCAGCGCAGCGGGCTTTCTCGATACGTCGAAGTATGCGCTTAGCCGGGGCAGGCTAAAGGAGTCCGCCTTTCAGCTGCATCAGGCGACCGAGCGACTTTACGGCTGCTTGTTGCTGACGCTAACATTCTACACGCCGTACAATCACAATATCGCGTTCCTGCGGTCTCTCGCCGAGGGCCTAGATCGTCGTCTCTTCGGCATTTGGCCGGAGGACACGCATCGCGAGCGATCAATGTTCCAGAAACTGAAGGAAGCCTACACCAAGGCTCGCTATTCCAAGCATTACAAGATCAGCGAGGAAGAATTGACTTGGCTCGGCGAGTGCGTCGAGGAATTAGGCCGCGTCGTGCACCAAGTTTGCTCCGACAAGATCGCACAGCTTGAGGGAGCTGCGAGCGAGTAGGCAGCAAGTCGATAGCGTCGCGGACCGCCTATGGTCTCTGGTCAATGTTGTCGTTAGGATCGAAATTGGCACCTCCGCCAAGCTGCGCGGCACCTACAATCAAGGGAGAGCACAATGAAAACTCTCATTTGGCCGGCGATTGTTATCGCGCTTGGACTCATTGTAGCGAGCTTTGTAATTTCTGGTCGATACCAAATCGTTCGCGCTAGTGAGGCTGGAGCGTTTCGACTGGATCGCTGGACAGGGGAATTCGCTATCTGCTCCCAATGGGAAGGCGGGTCGGTGGCATGTGCCAATGCGCCAGAATTATACCATGATGGCAAAACTCCGATCTTCAAAAATTCGAATTGAGACGCTGTCCCAAGCTAGGTTACTTGCCGTGACTTCCAGTTTCAGGCATAATCTGGAGCACGGAATGGAACGACTGGCGGCCATTCCGGGGATAATCCTGCCAGGCATCATGTAGGTCCGGCCGCGTGTCGGACGGTTGCTGATAGCCGCTTCGGCGGCACCACAGCGAACACCGCTTGCCCATCCGCGTGAGTTTGCGCGGACCGCCGCGGTGCGAGCTGCAAATGACACCCCCCACTACCGACGTTTACGCGTGCGAAGTCGTTATGGCGCGCGTCGGCCATCTCATCCGGCGCAAGCAGCGCGAAATCGAGCGCATCACGCGAATCCTGCGCGGCCTGTTCGATCCCGCGCAAGTTCAGGCCCCCGAGCCAGGACGGATCAAGCGGATCATCCTGATCGGTTCCTATGCACGGCGATCTTGGTACGAAGACAGTCGCACGATCGAATTTTCCGATTACGAATTTTGGGTCGTCGTCAATCACCCTCTCTTCACTGACGAGCGCTGTTGGCGGCGCGCGCAGGCGACGATTGACCGCGAGCTGGGCAATCGTTGCAGCGTTCATGTCGAGATTTATTCGAGGTCCGATCTACGCACGGCAAAGTCGGAACGCGATACGTTCATTCTCGACCGGATCGAGGCCGGCATTACCCTCTATCGCGCTTCGCGGGATGCGCCGCTGTCCTCGCGCGAACATCGGGTGGGACGGCCATGACCACCCTCGGTCCGTTCACTTCGTTCGAGGAATTCTACCGCCGCGAGAATCGGCAGCTATTCCACTTCTTCAGGCGTCGCGTGGGGCGCGAGGAAGCCTCTGACCTCACGCAAGAAGCATTCACCCGCATGTTGCGGACCCGCGCATTCGAGCGTGTCGAAAATCCTCGCGCCTACCTCTTCCGCGCTGCTCACAATCTCGTGATCGAGCGCGCACGCCAAGCAAAACGAAAGGGAACGGGGTTGTTCTCTTTCGATGATGATCGTGACGCACCAGGCGGCCCAGAACAGACGTTGGCCATGGAAGCATCGGATTTGCGGCGGGGTTTACGACGCGCACTTCTCGCAATGCCCCGTCGCACGCGTCGCATATTTCTGATGCACCGATTGCGGCGCCAGACTTACCGGGAGATCGCGGAAGAAATTGGCATCCGCGAACAGGGAGTGGAATACCATATGATGCGAGCCCTCGCACGATGCCGAAAGGCGGTCGCTTTTCATGGGTGGCGAATGGGATATTGACGATTCGTCAGCAACGGTCTTCGCGCGTCGTCTACGTCATTCAAACCGGCGATGCCCGTAATGCCCTAAGACCACAGACCGCTCCGCACAGCGTGTATGGTAGGGCGCCCTAAAGGCGGCCCTTCTAGGGAAGTGACTCAAGCCGCCTGGTCGAACCACTTACGAAACTCACGCGGCAGAATGTCCCGGATCCTGCCAGCTGGCATCTCGTATAGATCGAAGTTCATGTAGAGCTGCGGAGAAATAACCGATACGAGACGGCGGAAGCTTCCCGGAGTCTTTTCCGAGCTTGCCACTCCTTTCCTAAGCTTTGCCGCCTTTTCGTCGTAAAAAAGGTCGAGGCAAAGATCGATAAGGTGTGGATTGGAGCGCACATCGTCCTTTTGCGACTGTTCGACGAAGTCCGAATGCGTGCTGCAAGACACCGAGAGAAAAAGCTTCGATTTTTCGCCGTACTGTCTGAAAATAGACCAAGCCATTTTCGCTAGGTGGCGATAATATCTCAAGCGGTTGTCATCGGGAATATAACGGTACTCGCTGCCGAGGAGCGATTGACCGTCCTTACGCCGGGCGAGAAGCTGGCTGAGATAGACCATGCTGATCCACGTCCAAAGTCCTGTGTCCCGCTCGGCTTGCGCATTGGTAACGATACCCGCAAGATATCGCCCCATATCGTAGCGACTGGCGAACTGCTTAGTCGTATCAATCTCCAGCATGTCATCATACGGCTCGACAAGATCTTGGCGGAGGGCCAGCTGAGCGAGAGCGCTAAGTTCTTCAGCGGAAATCGGTGTGCCCTGGCTTCCTTTCTTTGTTGAACCCTGATCGCGGAGGCCTTCGATTGCGAGACGCACCGTTGCGATCCCCTGATGTGTAAAACGCATCACTGGGATGTTTGCAAATTCGCTCATTTTCCTTCCTCCAGCATCAGGTCAAACAGCGTTTTGTCCTTGCGCCATTTTGTCTCTGCAAATTCCACAACGCAGTCTTCGGCCCACTTCAGCCAGTCGTCGAGATTTCCGTCCGGGCCGCCGAAAGGGCCTGTTGGCAGTTCGGCCTCGAAGCGCTCTTTGCAGAACGCGATAATCCTTCCACCGAGTGTTCCCTCGTCCAACTCCTCTGCACTTTCGACCCGGCAGATGAGGCCGGTGAGAAGTTCACGGAGCATGGCGGGAAGATATAGGGACTGGAGCACGGGATCGCGCCAAGATCCAAATTTGTCTTCAAGCCTCCGGTTCAGGACGAGACGGGGATCGGCGACATCGCCTTCCCACTGGATGCACCAAGGAAGCGCACCCAGATCCTCGAGTTCGGGGACAATAAACGGCTCCCTCTGCACCTTGCCTTCGATTTCGACCGGATGGATGTCCGCGGTCGCTGCGATTACACGGCCTTCATCCGAACCGATGGCGATTTGCCGCACCTTGAACCTGAGCGAGGCATCAAGGGGAAAGCCTGTGAAATCGAGATCGGCACCCGCAGGGCTGGGAATTGTATGACGCTGGTGCCGGCCGCGATCAAAGCCATCCACGACCAGCCGGTAACCTTCGTCATCCAACAAGACCTTGGCGTCCACACTGACCCTCACACGAATGTAAGACTCCGTTCTTACTAGGACGCGAATATCGACGAATGCGGATTTGATCTTGCGACGTTTCGTGAAGTTGAGGCTTGCAGCGGTCATTGGGAAGCCTCCGTGGTCTTGCGGACGTCGATGTGCACGTCGCGATTGGGGTCGAACCCGTTGAATTCGATTGCGAAGTCCTCACCGTTGGCAATGAAATCGAGGCTATTGGGAGACTTGACCGTCACGGTGGCACTCTTGCTTTGGATCACACCATCCTCGGTGAAATCAAAATCGGAAGGGTGATGGTGCTTGCGCCAGTTGGATTTGCTTGTCCCGAAGATGATATTCGCTGCCCATAACTTTCCGCGAACCGGGCCGGATTCTTGGATTACGTCCTTCAGATGCTCGGTCCCTGCAATAGCAGCGCGACCGTTCGCAAGCCTCTGAATGCGAAACAGCTGAGGTGATGGTGACGGAATATCGGGCGGAACGGGATTGTCGGTGCCAGGCTTTTGGCCGTGATTTCCGCCCTTCACTCCCGGGGCATCGGGCTCAACATCTTTCTCGACATAGAAGATGTCGTCGGCAAAACCCACAACCTGCTCCTGGTCCTCCGTACCCGTCAGGATGGCGATGAAGGAACTTCCAAGCTTCTGAACAAGGTGCCGCTGCCATGTTTCCGAGCTAGGGTACCGTCCCTGACTGCGACGCTGAGCGGAGTTCTTCCACTCGGTATGACCCGGGTCCTCGGCGTATTTCATGTATTCCGAAAGTTCATTGCCGTCGTCATCATTGAAAATATCGACAATGAGAACCGAGAATGGCTGTGCTGCGCGGCACCTCTCCTTTTCAATGAGGATATTGCCCCGAAACGCCTTGTAGGTCTTCTGCCCCCCCTTGTCCCCGCCCCTAGCGAAAAGGTCAGCATATCCGCTTACCGTTTTGCCATCTGCAAGTGTGATCGGGATCGCAAGACGCGCCGACACGACTTCGCCCTTTTCGAAAGTTTCCTGCATCTTCTTCACATTGGCGTCCGTGAACGCCTCTGTCGAAAGCCCGTTGTCCGCCTTGAAAATGAAGTCGCTTCTCAGGTAGTAGAACTCATTCTTACTTGCGAGCCGTGTTGCTTCCAGTGAGACTTCGATCGTGGACCGGAAATCACTGGAATAGTCCCCCTCTTCCACCAGCGACAGAATGTTGGCTTTCTCGACGACCACCGAATGACCGGTCGCCGCACTGCTGATCTCGACAACGAGGTTCTGTTTGATGATCGGGAAAAAGAAGTTCTCTACGACTGCCTTGAGCAGCGACTCTTCGTCGATCTCGTCGCGCACGTTAGGAATGAACACGGACAGTCCA
>Ga0209676_1003073_pt1 | contig 10761 bp, 10 predicted proteins | sample AraplaCvi_mLB_r2_FD_184282 | JGI IMG/M metagenome (GOLD analysis project Ga0209676, IMG submission 184282) | Arabidopsis root microbial communities from North Carolina, USA - plate scrape MF_Cvi_mLB_r2 (SPAdes) (version 2) | ecosystem: Host-associated > Plants > Roots > Endosphere | place: USA...
ACCGGAAACGCACCGACTGGCCCGGTGTGTAGGCCTCCACCGTATAGCGTATCGGGCCATGGCCGCCGATGGCGCCTACGGCCAGCGGCCTGTCGAACTTCATGCGCGGCCAGTCCCACCCCGGCCATAGCGCATCCGCGGGAGAACCCAGCGAGTCAATCAGCGTACCCACGCGTTCGGGGCTCGCATGCAGCAGGCGTTGATGAACATTCACGACTTTCATACGGACACTCCTTGTTGAATTTCTCTGGGTTTCTGTGGAGGGGCGGGGTATCGCTCAGGCTGCCACGGCCATCCAGGCGCCGTGTTCCAGCGCGGCCCGCAGCTTGGGCGCGACGGCCGGCACGGGCTGGCTGACCCAGCGCTGCGTCAACGAAAACGCCGGTGAGAACACCAGCGCCATCCACACATGAAACGGCATGGGCCGCAACTCACCGGCTTCCACACGCTGCGCCATCCAGGCCTTTAGCGCGGCAAAGGCCTGCTCATTGGCTGCGCCGGTCTCGGCGCCCTCCGTCATGTCGCCGCCGCGGCGCAGCGCGTGCAGCAGCCGTGCCTGGTCCGGGTGCTGCAGCACCCATTGGATATAGGCCCGCACCAGGCCCTTGACGCCGGCCTGGGCCGAGGCCTTGCCGGCAATCGGCTGCATCAGCGCCGAATGGAAATCGCGCAACGTATGGGCATACAGCGCATCGGCAAGCAGCGCTTTGGTCGGGAAGTGGTGGTAGAGGCTGCCGTTGCTCACCCCTGCCTCCTGGCGCACCATGTCCATCGAGGCTGCCGTGAAGCCCTGGGCCAGGAAGACCTTGGTGGCGGCTTCAAGCAGGCGGTCGCGGGTGGAGGGTGGCGAAGAAGGGGGGCCGGGGATGGGCTCGGGGGTAGGCGTCATGATTGGAGTATTACTCTAGATCAATACTCTGTCAATCGCCCCTTGCCCCGCCCCGCCGGACGCAGGCCGCATTCAAATTGGCGACAATGCAGCCCAGAAAGCGAGAAAACCATGCCCCTGCACTTTGCCGACCGCCTCAACAACGTTGAAACCTCCGCCATCCGCGAACTCTTCAAGCTGCTGGGCAAGCCCGGCATCGTCAGCTTTGCCGGCGGCTTCCCCGACCCCGCCATGTTCGACGTCGCCGGCATTCAGGAGGCCAGCAACAAGGCCTTGAGCGAAGAGCCCGGCGGTGCGCTGCAATACGGCGCCACCGAAGGCTACGGCCCGCTGCGCGAACAGCTCAGCGCCTTCATGGCCACCAAGGGCGCCAAAGACGTCGCTCCCGAGAACCTCATCGTCACCACCGGCAGCCAGCAGGCGCTTGACCTGCTCGGCAAGACCATGATCTCGCCCGGCGACAAGGTCATTGTGGAAGGCCCGACCTTCCTCGCCACCATCCAGTGTTTTCGCCTCTACGGCGCAGAACTCATCAGCGCGCCCATTGACGCCCACGGCGTCAAGACCGACGAGCTCGAAAAACTCATCGCCCAGCACAAGCCCAAGTTTGTTTACCTCATCCCCACCTTCGGCAACCCCAGCGGCGCGCTGCTGAGCCTGGAGCGCCGCAAGCAGGTGCTGGCCATGGCCGTCAAGCACCAGACCCTTATCGTTGAAGACGACCCTTACGGCGACCTCTACTTCGGCGAAGCGCCGCCGCCCTCGCTGCTGGCCCTGAGCCCCAGCGTGCCCGGCAGCCGCGAGTTGCTGGTGCACTGCGGCTCCCTCAGCAAGGTGCTTAGCCCCGGCTTGCGCGTGGGCTGGATGGTTGCCCCCGCCGAACTGCTGGCCAAGGCCACCATGTGCAAGCAGTTCAGCGACGCCCACACCAGCACCTTCGCCCAAGCCACCGCCGCCCAATACCTCAAGGCCGGCCGCATGCCCGAAACCCTGAGCCGCGTGCGCAAGGTGTACGGCGAGCGCGCCACCGCCATGGGTAATGCCCTGAAACGCGAACTCGGCGACGCGATTGAATTCACGCAACCGCAAGGCGGTTTGTTCTTCTGGGCGCGCCTTACGGGTGCGGGCGGCAAAAGCAAGGATGCTGGCGAGTTCGCCAAAAAGGCGATTGAAAAGCTGGTGGCCTTTGTGCCGGGGGCACCTTTTTATGCGGCTAATCCTGACCTCGCCACGCTGCGCCTGAGCTTTGCCACGGCGGATGTGGCGAAGATTGAGGAAGGGGTGGGGCGGTTGGGGAAGGCGCTGGGATAGAGACCTGATTCAGGTCGATAGGCCCTTTGTAATGCCCATCATCGTGATGAACGATTGGGCCGTGGCTGATTTCTTTCCGGTCCCACCCCTGATGACCCCTTTGATTTTCCAGTCGGCCACTTGCGTGCCAACCTTGTTGCGAAGCATAGGGTTCTTCGCTACAGCGAACTGGATCATGAGATCTTCCACTTCCTCAAGTGTCTTTGCCCGAACCTTATTGATGCTTCCTGAGGGGGCGATGAAAAACATGACGGGCCGCCCTTTTTTTCCATGAGCCAGCGCTTGGGCGTAGTGGTTCAGCTTGTGAGTGGTGAAGCACTCTTGCTTAAAACCTTTGGTGGCTTTCCCAACGTAAATGGGAAGAAATCCTTTTCCCGCCCTGGTTGCGAAAACGTAGATACCTTGCTTTTTGTGAAATTGGACCGTCTCGGCTTTTCCCCAAAAAAGTTTTGCCTGTGGCGTGTCAATGCACTTTATTTTTGCGGCGCTAATTTCGTACGGGACTTCAAAAGGCCCACTCACAATCAGGTCTGCACCCATCCAAGTCTCCCATTTACTGTTGCTTTGTTTAAGTAGCCGCGCAAAGCACCTCTTTAGGGGCGGTGCGACAAGGCTCTTTTAACTGTTTCTTGCAAAGTCCGCGCCCTCAATTTGTAGGAGAAGCGTGCAGGCAATAATCGGGATGCAAGGTGTTTTATCTGTTAGACCCTTGAAGCCTCAGGCAGATCACGGACTGCAGGGCACAGGCCTCGTAGGCGTGATCTTTTTTCTTTGTGTCTGGCAACCTGGAGCCTCGCGATGCGCAAAACGTCAAAGCAACAAACCGCATGGCTGGCCGCACCCGCGCTGGCTTTCTCGCTCTTTACCGCCTTTCCCGCGTTCAGCCAGGCGACTGCACCAGCAGCACCGGCCACGCCTGCACAAGCCGCGGCGCCCAACCCCGAAGATGTCGCTCTGGGCCAGCAGCTCATCGCCGGCGCCCAACTGCTGCAGGCCGGCCAGCCGGCGCGTGCCATCGCCGACTACTTCGACAAAATCATCGCCGCCTACGAACTGCGCTACCAGGGTGAAAAAAACAAGATCTACACCAGCCGCGGGCCTGTGGAAAGCCTGCTCTATCTCTTGCAGGCCACCGCTTCCAAAGAGGAGCCCAAGCGGGGCGCCATCATCGTGGCCCAGCATTGGTCCGACGCCTGGTACCTCAAGGGCTATGCGCTGGTAGAGCTCAGGCGCCCGGCCGAAGCGCGCAGCGCGCTCGAAGCCGCCTTGGCCCTGGCGCCGCGCAACTCGCAGTATCTGGGGGAACTTGGCAACCTCTACCTGGGGCAGCGCGACTGGCCCGCGGCCATGAAAATGTTCGAACAGGCCGAAGCCGCCGCCAGGGAGTTTTCCCCGCCCGAGGTCAAAAACAAGGAGTTGTCTCGCGCCTGGCGCGGCCTTGGGTATGTGTACGTCGAGCAAGGCCGCTGGGACGATGCCGAACAGATCTATCTGAAATGCCTGGAGCTTGACCGCAACGACAGGCGCGCGCAGAACGAGCTGAACTACGTCCGCGCCCAGCGCCCCGCGCAGCGTACGCCCGCCGCAGCCACACCCTAAGGCTGGCCTGCGGCCCGGCCAGGCCGCTCCTTACTCCGTAATCTCCACCTCCACCAGCTTGCCCAGCAGCACCAGCGACTGCTGCCAGCCCACATAACACTGGTCCGCGGGGATCACCGCGGGAATACCTTCCTGCACCACATGCATTTCCACGCCGGCTGAGACTTTTGCCAGCGTGATGGTGGTGGTCATTTCGCCCGGCAGGTTGGGATCTTCGAACCTGGCGGTGTAGCGGATGCGTTCATTGGGCTGCAATTCAAGGTAGGTGCCGCCGAACGAGTGACTGTGGCCGTTGCTGTGGTTGGTGAATGACATCCTGTATTTGCCGCCCACCTTGGCCTCCATCTCATGCACAGTGCCGGTAAAACCGTTGGGCGGCAGCCATTTGTTCCAGGCGGCGGCGTCCAGGAAGGCGCGGTACACCCGGTCAGGGGTGGATTGCAAAACGCGGTGAAGCTTGACGGTGTTGGTACTCATGGTGTGTTTCCTTGGTTCAATGGTTCAGGGTGAATGCCATGGAAGGCAGAGGAGGCAAAAAACGCCTCCCTGCCTGTACGACGAACGGGCCATGGCCGGATCGACATGGTTTTTGGCCAATTTTCAAAAATACTTTTAACCGGGGCGCTCGCAAACCATCAGCAAAGCCATCCCATCCGGCGTCTGCACTTCCCCCACCGCCTGGAAGCCCGCTTTTTCATAGCAGCGTATCGCACGCGCATTGCGCGGGTCGGGGTCGGTCTGGATGCGGGTGACTGCCGGGTCAGCAAACAGCCGGGCCACAAAGGCCTTCACCATCGCCGTGCCCAGGCCGCGGCCCAGTTGCGCGGCCTCGGCGATGGATTGGTCTATGCCACGCACGCCGGGGTCGGTTTCATCCTCCCACCAGCCTTCGCCCGAACCCATGGCCACATAAGACTGGATATAGGCAAAGGGCTGGCCGTCCAGCAGCGCAATGTACGGCTGCACCTGGGTGGGGTCTTTGATCCAGGCGCCATATTCGGCTTCCACCTCAGCCGGCGTCGGAGCCTCGCCCCACCATTCAGTCCAATGCGGGCGTGCCAGCCAGGTGTGCAGCATGGGCAGGTCGGACGCCTGCAAAGGCCGAAAACTGATCTGCCCGGCGCCAGTGGCCTTGGGTGCATGCCGTGTGCCGCTCATCGTGTTCATGCTCAGTCCCTGGACCACACCGCCAGCTCATACCCATCCGCATCCTGGAAATGAAACCGCCGCCCGCCTGGGAACGCAAAAATCTCAAGCTTGATGCTTCCACCCGCGGCCAGCACGCTGTCGCGCGCGGCCTCCAGCTTGTCGGCATACAAAATCACCAGCGGGCCGCCGGCGGGCGAGGGCGCCGCCTGCGTGGTGAAGCCGCCCTTCATCGCGCCGTCCGAGAACTCGGTGTATTCCGGGCCGTAGTCGGTGAACGTCCAGCCAAAGGCCTTGCCGTAAAAGGCCTTGGCTTTGGCAATGTCGCGCACGTTCAGCTCCATGTAGTTGATGCGGCAGTTCTCGGGCTTCGGGGCTTTGTCGGGCATGGCGGTCTCCGTGTGTGTCCGTGATGTGTCGGTGATGTCACCGTCAATCGACCTGCCATTTTGCATACGGGCCCGGCCACCATGCTCCTTGCCCATACGCCTCGCAGGTGTTTGCCTACAATTCAACACAACGTAGGTGTGTCGCCTGCGGCATCTTGCATTCTGTCTCGGGCCCGTACACCTTCATGACCTCACCCGCCGCGCCTGGCGCCATCCGCTCTCCCGCATCCCCAATTTCCCCGGCCACCCGATGCTCCATATTGCTGCTGTCATGCGCCACCTTCGCCAGCATGGTGGCGCAGCGCATCTGTGACGCCATGCTGCCCGAGTTGTCACGTGTCTTCACCGTCAGCCTGGCGCAGGCGGCGCAAGTCGTCTCGCTGTTTGCCATTACCTACGGCATCGCCCAATTGTTTTACGGCCCGCTGGGCGACAGGCTGGGCAAGTTTCGCATCGTCACCTTTGCCGCGCTGGGCTGCAGCGTCGGTAGCGCGGTCGCCGTGTTTGCCACCAGCCTGGACGTGTTGCTGCTCGCCCGCATCATGATGGCGCTGGGCGCCGCCGCGCTCATCCCCCTGGCCATGGCCTGGGTGGGCGACGCTGTGCCGGCCCATGAACTGCAAGACATGCTCACCCGCACCGGCCTGGGCAGCACGCTGGGCATTGTGTGCGGCCAGTTGCTGGGCGGGCTGCTGACCGATGCGCTCGGATGGCGCTGGGCGTTTGCGTTTCTGGTGCTGCTGTTTGGTGTGGTCGGCGCGCTGCTGTGGGGTGATTTGCGCCGGCAGCAGCGACATCATCATCATCAACAACAACAAGCTCCACAAACGCCACCGGTGGTCGAGGCCTCGCCGACACCCAGTCCATCCAGCCAGGCAAGCGCGGCGCGCCCGCACTTCCTCAAACAGACTTTGCTCATCATCAGCCGCCCCTGGCCGCGCACGATTTTGGTGTTGGCCGTGATCGAAGGCGCCATGGGTTTTGGTGTGCTGGCCATGTGGGCATCGCACTTGCACCATGCATTAGGTTTATCGCTCTCGGTCTCAGGCGCCATCGTGGCGCTGTTTGGCCTGGGCGGCGTCGGCTACATGGCCGCCGGCCGCGCCTTGATCCCCCGCCTGGGCCAGCACGGCCTGGTGCTGCTGGGCGGCGCGCTCGTCGGCATCAGTGCCCTGGTGCTGGCAGTGACGCCGCACTGGGGCCCGGCCATCCCGGCCAGCCTGGTCGGCGGCTTTGGTTTTTTCATGTTCCACAACGTCATGCAGGCCAACGCCACCCAGATGGCCCCCGAGGCGCGCGGTACGGCGGTGTCGCTGTTTGCGTCTTTCCTGTTCCTGGGCCAGTCTTTGGGTGTGGTGCTGGCCGCGGCCTTGATTGGCCGCCTGGGAACGAGCGCCGTGGTGGCGCTGGGGGGAGGGGTGATGGCGGTGGAGGGGGCTTATTTTGCTTGGGTGTTGAGGCGGGGAGCTATTTGCGGCTACCGAAGCTAGAGAAATTACATACGTTTAATCGCGGATTTGATTGCTCTGCTAGTTCGATCGGCCCATCCAACTGGCAACTCGAACGTAATGGTCAACGAATGGGATCCAGAGAGTTCGGGATTGCTAAGTAGGTTGCTTAGCCATTTGGGTAGTTCTAGTATTTTGTCGATTTGCATACCTGCGACATTTTTTAGTTCGACTTGAACAGCTTCAAGCTCTTCAGGTAAATGTGCAAACCTGACTCGCTCTTCCCAATCCAGAAGCCGCTGAGTTGCTTGCGAAATTAGTATGCAGGCACGAAGTATTTCAAGTTCTGATCCAGGCTGGCCTGGTTCACCCCACGCCTTCATGATTGCTTTATTTGCTAACTGTCCTAATGCATGTATTTGGTGAGATGAATCACTCATAAGCATTCTTAGCCATTCAGCGCACTGATCCTTTGGTATGTGCGTAACTGGCAATGCATAAAATTCATTTTGCAGTGCATGCCATTTGAACTGAATTGGCTCAAGTGCATCTCTCAGAAGTTCTGCCGTCAATCTGTACTCCCAGGCATCCGGCTTGTCTATGATGATCTGTTGAGCTAAATACGAACATTTTGAGAATGGCTCCAGCTTACGGTCGAGGATTTTTTTTCTAAGCTTGGAGCCAGTTCGACCTAAGTCTTGAGCTACTTCTTCCTCATGGGATCTTCGCCACTCAAACAGAAGTTCCGGGGGGTATTTTTGATAGTCTGCATCCACTATTTTGTGGCAATTCCTACAAAGCCAAATTCCATTGGTTATGTTGGACCTTGTAAGGGCGGTCATACTTTCGTCAAAACGGGCCGACCCTGGTCGAGCTCCGAAAATATGAGCCGCTTCTCCGACATTTAGAGCCTTGCTTTCGTCTAATGCGGGCCCGCTTGTAGTTGCCAAGCAGTCGGGATTGCAGCAAATATTTGCTGAGCGTTTTGCTAAAACGTCTATGGTTTGGCGTGTGAAATCTTCCATCTCTAAATCAACCCCTATGCTGGGCCTCGAGTTTTTCGTGCATAAGTGTGGATGCCTTCGCACACGATTTTTTGGGTACTAATACCCAATTTAAGTAACTGTTCGCCAATCCGCATGTACAGAACTATGTGAATCCATTGATCTAGTCAGTGCTAAAGGACTTTCTGTGGGTATGCATCCAAAGGGTTTACCCCCGCTCATGACTTTTTGTTGAAGCCCACAATTCATTGAAAAAAAGGATTTGGCGTAACTAAAGCTCATTGTTCTGCGCGGACTATGGAGACATTCAGATGGATGAAATAACTAATGAGAGAGGCAATAGTCCGTCTCCTTCGGAGTCAAGAATCAAGAAATCGGGAAACCGTAAGGCATCTATTCAGCGACCGGTAATACAGATCACTGGACATCTGGCTTGTAAGGTTGGGCAACAAGAAATCGCAGCAGATGTAGCAATAAAAACGGTCCTGAAATGGATGGCGGAGAAGCAAGGCATACCGTTGCCTCCGCAAGCGGAAGCGGGCCAAAGTTTTGAATTGGATGCCTCTGACTCTTACCCAGTTTCCGCAGTACGATTCGACGAATTTTGGTCGGTGCAATTTGATAAATTCGACGACGTAGTCCCTGGAAGGATATGGCGAACTGAGGCGACGGTCGCACACACGGAAGATACTGCAATTGCAGGAATACGTCTCGCAGTCATCGATATTTCTGCATCTGCGGAATTCTCTACAAGCGTCCCAAGCGTTATAGGCGACTTAATCCGCCGACCGGGATTGTTGGATGGCGATGGTGCCGTCTTGGATGACCGGCCGAGATTGGCCGATACCGAACATGGTACGGACGAGCTAATAAATTTAATCAGAAGTGAGAAGCGAACCCGACCGGTGATTGTTTGTTCTGGAACACGTTTTTTTGAGCCGGTGGAGGAAGCGCAAGGTCTTGCGAGGCGTCTCGCAGGCCTCGCCCATGTTGTGGTATTGGGTGAAAACCAAAGTAAGCGACTCACTCAGGTTTTTGGACGAGAGTTTTCTGTTTGGGGTGGTGCAATTCGAACCTACAACGTTAACTTCAATCCGTCAGTAGATGAGGTTCTTCAGCATCCCATTGCCTCACGAGAGTGGCTTTCTTCTCGATTCAGAAGTCCAGAACGTTTCATGGCTTTTTTGCGCTACGGACTTGCTTCCGCTACCGTTCGAGGGACGAATTTAGAAGAATCATTGCCAGCATTTCGCAGTATTAAACAAGCAGCGGTGGATCGAAAGATCAATACGTTGAGCGCTCACAATTTCTCCGAGCGTGATGAGCTACTTTCATCAAAGGTCGATCTCCTTCAGCAAAAGGTCACTGAATTGAGTGCCCAGTATGACTTCGCCGCAGAAGAAGTGACCCGCGCTGAAGAGGAAAGAGATAAATATCGATCGATCCTAATCTCCCTACGCGCAAAGAATGACAGGCTACAGAAAGCCTCGCTTGCTGCGGAGAAAATTCAATACCCAGATAATTTTGAAAAACTGGATGAATGGGTTCAGGAATATTTTCCTGGGCGACTTTTATTGTTGAATCGTGCGGCTAGAGCTGCGAGGAAAAGTCCCTTTCAAGAGCCCCAGCTAGTTTTTAAGTGTTTAGAAAGATTGGCTACGGAATATGTTGAGAGACGGCGAGCTGGATTGGAGGTGTCCGATGTGTTCTCCGATTTAGGTGTACATCTCGACCGGACAGGAGACGAAAATCACCTAAAACAATGGAAAGAAAAGTATTTCCTCGTTCATCGAAATACCACTCGTTTTTTTGAGTGGCATCTGAAAAAAGGTTCGGATAAAAACGAAACCACGACTATGCGAATTTATTTTTTTTACGACGAGGACGATGAGCAGGTCGTAGTTGGTCATCTGCCTGGACATCTCACCAATAGTAAGAGTTAGAGACATCACCCCGTCCTAATCACAGTCACAAACTCCGTCCCACTCTCAGGCAACCAGACCTCCCCAGGCCGCCCGAGAATCTGCCGCACCGCGGCATTGGCGCGGGGCAGGGGGATCACTTCAAACTTCTCACTCCCCGGGTCAAAGCGCAGCATCGCGTTGTTGCTCCACTCCGAGGCCCAGACCATGTCTTTGTTGTCGACGTAGACCGCATACACATGCGGATCGGCGCCTGGGGCTTTGTATGTTTTCCAGCTGTTGGCGCCTGTGCCCAGGGCGGAGTCGTGGACTGACAAGTTGCCGCTGCTCCATTCTGAAACCCAGATGCGGCCTTTGCTGTCTGACCACACCCGGCGTGCCCCCTGGCGCGGGGTGGGTGGTTCGACGATGCGGGATTCGCCGGTCTTGGTGTCGAGGTGGGCGATAAAGGAGCCGGCAAGGGAGCACCACCAGATCTCGCCTTTGGGTGTGGCGCAGATGCCGTAGGGGCCTCGGCCGCGTGGGGAGTCTTTGACGGTGACTGTGCCGCTGCGCACATCGACCTTGCCGACATAGCCGCTCTGGCCGGTGAACCACAGGTTGCCCTCGCCGTCGAAGGCGCAGGTGTTGAGGTTGGCGTAGGGTGTGCCGGCGGGCAGGGGGAAGACTTTGACTTGCCGTGACGGCCAGGCGACGCGGGCAATGGCGTTTTGCCCGCCGTCGGTGAGCCAGGCCGCGCCGTCGGGGCCGGCAATCACGCCGTGGGGTGATGAGCCGCCGCCCAGGGCAATCAGTTCTGTCTTGCCGCTGCGCGGGTCAAACCAGCCGAGGTGGCCGCTGCGTTGCGCCGAGAACCACACGCCACCATCGGGCGCGGGCGCGATGTCGTGGATGCCGGTGGCGGAGCGGGTGTTGAGGGGCCAGGATTGCAGTCTGGGTGCCGGCTGCGTGTGGGCTTGTGCTTGTGCCTGCGACTGGCCGGGCAGCAGCAGGGCCGCAGCGGTGAAGGCCGCAATGTCCGTGAGGGCTGTGCGGCGGCTGGGTGGGTGTGCG
>Ga0209676_1003076_pt1 | contig 10754 bp, 10 predicted proteins | sample AraplaCvi_mLB_r2_FD_184282 | JGI IMG/M metagenome (GOLD analysis project Ga0209676, IMG submission 184282) | Arabidopsis root microbial communities from North Carolina, USA - plate scrape MF_Cvi_mLB_r2 (SPAdes) (version 2) | ecosystem: Host-associated > Plants > Roots > Endosphere | place: USA...
CCCTATACTGGTCGGGTCAGCGAGAGCTGTCCCCGGGGGTGCACTGGCTTCGACGGGGGTCGCGAAATCGCCTGGCGCATGCCGAGGGGGTAGCTTTCCTCGTAAATCCAGCTGCAAACTTCTAGTTGCCAACGACGACAACTACGCTCTGGCCGCTTAAGGCCTAAGCCCCGAAACTGCTTGTGTCCGTGCTCGCAGCGTAGGGTCATCATCACGGAATCGCCGGGGACGGTTGCCTGTCAGTCCCTGGTCAACACAAAACAGGCTGGTTCCGGGATGCGCTTCGCACATCGTGCTGTTCCGGGACGAGATCCAACGATGAGCTAAGCATGTAGTGCCGGGGATGGAGTGCCTTCGGACGGGGGTTCAATTCCCCCCACCTCCACCACTTGTCAGAAAAGGCCCGCTTCGGCGGGCCTTTTCTTTTGCGCTGATCGAAACCGAAGCCGCCGGTTGAACGTCAGCTCTCTTCGAGCAGCTGGATCAGCGCACGCTGCTTCTTGCGCGGCAGCTTGCGCACCAGGCCGACCAAGCGAAGCTCTTCGGCGCTGTCGTACTTGGAGGAAGCTTCACGGACGAGGTTCCTTCCGTCCATCGTGCCGCGGCCCGTCGCAAGCCATTCGTAGCTGACTTCCAACTGCACGGCCATCAGCTTGAGGCGTTCGCTCGCCGGAACCGAAAGGCCCAGGGACCATTTCCGCGCCGATTCGCGACTGACTTCGTAGTGGTCGGCGATGCTGGTGGTGCGATGGCGACCCTGCGGGAAACCAGCGACATCCCAGGCCTGGTGCAGGCGCTTTGCGAATTCCTTGTGAGGTGCTTGAGGCATTTCCCTGCGCTCGAATTTGGGGAGTTCTGACACGCACATCAGGAGTGTGCGTCATCACAACTTATTGTTGCGCACCGTACGCGAAAAGCACGCATTCAACGATTGTTGAATGTGGCAACTTGGGGTGGTATCCATTTGCGCAATGACTACCGATATGGACGTCGCGGCCAATCCGGTCGAGCGATACATAGAATGTTTCCACTCATGTGGCGCGGCCGCGCAGGCGGCGGGAATCAGCACCGAAATGCTTCGGCGCATGCGCAAGCGTGGGTACGTAACCACCCGAAAACGTGCGTTGATCATGGCCAGGGCATGCAGCTTCCGCGTCGATGCGATCGAGCTGCTGGCGCTGTCCGGCGTAAAGCGTTCGCCTCGCGGACCACGTGCGTGAGCGCTAACCATCATGGCCACGACCCGCCGAGCTGACGCGAAAAAGTCTTAGCCCTGTATGCTTCGGGGATGAGCCCCGAGGCCGTTCGTGAAGACCGCACGCCCGACCTGTCCGAGCTGGCACCGCGCCGCGGTTACCTGCTCGCGCTGATCGTGCTCGTCGGATCGTTGCTGCTGGTCTTCACGGCGTGGCGTGCCGCGCGCGAGCGCGAGCTGCGCGCGGCCGAGGCGGAGTTCATCAGCAAGACCGCCGAAGTCACCGAACTGTTGCGCCAGGGCATGACCAAGTACGAGCTGGTCGCGCGCGGCGGCGTTTCGATGTTCGCCTCCGTCACGCGTCCGCGGCCCTCGCCGGCGCAATGGCAGGCGTACGTGGATGGCATGGACCTGCAACGACGTTTCCCGGGCATGGTGGGCCTGGGGTTCGCCGAATTCGTGCCGGCCACGCGGCTGGCCGACCTGCAGCTGGAATGGCGCGAGGCCGGGCACGGCCTGCTGCAGATCTGGCCGCGCGGGCAGCGCCACGATTACGGGCCGATCCTTTACCTGGAACCCAAGACACCGGCGAACGTCGGCGCGATCGGGTTCGACATGTACTCCGAGCCGGTGCGCCACGCGGCGATGCTGAAGGCGATGGAGACCGGCAACGCGACGCTGTCCGGGCCGGTGCACCTGATCCAGGACGGCTCGCTGCGCAGCACCGGGATTCTGCTGTACCTGCCGGTGTACCGGGGCGGCGGACGTCCGGCGACGCTCACCAACCGTCGCACCGACATGCAGGGCTGGGTGTACGTGCCCGTCCGCATGGAGGGTTTCGTGCGCAATGCGCTGGGCGCGCTGCGCAACGACAACCAGTTCCGCGTGCTCGACATCTCTTCCGGCGATCGCCTCCTGTATGCGAGCTACGCGCCAAGCGACCGGCCGCCACCGGCGTTCCGGCACAGCAGTGCGTTCGAGTTGTACGGGCGGCATTGGCGCGTGGATTTCGAATCGCCGCCACTTGCGCAGGCCGCACCCCGATTGCAGGGGCTGCAGAACCTGCTGGCGCTGGGGTTGTTCTCGTCGCTGCTGCTGTACGCGATCGCGTGGATGCTGGCGCGCACCGAGGCGCAGGCGTACCGCATCGCGGTGCGCATGACGGAGGATTTCCGTCGCAGCGAGCAGCGTTTCCGCAGCGCGATGCGGTATTCGGCCATCGGCAAGGCGCTGCTGGACAGCGAAGGCCACATCGTCGAGGCCAACCCGGCGCTGGCGAACATCGTCGGTCTCACGCCAGAGGCGCTGGTGGGCAGGCGCTTCGACGCGCTGTTCGAAAGCGACGAGCCGGAGATGATCGCCCACGGCCACGGCACCACCGACGCGCAGGGCGTGCATCGCGCCACGAGGCGCCTGCACCGCGAAGGCGGCGACCCGCGCCAGGCCCAGCTGACCTACGCGCCGGTGCCGGGAAACATCGGCCAGGACATCGTCGGACTGGTGCAGGTGGAAGACGTCACGGAGCGCCTTCGGGCCGAGGCGCGGGTGCACGCGCTGAACCGGACGCTGGAGGCGAGGGTGGCTTTGCGCACCCGGGAATTGAGCCAGGCCAACCAGGAGTTGGAGGCCTTTGCATACAGCGTCTCACACGACCTGCGCGCGCCGCTGCGGGCGATCGACGGCTTCAGCAGGATCCTGATCGAGCGCCATTCGGCCGGCATGGACGAGAACGGCCGCGGCTACCTGGTGCGCGTGCGCCGCGCCGCGGCGCGCATGGGGGAGCTGATCGACGCGCTGCTCAAGATGTCGCGCGTGAGCCGCGGCGAACTGCGGCTGGAGCGCGTGGACCTGAGCCGTCTGGCGGGCGAGGTGATCGAGGAGTTGCGCGTGGGCGACGCGCGGCGTCAGGTCGAAGTGGTGATCCAGCCGGAGTTGTTCGTCATCGGCGATGCGCCGCTGCTGCGCAACCTGCTCGGCAACCTGCTGGGCAATGCGTGGAAGTTCACCCGCGACCGGCTGGATGCACGCATCGAGTTCGGCGCCGTGGTGGACGAGCAGGGGCTGGAGTATTTCGTGCGCGACAACGGTGCGGGGTTCTCGCAGGCGTACGTCGACAAGCTGTTCCGCCCGTTCCAGCGCCTGCACCACAACGACGACTTCGCCGGGCACGGCATCGGCCTGGCCTCGGTGAAGCGCATCGTCGAGCGCCACGGCGGCACGATCCGCGCCGAAGGCGAGGTGGGGAAGGGCGCGACGTTCTGGTTCACACTGCCGCGGGAGAAGCTGGGCGAATGACGTGCGCCGCAGGCATGGCGCAGGCGCGACGGTGGATTAACCCGGACGCCACCCGGGCACCCTCGTGTTGAAGCGGTCGTCCCCGCGAAGGCGGGGATCCGGCCGTCCGATCCTGCACGGCCACCGACAGGACGATGGCGCTGGAGGATGGATTCCCGCCTTCGCGGGAATGACGACATGGGGCGTCAAGCGTCCTTGTTATGACGGCGCATCACGCGCTGCTTCTCGCGCTGCCAGTCGCGTTCCTTGCTCGCCTCGCGCTTGTCGTGCGCCTGCTTGCCCTTGGCCAGCGCGATCTCGGCCTTGACCTTGTTGCCTTTCCAGTAGAGCGCGGTGGGCACCAGGGTGTAGCCGTCGCGCTGGACGCGGCCGACGAGGTTGTCGATCTCCGCCCGGTGCAGCAGCAGCTTGCGCGAGCGGCGATCGTTGGCCACCACGTGGGTCGAGGCCGAGATCAGCGGGGTGATCTGCGAACCGATCAGGAAGATCTCGTTGTGCAGGACCACCGCGTAGGCATCGCCGATGTTGGCGCGGCCGGCGCGGATCGCCTTCAGCTCCCAGCCCTGCAGGGACAGGCCGGCCTCGAACTTCTCTTCCAGGGCGTATTCGTGGCGGGCGCGCTTGTTCAGCGCGATCGTGCCGCCGGCGCCGCCCTTTCCCTTATCCTTGCCGGTCTTCTTGTTGGAATTCTTGGACATCGCGCCATTGTCCCCGAAAGCGGGGCCCGCGCGCGATACCAATGTCTCGGGACCGCCGCCGCATGCAGACCATCCGCCGTTCCGCCCTCGTCGAGCACTCCGCCGCGCGCATGTTCGCGCTGGTGAACGACGTGGCCGCCTATTCGCGCCGTTTCGGTTGGTGCGAGGGCTCGCAGGTGCTGGAGGAGGGCGTGCTGGAGGACGGCCAGGGCCGCATGGTGGCGCGGCTGGACATCGGCTACGGCGCGCTGCGCACCTGGTTCGTCACGCAGAACACCACCTGCGCCCCGCACCACATCGACCTGAAACTGGTCGACGGGCCGTTCCAGAGCCTGGGCGGACGCTGGGAATTCCACGCGCTGGACGAGTCCGCCTGCAAGGTGACGCTCACGCTGAACTTCGAGCCGAAAGTGAAGCTGCTGGGCCCCGCGATGGCGGTGGGGTTCCAGAGCCTGGCCGACCGCATGGTCGACGACTTCGTGCGCGTGGCCGATCGGGGCGAGGACGCGTGAAGATCGAGGTCGTCCGCGCCTGGCCGCGGCGCTTCGAGTCGGTGTGGGTCGAATTGCCCGCCGGGGCGACGGTGGCTGAGGCGGTGGCGGCATCGGGCTGGCAGGACGATGCAGAGACCGTCGGCTTTGCCGTGTTCGGCGTGCGCGCGACGCCTGGGACAGGACTGCACGACGGCGACCGTGTCGAACTGCTGCGGGCGCTGCTGGCCGACCCGAAGGACGCGCGGCGACGGCGCGCGGAGTCCACCAAAACAAAACCCCGGCCGTGAGCCGGGGTTTTCGTCTGCAAGGCAGGAGGCGGTCGCCGGATCAGCGGCCCTGGCCCTTCTTGCCCTTTTCCTTCGGCAGGTTGCGACCGAACTGCTTGACGGTCTGCTTGGCCAGCTGTTCGTCCTGCTCGGGGAAGTAGTCGCCTTCCCACTTCACCACGCTGTCGTTCTCGAACCACACCGTGAGGTTCTTCTTCTCGGTGGTGCCGCGACGGTTGGTGCGCTGGGTGGAGGTGTAGTCCCAGCGATCGTGGTGGAAGGGATCCTCCACCGACGGCGTGCCCAGAAGCAGCGTGACCTGCTGCTTGCTCATGCCGGTCTGCAACTGGTCGACGTTGGCCTTTTCCAGCAGGTTGCCCTGGTAGATGGGCTGCTTGTACAGGATGCCGCAGCCGCTGGTGACCAGGGCGATGGAAAGGACCAGCAGGAGCTTGTACGTGTGCTTCGGCATCGGTGTCTGCGACAGGCGGATAACGCGGCGATGATACACTGCCGGGCGCATCCACCAAGCGCGGAGTCGGGCAGGCCAATCTTCTGGCCGGCCATGTTCATCCGCCGTTCCGGCGCCACCGGTCGCGCCGCATCGTTGAGGGACCACCATGGAATCGCAAGAACTCCGCAAGGCCGGACTCAAGGTCACCCATCCGCGCCTGCGGATCCTGGAACTGCTCGAGCAGGCCAAGCCCCGGCACATGACGGCCGAGGACATCTATCGCCACCTGCTCGACCATGGCGAAGACATCGGCCTGGCGACGGTGTACCGCGTGCTCACGCAGTTCGAGGCCGCCGGCCTGGTGCTCAAGCACAATTTCGAGGCCGGGCAATCGGTGTACGAACTCGACCGTGGCCATCACCACGACCACATGGTCGACATCGACACTGGCAAGATCGTCGAATTCGAAAGCGCGGAGATCGAGGAGCTGCAGCGCAAGATCGCGGCCAAGCACGGCTACGAGATCGAAGAGCACTCGCTGGTGCTGTACGTGCGCAAGAAGAAGGGCGCCTGAGCGGCGGTTCGAGCCGCTGACTCACCGCAAAGAAAAAGCCCGCCGATGGCGGGCTTTTTCGTGGGCGCAGGCTGGCCGCCTTAAACCACGTCGGCCAGCAACCGCTTCGCCGCCGCCCGCGCCTCGCGCGTGAGTTCGACGCCGCCCAGCATGCGCGCCAGTTCTTCCTCGCGCTCCTTGGCCTTGAGCAGCTGCACCGCGCTCTGCGTGACGCCTTCGCTCTTGGCCTTGCTGACGCGGTAGTGCGCATGGCCCTGCGCGGCCACCTGGGGAAGATGGGTGACGCACAGCACCTGCCGGCTGGCGCCCAGGGCGCGAAGCTTCTGGCCGACGATTTCCGCCACGGCGCCGCCGATGCCGGTGTCGACTTCGTCGAACACCATCGTCGCCACCGCATCCAGGCCCAGCGCCGCCACTTCGATGGCGAGCGAGATGCGCGACAGTTCGCCACCGGAAGCCACCTTGCGCAGCGGTCGCGCCGGCTGGCCGGGGTTCGCCGCGACCATGAATTCCACGCGCTCGGCGCCCTGCGGATCCGGGCGCTGCGTGTCCAGCGGCTCCAGTTCGACGTCGAAACGCCCGCCGCCCATGCCTAGCTCGCCGATCAGCGCGCTGGTACTGGAAGACAGATGCGCCGCGGCGTCGCGCCGACGTGCGCTGAGCACCTGCGCGACTTCGCCCCAGGCGTTGCGGGCGGCGACGATCTCGCCATCCAGCTTCGCCAGCCGCACGCCGGCCCCGCGCAGGGTTTCGAGTTCGGCCGCGATGGTGTCGCGCTGCGCGGCCAGTTGCTCCGGCGTGACGCGATGCTTGCGCGCCAGTTCGTGCAGGCGGCCGAGGCGGTGTTCTAGGGTGTCGAACGCGGACGGGTCCAGGTCGAGGTCGCTGCGCACGCGGTCGAGCAGGGCGAGCGCTTCGTCGACCTGGATCGTGGCGGCATCGAGCATGGCGTCCACTTCGCCCAGCCGCGGTTCGTGCTCAGCCACGCGCGCCAGGTCCGTGCGCACGTGCTGGAGGGTGCGGGACAGTGACGGGCCGTCTTCGCCGCCCAGTTGCGCGAAGGCGCCGTCGCAGGCGGCGATCAGCCCGGCGGCATGCGCATGGCGACGGTGGTCGGTGAGCAGGCGCGCGACGGCGTCGGGCGCCAGCTCTTCGCGATCCAGCTCGGCGTGCTGGTGTTCCAGCCAGTCGATGCGGTCGGAGACATCGCCCTGCGCCAGCAGCGTGTCGCGCTCGGCGAGCAGCGCGCTCCAGTGGGTGGCGGCGGCTTCCACCGCGCGACGTTCGGCGTCGGTGCGGCCGAAGGCGTCGAGCAGCGCGAGCTGGCTGGGACGCGAAAGCAGGGCCTGGTGTTCGTGCTGGCCGTGGATTTCCACCAGCAGCGCGGCCAGCTCGCCCAGCTGCCCCAGTGTCACCGGCCGGCCGTTGACCCAGGCGCGCGAGCCGCCGTCGGCGCGGATGACGCGGCGGATCTGACAGGCCTCATCCTCGTCGAGCTCCTGCTCGCGAAGCCAGGCCGCGGCGAGCGGCACGTCGTCCAGGGCGAACTCGGCGACCAGTTCGGCGCGATCGGCGCCATGGCGCACGACGCCGCTGTCGGCGCGCAGGCCGGAAATCAGCCCCAGCGCATCGACCAGCAGCGACTTGCCGGCGCCGGTTTCGCCGGAGATGACGGTCAGGCCGGGACCGAAGGCCAGTTCGGCTTCGGTGACGACGGCGAATTGCTTGAGAGACAGGTGGAGAAGCATTGGATCGCGATTGTGCCCTGTGTGGGTTGCGGCTTGATAGCGGCGGGTCGTCTCAGGAATGGAGATTGCGTCGTTCCCTTCTCCTGCTTGCGGGAGAAGGTGCCCGAAGGACGGACGAGGGCAGTCGGCCGGTTTCGCGCGCCGCCCGCAACCCGACCCCTCTCCCGCGAGCGTGAGAGGGCTTCAACGCGCCCGACTTGCGCGATCCGCGCAACCCGGCATATATCGCCGACATGAGCCGCAAACCCGCCGATCCCAGCCTCGACCCGCGCGCACGCCAGTTGCTGCGCACCCTGATCGGCCGCTACATCCACAGCGGCGAGCCGATCGGGTCGCAGACGCTGGCGCGCCACGCGGGGCTGGACGTGAGCCCGGCGACGATCCGCAACATCCTGGCCGACCTGGAAGACGCTGGCCTGCTCAGCGCGCCGCACGCATCCGCCGGGCGGGTGCCGACGCCGCAGGGTTACCGGCTGTTCGTCGACTCCCTGCTGCAGGTCCGCCCGCTTCCGGAAACCGACGTGGCGCGGCTGCGCGGCGAACTGCCGGCGGGGTCGGGCACGCAGGCGCTGCTGGGCAGTGCATCGGAGCTGCTGTCGGCGATGACCCATTTCGTCGGCGTGGTCAGCGTGCCGCGGCGCGAGCAGTTCGCCTTCCGGCGCATCGACTTCGTGCCGCTGGACGGGTCACGCGTGCTGGCGATCCTGGTCTTCGCCGACAACGAGGTGCAGAACCGCATCGTGCTCACGCGCCGACCGTTCGATGCCGGCGAGCTGGAACGCGTGGCGAACTACCTCAACGCCCATTTCGCCGGGCGCACCGTCGCCGACATCCGCGGCACGCTGCTGCGGGAGCTGCGCAGCGCGCAGGACGAGATGCAGCTGCTGCTGGCCCAGTCGGTCGAACTGGCCGAGCAGGCGCTTGCCCCAGGTGGCGACGACATGGTGCTGGCCGGCCAGACCCGCCTGATGGGCGTGCAGGAACTGGCCGACCTGGACCGCCTTCGCGACCTGTTCGAGGCCTTCTCGCGCAAGCGGGAGATCCTCCAGCTGCTCGAACGCACCGTGCAGGCGCCGGGCGTGCGCATCTTCATCGGCGAGGAAACAGGCCTGGCCCCGCTGGAAGGCATGTCGCTGGTGACCGCCCCCTACGTGGCCGCCGGCTCCGGCACCGTGCTGGGCGTGCTGGGCGTCATCGGCCCCACGCGCATGGCCTACGACCGCGTGATCCCGGTCGTGCAGGCGGCGGCGGACGCGCTGGGCGCGGCGCTCAATCCCGAGTCCTGAGCCGGGTTTCCCCTGAACCGACCAGGCGGCGGCGACTGGCCGGCGGCCGGCGCCGCAGTCGTGTTGAACATTACTGTCTTGAATCCGGGAGCGGCGGGCCCCATTGCTGCCCTGACGCGCCTTCGAGCGCTTCTGCAAGACCTTGAATTCCAGCAAGTTTGAGCGCCCCTTGGCGCAGGGATGGAGCACCGCATGACCGCTAGCACGACTTCCGGCGAACCCAACCAGGATGCCGAAGTGGCCCCCAACAACGACTCGGCCGACACGCTCGCCGCCCAGATCGACGCCCTCCAGGCCGAGCTGACCCAGCTGCGCGAGGACACGCTGCGAGAGCGCGCCGAACTGGACAACCAGCGCAAGCGCATGGCGCGCGAGATCGACATGGCGCGCAAGTTCGCCAACGAACGCCTGCTTTCCGAGCTGCTCCCGGTGATCGACAGCCTCGAAGCCGGCCTGTCCGTGCAGGCCGACACGGCCGCCCATCTGCGCGAAGGCATGGAGCTCACGCTGCGCCAGCTGCTGAAGGTGGCCTCCGACAACGGCCTGATCATGGTCGACCCCGTCGGCCAGCCGTTCGATCCCGAGCGCCACCAGGCCATGAGCATGATCGACGCCGCCGGCCATGCGCCCGGTGCCGTGGTCCAGGTCTACCAGAAGGGCTGGGTGCTGAACGAACGCCTCCTGCGCCCGGCGCTGGTGGTCGTGGCAAAGCACGACTGACGCCTTGAAGCGGGGCCACAAACCCCCCAGATAACGCACATCGGCGAAACACACGCCGCACACACCTTCAAGCAGGCGGCCCGCGCCGCCGCACAGTCAAAGATCAAAGAGGGAGCAACACCATGGGCAAGATCATCGGTATCGACCTGGGCACGACCAACTCGTGCGTGGCGATCATGGAAGGCGGCAAGCCGCGCGTCATCGAGAACGCGGAAGGCGATCGCACCACCCCGTCCATCGTCGCCTTCACCAAGGACGGCGAAGTCCTCGTCGGCGCCAGCGCCAAGCGCCAGGCCGTCACCAATCCGAAGAACACCTTCTTCGCCGTCAAGCGCCTCATCGGCCGCAAGTTCACCGACGCCGAAGTGCAGAAGGACATCGGCCTGGTCCCGTACAAGATCACGCAGCACGACAACGGCGATGCCTGGGTCGAGACGGCCGAAGGCAAGAAGATGGCCTCGCAGCAGATCTCGGCCGAAGTGCTGGCCAAGATGAAGAAGACCGCCGAGGCGTACCTGGGCGAGACCGTCACCGAAGCCGTCATCACGGTGCCGGCGTACTTCAACGACAGCCAGCGCCAGGCGACCAAGGACGCCGGCAAGATCGCCGGCCTGGACGTCAAGCGCATCATCAACGAGCCCACCGCGGCCGCGCTGGCTTACGGCATGGACAAGAAGGGCGGCGACCGCAAGGTCGCGGTCTACGACCTCGGCGGCGGCACGTTCGACGTGTCGATCATCGAGATCGCCTCCGTCGACGGCGAAATGCAGGTCGAAGTGCTGTCCACCAACGGCGACACGTTCCTGGGCGGCGAAGACTTCGACAAGCGCGTCATCGACTACTTGGTCGAGGAGTTCCAGAAGGACCAGGGCATCGACCTGCGCAAGGATCCGCTCGCCCTGCAGCGCCTGAAGGACGCCGCCGAGCGCGCCAAGATCGAACTGTCCAGCGCGCAGCAGACCGAAGTGAACCTGCCGTACGTGACGGCCGACGCCTCGGGCCCGAAGCACCTGAACATCAAGCT
>Ga0209676_1003080_pt1 | contig 10744 bp, 14 predicted proteins | sample AraplaCvi_mLB_r2_FD_184282 | JGI IMG/M metagenome (GOLD analysis project Ga0209676, IMG submission 184282) | Arabidopsis root microbial communities from North Carolina, USA - plate scrape MF_Cvi_mLB_r2 (SPAdes) (version 2) | ecosystem: Host-associated > Plants > Roots > Endosphere | place: USA...
TCGCCGATCGACTGCACATGAACGCCAGCGGCTACGCGATCTGGGCCGGCGTCGTGCGGCCGTGGCTGGCGACGACGCCGTAACGCCATGCATCGCCGGCGCGCGATAGGGGGCATCGTCATCGGCACGATGATCGGCCTCCTCGTGTCGTCGGCATGGGCTGCACCGCCGCCTCAGGTGCAGCGCGAGATCGAGCAACTGATCGACGCGATGGGGCAGTCGGGCTGCGAGTTCCAGCGCAATGGAACGTGGTACCCGGCCGGACAGGCGCGGGCACACCTTCGCCGGAAGTACGATTACCTGCGAAAGCGCGACCTGGTGGACAGCGCCGAACAGTTCATCGAACGCGCCGGCACGCAAAGCAGCATGAGCGGCAAGCCCTATGCGGTGCGTTGCGCGGGGCAGGGCACGGTGCCGTCGGCGCAGTGGCTGGCGGCGCGGTTGTCGAAACTCCGTCACGCAACGCCCTGATCGCCGGCGCTAGACTCCTGCGCGTCGACCGGCCACGTCGGCCGACGAGCACGCCATCGGAGCACGCGCCATGAACGCCACCCGCACGCTTTCCCGTTCCCGCCACGACCGCATGGTGGCCGGAGTCTGTGGCGGCATCGCCCGGCGCTTCGGCTGGAATTCGACCCTGGTTCGGGTGTTGTATGTCCTGGCGTCGATCGCCTCTGCGGCGTTTCCGGGCCTGCTCGTCTACCTGATCCTGTGGCTGCTCATCCCCGAAGGGGATTGAGGCTTCGCGCCCGAAGGCGATGGATGCCGGCGGCGATGCGCTAGGCTTTCGCGCATGCCGATTCTCCGACGAAGCCTGATCGCGCTGGGCGTGTTGTGGACGCTGCCCAACACGCTGTTCGGTCTGTTGCTGGGCGGCATTGGCCTGGCGTTCGGTGCGCATGCGCACTGGCGCGGGCGCGAGATGGCGGTCGTGTTCCATCGTTGGCCGTGGGGGCCGGGCGGGGCGATCACGTTCGGCAACGTGATCCTGCACACCGGCGACGATCTGGATTCGCCGTGCGTCACTTACGCGCATCGTGCCGGTCACCGGGAAGAACCGCCGATCGTGCTGGCCGACCACGAACGCGCGCACGTCTATCAGTACCTCGCGCTGGGACCATTGTTCCTGCCGCTGTACCTGCTGTCGGGCGGGATCAGCGTGCGCAACCGTTTCGAACGCGCCGCGGATCGCTACGCGAGCACGGGTCGCGGATGGTGGCCGTGGGCGTCGCCTTAGTTAAGCGTCAGTCGAACGAGACCAGTTGCCCGTCGCCCTTCCACGCAGCGAAGCCGCCAGCGAGCGGGCGCACGCGCTTGAAGCCGCGTTTGTTCAATGCGCGCGCGAGCACCGCGGCGGATGCTTCGTTGGGGCAGTCGCAGTAGACGATGACTTCCTCGCGCGGCATGAGCGGCGCTTCGGCGACGGTCTGCACGAAGACCGAGCCGGGAATCCAGCCGGTGAGCGCGCGCTGCGGCTCGGGGCGCACGTCGAGGATGAGCGGCGGCGATTCGCCGTCCATCAACGCGCGCAGTTCGGATGGCGTGATGCGCGCCATGCGCAGCTGGCGCTGGAACATCCGGCGGCGCCACAGCTTCCACAGCACGAAGGCTGCGATCAGCGCGAGCACCACGGGGACTGTCATTCGTCCCAGTGTTTCCAGGCGGTCGAGCACGCTGTTGACGGCCTCGTGGAAGATCACGCCCAGCGCGACCGCGACACCGGCCCACAGAATCGCGCCGATGCCGTCGAACAGGAGGAATCGCCCGGGCTTCGTACCGGTTTCGCCGGCCAGCGTGGTCGCGACCGCCGCGAAGCCCGGGATGAATTTGGCGACGATCAGCGAAGGCGGGCCCCAGCGGCCATAGATGCCGCGCGTCATCAGCACGCACGAATCCGGCGACAGCGACAGGCGGCACATCAGTCGAAGCAGCTTCGCACCCAGGCGGCGGCCGCCGACGTACCAGAGCCAGTCGGCGATGACGGCGGCCAGCGCCGCCACGACCACGATCGGCCACACGCTCTTGCCCTGGTCGGTCGCCAGCGCGGCGGTGAGGATGATCGGGGGATAGGCGGGCACGGGGATCCCGCCCTGGTCAAGCAGCACGCTGACGAAGACGACAAGCAGGCCGTAGACGGCGATGAGGTGGATCAGTGTGTCCATGAGGCCGCGATGGCCCTGGCGCGCGGGGCAGTGACGCCATGGTAGGCGCGGCGACGTGTGCCGGATAGCGCGTGGCATGCACCGGTGCGTGCCGCCCGTGCGCCTGTCGGGCGCGTTCAGGCGATGGCGAAGCTCGCCCGCGTCCGGCCCAGTCGCAGGCCGTTGGGGCCGTAGCTCTGTTCGACGAAGGTCAGCCGCGCGTCCTCGACCAGGACGACGGAGCTGCAGCGCGTGCCGTAGCGTTCGCCGCGCACGAATGGCGGCGACAGCAGGCGTTCCAGCGGCAGTCCGACGCCGGTGTCGGGCAGGGTGTCGTCAGGCGCGGGGGTGGTGTCGGCCAGGGCCTCGAACAGGGGCGCCAGCGCGTCGTCATCGGTCCGGCCCTCGGCGGCGGCGGCGCTCGCCAGCCAGCGCTCCAGCGCCCGGGTTGCGTGCCCGCTCTTTGGCCAGGGCGCATCGAAGTCGCCATTGGACATGGCGTGCAGGCCGGGCGTCACTTCGTAGGTCCGGAACTGCGGGTAGTTGCTGGCGAACGCGAGGCGGGTCCCGTCGAATCCGAGCAGGTTGAACCGGCCGAAGCCCGGTGCCTCCGGCGCAAGCGCGGCGAGGACATCGACGCTGTGGTCGTCGGCCGCAAATTCCCGTACCAGCGCACCGCGCGAACGGGGCATGGGGCCTTCGGCCGCGCCCGCCCGCACGTTGGTAACCGCGGCGAGCCGCCCGCGGCTACTGGCCAACAACCAGCTCCCGCCGGCCAGCAGATCGCGCCCGCCGTACAGGGCAGCGTCGATGGGATCCGGGCCGGCCGGCGAGGCTGGGCGGTCATGGGCTTCGTCACGGTTGGCGATCAACGCCAGGCGGTAACGGGAGTGCTGCTTCCACGAAAGGGCAATCAGGCACATGCGGATCTATCGGCAGGAGGAATGGAAGTTGCGTTCAGCTGAGCCGGCTGAGGCAGTGTAGGGATAGTCCTACAGAGCAGCGCAGCCCCCGCTGACTGTGGCGTCGCGGAAACCTTGGCAGCCTATGAACCCTGTCCCCGCATGTCCACGCCAGGCGTCACCCGCCGGGAGGAAGCCTCCGATGTACCGCGTCGAACTATCGCGCCATGACGGCGGCGTACTGCACCAGCAGATCGCCGAAGCCAGCGCGGACTACGCCAGCGCCGAAGCCGCGCTGGCCGCGGTGTTGCCGAAGGCGAAGCGCTGCGCGGAGCGCAGCCGGCAGGCGTTGTGGCTGCGCATCTACGACGAGCGCTCGCGCGTGGTGTTCGGTACGCTGCTGCCCTGAGCGACGGCCCCGCGTCACGCCGTCCGTGATCCATCGGAGGACGGCCAGCGGAGGACGCATGGGCAGGAAGGAATTCGAAGCTTCGATCGCCAATGGCGGGCATCGCCGCCTGGCGCAGATGATCGGCGAATGGGAAGGCACGTTCCGGCTCTGGTTCCAGCCCGATCACGTCGCCTGTGAAGCGCCGCAGCGCGGCACCATCCGCGGCATCCTCGACGGCCGTTTCCTGCTGCACGAATACCGAAGCCGTTTCGGCGACGATCCGATCGAAGGCGTGGCCCTCTACGGCCTGCACCTGGACGACAACGCGTACGAGTCGGCGTGGGTCGAAAGCTTCGGCACCGGCACCAGCATCATGTTTTCCGCTGGCCCGGCGACGTCGGAGCACTTCAACGTGCTCGGCAGTTACGGCGACGGCAAGGGCGGGCCGCGCTGGGACTGGCGCACGGAAATCCAGCAACCCGATCCGGACCAGCTCATCATCACGATGACCAACATCTCGCCGCAGGGCGAGGCGGCGAGGGCGGTGGAAGTGCGCTACCGCCGCGTGGCGAACGCGGGGCTGTAGCTCGCGAGCAAGCGAGCGCCGCACCCCCGTCAGGTACCGGTGGGCCGCAGCTTGAGTGCCACGCCATTGGCGGCGATGGCGAATGATTCGGCATCGATGCGATCCACCGCCGCGCCGTCGCTGAGGTGATACGAACGCAGGCCTTCCACGACGCGCCGTTCGCCCGCGCCCCGCATTTCAATCAGCGTCCGGCGCACGTGGACGGTGTAGCGATTGCCCGCTTCGTCGTAGGCACTGAAGGTGTCGCTGGGCATGGTCCACTTCCCCGATGTGGTGCGGTCGATACGATCCGCTGAAGCGGTCTCGGGAGATGAGACTGCGCGAGGTCGATGCAATGTCTTGCCCTGCATCGAATGGACACAAAAAACCCGCGATCGCTCGCGGGTTTTTGTCTGGTGCCGGAAGTGGGACTCGAACCCACACGCTTTTAAGGGCGGCGGATTTTGAGTCCGCTGCGTCTACCGATTCCGCCATTCCGGCGCGGCCGTGCAGTATAGCCGAGGGGCGGGCTCGCGGCAGCGGGCTTTCGGCAACGATCAGAGGCTCAATCCACCGTGGCGGGCCATGGCGGCGGCGAAGACGAAGATTGCCGCCAGCAGGATCAGTTCGAAGCGGACGATGGTGCGCATGCGCGCGGTCTCGGCGGCGTCGGGCAGGAAGATCGGGTTCGCGGCCAGGGCCTTGCGCCATCGCAGGAACCGCACTGTCGGCAGGATCGAAAGTAGTCCCACCAGCACGAAGGCGCCCATCTTCGCGTGGAACCACGGGTTATGGAGGTAGAAGTCGTGGCCCTTGATGCCGAAGGCGACGCGGGAAATTCCCACGGCGATCAGCGCCATCGCACATAGGCCGTAGCCCATGTCGATGCCGGCCAGGCGCTGGAGCGTGGGGCGATCGAGCGCGCCGCGCAGCAGGACCGACTCGGCCACGAGCATGGCGATCAGTCCGAAAACGAGCAGGTGGTGGAGCGAGGCGAGTAGGAAGTCGGTTAGCACGTGGGGGCGCCCGGTGATGATGAATGCGCCCAACGCTAAAGCCACCGCGCCGCACCGCCAAGGTGCCGAAGGTCAGGAATGTGACGCGAACGGGCGTTTGCCCGTCGCGCGATCAGGCGGCTTCGTCGGTTTGCAGCGTCTTGGCGACGCGCGAGAACCACTCGCCCTGGTCCGGGACGAACATCGCGCAGGATTCCATCGCCGCCTTGTAGATGTGCAGCGAGACAGCGACTGCATCGGGGCTGGCGTTGCGGATCGTGTGGTACTCGTGCGGCGGGATCAGGCTGCCGGCGCTGCCGGGGCCCGCGTGCATGCCGCCGGCGGCGCGGAAACGGAACCGCTCACCTTCGCGTTCGAGCAGTTCGTACTGGGTGATCTCCAGTTCGCCATCCCACACGCCTTCCACGCACCACAGGCCGCAATGATCGTGCACCGGCGTGCCCTGTCCCGGGCCCCACGTCATCGCGACGACGCTGTAACCAAGCTCGGGGCTGCGATAGAGCTCGCGGCGGGCGTAATGGTCGGCGATGGGCTCGTGGACGCACGCAGGCAGCTGCACGTCGCGGTCCCGGATCATGCCGCACAGGGTCGTGCGCAGTGCGGCGGTGACGGCGTGCTCGTCGCCGGATGCAACGGCAGCATCGATGGCGGCGACCAGCTTGTCGTGGCCGGGGAAATGCAGATCGGGCAGCGAGTCGGAGGCGTTCATGGCCCGATTCTACCGCGCGGGCCGCGCCGGCTTTCTTGCGTTGCGTCAATCCGTGGCGGTACGCGCTGGCAGCCGGCCTACAAAGCGTTCAGGAAACCCGCGACGGCCGGCCCGAATCGCGCGATATCCACCAGAAAGGCGTCGTGTCCCTGCGGCGAGGGCAGCGGCAGGAACGTCGCGTCGGCGCCGCCGGCGCGCAGTCCTTCTGCGATTTCTTCCTGCTGCTGCAGCGGGAAGAGGATGTCGGTGTGCACGCCGATCGCCAGTGCCTTCTCCAGGCGGATACTCGCCAGGCCTGCGCGCGTGTCGGCTTCGCCGTTCTGGCGCGCGGTGCAGTACTCGCCGATGTCGAACCAGTCCATCGACCGGCTGAGATAGAGGTAGCAGTTGGGATCGAACCGCCGGACGAAACGCCGCGCGTGACCTTCCAGATAGCTTTCGACTTCGAACTCCAGGCCGAACGGATCTTCGTCCGCGCGATCGGAATCCAGCCGCACGCGGCCGAAGCGGCCGTCCCACTCCAGCGCGGAGCGGTACGTGATCACGCCCAGCTTTCGCGCCATGCGCATGCCCGACTCGGGGTAATGCGCGTCGTCGTACTGCCCGTGGTTCCAGGCCGGATCGAGCCGGATCGCCTCGCGCTGCAGCGAACGGATGGCGATGGAGAACGGCAGCGCCTTCGCCGCGCCGGAAATGTTGATGTGGTTGCGCGCCAGTCCGGGGTGACGCAGCAGGAACGCCAGCGCGGTCATGCCGCCCATCGAATTGCCGATCAGGCAGGCGATGCGGTCCAGGCCCAGACCGCGTACGAGGTGCGCCGCCGCGTCGGCGCCATCCTCGACCGACAGATCCGGGAAATCCAGGCGGTAGGTTTCGCCCGTCTCCGGGTTGATCGACGCGGGGCCGGTTGAGCCCTTGCAGCTGCCCAGCGAGTTCACGCAGATCACGAACCACCGGTTCGTGTCGATCGGCTTGCCGGGGCCGAGCATCGCTTCCCACCAGCCGGGTTCCGGATTGCCTTCGTTGCCTGCGGCGTGCGCGTCGGGCGAGAGGCCGGTGACGATGAGCACCGCGTTGTCGCGGGCTGCGTTGAGCTCGCCCCAGGTTTCATAGGCGACGCGGGCGCCATGCAGTTCGCCGCCACGCTTCATCGGGAACGGGGAAGGCAGGTCGAACCAGCGGGTGCCGGGCGGGATGAATTCGGTCATGTCACAAGCTTAATCGTCCCGGCCGGATCAGGGCATCACCGTTGTGCTTGCGGACATGTCGGAAGATCCGGTGCATGCGTGTCGGCGGCTCGCCCGTCGACGACGCGCCTGCCGAGATCAGGGGCGAACGGAATCGATCACCAGTTCGATCACGCCCGATGTGTTCGACGGCTTCGCCCTGGCTTCCATGTCGCCGGGTTGCGGCATCGCGTTGCCGCTGGCGGAAATGCGTGCCAGCACTTCCACCTGGTCCAGCTGCGAAAGTTTCATCGTCGGCATCGGGCTGTCGCCGTCGTCGAGCACGACCTCGCGCGGGAAATCCGTCGCGGGAAGCTTCTCGACCGCGACCGGCATCGGCGGGCCGCCGGCCTGGCGTGCGATGACGAACAGGCTGGCGTTCGCCGGCACCTTCCCGGCGAGTTCCGGTGCGACGGTGACCTTCACCTTCAGGCCCGCCTGTGCGGGCGATGCAGCGGCGGTCGCGGCGGCAGCCGGCAACGGCGAAAGCCCGGCTTCGGCGCGCGCGGCATCGATCTGCGCACGCAGCGGCGCCGCGGCGGCGGCATCGACGATGGCCAGCAGCGGCTCCCATGTCCGTGCGGCTTCGGCCGGCTGCGATGCCTGCCGCTGCGCGATGCCGAGGAACCAGCGCGCGCGCTGGTGCATGGGTTGCAGTTCGATCGCGTGGCGCAGCATCGCCACGCCCTGATCGTCGAAGCGGCGTTCCGGCGCGGCGAGGGCGCGCATCTCGGCGGCTTCGGCCAGCAGGTCCGGATCGTCCGGCGCCAGCTTGATCGCATGCGCCAGCGCATCGGATGCCTTGGCGGCATCGCCCTGCGCGATGTACGCGCGGCCGAGCAGGCGCCAGCCTTCGATCTGGTTCGGGTCGCGCTTGAGTTCGGCTTCGAGTTTGGCGATCGCCTCATCGAGCGTCCGGGGCATTTCGCGCTGCGCGGTATCCAGTGCGGCCGGCGTACCGATGGCGAAGTAGGCCATCCCGGTGGCGAGCGTCAGCCCGGCGATCACCGCGATCCCCGCCACCTTGCGCGTACGCCACAGCGGGCGCAGCACGTAGGCCAGCGTCAGCACGGCCAGCACGAGGCCGGCGACCACGAAACCCCACATCGCTGCGCCCATCACCACTCCTGCTCTTCGTTGCGCTCGTCCGCCGCCTGTGCGGATGGACGTGAGCGGCGGCGCACCGCGCCGACCACGACGATGCCGCCAGCCAGCAGCACCAGTGCGGGGCCGAACCACAGCAGCCACGTCTTGCTTTCCACCTGCGGGCGATACAGCACGAACTCGCCGTAACGCGCGACGAGGAAGTCCTTGATCTCCGCGTCGCTCTTGCCCTTGCGCATGAGTTCGAGCACTTCGCGGCGCAGATCCACCGCGATCTGTGCGTTGGAATCGGCCAGCGACTGGTTCTGGCACATCACGCAGCGCAGTTCGCTCACCAGCGCGTGGAAGCGCTTTTCCTCGGCGGTGTCGACGAAGCGCAGCGGCGTGGCATCGGTGGCGACCTGCGCGAAGGCGGGCGCGCCGGACAGCATCAGTGCGAAGGCTAGAATCAATGCGCGCATCACAGCGATGCGCTCCGTGCGTCGATCTGCGCCAGTTTCGGCAGCAGTTCGTTCTGGATCACCTCGTCCGTCAGCGGGCCGACGTACTTCCAGCGGATGATGCCGCCGGCGTCGACGAGGAAGGTTTCCGGCGCGCCGTAGATGCCCCAGTCGATCGCGGCCTTGCCGTCGTAATCGGCCAGCACCATCAGGTACGGGTTGCCGAACTGCTCCAGCCAGCGCAATGCGTCGGCGTGTTCGTCCTTCCAGTTGAAGCCGATCACGCGCAGGCGCTTGGTTTCGGCGAAACGCGTGAGCACGGGGTGCTCGTCGCGACACGCGGGGCACCAGCTGCCCCACACGTTCAACAGATACGGCGCACCGCGCAGGTCACGGTCGGTGACCAGGCGGCCGGGTTCGTGCAGCACCGGCAGGCGGAATGCGGGCGCCGGCTTGCCGATCAGCGGCGAGGGCAGGGCGTCGCGGTTCGGATTGCGGCTGAGCATGACGCCTGCGAACAGCAGCACGCCCAATGCCGCGACGATCGCGAGCGGAATCCAGCGCATCGTCGATTTGCGCGCCTGCGGTTCACGGCTTGGCGTCGATTCGCTCATCGTGCGGGCTCCGGCGTCGGTTCGTTCGCGGGCAGCGGGCTGCGTGCTTCGGCAACGCGACGGAAGCGCCGGTCGGTCGCGGTCACGAAGCCGCCCAGCATCATCAGCAGCGCGCCGGCCCAGATCCACCGCACGAACGGCTTGATGTGCACGCGCAGCGCCCACGCGCCATCGCCGAGCGGTTCGCCCAGCGCGACGTACAGGTCACGCGTGACGCCGCGTGCGATCGCCGCCTCGGTCATGACCTGTCCGCCGCTGGCGTACGCGCGCTTTTCCGGATGCATCACGGTGTACGGCTGGCCGTCCCTGAACACGGTGATCGTGCCGCGGTCGGCTTCGTAGTTCGGGCCCTGCGAATGCGCGGCGCCGTCGAAGCGGAACGAGTAACCACCCAGTTCGACCGACTGGCCCTTCGCCACCGCCAGTTCGCGCTGCGTGGTCAGGCCTTCGGTCAGCAACGCGCCGACCAGGAACACCGCGACGCCGAAGTGCGCCAGCGTCATGCCGAGCATCTCGGCGGTGAAGCGTTGGCCCGAGGTCTGGCTGCGCACGCGCGTCCACACGAAACGCGCCGTGCCGAACAGCACCCACGCCGCGCCGAACACGCCCGCAGCGACCTTCATCGGGCCCTGCGGCGCCATGAAATACGCGACGACGGCGAGCGCGAGCGCCAGGCCCGCCCACGGCAGCAGCATCGCCAGCGGCCTGGACGCCTGGTCGCGCTGCCAGCGGGTGATCGGGCCGAACGGCAGCAACAGCACCAGCGGCGCCATCAGCAGCACGAACATCAGGGCGAAGTAGGGCGGGCCGACGGAAATCTTGCCCAGTTCCAGCGCGTCGGCGAGCAGCGGATACAGCGTGCCGAGCAGCACCATCGCGCAGGCGGTCGACAGCAGCAGGTTGTTGCCCAGCAGCAGCGTCTCGCGCGAGAACAGGTCGAAGGGTTTGCCGGCATCGTCCGACGACGGCGCCTTCAATGCGTACAGCAGCAGCGAGCCACCGACGACGATGCCCAGGAAGATCAGGATGAACAGTCCGCGCGACGGATCGGCCGCGAACGCGTGCACGCTGGTCAGCACGCCCGAGCGCACCAGGAACGTGCCCAGCAACGACAGCGAGAACGTGGCGATCGCCAGCAACAGCGTCCAGCCGCGGAAGCTGCCGCGCTTTTCGGTCACGGCCTGCGAATGCAGCAGCGCCGCGCCGGCAAGCCACGGCATGAAGCTCGCGTTCTCCACCGGATCCCAGAACCACCAGCCGCCCCAGCCCAGTTCGTAATAGGCCCACCACGAGCCCAGCGCGATACCCAGCGTGAGGAAGGCCCAGGCGACGTTCGTCCACGGGCGCGTCCAGCGCAGCCAGCGCGCGTCGATCTTTCCGTCCAGCAGCGCGGCGATCGCGAACGCGAACGGCACGGCGAAGCCGACGTAGCCCAGATAGAGCATGGGCGGGTGGATGATCATCCCCGGATCCTGCAGCAGCGGATTCAGGTCGCGGCCTTCGCCCGGAGACGGCAGCAGGCGCAGGAACGGATTGCTGGTGAAGATCAGAAACGCGAGGAAGCCCGCGCTCACCAGGCCCATCACGCCGAGCACGCGCGAGATCACCGTGTCGGGCAGGCTGCGCGAGAAGCGCG
>Ga0209676_1003082_pt1 | contig 10740 bp, 9 predicted proteins | sample AraplaCvi_mLB_r2_FD_184282 | JGI IMG/M metagenome (GOLD analysis project Ga0209676, IMG submission 184282) | Arabidopsis root microbial communities from North Carolina, USA - plate scrape MF_Cvi_mLB_r2 (SPAdes) (version 2) | ecosystem: Host-associated > Plants > Roots > Endosphere | place: USA...
TGGATTCTGTAACAGGTCCATTAATCGGTCGTCCAAAATCAGCAACTTTCCGAACATTGGATGTTGTTGGTTTAGATACATTTATTCATGTAGCGAAAAACGTCTATGATCAAACAACTGGTGAAGAGCAGCAAGTATTTGCAGTACCAGATTTCCTACAGAAAATGGTCACAAACGGCTGGCTCGGAGCAAAATCAGGTCAAGGGTTCTTCTTAAAGCAAGGCAAAGAAATACTTGAAATTGATCCAAACACTTTAGAGTATAGCCCAGTTAAAAAGTTAAAAACTCCTTCTATCGAAATGGCAAAACAAACTCGTGGATTAGCAAATAAAGTGAAAGCATTAACTTATGCTAAGGATCGTACCGGAGAGTTATTATGGGGTATCTTCGCCCCGACGCTCATTTACTCTGCACAGCTACACGGTGAAATTGCTGATGATATTGTTGCCATTGACAATGCTATGAAATGGGGCTTCGGCTGGCAGCAAGGGCCATTTGAAATATGGGATGCAATTGGCGTCAAAGAGTCTGTAGCTAAAATGGAGGAAGAAGGTCGTGAGGTACCGGCATTCGTCAAAGATATGTTAGCAAGCGGCTTTGAAACTTTCTATTCGGAAATTGACGGCGACCTAGCGTATTATAATGGCTCTGAATACGTAAAAGTGCCAGTGAATGAAAAGGAAATTAACTTAAAACGCTATAAGAAAAAGCATGGGGTTATTAAATCAAATACAGGTGCTAGTTTAATAGATATAGGTGATGGAATTGCATTACTTGAATTTCATTCCCAATCAAATGCAATTGGCTTAGACATTATCCAAATGATTAACTTTGCAATCGATGAAGTAGAAGCGAACTATAAAGGCTTAGTCATCGGTAACCAAGGGAAAAACTTCTGTGTTGGTGCAAATCTGGGAATGATTTTAGTAGAAGCACAGGATGATAATATTTTTGAACTAGATTTCGTTATTAAAGCATTCCAAGATGCGATGCAAAAGATTAAATACTCTCGCAAGCCTGTTGTAGCAGCGCCTTTTGCTATGACGCTAGGTGGTGGAGCAGAGGTTTGCTTACCAGCTGCACATATTCAAGCAACAATGGAAACATATATGGGCCTAGTCGAAGTTGGCGTAGGATTAATCCCTGGTGGAGGCGGTAATAAAGCACTTTATCAAAAATTCCTCAAAGGGTTACCAAATGGTGTTGAAGTAGACTATCAACATATTGCTAATAAAGTATTTGAATCGATTGCGATGGCAAAAGTTTCGACATCTGGTGAGGAAGCACGTGAAAATAACTTCTTAAACTTTGCTGATGGGATTTCTGTTAACCCCGATCACCAACTATATGATGCAAAACAAGCTGCACTAGCGCTTTATGAGGCAGGCTATTTACCACCTGTTCCTACGAAAGTTCCTGTAGTCGGTGCATCAGGATACGGTACGCTACTAATCGGTGCGCAAGGAATGTTTGAATCAGGCTATATTAGTGAACATGATTTAAAAATCGCTAAAAAATTAGCGTATGTCATTGCTGGTGGTAAAGTTCCATATGGCACATTAGTAGATGAACAATACCTATTAAACCTTGAGCGTGAGGCGTTCCTAAGCTTAGTGGCAGATCCGTTATCTCAACAAAGAATGCAGCACATGCTTTTAAAGGGAAAACCACTGCGTAACTAACTTTAAGACTGAATTCACTATACTTGCACATGAAACAAAGGGGGATTAATACGATGCGTGAAGCCGTTATTGTAGCAGGAGCACGAACTCCGATTGGAAAAGCGAAGAAGGGTTCTTTAGCAACAGTTAGACCAGATGATTTTGGAGCGGTTGTTGTCAAAGAAACATTAAAAAGAGCGGGCTATGAAGGTCCGATTGACGATTTAATTTTAGGATGTGCAATGCCGGAAGCCGAGCAGGGCATGAACGTAGCACGTAGTATTGGAGCTCTCGCTGGATTACCAGAGACAACACCAGCGCTGACAATTAATAGATTCTGTTCGTCAGGTTTACAAGCAATTGCTTTTGCAGCCGAACGTATTATGCTAGGACATTCGAAAGCAATTCTAGCTGGTGGCGTCGAGTCTATGAGTATGGTGCCGATGGTAGGTAATACACCTCGCTTAAATTCAACATTAGCGGAAACTGCTCCACAATATTATATGGGGATGGGGCATACAGCTGAGGAAGTGGCACGTCAATACAATGTTAGTAGAGAAGATCAGGATGCTTTTGCTGTTCGTTCACATGAGCTTGCGGAAAAGGCGATTAAAGAAGGTAAATTCAATGATGAAATCGTACCAATTGAAGTGGAGCAACATTATGTAGATGACAACAACAAACTACAGGTGAAAAAATTCACGTTTAGCATGGATGAAGGTGTACGTCCAGGTACATCTGTAGAAGGTTTAGCGAAGCTTCGTCCAGCCTTCCATGTTAAAGGTAGTGTTACAGCTGGTAATGCTTCTCAAACTTCAGATGGTGCAGCAGCGGTACTTGTGATGGACCGTGAGGAAGCAGAAAAACAAGGGCTTACTCCGATGGCGAAGTTTTTAGGCTTTGCAGTTGGAGGCGTACCTCCTGAGGTGATGGGTATTGGACCAATCGTGGCAGTACCTAAAGCGCTTGAAATTGCAGGCTTATCAATAGATGACATTGATTTATGGGAAATTAACGAAGCATTTGCGTCACAATCCCTACAAGTCGTACGTCATTTAGGCATCGACCAAAACAAAGTAAACGTTAATGGTGGAGCAATTGCCCTAGGTCACCCACTTGGTGCAACGGGAGCTATTTTAACATTAAAGCTCATTCATGAATTGAAGCGACAAGGTAAGAAATATGGTGTCGTAACAATGTGTATCGGCGGCGGTATGGGTGCCGCGGGAGTATTTGAACTTCTATAATTTTTGCTAGATTAGCTTGGAGTGCAGCGTTTTCGGTTGCCTCCGAACGTAGTACTTCAAGCTTTTCTATATATTCGAGATAAAAACTATTAAAAATAGATATATAGGGAGGAATTTAGAATGACAGAAAAAACAACGGATTTCATTAAAGGCGGCGGATTTATTATTGAAGATGTGGAATTAGATCGTGTGTTTACACCAGAAGATTTCACAGATGAGCATAAAATGATTGCTAAAACTACTGAAGAGTATGTAGCAAATGAAGTATTACCGGTCGTTGAAAATTTAGAAAACCATGAATTTGAGCATTCGGTTCGTCTACTAAAAAGTGCAGGTGAGCTCGGCTTACTAAGCGCGGATGTACCTGAAGAATATGAAGGGTTAGGATTAGACAAAGTTTCTTCTGCATTAATCGCAGAAAAAATGTCAGTTGCTGGCGGCTTCTCAATTACACATGGTGCACACGTAGGTATTGGTTCTTTACCAATCGTCCTATTCGGAAATGAAGATCAAAAGAAGACGTATTTACCAAAGCTTGCGTCAGGTGAATTAATCGCTGCTTACGCATTGACAGAGCCAGGTTCAGGTTCTGATGCATTAGGTGCAAAAACGACTGCGAAGTTAAACGATGCAGGAACACACTATATTTTAAATGGTGAAAAGCAATGGATTACAAATGCAGGTTTTGCAGATGTATTTGTTGTCTATGCAAAAATCGATGGCGATAAATTCTCAGCATTTATCGTAGAACGTGGTTTCAATGGCGTTTCAGTTGGCGCAGAAGAGAAAAAAATGGGTATCAAATCTTCATCAACACGTACTTTAATCCTTGAAGATGCAGAAGTACCTGTAGAAAATCTTTTAGGTGAAGTAGGACGCGGACACGTTATTGCCTTTAATATTTTAAACATCGGTCGCTATAAATTAGGAGTTGGAACAATCGGTGGCTCGAAGCGTGCATTAGAGCTTGCTATTCAATATACAAATCAACGTCAGCAGTTTAAAACGAAGCTGTCTGATTTCAACTTAACAAAAGAAAAATTATCGACAATGGCATCACAATTGTATGCGTCTGAGTCATTAAACTATCGTACAGTAGGCTTATTTGAGGACCGCTTAAGTCAACTAAGCCCAGATGAGCAAAAGCAAGGGAAAGTGATTGCTAGCGCAATTGCTGAATATGCTATTGAATGTTCTATTGCTAAAGTATTTGGTTCTGAGACTTTAGATTACATTGCGGATGAAGCGGTTCAATTACACGGTGGTTACGGCTTTATGGCTGAATACGAAGTAGAGCGCATTTATCGTGATTCTCGTATTAATCGTATTTTTGAAGGTACAAATGAAATTAACCGCATGATTGTACCAGGTACATTTATGAAAAAGGCAATAAAAGGTGAATTGCCGTTACTACAAGTTGCTCAAAATTTACAACAAGAGCTACTTATGCTAATGCCTGAGGATGTAGGCACAGAGCCGCTAGCACAGGAAAAATATCTTGTGAAAAATGCGAAGAAAATTGCTGTATTAGCATCTGGCTTAGCAGCACAACGCTACGGCGCGAAGCTTGATCAGGAGCAAGAAGTATTAGTGAAGATTGCAAATATCGCAAACCAACTATTTGCTATGGAATCTGCAGTATTGCGTACAGAAAAAGCGATTGCTCGTGACGGTGTTGAAAAAGCTCATCAAAAATTACTGTACACTCAAATCTTCTGCCAAGAAGCATTTGCAGAAATTGAAAAAGAAGCAAAAGATACGATTCTTGCTTCAGCAGACGGCGACGCTGCACGCATGACATTGTCTGCACTACGTAAATTAACTCGCAACAACCCATACAACTTAATCGCGAAGAAACGTGAAGCTTCTGTTAAATTAATTGAAGCAGAAAAATTTGTAGTTTAATATAGCAGACTAACCTAGCTATCCGCATAGATGAGATAGCTAGGTTTTTTGTTGGAAATAAAGTATAGCGCTTGCAAAACGAGGGGGGATTTCCGTTCCAGGCTACTCGCTTTCTGTGGGCGAGCGTCGAGCCGCTTCCTTCGCTAAAGGAACGAAGGCTAAATGCGTCACGTCCTGTGACAATGCCTCCGTGACCAACATCATGTTGGCCTCAGGGTCTCGACTGTCTCGCTTTCCCACGGGAGTCGAGTAGCCCTTCACTCCAATCAACAATACCGTAGAATTTTAATAAATTTTATGTAAGTCAAAAGAGGGCTCTATGACTACTCATCATAATCAATCAGAATAGTGAAGGCGATTGTACATCTGTTGCTGTCACTTCGCTTTCGCGCAGGATACATTTGTTGCTATCGTTACGTTGGCACTCCATTTTCGTACAGAAAAATCCTTTTGCTAAAGTTTGATTTTATTACTCTAAATTAGAGAAACATGTAATACACGCTATATGAATAGGTTGATTGGAGTGGAGGCTGGGCGACTCCTTGGGAATCAGTGTCACAGATGAGACCCTGCAGCTCAGCGAAGCGGCTCATCGGACGCCCCTAGGAAAGCGCCCAGCCGGAACAGAAATCATCCATACACTTTAATACGATGAGTTTCTTTGGTTCGAAACGGTTATGATGGTATACTACAGAAAATGAGGGATACACTGAAAATGTAGTTCCTAAAATGATAGTAGAGGAGCCTTTAAATGACGATTCAATTTATTCAATATCCGAAATGTACTACTTGTAAAAAAGCACAAAAATGGCTAAATGACAATGGAGTTTCATATGAAGATGTACACATTGTCGAACAACCGCCAACAAAGGACGAACTATTAAACTTATGGCAAGTAAGTGGACTACCTTTAAAGAAATTTTTTAATACTTCTGGTATGAAATATCGCGAGCTTGGCTTGAAAGATAAGCTTGCTGAAATGACTGAAGAGGAGCAACTTGAACTGCTTGCTTCAGATGGTATGTTAATTAAACGTCCAATTGTAACTGATGGAAAAAAAGTTACGTTAGGGTTTAAAGAATCAGATTTTGAGCAAGCTTGGAAATAACGCTTTTAAATTGTTTTATGTAACGAAAGCGAAGCGTCAAATCAGAAGTCTTCACCTCTATAGGTGTTGAGATGAACAAGGCGTAATTGATTCTTGTTTTTATGGAAGAAGTATGGCACACTGAAAGTGAATATATTACATATTTATGGAGGGGTTTTTGCATGAACACACCTAAAGACTTACGTTACTCTGAAGAGCACGAATGGGTTAAAGTAGAAGATGGAAAAGTACGTATCGGTATTTCTCATTTCGCACAATCTGAACTTGGAGATATCGTTTTCGTTGAACTTCCACAAGTTGGCGACGAAATCAAAACAGATGATCCATTTGGTAGCGTAGAATCTGTAAAAACAGTTTCTGAATTATATGCACCAATCTCAGGTACAGTAGTTGAAGTAAATGCAGATTTAGAAGATAGCCCAGAATTCGTTAATGAATCACCATATGAAAAAGCATGGATGATCGTTGTAGAGCCTGCTGATGCATCAGAAGTTGAAAAGCTTATGACAGCTGAGCAATACGATGAAATGATTGCAGAATAAGACAAGCTTATAAGACAAGCCTGTAATAGAAAAACGTCGGAAACTACCGACGTTTTTTATTATCTTCATCCATTCTGCCATCATAGTGGATGAGGGTGAATGAAAGTATATTCCCTTAACAATAGGTGTCTAACAGTATCAATGACAAGATTTATTGATATAATAATGATAAGGGATATGTCTAAACGGGGGTGGCGTTATGTTCGAGGGGAAATGCTTAATTGTCGAAGGCCGTTCGGATAAGCTTCAAATTGAACCTATTTTAAATGAACATGTTAAAATACTTTGCACGAATGGTACAATTGGTGTGCATCAATTAGAAGAGTTACTTGATCCATATGAAGGCTGTGAGCTTTATACATTTTTTGATGCAGATACATCGGGTGATAAGCTACGAGCATTAATGGACAGACATTATCCAGAGGCTGAGCATTTACGTACAATGCCAACATATAAGGAAGTAGAGACAACTCCGAGAAAGGTGTTAGCGGCGATCTTGCTTCGTGCACATTTCTCAATCCATAATGAATATATTTTGTAAGGTTGCGTGAAAAAAATGGAAGAATGGTCAAAAGAGCAGTGGGACGTGGCTATCCAGTCTGGTGAAAAGGCTGCTTTTTATTTATATACACCAATGTGTGGAACGTGTGTAGTTGCATCGAAAATGATGTCGGTTGTTGAGCAATTGCTGCCACAGCTACAGGTTGGTAAAGCGAATATTAATTTTATTGAGCAAATCGCTTATGATAATAAAATCGAAAGTGTACCGTGTTTACTTGTATGTGAAGGTGGAAAAGTGACGGAAAAGGTTTATGCCTTTCAATCCGTACCGTATTTATACGAATTGTTAAAAAAATAAATTGACGGAACTTTACTCACGTGGTAAAGTACGAATATACTAAAAAATATAAATATATCGAACTCTTATAAAGAGCGGCGGAGGGAAGTGCCCTATGAAGCCCGGCAACCATCACAAAGTGAAAAGGTGCCAAATCACCCAAAGATTTTATCTTTGAAAGATGAGAGAACGGTTCAGCGTATAAGTTACGTGACCCCTTCTACTTGTCTATAGTTGAAGGGGTTTTTTTTACTTCTTTCAGCAGATGTCCGAACACCCGCTGAAATAGAGGAACTCAGTCTGAGAACGCCACATTCTGTGGCAACGACTGAGTGCCCAACGTCATGTTGTTGCCGACGCTTCGCTTTCGCACAGAAAACATTTGTTGGCCTAAAGCCTCCGGCGGATGTCATGGAATCTTAGGGGATGTTAGCCTAAAACCATCGCATCCATGCGATATGCTAACTGACCTGCATCGGTAAAAACGCCACGTCCTGTGGCATTACCGAAATGACCGACATCGTGTCGGCCCTCGTGTTGCTGCCGCTGCGTTAGCACTACGCTTTCGCACAAAAAACATCTGCAGGCCTAAGCACAAAACCGATTCCAGACGCAATTATGCCGTGGCACAATTGATATAAGAAAAGGAGAATTCGCTATGATTCAGCTTCAAAATATTACGAAGAAATACAAAACCTCGAATGGCGAATTAACAGCAGTTAAAGACGTCAACCTTTCTATTGAAAAAGGTGAAATTTATGGCATTATCGGCTATAGTGGCGCTGGTAAAAGTACAATGATTCGCTTGTTAAACGGTTTAGAAAAGCCTACATCAGGTACGGTAACGGTTAACAATCAGGAATTTTCATCCATAAAGGGGCAAAGGCTTAGAAATGCTAGACAAAAGGTCAGTATGATTTTCCAACATTTCAATTTACTTTGGTCTCGAACTGTTGCGGAAAACATTGCTTTCCCACTAGAAATCGCAGGTGTTCCAAAGGCAAAACGTGAGGCACGTGTGAAAGAATTGATCACACTAGTTGGTTTAGACGGACGTGCTAAAGCGTATCCATCACAACTATCAGGGGGACAAAAGCAACGTGTAGGCATTGCTCGTGCACTTGCTAATAATCCAGAAGTATTGTTATGTGATGAGGCAACATCCGCACTCGATCCGGAGACAACAGATGCTATCCTAGATTTACTGGTCGATATTAATGAACGACTAGGTTTAACGATCGTATTAATCACACATGAAATGCACGTTATTCGTAAAATTTGCCACCGTGTAGCGGTTATGGAAGCTGGAGAAATTGTAGAACGTGGTGAAGTATTACAAGTATTCCAAGCGCCACAAGCTGACATTACAAAAAAATTCGTTTCTCAAATTACAGATACGAAGGAAACACAGGAAACTGTGGCACAAATTAAAGCAAATTACCCTAATGGACAACTTGTAAAGCTAATCTTTGTAGGAGAAAAAACAGAGCAGCCTGTCATCTCACATCTTGTGAAACAGTGTGATGTAGAAGTAAGTATAGTGCATGGTAATATTTCGCAAACGAAAAATGGCGCGTACGGTACACTTATTGTACAAATTGAAGGCACAGAGTCGAATGTTGCAGCTGCACTTAGCTACTTGCATACAGTCGAAGTACAAACGGAGGTGATTGCCAATGCTAACTAGTCTCTTTCCGAATGTTGACTGGGAAAAAATGTGGGAAGCTACGTATGAAACGTTGTACATGACAACAATCTCTACAGTGATCACATTTATACTTGGATTAGTAATTGGGATCTTATTGTTTTTATCAAGTCCAAACCAACTATGGGCCAATAAACTGGTGAACTTTTTAACAGGCTCAATCGTTAATATTTTCCGTTCGATTCCATTTATCGTTTTGATTATTTTATTAATTCCGTTTACGAAATTTTTACTCGGCACAATTCGTGGCGCAGATGCGGCTTTACCGGCACTAATTATAGGAGCTGCACCATTTTATGCGCGTATGGTATTAATTTCATTACGTGAAATCGATAAAGGCGTTATTGAAGCGGCTCGTTCAATGGGTGCTAAAACGTCAACGATTATTTGGAAAGTATTAATTCCCGAATCGTTACCGGCGCTTATTTCTGGTCTTACTGTAACGGCTGTAGCACTAGTGGGCTATACTGCGATGGCAGGTATTATCGGTGCAGGTGGTCTAGGGAACTTAGCATTCTTAGATGGTTTCCAACGCAATCGCCAAGATGTAACTTTAATGGCGACTATATTAATCTTAATAGTAGTATTTATTATTCAATGGATTGGCGACTTAATTACAGCCAAAACAGATAAACGCTAAAAAGGCGCTAATGACAAAAAAGCGTATCTCGCTACGAACATCAAAAAGGTTCTTTCGGTTTTATACCGCTAACATATTTTAAATTAGTTAAAAGGGAGTGCAATAAAATGAAGAAATTATTAGCAGGATTATTTTTATCAGTATTAGTATTAGCCTTAGCTGCTTGTGGTGTTGGTAAAAAAGATGATACTAAAAACGCATCATCTGGTGAAAAATCAGACAGTAATGAAAATGTAACATTAACAATAGGTGCTTCTAATACGCCTCATGCGGTTATTTTAGAAAAAGCAAAACCAGCTTTAGCTAAAGAAGGTATCGATCTTGAAATAGAAACTTATCAAGATTATGTATTACCAAACCAACATTTAGAATCAGGTGAACTTGATGCAAACTATTTCCAACACCTACCTTTCTTAGAGCTTAGCATGAAAGAAAATGGCTATGACTTTGAAAATGCTGGTGCCATTCACATTGAACCAATAGGAATTTACTCTAAAAAATATAAATCTCTTGAGGATCTACCAAAAGGTGCAACAATTTTACTTTCTAGCTCAGTTTCAGACCACGGTCGTATGCTTTCATTGTTAGAAGCTAAGGGCTTAATTAAATTAAAAGATGGTGTTGATAAAACAGCAGCAGAAATAAAAGATATCGCAGAAAACCCTAAAAACTTCAAATTCGATGCAAATACAGCTCCAGAAATGCTTGTACAAATGTATGAAAATAATGAAGGCGATGCAGTTTTAATTAACTCGAACTTTGCAATCGATAACGGCATTAATCCATTGAAAGATGCAATTTCTCTTGAAGATAAAGAATCTCCTTATGTAAATATTGTAGCTGTACGTGCTGGTGATGAAACAAAACCAGAAATTAAAAAATTGATAGAAGTATTAAAATCTAAAGAAATCCAAGACTTCATTATTGAAGAATGGAAAGGTTCAGTTGTACCAGTTAAATAATTGTTAAAAAGAGGCTGGGACATAACTAGCTTCAATTAGTGAGAAATCCGAATTTGAATGAATTCAAATTCGGATTTCTCTATTTTTTATGTTGTCTCCATATAGCTCTTAGCTAACGGCTGTGAATTTTCT
>Ga0209676_1003084_pt1 | contig 10733 bp, 10 predicted proteins | sample AraplaCvi_mLB_r2_FD_184282 | JGI IMG/M metagenome (GOLD analysis project Ga0209676, IMG submission 184282) | Arabidopsis root microbial communities from North Carolina, USA - plate scrape MF_Cvi_mLB_r2 (SPAdes) (version 2) | ecosystem: Host-associated > Plants > Roots > Endosphere | place: USA...
TCGCTGCAAACTTCTTTGAACTTGATTTTTCACCAGTTATGGCATCACCAGAAGGTACTTTTAGCACATTGCGTGAAAAAATTGTTCTGGATCTTACAGTAAAAGTACTACAAATTCAACAAGTCCGCCTTGGAGCTGGTAGTGCTGTAATAACTCCTGTTTTACCAGGATTGACTCCACCGGTTAGTCCTCCTGATCCACCAGTTAGACCTGATCCTCCTTCTAATCCTTGTTAATTCATTAGTTTTTAGAGGAGCGAGTAGAGAAAAACAGGTATTTCGAGGGATATTGAAAATCCAATATTTGAGTTTTGGCAGTTAACAGTTGATTGAATAGAACTGTTAACTGCCTTTTTGCTATATATTATCGGGTTGAAAACAAAATAATGTAAAGATAAATATTTTCTATTTAAGTAATCGTCTTAAACGCATTAATATCGAATTTTCTACTGAGATTTGGAAAGTGCCGAGTGGCAAAAGTAAAAGTAATGCATAAAATGGATTGTAATTATAAGTGCAACACTTAGATCAAAATAAAAGAAAAAGAGTTTAGCTGTTATCAGACCTTAGAAAAAGAAAATGATAATCGCTGTCTTTAACCGATCAATATTCATTAAGGCAACGTGGAGATAATAAAAACGAAAAAGGGTTATAGTGTGAGTTTTTCTTGAAGAAACGGATTTCAAACATGTCTCTCAAGAATAACGCATAAAGTCTGACCATTTGACAAAAAAAGCTGTCGTGGCTGGAAAAATGCTTGGAAGTTTTTTGCAGATCAACTGTTGCACGTTATTTGTCAATACATTATTTAGGAGTGAACTAATGAAAACTCCATGGATTAATTTTAGAAAAATGAAAGAAATAAGTTCCAAACAAAAAGTTTTCATCAATTATAATTATCAAATTAAACCCAAGAAAAAGATAGATCATACACCTCAACTAGATACTACATCTGACACTTCATATTCTTTAAATGACGATTTTATAAATAATGACCTTGCTATGGAAAAAGATGAAACCAGCCTTGCAACGCATCTAAATCCCGATAGTGAGCTACTCATTCCTCCTGAAGTTGATGTAGAGGAAGATATGAACGATCCCCTTAATAAAGAAGAGGCGGATGAAACCAGTCCTGTAGAAGAAGAGAATCTTGCGGCGCATATAGATTCTAATGGCGAGCTACAAAACCCTTCTGAAGTTGATGTAGAGGATGAAATGAATGATCTCCGTGATAAAGAAGAGGCGGATGAAACCGATCATGTAGAAGAAGAGGATCTTGCAGCGCATATAGATCCTAATAGTGAGCTACACATCCCTTCTAAAGTTGATGTAGAGATTGATACAGAAGAGGTGGAGAAAAACAATTCTACAGGTGATATTAGTGTATCTACTAGTTCAGCGCAAGGACAAATATGTTCTATTACCAAAAAAAGTCTAATTTCTACTCATATAGAAATTGATAATTTTCTTCATGCTCCTATTTGTGGTGACGTTGTTAAAAATACATTTGATTTTCTTGATTTAAACAATCAACTTACCCCTCAACTTGAAACCAAACTATTTAATACTTCAACGGATTATCCTGAACAGCCTGATTGTCGTTTAGTTCACTCAAAAATTAATGAAATAATATTTTTAATGAAAAATGATACTTATGAAAAAAATATTCAGACGAATAATCCATCTAAATCAGTTGTAGTTCCTTTACATAACACACAATCAATTAAAAAAGGAGAAACAAATAATCACTCTTACGCTTCCGATGATGTTATGCATATTAGAGTTCCGGTTGTAGTAGGGGAATATAAAATTGAAATATGTCTTGAAGAATTTATTCAATTTGACAAAGGAATTGGGGGAGTAAAAGATATCTCGAATGAGGTAGTACTAACCAATTGTAGATTCGTACCTAGTCAGTTTTCCCAATCTTTAAATAATGGGACATGTACAGCGTTAAAGGGAAAATTATTTATTGAAGGCTTTCTAAATCAAAATATTGAATATACTACATTTCAGACTACGAATGCAGTACCTGCACAAGATGAATCATTAATTCATTCAAACCAATTGTGCCAAAATATAGTATTAGAATTAATCATTCATATGCTACAAGTACAGAAAATTCGAGTCCGTTATGACAGTCAAGAGTCTAGAGGGTAATTAAAACTTTTCTCTCAGCTCAAAAATCCCTTTTTTTAATATCAGAAAAAACTAGTATATACGTCCATGCATAGATTTAATAGCTACATATTCTAGCAATATAGAGAGCGCTCTCTAATGAAAAAATGAAAAGAGGGAATTTTTTGAGTGATCAATTAGAAAATCAAATGCTACCTTGCCCTGTAGCATCAACTGAACAAATACCTTTAAATAGTGAGGCTACTCCACTAATCGCTACACCAGTTACAGCTCCGACTATTAAAGTTCCAGTTGTACTTGCAGAGCCAACACTTCAAATAGTTGTGGAGTCAGATATTACGCTTACTCCTGCAGCAACTGAAATTAAAAGAGTGAAAAAAAATGTATTCCTAAATCAGGTTAAATTAGTGCCGGTTAGATTTGCACGTATTGATAACACTGACTTTTTTAGAGTAACAAGAGCTAAATTATTTGTAGCAGGACATATTCGTAAAAATATTGAATATGCTTCATCAGCATGTAATGGCGCACTTCGTGATAGAATTGCAGACGTTCCGTTTTCTGGTTTTACAGAACTTATTTTCCCACAAACACCTGGGGGCACTACTCCAATCATAGGAATTTCTGAGTTTGCCGAAGCGAACTTCCTGAATGAAAGAACTCAAATGGATGCTCGATTGGATAAGGCTTTCTTCCAAAATCTTGTAAAATACAATGAACAACCATTCGGCGAGTTAGTTGCTGCAAACTTCTTTGAACTTGATTTTTCACCAATTATGGCAGCACCAGAAGGTACTTTCAGCACATTACGTGAAAAAATTGTTCTGGATCTTACAGTAAAAGTACTGCAAGTTCAACAAGTTCGCCTTGGAACGGGTAGTACTGTAGTAACACCTGTTCTTTTAGGACTTACTCCTCCTGTTAGTCCTTAATCTAGTTTTTAGTGGTGCAGAACAAACAGTACAAATTAAAGGGTTGTTCTAAGAAAATGTAATTGAAAACACTGCCCAAAACTATTTAAAGGCACTGATAAAAATTTACTATCTGAGTTGGCAGTTGAAAGTTAGAGTGAATCTAATTTTTAACTGCCTTTTTGCAATTTATTTTGAGATTGGACTTTTTTTCTTTTATATTATTTGTATTTTTAGTAGAGTAACTCTTATTAGTAAATACTTTTCATTTATATATTTTTTGAAGCCTAGCCAAAAAGCTAGGCTCATTATATTTATTTGTGCTATTATAAGACACGTTGATAATTTAATTTATTGTAGTGTACTCTTGAAAGGATGATATATATTATGAGTAACGAGCGACCAAAAATCGTGAGTTTCCATACTCTAGGTTGTAAAGTAAATCATTATGAAACAGAAGCAATTTGGCAGTTATTTAAAGAAGAAGGCTATGATCGTACGGAGTTTGATCGTCAAGCAGACGTCTATGTCATTAATACATGTACAGTAACAAATACAGGGGATAAAAAATCACGTCAAGTTATTCGTCGAGCTATTCGTCAAAACCCAGACGCTGTCATTTGTGTTACAGGATGTTACGCTCAAACATCTCCAGCTGAAATTATGGCGATTCCTGGTGTTGACATTGTTGTAGGAACACAGGATCGTACAAAATTACTTGGCTACATAGATCAATATCTTACTGAACGCCAACCAATTAATGCTGTGCGTAACATTATGAAAAATCGTGTGTATGAGGAATTAGACGTGCCTGCATTTACAGACCGTACACGCGCATCTTTAAAAATACAAGAAGGCTGTAATAACTTCTGTACGTTTTGTATTATTCCATGGGCACGTGGGTTAATGCGCTCTCGAGATCCTCAAGAAGTATTAAGCCAAGCCCAACAACTGGTGGATGCAGGTTATCTTGAAATTGTTCTAACTGGTATTCATACAGGAGGCTATGGACAAGACTTAAAAGATTACAATTTAGCCCAGCTTCTACGTGATTTAGAGGCAAATGTAAAAGGTTTAAAACGCCTTCGTATTTCTTCGATTGAGGCAAGTCAATTAACAGATGAAGTGATTGAAGTTTTACGTGGATCAAAAATCGTTGTTAACCACTTACACATTCCAATCCAATCTGGCTCTGATACAGTTTTAAAACGTATGCGTCGTAAGTATACAATGGAGTTCTTCGGTGAACGTTTAACTAAACTACATGAAGCTTTACCAGACTTGGCTGTCACTTCTGACGTAATCGTAGGTTTCCCAGGTGAAACTGAGGAAGAGTTCATGGAAACATATAACTTTATTCGTGACCATAAGTTTTCTGAATTACACGTATTCCCGTTCTCTCCACGTACAGGTACACCAGCTGCGCGCATGGAGGACCAAATTGACGAAAACATTAAAAACGAACGTGTTCACCGATTAATCGCTTTAAATGATCAATTAGCGAAGGAATATTCATCTCGCTTTGAAGATCAAGTGTTAGAGGTAATTCCTGAAGAATTCGTGTATGATGAAAGCGGTGAGGCAGGGCTTTTAACAGGTTATACTGATAATTACTTAAAAGTAGTATTTGAAGGTCCTGAAAGCCTAATCGGTCAGCTTGTAAAAGTGAAAATTACGCAAGCTGGATATCCTCATTCTAAAGGACAATTTGTTCGTGTATTAGAAACTATAAAATAACAAAAGAGTACCTATGAATAGAAACACCGTTCAAACTTTGAACGGTGTTTTGCTATATTTTAACTTCTTTCAGTGGATGTCTAAATACCCGCGAAAGCGGAGTCGCGGAGTCGAATGTGCAAGCACAAACTCGATTCCGGATGTAATTATGTTGAGGCATAATGGGTTTGTTTCTAAAATAATTTGAATTCATCTAATTTCATTCAAAATTAGACGGAAACGTTAAAAAATGTTATGATTCCAGAGAGGTACGTACAACTTGTTGAGAAGGAGAGTCTAATAAAATGGAACAAAATTTCGCACGTATGATTGATCATACATTATTAAAGGCTGAAGCTTCAAAAGAGCAAATCGAAAAATTGTGTGCAGAGGCAAAACAATTTAACTTTGCTTCTGTTTGTGTAAATCCAACTTGGGTGAAATATAGCAGCGAGCTTTTACAAGGCTCAGATGTATTAGTTTGTACAGTAATTGGCTTCCCTTTAGGTGCTAACACACCAGCTGTTAAAGCATTCGAAGCAAAAGATGCGATAGCTAACGGTGCAAAAGAGGTAGACATGGTTATCAATATCGGTGCATTAAAGGATAAAAACTATGACCTTGTGCAAGCAGATATTGCTGCAGTTGTTGAAGCGGCAAAAGGTAGCGCACTTGTAAAAGTAATTATTGAATCTTGCCTTCTAACTGATGAAGAAAAAGTAAAAGCATGTGAACTAGCTGTGGCAGCAGGTACTGACTATGTGAAAACATCAACAGGTTTTTCTACTGGAGGCGCAACTGCAGAAGATATTGCTTTAATGCGTAAAACAGTAGGCCCAGATTTAGGTGTAAAAGCTTCTGGCGGTGTACGGAGCTTGGAAGATATGCAAAAAATGGTTGAGGCTGGAGCTACTCGTATTGGAGCAAGTTCTGGTGTTGCTATTATGAACGGATTAATTGCAGATTCTAATTATTAATAGTAATGAAAATCCTTATATAGTAAGGGATACGGGGCTGTTCGTTATGAACTAGCCCCGTTTTCATTGAAAATTTGATTGAGAGTCTAATAATGGAATATATTTATTTCCTGAAATGATACTTCCATACAAAAAAATGAGCAAATTGATAAATTTCATTACTATTTATGGATGATGATTATCAAAAGTTAACCTATTGAACGATTGTTGTTGTTTTATTCACAATACACCTCTTTTTAATTCATAGTAGATGATGTATTATGAAGAGTACTTGTAAAAATGTGCAGAGAGAAATATTATCATTTTTATGGATTAGCATCAAGAATCTTATAAAAATTTTGATGTTTGGATCATTTTACAAGAACTTTGTATAGATACGAACCGAATTTTTACATAACTTAGTAACATCGATAACATAGGTATTTAAGATTGAAGTGTAGACCATTAGCAGGTCAGTCAAATACTATTATTTAATCTTAATTCCCTCTCTGTTTTTAATAATCCTTCGAGTGTTTTAAATGAAAAAATGGGGGAATATATGATGTTTAATGATATAGGTAACGATTTGTATTAAAAAAGGAGAAACTATTCGTGGAATTCATAAGCAGTTTTATAAGTCAATATGGATATCTGGCTATATTTTTAATCTTATCTTTAGGAATAATTGGCTTACCCATTCCCGATGAGATCTTAATGACGTTTGTGGGATTTTTGTGTCATGAGGGACATTTAAACTTTCTATTGAGTATTATCTTAAGCTTTTTAGGCGCATCCACTGGTATGGTATTTAGCTATGCAATTGGAAATAAATTAGGAACACCATTAATAATAAAATATGGAAAGTGGTTTGGACTAAATAATAGACGGTTTACTAAAGTTGAACGTTGGTTCCATCGTTTTGGACCGTGGACAATAATTATAGGATATTTTGTTCCGGGGATTAGACATGTTACAAGTTACATGTCTGGAATCACACAGATGAAGTTTAGTACTTATCTGGCTTTTGCTTGTTTTGGTGCGATGGTATGGGTAATTATTTTTATTTCTATAGGATATTTTCTTGGAGTAACATTTTAAAAATAATACGCAGTAATTTTATCTGTGCGTATGATGGGTAAAGTGACCCTACCAAATTAAATAATACGAAATAAAACTCGCATTTAAAAAAATGCGAGTTTTATTTCGTGTTCTACATGATACGCGAATTATTTCCTATGATAATAAGGGACTACAGATAAAACAGTTTTCCAACATCCTTTATTTTAGATTAGATCAAGTTTTTACTTGCTAGTTTGAAAACAAATTCGATACATAGTTCCAAAACAATGTGACTTTTTCCATATCGTAACAGGTCTGAATAAAAATTAAATCTACCTCATATACTCTACTGATGTAATTGATACAGAAGGGAGGATACAATGTTTACTCAATATAAGTATTGGAAGCCTTATGTTAGTCCATTCGATCCATGTCCACCTATAAGGGTTAAAAGCTTTTCAACACCGCCTCAATTATATATGGGTTTTCAACCGCCTGGGCTACCGCAATACCCAACCCCTAGAGAAGCTCTCAGATCTGGCACGTTATGGCCTCAATTATTTAGCCCCTATCCAAATCCCCAACAAGGAGGGATAAAGAATGAGTAAGGAGATGCCACCTGAATTTTATACGCTACTTGAAGAAATACAAGCCATTGATTTTGTACTAGTGGAATTAAATCTTTATTTAGATACTCATCCTCACGATTTTGATGCTATTCAGCAATTTAACGAAAACACTGAAATCAGTATGCGACTTAAGGTTGAATTTGAACAGAAATTTGGTCCGCTTATGAATTTTGGGAGAAGTTATTCAAATTATCCATTTAATTGGATAGATACACCTTGGCCATGGCAAGTTTAACTTTTTATTAAGAGTGAAACGTCGGCTATCAAATGTATTAGGAGTTTTTTGTGCACGTCCAAAGCCGATTCTAATTGCATTTATGCCGAGGTATAATTGATTATGAGTAACTAGGAGGAACTATTTTTGTGGTATTATGAAAAAAAGCTCCAGTATCCAGTAAGAGTTAGTACATGCAACCCTATGCTGGCTAAGTATTTAATTGAGCAGTATGGTGGTGCAGACGGGGAATTAGCAGCGGCACTTCGATATATGAATCAGCGCTATACGATTCCCGATAAAGTAGTTGGACTGTTAACCGATATAGCGACAGAGGAGTTTTCTCACTTAGAAATGATTGCTACGATGATTTATAAACTGACGAAGGATGCTACTCCAGAGATGCTAAAAGAGGCAGGTCTGGGAGAACACTATGTCAATCATGACAGGGCATTATTTTATCAGAATGCAGCTGGATCACCGTTTACGGCAACTTATATTCAGGCTAAAGGGGATCCGATTGCTGATTTATATGAGGATATTGCAGCTGAAGAAAAAGCAAGGGCGACATATCAGTGGATTATTGATTTATCAGATGACACTGATTTAAATGATAGCTTGAAATTTTTACGTGAACGAGAAGTCGTTCATTCTCAACGTTTCAGAGAAGCTGTAGAGATTTTAAAAGACGATAGGGATAGCAAGAAAATCTTCTGAAAAATAACGAAGGCTGTTTCAAGGAGAAAATCATCTTTGGACACAACCTTCGATATTTTGCCTTTTATCTATTCAACATTTGAAAATAGAGTAAGATCCTTTCTATGGCCAATCATAACTAATAGATCGCTTTCTTCAATAATCTGATCAGGAGGGGGTAAGATGGTAATGTTACCATCCCGAACTATGGCAATAACACTGACATTATATTTCGAACGAATGTCTAAATCCCGTAAACTGTGTCCGGCCATTTTAGAAGGAATCATAATTTCCTCTATGCTGTACTCCTTTGATAATTCAATATAATTCAGCAAGTTGGGTGAAAGAAGCTGATTTGCTACCCGCTCACCCATATCTCTTTCAGGGTAAATAACCAAATCAGCTCCAACCTTTTCTAAAACCTGTCCATGTCTTTTTCCGAGAGCCTTTGCAATTATTTTTTTTATGCCTATCTCCTTTAATAATGAGACCGTTAAAATACTTGATTGCATATCAATACCTATAGCGACAATGACACAATCGAAATTTCTAATTCCAATGGAGTTAAGTGCTTTTTCTTCTGTCGTATCAGCAACTACTGCGTGTGTAACATAAGATTCAGCATCTTCGACTTTTTCCTCATTAATATCGATTCCTAAAACTTCACTCCCAGATTCATATAATTTGCGGGCTACGCTTACACCAAACCTACCTAGACCTATAACTGCATATTGTTTGATCGTCATTGTATGCATCGCTCCTTTATCATAGTTAGCCAATCATAATCTTTCCTTTTGGATGACGGAAAGCCTCCGTTTTTCGACGACTTGTAATGGCAAAAGCAATTGTTAAGGGGCCTAATCTTCCTACAAACATTGTTAATATAATCAGAAGACGGCCGCTGGTTGATAGCTCGGGAGTTAGCCCCATTGTAAGTCCAGCTGTTCCGAATGCAGAGGTAGCCTCAAATAAATACATCATAAAACTATGACGTTGTTCAATAAGACTTAAGACGATGGTAACAAGTACGACAATCATCATTCCACACATTGTAACTGTTAATGCTTTCAAAATCGTTTCATTAACAATTCTACGCCTAAAAAGCACCACATCTTCTTTCCCTTTCATTTGACACCACATCGCAGCAACTAAAACAGCGAAAGTTGTTATTTTAATACCTCCAGCAGTTGATCCAGAACCTCCTCCGATGAACATTAACCAAATGATTAAAAATAATGTTGAATGTGTTAAATCACCAATAGGGAGGGTGTTAGAGCCAGCAGTTCTAGGTGTAACGGCTTGGTATAATGAACCAAGAATTTTGCCCCATTCAGATAGTGGGCCAATGGTTTTACTATTGTTGTATTCAAATAAGAAAATTAATAGCGTCGAGCCGATTGTTAAAATAAATGTTGTAGTTAAAACAATTTTTGTATGCACTGAAAGTCGTTTTGTTCTACGGTATTCAAATAGTTCATTAATAACAATAAATCCTAAGCCCCCAATCGTAATAAGTGCACAAATAGTGAATACGACGAAAGGATCATCTGCATACTCTGTTAAGCTCTTAAAGTTACCCATTATATCGAACCCAGCATTATTAAAGTTCGAGATGGCATGGAAAAATCCGAAGTAAAAGGCTTTACCTACAGGCATATCGAACGAAAAACGAATAGATAGAATGAAGCCACCTATTAATTCAATTAAAGCAGTAAATAACAGGATCCTTTTAACTAATTTAACTAGGCCAGCAATTGTAACGTTATTAAATGCCTCTTTTAACAAAAGTCGTTCTTTTAAAGAAATTTTTTTTCCTAATAGTAAAAATAAAAACGTCGCAAATGTCATAAAGCCCAATCCGCCAATTTGAATAAGAAAAAGAATAACTAATTCTCCAAATATCGAAAATGTATCGCCGGTATCTACAACAACCAGTCCTGTTACACAAGTAGCAGAGGTAGCGGTAAATAGAGCATCTAAAAATGAAAGACCATTAGCATCGACCGTTGCAACGGGGAGCGTTAAGAAAAATGTTCCGATTAAAATGATGATGGCGAAGCCCAAAACAAGTGCTTTTGGAGGATTTAATTTATTGATAATTATTTTCATTTTATTCTCCTCATTGAACCTATAATTAATAAAATTTATTTGTTTATTGTTGTCCAAAAGTGAGCTAAAAATTCTTAAGGGAATAAAACCAAAAATTCACCAGATTAATTCGTACACTTTCTATTGACCATTTTTAGACAATACGTTATAATTCTTTAGTACACAGCAAATGGTTATTAGCCTATTTGTGTATTGACGTGTGTTCGGAGGGAGGGAAAGAGAGATGTCAAAAACTGTCGTTCGCAAAAACGAATCGCTTGAAGATGCTCTTCGCCGCTTCAAACGTACTGTATCAAAAAGTGGTA
>Ga0209676_1003091_pt1 | contig 10711 bp, 9 predicted proteins | sample AraplaCvi_mLB_r2_FD_184282 | JGI IMG/M metagenome (GOLD analysis project Ga0209676, IMG submission 184282) | Arabidopsis root microbial communities from North Carolina, USA - plate scrape MF_Cvi_mLB_r2 (SPAdes) (version 2) | ecosystem: Host-associated > Plants > Roots > Endosphere | place: USA...
GAAGCGACAGCAACAAATGTTTTATCTGTGCGAAAGCGAAGCGACAGCAACAAATGTTTTATCTGTGCGAAAGCGAAGCGACAGCAACAAATGTTTTATCTGTGCGAAAGCGAAGCGACAGCAACAAATGTTTTATCTGTGCGAAAGCGAAGCGACAGCAACAACAAATGTTTTCTGTAGCGAAAGCAAAGCGCTCAGTCGGAACGGAAATCAACCACACGTATTGGTGAAGAGCCTAAAGATTTGCTGAGCTAGTGAATATAGACATTTTAAATCTGCTAATTTCTACTAGTTGGACGAAAGACCTGTTCTGTTGTCTTACTTATAGTAGAAATATTAGCAGATTTTTTTATGTGGAAAAGTAGAATAAAGGAAGCGTGTTTCGATATTTACATATTTTATTTCTCGGATAATCTACTTGAATATTGAAAAAAATTAATAGTTTTTAAGGGTTGTCAACCCTATTTGAAACGTAAGTATTTCATAGACTGGTGAAACTTACTAAAAATTATTGTAAATAAACCTTTATTTGACGCGAATCTAATTCACTGATGGCGTTGTTAGCAGATGCTGGTAAAAAAAATAATGAAATCGTCCTTTACGATTGGTTGCAGAGAAGGAGGAATTGCAAAAATGAAAAAAACACTAACTGCAATTTGTGCAACATTTCTATTAGCAGCTCCAATTCAAATGGCTTCTGCTGCATCTAATACTACAGAGGGGAACTCAGTAAAGGAGACAACAGACTGTAATAAAGTTTATTATTATAAATGGTCAAATCAATGGTCGGATCAATGGTCAAATCAAAAGTGGTATGTAAATCTACCACAAACACAAGTACCATCAAAAGAAACACAAGCACCATCAAAAGAAGTTCAAAAACCAAGTGACAATACACAAACAAAAAATAATAATACACAAACAACTCAAAAAGATAATACATCTCAATCAACAACTACTTCAGATGTGAATGCTTTTGAACAAGAGGTAGTAAAATTAACAAATGCTGAACGTACAAAAGCTGGTTTAGCACCGTTTAAAACAGATGATCAACTGATGGCAGCTGCTCGTGAGAAGTCACAAGATATGCAATCTAAAAACTACTTTTCACATACAAGCCCAACATTCGGTTCACCATTCGATCGTATGAAAGCTTTAGGTATTAGTTATAAGAGTGCAGGTGAAAACATTGCACAGGGTCAACGTACACCTCAAGAAGTAGTACAAGCTTGGATGGATTCACCAGGTCACCGTGCGAATATTTTAAATGAGAAATTTACGCATATCGGTGTGGGTTATGTGAAATCAGGTAACTACTGGACGCAACAATTTATCCAAAAATAATAGTGTAAATTGAATAGCTTCATTGAATAAAAGGATGTCTACTAAGTCATAATGCTTAGTGGACATCCTTTTTAGTTGCGAATAATTTTGACTAAAAACAAGTAAGTACACTACAGGGGATCATTGAATACAGTAGATATGAAGAAAATGGGCTTCACTATACGAACTAGCAGATAGTCGAATATTTTACAGTAGCGTTTTTAAAGGCTAACGAACCGAAAATGGAGAGTGATGTATGATATTAATAAAATGTGGAGAATGCGGTAAATTAATAATAGATAGAGCAAAAAGCATGTATAACACGCAAGAAGATAAATTTTACTGTAATGAAGGTTGTGAAAGGAAGGACTTGGAAGACATGAACAATCAAGTTCCTACTATAAAAAATAATAATAAAGGGCAATTGTATTGGGATATTCAATAGAGTATCAGAGCTAATAGCTTTAATCAATACATGTAGAACTTACCTCATTAGATGATGTTGTTGAAAAAAACTAATGTAACGAGTGATACATCTATAGGGGAATTAATTTTTAACATAGAAGAATAACTACACAATGGGGTAAAGTTGCTAGAACACTCATAGCAGCTTTAGCCCCATTCTTAGAATCATTTTCTCAAGCTACATTAGCAAAATCTACAGTAAATTGATAGAAAAATAAGGTTTTTTTCATATATACATACCCTTCCGTATTTTTTAATATTTCATTATAAGGATCGATAAAGGAGGTTTTGAAGATGATGAATGTTTTTGTTGTTGTAATAGCAGTAATGTTCATTGGATTAATAATTTTTGGAGTATATAATGTCGTAGTAAAGAAAAAGAAAATGACCAATATGTACACACCATTTGACGATTTTACTAGAGGAACTAAGAGCATTAATAGCAGTAGAGATTTACAAGAAAAGACAAAATATATAATCCCAGACGAAAAAGATGAGTCTAGATAATGTAAATGTAAAAGAGGTTTATTCAATGCTGATAGATTCTTGGGCGTTTTTTACTTCTATAATGTAAAATAGCAAACTAGAACAATGTCTAGTTTGCTAATTCTACTTTGGACTTGCTTGTAATTCTTTTTTGAACAAGTAACAAACGTATTAATAAAGTAATCGCTCCTGTTGTCAGGCCTGCAACAAGGCCAATCCAGTAACCAAACGGTCCGAAATCTGTATGAGTCGCAAGGGTATATCCGACAGGTAAGCCTATTATCCAGTATGAAATTATGGCCATAATAAAAGTGATCATAACATCCTTATAGCCTCTCAAAGCCCCTTGTACTGGCGCTTGAATAGCATCGGATAACTGGAAAATGGCTGCGAATACTAAAAATTGTACGGCATACTCTATTACTTTGTTATCGGTTGTATACATATTGGCAACGGGTTCTCGAAGTAAAAAAAGGATACAAGCTGAAATAAAGCTAAATATTATCGTAGTACCAACACATAAATAGCTGTAGATTTTAGCATCATGCATACGACCAGCACCGATTTCAAAACCTACTAATATCGTAACGCCCATCGAAATACTAAGTGGTACCATGTACAGTAGGGAGGTGAAATTCAATGCTATTTGATGAGCTGCAATGATTTCTGTACTAAAACTACTCATCATCATAGTGACGGCGGAAAAAATACTCGTTTCTGCAAAGATGGATATTCCAATTGGCACACCAATGATTAATATTTCCTTCCAACGAAGCCATTCTAATTTTGGCCAATCATGGAATATGCGAAAGCGTTCAAAGGGCACGCGTTTTGCAATAATCCAAACTGTGATGAAGAAAATTAGCCAGTAGGTGATCGCCGTTGCAACGCCAGCACCGACCCCACCAAGCTCTGGCGCTCCAAATTTCCCAAAAATGAAAATATAATTTAACACAATGTTAATGGGTGTTGTAAGCAATGTAATAATCATTGTGACGCGTGTTTGTCCGAGCGCATCGATGAAACAGCGCATGACAAAAAATAAAAAGAGCGGCAAAAGACCAGCGCACATCGTATAAATATAGGACTTAGCTATAGTATGTACAGAGGCTTCTAAATTCATATTGCCTAGAATCCAATCAATACCAACGAATAACGCTATAAAAATAAGTACTACAAGAATGATAGCTACATAGATTCCTTGCTGAACTGCCTTCTTAGCTTGTAACTCTTTTTTAGCCCCGACAAGCTGTGAAACAATAGGTGTAATCGCAAGTAGAATTCCAGATAGTCCTGTATAAATAGGCATCCAAATGGAAGAGCCAATCGAGACTCCAGCTAGGTCAGTAGTACCGTAGCGACTCGACATTAAAATATCGAAAAAAGAAATAAAATAAATGGCTACTTGTGTGACTAAAATAGGTAGAATGATTTTTAAAATCAAGCTGTATTTTTCTTTTAACGTAGTTGTTTGTTTCATATTGTCTAACTTCTTTCATTAACATAATTAATTAGTATAGCACATGAAATAGGCGAAAGTGGAAAAATTAAAAGCTTCATCTATATCTTTTCGTCCGCATATAGTAAAATAAAAGACTGTAAACAAAAAGTAGTGACGCTTTTTAAGGAATAGGAGAATTTATGTGAAACAACAAACAATCATTTTAACCGGTGGAGGGACAGCTGGTCATGTATCGCTCAATCAAGCGATACTCCCGTCTTTACTAGAACTAGGTTATGATGTCCACTATATTGGGTCAGACCAGGGCATTGAAAAAGAATTAATAGGCGAGGCATTCCCTAATGTTCCGTTTTACGGTATTTCAAGTGGAAAATTGCGTCGTTATTTCTCAATGAAAAATTTTACTGACCCATTTAAAGTGCTTGCTGGAATTATGCAGGCTTTTCGTATTATCAAAAAAGTGAAGCCGCAAGTTATTTTTTCAAAGGGTGGCTTTGTTTCTGTACCCGTTGTCATGGCTGCGAAACTTGCTGGTGTTCCTGTGGTCATCCATGAATCAGATGTTACACCAGGCTTAGCCAATAAAATTGCGCTACCATTTGCATCACATATCTTTACAATTTTTGAAGAAACATTGCAGCACTTACCGAAAGAAAAGGCAACGTGCACAGGATCCATTATTCGCCAAGAGTTATTTATGGGAAATCGAGCGAAAGGGTTATCCCAATGTAGCTTTACAACATTAAAACCTGTCCTGCTTGTAATGGGAGGGAGTTTAGGTTCAGTTGTCTTGAATGATGCACTTCGTCAAAATTTACCCGAGCTTGTCAAACAATTTCAAATCATTCATTTGTGCGGTAAAGGGAATTATGACAAATCATTCGAGTCTATGCCTGGTTACAAGCAGTTTGAATATGTGACAACAGAATTACCGGATTTATTACATGCGGCAGACTTTATCGTCTCACGTGCAGGTTCCAATTCGATTTTTGAATTTCTAGCACTTCACAAGCCAATGTTGTTAGTGCCTTTATCTGCACAAAAAAGTCGCGGCGATCAAATATTAAATGCCAACTTATTTAAAAGACAAGGCTACGCAGAAGTATTACAAGAGGAAGAGTTAACAAAGGAATCCTTTAAAAAATCGGTTCATGTGCTGACAGAGCGCAAAGAAGAAATGGTCGCGACTATGGAAAAAACGCAAAGACCGAAAACGCCAGATGAAATGGCGAAACTGATTTTACAATATAAAAAGTAAGCTCTTTACTTGATATGCTTCAGGCGAGTAGTTACAAAAATGAAGCCTTACTGCATACAAACCCGAAAATAAAAGCTATGTGCCTGTCACCATGACAGGACACATAGCTTATTTTTATAAAAAATATCTGGAAATTACATCGCTTGTTCTTCGCCTTCTGCCATTTGATGGGCTGTTGTAAGATAGAACAAGTCTTTTGGAATTTTAAATAAATTAAATTGCGCTTCGCCTCTGTTTACTTGTGCTAATAAAGTCGGGTGATCTTCATTTGCACTAACGACATAAGGTAGCTTTAAGGCTGCGCGTTGTGATTTAATATTTTCAACACGAATACGGAGAAAAACCGTATGGAAATTATAATCGAAAAATAGTTCGTTCAAAAAAAGCATTTTAGCTTTTTGGTTATAACCTAACCCTTGATAAGGGAGTCCAATCCACGTTCCTAAAAAGCCTGCACCATCCTCCACATCATGAATGCTAATGGTGCCGATTGGTTGACCCCAATCATCGGTAATAGTCCTAGAAATAGCGAATCCCTTCGCTTCTTCTTCAATCAGTTGTTTTGTCATAAACCAATATTCATCAGCTGATGTGGCTTTTTGACGGACAAATGGGAAAACAGAAGGGTGTGATAATAGCTCATAAAGCTCTGTACATTCATGTAGGTCTCGATGTTTAAGCATACGAAACGCCTCCTTTACTAGGGTAGTTAAAACAATTCCTTTAAAGCATAAAGAAGAAAACTAAAATTCGTACTGGAATTAAAACCCAAAGAACTAGACGTTACAACTATGATATCCATAATTTCCCGCTGTCTTACTGATTTTTCACCCATACCGAAAAAAGGGTAGTTTTTTTAATATAATATAACAATCATCATGCTTAATGCAATCATTTTTCTCGATAAAACAAAAAATAAGTTCATTAGTCAGAAAATTCCGGAAAGTATATTTTAAACAAAACAATTAAATTTGTTATATTCTAATTTTGGGAGAGTTAAGTCTAAAATATCAATTTTCTATATGAAGATATTCGAATAATGTTTCTTTAGCATCATGTTTTTTCTTCAAAAGAGGTAAAATATCAAATATTACCCTAAAAAGGATATAATTTTTTCGATTCAAAAAGGGTGATTCTTTGATGTTATGTTATAATAGTAGTATTGATTTTTTTTGTATAAACAATCTATAAAAATCCAATTTTAAATATGAACGACTTATGGGGGTGACAGCATGAAATATCTTTTAAGCGAAGATATATTTAATGAATTGTTTATGGGCAAAGATTTTGTCTTTCTAATGAAAAAAGTGGGAGACGATTATCAATATATTCGCTTAAATCAAGCAGCTCGAGCTTTGTTATCGCATGATGCGATTGGGAAAATGCTTTCTACCCTTACCTCAAGTCGTAATTTTCAGATAATTCTAGAAAATTACCATCAAGCAATTGAAAAGCATAGTCAAGTAGATTATGTGGATTATGCTTATTTTCAATCTGAAGTTCGTAAATACGAGACATCTGTTCGTCCGCTTAAAGATAATAATGAAGACTATATTTTAGCCATAACAAAAGAAATTCATTATGATCGAAGCATTGAAGATAAGTTTTTATTTATGCGCTCAATGTTTGATCATGCCTTTTTTTCTACGGTCATCTTATCAGCTGCCGGGGCTATTTATGAAGTGAATTCCTGCTTCATGGAGGACTTTGAATTAAATAATGAATCGGTCAAACACAAATTATTCGTGGATCTACCAATTGTTCCTAAAGATGAGGTAGAAAACATACAAAACTATTTACAAAGGGCAGCGATGGGCGAAAATATTGGAGAAAAACTCATCAAGTTTCATACACTGGATAAAAAAGAGCGCACGTATTTACTTTCACTCGCTCCTGTAATGCAGGGAGATAACTCTTCGGCTATTTTTCTAATCATGCAGGATTTCACACAATTCACTCAACAAAAAGCGGAGTTACGCTCAAAATCTCATGGTTTAGAAGTTTTTAAGGCTGCTCTAAATTCTGCAACATCAATTGCTGTTTTTGATATGGATGGAAAAATTATAGAAGTTAATGATTTATTTTTAAATGCGTCTGGTTTCACTGCAGAAGAACTAATTGGACAATCTTTTAATTTCATTAAACCTATATATCATTCCGTGGACATCATACAATCGATCAATATAACGGTTGGAGCGGGGGATATTTGGCGAGGGGAGTTGTGCTACCGTACAAAATTTCATGCGGATTACTGGGTAGAAGCAGCTATAGTTCCATTAAAAAATGAATTTGGCACGACAGAACAATATTTATCCATTAACTATGATATTACGGACAAGAAAAGAATGTTAACGGAATTGAAAAATATTGAACGAACATTTCGTCTTATTACAGAAAATACAAATGATTTGATTGTCATTACAAACGAAGATGGCATCATTATTTATGCCTCACCATCCTATAAGATTTTCTTAGGCTACGAGAATGTAGATTTACAAGGTCAGTTTTACAGTGACATTGTTGATGACGAAAGTAAGAAGGCTTGGCAAACGTTTCTAAATAATTTTTCAGGTCAAACAGATACACAGTTTGAGCTACTGCTTAAAGCAAAGGATGGTACACCAGTTTGGACTGAAGGAAATGTAACGGTTGTACATGATCCAGAGCGCGAAAAAGTTTCACAAATTATGATGGTGTCCCGTGAAATAACCCATCGTAAGGAGCGGGAAAATAATCTATTATATTTAGCGTATCACGATACGTTAACACAGCTGCCAAATCGTCGGTTTTTACAAAAGGAGTTCCCGAAATTAATGGCAGAAGCGCATGAACAAAATGTGTGTTTAGCTATGCTCTATATCGATGGGGATGACTTTAAGAATGTTAATGATTGTTATGGCCACGATACAGGGGATGATTTTATCCGGAAGTTTGGTCAGGTTTTAATTACTGCTGTACGTAGCCATGATTTAGTTATTCGTATTGGCGGCGATGAATTTATTGTCGTGTTAACGGGTTTAACCCAGGATGATAAGAAAAGACATACACAAATAATGCACATTATTAATCGCATCCGTAATGAACTAGAAAAAGGTTGGACCATCGAAAGTCATCACTTTGCTCCAACTGCCTCCATTGGGATCGCCTATTATCCGGATCACGGTAAAACATTAAATGATTTGCTAGAATTATCCGATCAAGCCTTATATAAAGCGAAGGAATTCGGGAAAAATAATCATTATATTGCGAATGCGCATTAAAAAAAGTCTGTACAAACAAGTAATTGCTTGTGGTACAGACTTTTTGTTTGATGTTATGCTATAACAGTGCTACGGGGAAACCCTCGTAGTTATTTTAGAAAAGAAGGTGATGGAATGCCTAAGATACTTTTGGTAGAAGATGAGAAGCATATCGCTCGCTTTGTGGAGCTAGAATTAAAGCATGAAGGCTATGATGTAATGGTTGCTTTTGATGGTCGTGAAGGACTTGCACTAGCTTCATCTGAAAATTTTGATGTACTGCTATTAGATGTTATGCTTCCGGGGATAAATGGTATAGAAATTTGTCGTCGAATACGTACGCAATCAAAAATACCTATTATACTGTTAACGGCACGAGATGCTGTGATGGATCGTGTAGCTGGCTTAGATGCTGGTGCAGATGACTACATAGTGAAACCATTTGCGATTGAAGAACTACTAGCTAGAATTCGTACTATTTTGCGTCGGGTGACACCTGATGAAAAAAGTGGTGAATCATTACAATTTCGTGATATCGAAATCGATATAGCGGCTTATGAAGTATCGGTACAGGGGGATAAGCTTGATTTAACGAAAACGGAATACGATTTACTTAAACTATTAGTAGAGCATAAAAATAAAGTTTGTACTCGAGAGCTCATTTTAACCTCTGTTTGGGGGTATGATACGGATATAGAGACAAATGTTGTAGATGTATATATCCGCCATTTACGAACAAAACTACCGGGAGATATGAATGCCTATATCGAAACAGTCCGTGGGGTTGGGTACGTGATGCGTGAATGAAAAAATTGAAAGATTATTTAGTCCATCAACCTTTACAAAGAAAATGGATGCTTACATCTAGTGCTGTTATATTTTTTAGCTATACGATTATATGTATTGTCGTTTATCTTTCACTTCATACATGGTTATTACATGATGAGGAAAGTAAAATCAAACGGACTAGCGATGATTTGGTGTCTTTTTTACAATCACAAGGACCCAATCTTACAATTCAGCAAATACAACAAAACACAGGGCTGTTAAATTCTATTGTGGATCGTGATCAAACCGTTAGAGTTTTCAATTTAGATGGTGTAGAGATTTTACGTATTAATAATGCTTCACAGGCTGCACCCCTTACAACGATGAATGAAATTACAGAAGTGTCGATTGATAAAAAGGATGCCTTTGTCATAAATGTACCAATTCAACTTGGGTTCTCTCAAGGTTATATTCAAGTTATTCATCCGTTGTCAGGGTTCCAGTCATTGATGCATTATTTATTAACTGCGATGCTCATAGCAGGTTTAGGCGCATTGTTACTATCAGCTTCGATTGGTTATTATCTTGCCAACTATTTAATGCAACCATTACATGCGTTGCGCTCATCCATGAAAACGGTTATGGATAAAGGATTTAATGAGCCAATTCAATTAACGTACACTTCTCATGATGAGATTGGTGATTTAATGAATATGTATAATGCGATGATGAATGAATTACAAATTTCATTTACAAAACAGCAGCAATTTGTCGCAGATGCTTCTCATGAGCTACGTACGCCAATTCAGGCCATCGAAGGACATCTCTCCCTCTTGAAAAGATGGGGGAAGGATGATCCGGAAATTTTAGAGGAATCTATTGATACTTCACTAACTGAAATTGCACGGATGCGGAAAATGATTGAAGAATTATTAGAGCTTGCCCGCCGTGAAGAAAAAGATACCATGAGTGAGGCAGACGCAGAAGCTGTTATTAAAGGAGTAATAGAAGAAATAAAGCATCTTCATCCAGAAGCTCGAATAACGCTGTCGAAAAATGAAGAAATAGGTCTTTTATTCATCACAGAAAATGCACTCAGTCAAATTGTTCGTAATATAATAGAAAACGCAATTCGTTATTGTGAAATAGTTCCGGACATTCAAATTTCATTATCTGTCTCTGAAAAGGAAGTGCTGCTGAAAATAGAAGATAATGGAATTGGGATAACAGAAGAAAACATTCCTTTTATTTTCGATCGCTTTTATCGGGTTGATGAAGCTAGAAATCGTCAAATAGGTGGAACGGGCTTAGGGCTTAGTATTACAAAAATGTTGCTTGAAAAATATAATAGTACTGTAGAAGTCAAGAGTGAAAAAAATGTTGGAACCGTTTTCTCGATGAAATTCCCGCTAAAATATTGAAGAAAATCCACGCTTTATTTAATTATTTTAGCCTTTACGAAAAAATTTGCTTAATTTTATAAAAAGAGTTGTATTTTTTGTGAAGAGTAGTAAGATTGAGATGGAAAAAACGTTCTTTAAATTATGGATAAGTTGTGTTAAACATCCTTTTAAAGAACGGAGAAATATTATATAATTAATTGTAATTTAATTAATGGAACTGCCGAAAGGCAAAATTTGGAGGTCATTTTTCATGTCGAACAACGTTACAACTGTAAGTTCTCCATGGTCAGCTTTCTCTGGTCCTAAC
>Ga0209676_1003092_pt1 | contig 10710 bp, 12 predicted proteins | sample AraplaCvi_mLB_r2_FD_184282 | JGI IMG/M metagenome (GOLD analysis project Ga0209676, IMG submission 184282) | Arabidopsis root microbial communities from North Carolina, USA - plate scrape MF_Cvi_mLB_r2 (SPAdes) (version 2) | ecosystem: Host-associated > Plants > Roots > Endosphere | place: USA...
CTCCTGGCCGGTGAAGGCGCCGTCGGCGATGCACAGCAGGGCGTCGTGGCTCTTGGCCTGGGAGGCCTTGGCGTAGTGGACGTCGTTGGTGGCGACCAGGGGGACGTCGTTCTCATAGGCCCAGGCGACCAGACCGCGCTCGCCCTGCGCCTCGGTCGGCAGGCCGTGGCGCTGCAACTCGACGTACATGCGGTCGCCGAAGGTGGCGAACATCTCGTTGAGAGCCGCATTGCCGTCGCGGGTCTTGCCCTGGACGAACAGGGGATCGACCGGGCCGTCGGGGCCGCCGGTCAGCAGCAGCAAGCCGTCGGAATGCTCGACGACCGTGTTCCAGGGCACGCCGGGCTCATCGGTGGCGGCGGTGTCGAGATAGGCGGAGGACGACAGCTGGCACAGGTTCAGCCAGCCGGTCTCGTTCTGGACGATCAGGACGACGGTCGGGACCTTGGTCCAGCGATCGGTCCCCTGCCCGCCGATGCCGGTGACCGGCAGGGCGCAGGCGATGATGGGCTGGACGCCCGCGTCCTTGGCCGCCTGGCTGAACTCCAGCGCCCCGAACAGATTGACCCGGTCGGCGACGGCGACGGCGGGCATGCCGGCGTCGGCGGCCATCCTGGGAACCTTGCCCGCCTTGATCGCGCCTTCCAGCAGCGAATAGGCCGAGCGGACCCGCAGGTGGATGAAGCCCTGACTGTTCAACGCCTCGCTCACCGCGCCTTCGCTCCGTTCTTCGCCCATGCCGTCATGGTGAACCGAGTCTCACATCCGGCCCGCCGGAAACACTGAAAAGCGGCGCACTCCCGATCTTGGACGGGGACCGTCTGTGGACAGCCCAGGATAGGAAATATGCCCGCGCCTCGCGTCCTCAGAAAAAACAGTGCGAAGCGTGCGAAGCGTGCGCGGCCTGGACTCAAGTCATTGAAATGGCTCAGACGGCAAAACGCACTGTGCGCACTGTGCGCACGGCGGTCAGGCCGTCGGCAGCAGCAGGGCGGCCTGCCAGACCATCAGCACGAAACCGGCGCAGGCGGCCAGCGACAGAGATTCCCGAACCCAACGCGCCATGACAGATGCTCCCGGAGTGATGTTCCGGGTCTGTTCTATGTTCTTGCCTTGTTCTCGTCAAGGGGCCAAGCTTGGAAGATGACAAGCCCGACCCCGAACCGTGAAGCACTGCGCGGATTGATCAGCGATGCAGCGGACTACCTCACCTTAGCTGGGCAGGCCGTCGAACGTGCGATTGCGCATCCCTCCGACCGCCTAGCGGTCCTGACGGGCTTTCTGTTCTTGAACCATTTGAGGGACTGGGCGCGAAAAGACGGAGTTCTACCCCCGTCGATCAAATCCTGTCCGTTTTACGAAACCATTCGCGAGGTCGCTAACGGGACCAAGCATTTGGTCCTTGATCCCAAAAGTCACCCGGATCTCCATGCCGCAGAAATTATGCCTCTGGGCGGGTATGGGATGGGACCCTACGACCGAGGAACTTACGGGAAGCCAGACATATTCCTTCGCGCGCGGCGGGGCGCGGACGATGAGGAATATTTCTACATCGCGGGTATCCCGCTGAGCGAAGCACTTTCGTGGTGGCGGTCGGCCTTAGGAACGGTGTGAGCCGACCGGCGCCTAGTACTCCCGCCCCTCCGCCGGCCGCTCTTCCAGGTGCCCGTCCTTGATGGCGAAGACGCGGTCCATGTGGCCGGCCAGTTCCATGTTGTGGGTGGCGATCAGGGCGGCGACGCCGGTCTGCTTGACCACGTCGTGCAGGGCTTCGAACACCGTCTGGCTGGTGGCGGGGTCGAGGTTGCCGGTGGGCTCGTCGGCCAGCAGGAGGCGCGGGCGGTTGGCCAGGGCGCGGGCCACGGCGACGCGCTGACGCTCGCCGCCCGAGAGCTGGGACGGGTGATGGGTCAGACGGTCGGCGAGGCCGAGCGAGACGAGCAGTTCCTCGGCGCGGGCGCGGGCGGCGGCCTGTTTGTGGCCAGCGATGCGCAGCGGGAGGGCGACGTTGTCGCGGGCGTCGAACTCGGGCAGCAGGTGGTGGAACTGGTAGACGAAGCCGATGCGGTCCAGGCGGATGCGGGTGCGGTCGTGGTCGCTGAGGTCGGCGACGGCCTCCCCGTCGATGCGGACCTCGCCCTCGGTCGGGTGCTCCAGCAGGCCTGCGGCGTGAAGCAGGGACGACTTGCCCGAGCCCGAGGGGCCGATCAGGCCGACGATCTCGCCCGGATTGATGTCCAGATCCACGCCGCGCAGCACGGTCAGGCCGCCGGTGGCGGTGTCATAGGTGCGGGTCAGGCCTCGGACGGAAAGGACGGGAGCCACGGTCTTACTCATAGCGAAGCGCCTCGACCGGATCGAGCCTGGCGGCCTGCCAGGACGGGATGAGGCCCGCCACGCAGCTCATGAAGAAGGACCAGGCCGTGACCCAGAAGACGTCGGCCGGGTCGACCAGGGCCGGGACGGCGTCCAGCATGTAGACGTCGGCGTTGAACAGCTGGGTCTGGAACACCCACTCCAGGAAATGCTGGATCGAGGCGATGTTCAGGCAGAACAGCAGGCCGAGCAGCAGGCCGGTCAGGGTGCCCGCCACGCCGATCAGGGCGCCGGCGACGAAGAAGACCCGCAGCATGGACGACTGGCTGGCGCCCACGGTGCGCAGGATGGCGATGTCGCGCGTCTTGTTCTTCACCAGCATGACGATGCCGGAGATGATGTTCAGCGCGGCGATGGCGACGACGAGGCCCAGGATGATGCTCATGGCCACCCGCTCGACCTTCAGCGCGCCCCAGAAGGCGGCCAGGCGGTCGCGCCAGTCGGTGACGAGGGCGTTGCGGCCGGCGGCCTGCTGAACCGGCATGCGCAGGGCCTCGACGCGGTCGGGTTCATCGACCTTGAGCTCGATGACGTCCCAGCGGCCTTCCTTGCCGTAGAAGAGCTGGGCCTGTTCCAGGGGCATGAAGATGAAGGCCTGGTCGAAGTCGGCGGTGCCCGAGCTGAACACGCCGCCGACGCGATAGGTCTTCTCCAGCCCGCCCAGGCTGCCGAAGGCGCTGGAGGCGCCGGTCGGGGAATAGAGGGTGATCGGGTCGCCGATGCGCAGGCCCAGGCCCTCGGCCAGGGCCTTGCCGATCAGGATGTTGTCGCCGCCCCACTGGCCGGCGCCGAAGGTCTGTTTGGCGCGGTCGGTCAGGCTGGAGTTGACGTACTCCATGGACGCCAGGTCGGCGCGGGAGATGCCGCGGACGATGGCGCCCGTGGTGGCCCCGCCGGCGCGGACGATGCTCTGGTCGTTGGTCATGGGGGTGACGTAGGCCACCCCGGGCGTGGCCTTGAGCCTGGCCACGGCCGCGTCACGCTCGGGCGACTGCAGGATGTCGCCGGTCACGTACATATGGCCGTTGAAGGACAGCATGCGGTCCAGCAGCTCGGCGCGGAAGCCGGCCATGATGCTCATCACCGTGATCAGCGCCATCACCGCCAGGGCGATGGCGACGTAGGAGATGATGGCGATCAGGGCGATTCCGCCCTCCTTGCGCCGGGCGCGCAGGTAGCGGAGGGCCAGCCCGATCTCCCAGGCGGAGAAGGGTCCGGCGGGCTTCGTCGGCTTCACGGCCGGCGCGGCGTTCGTCATCCGATGAGCCTCGAGATCGCTTCGTCCAGCGGCAGGGAGAATTTCTCACCGGTGGCGCGCCGCTTCAGCTCGACCACGCCATCGGCCAGGCCCTTGGGCCCGATGGTCAGCTGCCACGGCACGCCGATCAGGTCGGCGGTGGCGAACTTGCCGCCCGGACGCTCGTCGGTGTCGTCGTAGAGGACCTCCTTGCCGGCGGCCTCGAGACGGTGGACCGCCTCTTCGCAGGCGGTGGAGACGGCCTCGTCATTGGCGCGCAGGTTGATGACCACCACGTCGAAGGGAGCCACCGCGTCCGGCCAGATGATGCCGCCCTCGTCGTGGCTGGCCTCGATGATGGCGCCCAGCAGGCGCGAGACGCCGACGCCGTAGCTGCCCATGTGGACCTCGGTGTCCTGGCCGTCGGGCCCGGCGACCTTGGCCTTCATCGGGGCCGAGTATTTCGTGCCGAAGTAGAAGATGTGGCCGACCTCGATGCCGCGGGCCGAGAGGCGGTCGGCCTCGCCGGTCTGGGCTTCGAACTTCGCCGGATCGTGCATCTCTTCGGTGGCGGCGTAGAGGGCGGTGCGCTCGTCGAAGACGGCCTGCACGGCCTCGGGGCTGAAGTCGTGGCCGGGGGCGGGCATCTCGACCAGCTTGCGGTCGCAGAAGACCTCGCTCTCGCCGGTGTCGGCCAGGACGATGAACTCGTGGCTGAGGTCGCCGCCGATAGGGCCGGTGTCGGCGCGCATGGGGACGGCCTTCAGGCCCATGCGGGCGAAGGTGTTCAGATAGGCCGCGAACATGCGGTTGTAGGCGACCCGGGCCGAGGCCTCGTCCAGATCGAAGGAATAGGCGTCCTTCATCAGGAACTCGCGGCCGCGCATCACGCCAAAGCGCGGGCGGCGCTCGTCGCGGAACTTCCACTGGATGTGGAAGAGGTTCAGCGGCAGGGCTTTGTAGGACTTCACGAAGCCGCGGAAGATGTCGGTGATCATCTCCTCGTTGGTCGGGCCGTACAGCAGCTCGCGCTCGTGCCGGTCGGTGATGCGCAGCATCTCCGGGCCATAGGCGTCATAGCGGCCGGACTCGCGCCACAGGTCGGCGAGCTGGAGCGTCGGCATAAGCAACTCGACGGCCCCTGCCCGCACCTGCTCCTCACGGACGATCTGCTCGATCTTGCGCAGCACCCGCAGGCCCAGCGGCAGCCAGGCGTAGATGCCGGCGGCCTCCTGCTTGATGAGGCCGGCGCGCAGCATCAGCTGGTGGGAGACGATCTGGGCGTCCGAAGGCGCCTCTTTCAGCGTGGGCAGGAAGTAGCGCGACAGGCGCATGGGGAGAATCCGGGAATGAAGCTTGGACACGAGCTTTAGCCGGGACGAAGGGGCGAAAGCTAGGCGGTCCGCGCCTAACGCGTCATCCCGCCCTACGGATGCGGCAAGCCGATCCCGTAGCGGGCGGCCAGATAAGGAATGATCGCCTCGTCCTGGAGGAAGCGGCGGCCGGTGGCGGCGCTGGTCTCAGCCTCGGGCCAGTCGAAGGTTTCGTCCAGCACCAGAAGCGGGCAGCTCTGGTGATCCTCGCCGACCTCGGCGACCACCAGCGGCCGCGGGCGCGGGTGGTCGAGGTAGGTGATCAGGAGCTGCTCGCGCAGGGCCGGATAGAAGGACAGGACGCCCTCCACGATCGCGCCCGCCGGGCAGTACCAGGGGCCGCCGGCGTCGTCATGCCAGCCGGGGTTTAGCAGATAGAGGCGGTCGGTCATGGCGCCCTAGACCGGCGGGGCCAGGTTGGGGAGCGGCATCCAGCCGATGAAGACCAGCACCATGATGACGGCCCAGACGATGGCCGAGACCCAGGTGGTGGTGATGAATTTCTTCTTCAGATTGGGATTGGCCGGGGCGCCCCACTGGCTGCCGTCGGTCGGCGGCTCCTGCGCCTGCTGGCTCATGCCGATGGGCAGGACGGTGAACAGCACCGTCCACCAGACGATGATGTAGATGGCGATCATGGTGACCGGGCCGATGGGCATCAGTGCGCTCCGTCCTTGGGGGTTTCCATCAGTTCGACCAGGACGCCGCCCATGTCCTTGGGGTGAAGGAAGAGGATCGGCGTGCCGTGGGCGCCGATGCGCGGCTCGCCCGTGCCGAGGATGGTGGCCCCCTTGGCGCGCAGGGCGTCGCGGGCGGCCAGGATGTCCTCGACCTCGAAACAGACGTGGTGCTGGCCGCCCTTGGGGTTCTTGGCCAGGAAGCCGTGGATCGGGCTGTCCTCGCCCAGCGGCTCGATCAGCTCGATCTGGCTGTTGGGCAGGTCGACGAAACAGACCCGCACGCCCTGGGCCGGCAGGTCGAACGGCTCATGCGCCTTCGTGGCGCCGAGCAGGTCGCGATACATCGCGACGCTGGCCTCGATGGACGGCGTGGCGACGCCGACGTGGTTCAGTCTTCCGATCATGGGGCTGCTTTAGACCGTGTCGCGGGCCGGGAGAAGGCGCGGCGGGTGTCGCAGGCGTCGTCAGCGGAAGAGCGCCAGCCAGTCCCGCCAGTCATAGGCGGCGAAGACGACCAACGGGATGGTCGTGCACCAGAAATGGAACCAGTAGAGGATCGGGCAGTCGTCCTTGTGAACCGCGAGGATCCCCCGCCAGATCGTCCGCTGGGTCAGCAGCATGAAGATCAGGTTGAAGAGCAGGACCACGAAGAAAACGAGGCTGACGGCGGGTTGCATCGCCGTCAGCCTCTAATGCGTCGCGCGCGATCGCGCTGTCGTTCTGCGACGAACGAGGGGGTTGCGAGACGAACCCCCTCGCCTTTCACCCTACTGCTGCAGCGGGAACGGGTCCGTCGGCGTCGGGCGGGTCGGGACCGGCATGCGCGGCAGGGGCTCGTCCGAGTTGGCGGCGTTCAGCAGGAAGGCGGCCAGGATGACGGCGGCCTGACGCAGGTCCTCGGCGCGCATGTGATCATAGCTATCGATCGAGGTGTGGTGCAGGCGCGCGCCGTAGTCGAGCGGGTCCTGGATGAACTGGAAGCCCGGGACGCCGACGGTCTGCATATAGACGTGGTCGGTGCTGCCCGAGGTGCGCATCGACACCGTGGTGGCGCCCATGGCGTTGAACGGGGCCAGCCATTCCTGGAAGATCGGGGCCGCGGCGACATTGCCCTCGGCGTTGATGCCGCGGATCTTGCCCGAGCCGTTATCCAGGTTGAAGTAGGCGACCAGATCGCCATGGCCGTCGCGCGGCTGGATCGGCCAGCGCTGGCGCCAGGTGCGGTTGTTGGGCAGGGCGTCCAGCGCCGCGTCGTTCAGCGGGGCGCGGGTGGCGACGTAGCGGTCCACATAGGCCAGCGAGCCCCACAGCCCCTGCTCTTCCCCGCTCCACAGGGCGAAGCGGATGGTGCGCTTGGGACGCACGCCCAGCGTCCGCAGGATGCGCGCGGCCTCCATGACCACGGCGCTGCCGGCGGCGTTGTCGACGGCGCCGTCCGAGGCGGCCCAGCTGTCCAGGTGGGCGCCGGCCATGACGTATTCGCCCGAGCGGTCCGTGCCCTGGATGTCGGCCAGGATGTTGTAGGCGTTGGTGTCTTCCTCGTGGAACTGGACCTCGCTCATCAGCTCCAGCGTCGGCTTGGCGTCCTCGGTGAGGGCCAGGCGGCACAGGCGGCGATAGTCCTCGGCGGCCAGCTCCATGCCCGGCGTCAGGCGGCGGTCATCCATGCGGTAGCCGGTGCCGTTGCCGTGCAGCAGGCCGCCATCGCGTTGCGACATGCGGACCCAAGCCACCGCGCCCTCTTCCTGCAGGAAGGCGTCCAGCTGGCGGGCGAAGTCGGGGCCGCGCAGGCTTTCGACCGACTGGGCCGAGATGTTGGGGATGTTGTAGGTGTCGGCGTTCTCGAGGTCTTCGTCAGTCAGGCGACGGAAGGCCGGATCGGTCGGCTCGGAGCCGGCGGTCGGACGCGAGACCAGCACGATCTTGCCGCGCAGCTTGCCGCGCCATTTGGCGAAGTCGCCGGCGGTCATCATCGGGGCGACCACGACCTCGCCGCTGACGGTTCCGTTGGTGCCTGGCGTCCAGGCGATGGGGATGGCGCGCAGGTCAAGGGCGCGGGGTTCGATCATGCGGGCGCTGGAGCGGACGACCGACCAGCCGCGGCCGAAGTCGAACGGATCGGCGCGGACATTGGTCAGGCCCCAGTCGCGGAACTGCTGGGCGGTCCAGGTCTCGGCCTGACGCATCTGGGGCGAGTTGGTCATCCGGCCGCCGATGCGGTCGGTCAGATAGGCGGCGGTCTGCATCACCTGGCTGTGGTTCAGCCCCTGGTCGATGATGCCGTTGATGGCGACCAGATCGGGCGATTGCGCCACGGCGGGCGTGGCGAGCGGAACGGCCGTCAGCGCGAGGGCGGTGGCGGACAGCAAGGCGGCAAGACGCATGGAAACTCCCCTGAATCACGGAACGGCGGCGATAGGACCCCAAGCCTGACCGTTGTGCAAAGGAAGAACGTGCGGAACGTGTCAGTCCGTCGCGGCGTCCGGATCAATCGCTTCCTCGACCAGCCGGCGCCACACCGGATCGGTGTCATCGACGAGGTCGCAGTCCTCCAGCAGAGCCACCGCGCCGCCGCCGTCGGGCAGGATCAGGCCCAGGACATCCATCTCCTCGCCGTCGGGACCGAGGTGGCTTTCGGCCTGGACGGCGACCGCCGCCTGCTCGCCGTCGGCCTCCCACCAGATGACCGGCTGGGGCAGGTCGATGTCGATGACGCGCGGATCGGCGGTGTCGCCCAAGGCGAAGACGGCCTTTTTGGCCTGCACGTCGTCCAGGGTGGCGATGCGGCCGGTGAAGGCGGTCAGGCGCGACCAGTCCTCGGCGTCATAGCCGCCGCCGTCGTCTTCGAGGGGTTCGCTGTCCATCCGACGACTCCGAGTCAGGTTTGGGAATGACAACATACAGGCGGGCGCGTCAGAGTGCAGGCGCAACCGTCCAGGAACCGTCATGCTCTCGTCCGCAGTTCTGGCGCTGGCCCTGTTTCTGGCGAGCCCCGAAGGCGTCCCGTCGCAATTCACCTGCCCCGAGGCGGCGACTGACGCCTGGCTTCGTGAGACCGCCAATCCCGCCGCGGTGCTGGACCCGGTTGCTCTCGATGACATCGGCTATGTCCAGAACCGCGAGTCGGAGGCCTTGCGGATGCTGGAGGACCGCTCGGTGATCGCGCTGACGCCCGCTGAAGCCGAAGCGTTCCTGGGAGTGTCGGATGTCGGGCGCGACGAACGGCTGCGGCCCTATCTGGTGCGGCTCGTCGCGGCCACCGCCAACGCCCGGCTGGTGGCGGCCGGCTGGAGCGGACGCAATCTGGTGATGACCACCATGGGGCTTGGCTGCCGGGCGGAGACCCGGCGGGCCGTGGTCATCTATGCGGACAGGGAGCCTGCCCAGCTGATCATGCGGCTGCGCGCCGAGATCCGGTAGCGACGCCAAAGAAAAAGGCCGGCGCCCCGAGGAGCGCCGGCCTTCATTTCTGTCCCGAAGGACGAGCGGCTTAGTTGCCGCCCATCATCGAGGCGACTTCCGAAGCGAAGTCCGGGCCTTCGACCTTCTCGACGCCTTCGCCCAGGGCGAGGCGGACGAAGCCGGCCAGGTGCAGGCCGGGGGCGCCCAGTTCCTTGCCGGTGTTGGCGACCAGCTGCTCGATGGTCACGTCCGGGTCCATGACGAACGGCTGCTTGGTCAGCACGACGTCCTTCTGGAACTTGTTGATCTGACCTTCCACGATCTTTTCGATCATGTTTTCCGGACGGCCTTCTTCCTTGGCCTTCTCGGTCAGGACCTGACGTTCCTTCTCGATGGCGGCCGGGTCCAGGTCGTCGGTGTTCAGCGACAGCGGCGCCGTGGCGGCGACGTGCATGGCGATCTTGCGGCCCAGTTCACGCAGGGCGGCCTTGTCGCCGCCGCCGTGCAGGGCGACCAGAACGCCGATGCGGCCGACGCCCGGCGACACCGCGTTGTGGACGTAGGACGCGACCACGCCTTCGTCGACCGACAGGCGGGCGGCGCGGCGCAGCTGCATGTTCTCGCCGATGGTGGCGATCAGTTGGGTGACTTCGTCCTGGACCGTCTTGCCGGCTTCCAGCTCGGCGCCGTGCAGGGCTTCGACCGAAGCGTGCTCGAGGCCCAGCTGGGCGAACGACTTGGCGGCGGTCTGGAACAGCTCGTTGCGGGCGACGAAGTCGGTCTCGGCGTTGAACTCGATGGCGGCGCCGACTTCACCGGCTCCCACTTCCTTCGAGGCGACGGCGACCAGGCCTTCAGCGGCGACGCGGTCGGCCTTCTTGGCGGCCTTGGACAGGCCTTTGGCGCGCAGCCAATCGATCGCGGCGTTGATGTCGCCGTCGGTCTCTTGCAGGGCCTTCTTGCAGTCCATCATGCCCACGCCCGACTTGGCGCGCAGTTCCATGACGAGGGCGGCGGTGATCTCGGCCATTGTGTAGCTCCTTGGGGTCTTCGTATGCGGTAACGGCCGGGGAGTTACCCCGGCCGTATGTCAGTTCGACGTACGGCCTTCACTTTGCCCTATCGCTTGCCGCGCGGCGGCTCGCTGATTGAGGGCGGCGAAGGCCGCGATTGCGATCCTCAGACCGCGGCCTTGTCGGTTTCGACGGCGTCGTTGGCTTCCGAGGTCGCGGCTTGCGCGGCTTCATCAGCGACGGCCGGTTCAGCGGCGGCTTCCAGCTCGGCGGCGACGCCTTCGGTGCCGGCCGGGGCGGCCTCAGCGGCGACCGGGGCCGAAGCCTCGCGCAGCATCGGCTCTTCCGGGTTCACGGCGGCGCCCAGGTCCACGCCAGCGGCCGACTGGCCGGCGGCCAGGCCGTCCAGGACAGCGTCGGCGACCAGGTCGCAGTAGGTCTGGATGGCGCGGGCGGCGTCGTCGTTGCCCGGGACCGGGTAGGTGATGCCGTCCGGATCCGAGTTGGTGTCCAGGATCGCGATGATCGGGATGTTCAGCTTGCGGGCTTCCTGGATCGCGATCGCTTCCTTGTTGGTGTCGATCACGAACATGATGTCGGGGATGCCGCCCATGTCCTTGATGCCGCCC
>Ga0209676_1003094_pt1 | contig 10708 bp, 9 predicted proteins | sample AraplaCvi_mLB_r2_FD_184282 | JGI IMG/M metagenome (GOLD analysis project Ga0209676, IMG submission 184282) | Arabidopsis root microbial communities from North Carolina, USA - plate scrape MF_Cvi_mLB_r2 (SPAdes) (version 2) | ecosystem: Host-associated > Plants > Roots > Endosphere | place: USA...
GGTCGCGGCAGCGACGAACAACAACGCGGGCGTGGCCGGCGTGGCGTTCGGCGCGAAGGTGCAGCCGGTACGCGTGCTGGGCAAGTGCGGCGGCTACGAGTCCGACATCATCGACGCGGTGACCTGGGCGTCCGGCGGCACGGTGGCGGGCGTTCCGGCCAATGCGACGCCGGCCGAAGTCATCAACCTGAGCCTCGGCGGCAGCGGCGCGTGCTCGGTCGCCGAGCAGGCGGCCTACACCGCGGCCAAGGCGCGCGGCACGACGGTCGTGGTCTCGGCCGGCAACTCCTCGGCCGATGCGGCGGGTTATTCGCCCGCGAGCTGCAACGACGTCATCACCGTGGCGTCCGTCGGTCCGACCGGCGAGCTTTCGGAATTCTCCAACTACGGCAGCGTCGTCGACGTCGCCGCGCCGGGCGGGTCGGGCGTCGTGCCGGCTGCGGACAACATCCTGTCGACGCTGAACCTCGGCGCGCAGGGCCAGGGCGCCGAAGGCTACGCGTGGTACGCGGGCACTTCGATGTCCGCCCCGCACGTGGCGGGCACGATCGCGCTGATGCAGTCGGCCGCGGCCACGCCGAAGACGCCGGACCAGATCAAGAAGATCCTGGAAAACACCGCATACGCGTCGGGCGGATTCGCCGGCGGCTGCAGCTACAACCTGTGGTGCGGCGCCGGCATCATCGACGCGCGCTACGCGGTCGCCGTGGCCAAGGGCGACGAACCGCTGCCGCCGGACGTGCCGCCGGCTCCGGAACCGCCGCCGGCCACCGAGCTGCAGAACGGCGTCACTGTCACCGGCATCGAAGTGCTCGCCAACGACACCGTGCGCTACCAGCTGCTGGTGCCCAACGGCGCGTCGAACCTGCTGTTCGCGATGTACGGCGGCACGGGCGATGCCGATATGTACGTGCGCCGCGCGGCAGAGCCGACCACCACCGCGTACGACTGCCGTCCGTACACTGCGGGCAACAACGAGAACTGCTTCTTCCCGGCCCCGCAGGGCGGCACCTGGTACGTGACGATCCGTGGCTTCAGCAAGGCCACCGGCGTGTCGCTGTATCCGAGCTTCGTCGATGCGAACTGGCCGCGTTCGGTGGAAGCCGAGGCGACCGGGCTGGCGAACCATCGCACGCAGGTCACGCTCACCTGGACGCACGGCAAGAAGAACATCGACATCTACCGCAACGGCGCGATCCTCAAGACCGTGAAGAACAAGGGCACGGCGACGGATACGTTCCGCATCATCGGTAGCGGCACGATGAGCTACAAGCTGTGCAACAACGGCACGCAGGAATGCGCCGACCCGGTCGAGATCGATTACGCCTCGCACAAGTAAGCGATCGCGTTCGACCGATGCAGCAAGCAGGAAGGGCCCGGTCCGCCGGGCCCCTCCTTCCTTCCCCGCGATGGAGTGCCCATGAAGCCAGCCCGTGCTTTTCCTGTCGTGTTCCTCCCCGTCGTGCTGATCGCCGGCGTCGCCGCGCTCTCCGCCTGCAGTCGCGACACGCCGACCACCCAGGCGCCGCCGCCGACGGCTGCCGCGCCAGTGGCGCAGTTCGACGCCACGCTCAATGTGGTGAACAACAACGGCACCGTCCGCTACGACGGCGTCGTCGGTACCGATGCCGCGCGCCAGTCCGTCGAAACCGCGCTTCGTGGCGCCTACGGCCGCGTCTCCGGTGACCTCAAGGTCGATCCCGGCGCACGCCCGGCGCCCTGGCAGGACGGCCTGCCGGAATTCCTGAAGACCTTCAACCAGCCGGGCGCCGCCGTCTCGTTCGAAGGCCGCCGCATCGAGCTCCACGGCCACGCCAGCGAGGACGACCGCAAGGCCCTGCTCGCGCGCGCCGAGCTGCTCTATCCCGGTTACGCCTACACGGGCCTGTTCCAGGGCGTGGGCGATGGCGCGCAGGGCGAAGCGGTTTCCGCCGTGCTCGCGGCCGTGAAGCCCGGAACGTCGGGCCCGCCGCTGGTGAAGGCGCTCAACGAGGCCGTGACGCAGACGCCGATCCGCTTCGAGCCGGGCAGCGCGCGCGTGGCGCCCGACAGCCTGGCGTTGCTCAGCAAGGCCGCGCAGGTGATCCAGGCGTCCGGCGACGCCACGCGGTTGCAGATTGCTGGCCCCGCCGCCGACGATCCCTCGCTCGCGCAGCAGCGCGCCGAGGCCATCAAGGTCCAGCTGATCGTCAACGGCGTCAGCCCCGCCGCGCTGGAAACCACCGCGCAGGCCGGCAACGGCGAAGCCGCGGCGTTCCGTCTGCTCTAAGCGGCCGCGACCGCACCTGATCCACTCTCGCCACCTCCACTGCCGCGCAGTGGAGGCATGGCCGTCTCAGCCGGTGAGACGGCAGGTTCAGGAATCCCGCGTGGAACCCGCTGAACCGTGCTCCACGCGGCATTTCGCGCGCCTTTGGTTCCGGGCATTTGCCCCCATCTTCGCCTGTCGATACGCTCCCCTGTTCGCCCCGCGCTCCGCGACGGCGACCCTCCCCATACAGGCAACCGATGGCGCTGGATTACATCCGCATCCGCGGCGCGCGGACGCACAACCTCAAGAACATCGATCTCGACCTTCCCCGCGACAAGCTCATCGTGATCACGGGGCTGTCGGGATCGGGCAAGTCCTCGCTCGCGTTCGACACGATCTACGCCGAAGGCCAGCGTCGCTACGTCGAATCGCTGTCGGCCTACGCGCGCCAGTTCCTCTCCGTGATGGAGAAGCCGGACGTAGACCACATCGAGGGTCTCTCGCCGGCGATCTCGATCGAGCAGAAGTCGACCTCGCACAACCCGCGATCCACCGTCGGCACGATCACCGAGATCTACGACTACCTGCGCCTGCTCTACGCGCGCGTAGGCACTCCGCGCTGCCCGGACCACGGTTATCCGCTGGAAGCGCAGACGGTCAGCCAGATGGTCGACCAGGTCGTCGCCCTCGGCGAAACCGAAGCCGGCCGCGAACAGCGCTACATGCTGCTGGCGCCGGTGATCCGCGAGCGCAAGGGCGAGCACGCGCAGGTGTTCGAACAGCTGCGCGCGCAGGGCTTCGTGCGCGTGCGCGTGGACGGCGTGCTGCACGAGATCGATGCCGTGCCGCCGCTCGCGCTGCGCGTGAAGCACACCATCGAAGCGGTCGTGGACCGCTTCAAGCCGCGCGACGACATCAAGCAGCGACTGGCCGAATCGTTCGAGACCGCGCTCAAGCTCGGCGACGGCATGGCGCAGGTCATGTCGCTCGACGACGCCGATGCAGCGCCGCTGCTGTTCTCGTCCAAGTACAGCTGCCCGGTGTGCGAATACTCGCTGCCGGAGCTGGAACCGCGCCTGTTCTCATTCAACTCGCCGGTGGGCGCGTGCCCGACGTGCGACGGCCTCGGCGTGGCGCAGTTCTTCGATCCCTCGCGCGTGGTGGTGCATCCGGAGCTGTCGCTCTCGGCCGGCGCCGTGCGTGGCTGGGATCGTCGCAACGCCTATTACTTCCAGCTGATCCAGTCGCTGGCGCGCCACTACAAGTTCGACGTCGATGCGCCGTGGCAGTCGTTGCCGAAGAAGGCACGCGACGCGGTGCTGTTCGGCAGCGGCGATGAAACCATCAGCTTCACCTACCTCACCGAAGCCGGTGGCCGCAGCCAGCGCAAGCATCGTTTCGAAGGCATCGTGCCGAACCTGGAGCGTCGCTACCGCGAGACCGAATCGGCCGCAGTGCGTGAAGAGCTGGCCAAGTACATCAGCGAACGCGCCTGCACCGATTGCGGCGGCGCGCGACTGAACCGCGCCGCGCGCAGCGTGTTCGTCGACGAGCGTCCGCTGCCGGACATCGTCGTGATGCCCGTGGACGAGGCGCTGGCGTTCTTCAAGGCGCTCAACCTGCCCGGCTGGCGCGGGGAGATCGCCGTCAAGATCGTCAAGGAAATCGCCGACCGCCTGCGTTTCCTCGTCGACGTCGGCCTCGATTACCTCACGCTGGAGCGCAAGGCCGATTCGCTCTCCGGTGGCGAAGCGCAGCGCATCCGCCTGGCCTCGCAGATCGGCGCCGGCCTGGTCGGCGTGATGTACGTGCTCGACGAGCCGTCCATCGGCCTGCACCAGCGCGACAACGAACGCCTGCTCGGCACGCTCACGCGACTGCGCGACCTCGGCAACACGGTCATCGTGGTCGAACACGACGAGGACGCGATCCGCCTTGCCGACCACGTCGTCGACATCGGTCCCGGCGCGGGCGTGCACGGCGGCGAAGTGATCGCGCACGGCACGCTGGACGACCTGCTCAAGTCGCCGCGTTCGCTGACCGGCCAGTACCTGTCCGGCAAGCGCGGCATCGAAGTGCCGACGCGTCGCCACAAGCCCGACGCGAAGACCACTTTCCACCTGCGCGGCGCCACCGGCAACAACCTCAAGGACGTCGACCTGGCGATCCCGTCGGGGCTGTTCACGGCGATCACCGGCGTATCCGGCTCGGGCAAGTCGACACTGATCAACGACACGCTGTTCGCGATCACCGCCAACGAGCTCAATGGCGCCTCGCATACGGCGGCGCCGTATCGCGAGTACGAGAACATCGAGCTGTGGGACAAGGTCGTCGACATCGACCAGTCGCCGATCGGCCGCACGCCGCGTTCAAATCCGGCGACCTACACCGGCCTGTTCACGCCGCTGCGCGAGCTGTACGCACAGGTGCCCGAAGCGCGTGCGCGCGGCTATTCGCCGGGTCGCTTCAGCTTCAACGTGCGCGGCGGCCGCTGCGAGGCCTGCCAGGGCGACGGCCTGATAAAGGTCGAGATGCACTTCCTGCCCGACGTGTACGTGCCGTGCGACGTCTGCGGCGGCAAGCGCTACAACCGCGAAACGCTGGAGATCCTCTACAAGGGTTACAACATCAACGACGTGCTGGAAATGACCGTCGAGGATGCGCTGAACCTGTTCGAGAACATCCCGGCGATCTCGCGCAAGCTCGAAACGCTGATGGACGTGGGCCTGAGCTACATCAAGCTGGGCCAGAGCGCGACGACGCTGTCCGGCGGCGAGGCGCAGCGCGTGAAGCTGTCGAAGGAACTCTCGCGGCGCGACACCGGCCGCACGCTGTACATCCTCGACGAGCCGACCACGGGCCTGCACTTCCACGACATCGAACACCTGCTGACCGTGCTGCACCGCCTGCGCGACGACGGCAACACGGTGGTGGTGATCGAGCACAACCTCGACGTCATCAAGACGGCGGACTGGGTGATCGACCTGGGGCCGGAAGGCGGCCACCGCGGCGGCACGATCCTGGCCTGCGGCACGCCGGAAGAAATCGCCGCCCTGCCGCATTCGCACACCGGCCGCTTCCTCGCGCCGCTGCTGCAGTCCAAGCCGGACGCGGCAGCGCGCAAGGCCAAGCCGGCCGCAGCCAAGGCCGGCGGCAAGGCCGCTTCGAAGACGGCGACGGCGAAGACCGCGGCGACCAGGACGGCCGCCGACAAGAAGAACAACACGAAGAAGAAGTCCGCCGCATGAGCGACGCCGCAACACCGAAGGCCCGCAAGACGCCTGCCCGCCGGCGCAAGCCGGCGGCGAAGAAGACCACCGAAAGCGCGGCGCCTGCCGCTGCGCCCGCAACGCAGCCCGCCGAAGAGAACGCCGCACCCGTCGCGCTGATCCGCGTCCCGCTGTCGGTACGCTGGCGCGACCTGGACGCGTTCAACCACGTCAACAACTCGAAGTACCTGAGCTACCTCGAGGAAGCGCGCCTGCGCTGGATGCTCGGCGTGCCGGGTCAGGGGCTGGACGATCACGTCGCGCCCGTCGTCGCCGCCGCGCACCTCAACTATCGCCGCCCGATCGAATGGCCGGCGGAAGTGGACGTCGAACTGTTCGTGGAACGCCTGGGCAACACGAGCGTCAGCATCGGCCACCGCATCGTCGATGCGAAGGACGACACGGTGCTCTATTGCGACGGCAACGTCGTGATGGTGTGGATCGACCGCGGCACGGGACGTGCGGCGGAACTGCCGGTGGCGGTGCGCGAGGCGTGTTCTTGAGGCATTGCGATCGACGGTCGGCCGCGTCTTGCTGCCGTCATTCCCGCGTAGGCGGGAATCCATCGATCAGGCACACTTCCGGCTAACGGAGTGGTTGATGCACGCCGGCATGGATTCCCGCCTCCGCGGGAATGACAGCCAAAAAAAGCAGCGCCAAGGCGCTGCTTTTTAATTGCCGGATGTTGCCGGGATCTGTTGCTGGAAATGCCGCGCGCCCTACTCGCCCGCCTTCTTCGCCGTGAATTCGCCCAGCGCCTTCCCACCGTCCTTGAGCGTGAACTCGATGGCAACCTTGCTGCCCGGCTTCAGCGACGCGCCCGGCTCCATCAGCATCAGGTGCAGGCCGCCGGGCTTGAACGTCGCCGACTCGCCCGGCGCCAGACGCAGTTCCGGCACGGCACGCATGCGGCTCACGCCATCGACCACGCGCGTCTCGTGCATCTCGACCTCACCGAACGCCGCGCTGCTCGCGCCGGTGATCGTGAGCGGCTTCGCGCACGGATTCTCGATGCGGCCGAAGCCGGCCATCATCGGCATCGCGGCCGGCGGCAGGCGCACCCAGCCGTCGACGACCTTCAGGGTGCAATCCGCAGCGGAAGCGGCGGACGATGCCGCCATCATTAGGGCCAGCAGGCCGAGTCGAATCGTGGTCGCGTTCATGGGCCTATGATACCCGCGACCCTCCGCGCGGTTTTGACGCCGCCCGGCGCCGTTCACGCAGCGCTGCATCAACAGCGCCACTGCCAGGAACACGCACGCATGAGCCTTGTCGAATCCCAATCCGCCGACGGCATCGTCGAACTCCGCCTGGCGCGCGCGCCGGTCAACGCGCTCAATCCGCAGCTGTGCAACGACCTGGTCGACGCACTGGCGAAGGCCGTCGACGACGGCGCGCAGGGGATCGTGCTTGGCGGCGGCGCAAAGGTGTTCTCCGCGGGTCTCGACGTGCCGCACCTGCTCTCCCTCGGCGACGATCGCGAGGCGCTGATGGCCGCGTGGGAGACCTTCTTCCTCGCCGCGCGCGCCCTCGCCGAATGCCCGGTGCCGGTCGTCGCGGCGATCGGCGGCCACGCGCCCGCCGGCGGCTGCGTGCTCGCGCTGTGCTGCGACTATCGCGTCATGGCGCGCAGCGAGGATCCCGCAAAGCCCTTCCGCATCGGCCTTAACGAAACGCAGGTCGGGCTGGTCGTGCCGGTCGGCATCCTCAAGCTGATGCAGCGCGTGGTCGGCACGCATCGCGCCGAGCGCCTGGTCGTCGCCGGCGACATGGTCGAAGCCGAGCGCGCCGAACGCATTGGCCTGGTCGACGAACTCGCGCCGCTCGACCAGGTGAACGGCCGTGCACGCGAATGGCTCGCGCAGCTGCTGAAGCTGCCGCAACCGGTGATGCGCCAGACCCGTGCGATCGCGCGCGCGGATCTGGTCGCCGCGATGCAGCCGGAACAGATCCAGCTGCCGAAGTTCATCGCGGCGTGGAGCGATCCTTCGACGCAGGCCGCGCTGAAGGCGCTTGTGGCGAAGCTGGGCAAGTAGCCGCCGCAGCTTCACCGACGTCACAGCATCCAGATTTCCACGCGCTCGTTGCGATAGCGCGCGCCCGGGGCTCCGGCCGCCGCCAGCGGCACCTGTGCGCCGACGCCGCGCGCGTGCAGTACCGGCAGGCCGCGCGCCATCAACTCGTGCGCGACGAGGTCGGCGCGATCGTTGCTGGTCATCGTCGCCGCAACCGAACTGCCGGCCGTGTCGGCGAATCCCACCACCAGCAGCCGGCGGCCGCGGTTCACCGGCAACTGCATGAAGGCGACGATACGGTCGATGTCGCGCACGGCGCGGCTGTCATACACGCTCGCCGCCACGCCGCTTTCGTTGTTGCCGGTAAGGTTGAAGCGCAGGCTCAGCGGCAATCGCGTGGCCTTGCCGACGAGGTCGCGGTAATCCTTCGGCCCGGCCAGCGTCGGCGGCGCGTAGCCCGGACGCAGCGTCACCGCGAGATGCCCGGCGCGCGCAACCGCGTCCTGTCCGCGCTGGCCCATCGTGTACAGCGCGAAGCTGCGACTGAGCGCGCCCATCATCTGGCTGCCGTAGAGATAGAAACGACGCGCGAGCGGATAGTCCTCGCTCTGTACGGCCAGCCGCGTCGGCGCGACCGCGCGACCGCCGTCGGACAACGCAAGCGGGCGCACGCTCGCGTCCCACGGCTGGCGCAGCGTGACGAAACCGATCGCATTGGGATCCTTCGCGATGGAACGCACCAGCGATGCGCCATCGGCGTGCAACGATGCGGGCGCATACGGCGAGCCTTGCATCACGCGTTCGTCGATGAGATCACGCGCGGAGTTGGCGCCGGCGACCATGTGCAGGTGGATCGCGCCGCGGCCGCCGAATTCGCGCCAGTCGCGCGCCTGCCCCGTCAATACGCGACGCAGCTGCGCGAACCCGAGCTGCGCCAGCGGGTTGTCGCGATGCACGACGACGGCCGCACCGTCCAGCGCCATCGCGAATTCCTGGTCGTGCGAAGCCAGATCGCCAAGCTGCCAGCCCGCGTCGAGTTCCTCCGCGTTCGGCCGGCGCGTCATCATCGCGATGTGCGCGTTGCCGTCGACGACGTCCTGGAAACCCTGCGCGGAACTGCTCGCCTGGATCTCCACGATCAGCGGCATGCCGTCGCGCTGGGCGTGGATCTCGGTCAGCGTCGGACTCGGCTGCGTGCGCCGGATGTCCTGGTAGCCGATGTCGTGCAGCCACGACTCCGCCACCGCCGGCACCAGCCGCGCGGCCATCGTCTGCGATCCATGGATGCGGACGCGTTCTGCGTCCACCTGTGCGTGCGCGGCCGACGCTGCGACCGACAACACCATTGCAACCAACCAACCCGCGATGCGTGACATGGCGCACGCCCCCTGTGCGAAATCGCGCAAGGATCCGGGATGCGTGTGACGCGCAGATTACGTGTTACGCACTTCTGAAACGCGCGGTGCGAACGGACGGTTGGGGTATATCAGGCGCCGCGCGCGACCGGTCGCGAAGGATCGTCGATCCAGCCGCTCCACGACCCCGTCGACAAACGCGCGCCTTCATAGCCCGCATGTTCCAGCGCGAGCAGCAGGTGGCAGGCCGTGACGCCCGAACCGCACATCGCCACGACATCGCGCGCATCGCGGCCCTGCAACAGTTCGGCGAATTCGCGTGCGAGTTCCTCCGACGGACGAAAGCGCCCGTCGCGCATCGTCTGCGCATACGGGCGGTTGCGCGCACCCGGCACGTGGCCGGCGACGCGGTCGATCGGTTCGACATCCCCACGGAAGCGTTCGGCCGCACGCGCGTCGAGCAGCACGCCGCCTGCATCCAGGTGCGCCTGCACCTGCGTCGAATCGAGCAGCCGGCTTTCATCGAACGTCGCCGGATACGGCGTCACCACCGTGGCGACGGGCATGTCGGCATCGACCGGCAATCCGAGCGACTGCCAGCGCTGCAATCCGCCATCGAGCACGGCCACGCGCTGGTGCCCCAGCGCGCGCAGCAGGAACCACATGCGTGCGGCCGCGAGCGCGCCATCGGCCGCGTCGTACACGACGACCTGATGCTGCGGCGTCACGCCCCAACGGCCGAGTGCGGCGGTGAAATCCTGCAGGTCCGGCCACGGATGGCGACCGGCGTGCTGCTTGCGGTGATCGGACAGGTCGCGATCCAGATGCGCATAGAACGCGCCGGGGATGTGCGCGGCACGATGCGCCGCTTCGCCGGCTTCGGGTTCGGCGAGGCTGTGGCGCGTGTCGAAGACGAGGACGTCGTCGCGACCCAGCGCGGCAGCCAGTTCTTCGGCCGACACCAGCGTGGTCCAGTTCGGGGTCGCGTCGCTCATCGGATCGCCTCCAGGCGTTGGCGCAGGTTGTAGAGCATCGAGGCGGTCGCCCCCCAGATGCGCTGCGCGGGATAGCGGTACTCGAACACTTCGCGCGGACGGCCGCGGAAATCGAGCGTGTGCGTGGCCAGGTTGGCCGGATCGAGCAGGAACGCGAGCGGCACTTCGAACACGTCGGCCACTTCGTTCGGATCGGGATGCGCGACGTAATCGCTGGCGAGCAGCGCGACGACCGGCTGCACGCGGTAACCGGTGATCGTGGCCAGCGGATCGAGGAAGCCCAGCGGATGGATCTGCCGCGCGCCGACGCCGATTTCCTCGCGCGTCTCGCGCAGCGCGGCGGCGACGGCGTCGCTGTCGTCCGGTTCGATGCGACCGCCGGGGAAACTCACCTGCCCCGCGTGCTGGCGCAGCGCATCGGTGCGACGCGTGAGCAGCACGTGCGTGCCTTCCTCGCGCGGAACCAGGCCGACCAGCACCGCGGCTTCGATGCTCACCGCATCGTTCGGTACGAGGTCGTGCAGCTCGGCGAGGTTCCAGCCCGGACCGGGCGGCGGATCTGTGAGTGGATGCAGCGCCGAGGCGAGGTCGGGCCAGTCGGTCAATGCGGACGTGGCGGCCATCCGGTTCACCGGCGGCGCGTCTCGCGTTCGGGCAGAACGGTTTCCATCAGGCGCAGGCGCTCGTCGTCGTTCAACTGCGACCAGCGTGCGATTTCCGCGGTGGTGCGATGGCAACCGGTGCACAGGCCATCGTCGTCGAGCGAGCAGATGCCGATGCAGGGGCTGAGCACGGCGCGGAAAAAGGTATTCATGGATCGATC
>Ga0209676_1003095_pt1 | contig 10708 bp, 11 predicted proteins | sample AraplaCvi_mLB_r2_FD_184282 | JGI IMG/M metagenome (GOLD analysis project Ga0209676, IMG submission 184282) | Arabidopsis root microbial communities from North Carolina, USA - plate scrape MF_Cvi_mLB_r2 (SPAdes) (version 2) | ecosystem: Host-associated > Plants > Roots > Endosphere | place: USA...
TGGCCGCCGAACTCGTGCGGCCGCAGGACATCAACTTCATGGTCACGCATGCGCGCGGCCTGGTGTGTTTGTCGCTCACGCGCGAGCGCTGCCGCCAGCTCGGCCTGCCGCCGATGGTGCGCGACAACACCTCGCCGCACCACACCAACTTCACCGTCAGCATCGAAGCCGCCGAAGGCGTGACCACGGGCATCAGCGCCTACGATCGCGCGCATACCGTGCGCACGGCGGTGCGGCCGGACGCGTCGGCAAGCCATCTCTCGCAGCCCGGCCACATCTTCCCGCTGCAGGCGCAGCCGGGCGGCGTGCTCAACCGCGCGGGCCACACCGAAGCGGCGAGCGACCTGGCGCTGCTGGCCGGCCTGGAACCCGCCGGCGTGCTGGTGGAGATCCTCAATCCCGACGGCAGCATGGCGCGCCGGCCGGAACTGGAAGCCTTCGCTGCCGAGCACGGGCTGAAGATCGGCTCGATCGAGGAGCTGATCCGCTACCGCCTCGAGACCGAACACACCATCGAGCGCGTGGATGCGCGCGAGATCGAGACCGAGCACGGCCCGTTCGAACTGTTCACCTACCGCGACCGTTTGAGCCACGCGCTGCATTTCGCGCTGCGCCGCGGCGAGCCGGACGTCGCCACGCCGACGCTGGTGCGCGTGCACGTGCAGAACCCGCTGGCCGACGCATTGCACTGGCGGCGCCCGGACTTCGGCCCGGCGGTGGGCGAGGTGCTGAAGGCGATCGCCGCCGAAGGCCGCGGCGCGCTGGTGCTGCTGGCCGAGCACGCCGATGCCGACGCGCTGCTGGCGCGCATCCGCGCCCCCCAGCATGCCGACGAAGCCGGCGCGGGCCGCGGCCACGCGCTCGCCGAATGGCGACGCAACGGCGCCGGCGGCCAGATCCTCGCCGACCTCGGCCTCGGCAAGCTTCGCGTGCTGGGCACGCCGCGCAAGCAGATCGGCCTGGCGGGGTTCGGGCTCGAGGTCGTCGAGTACGTCGAGATCTCGCACTGACCCCGCCGTCGGCCCGCTCCCGCCGCCCTTACCCGGGCTGGCGGGCCGGTCGGGTAAACTTCCCGCCCTTCACGAAGAACGCCCCATGACCCACTACGAAGGCGACCTGCGCAGCCCCCCGGGCGCGCGTTTCGCGATCATCGCCAGCCGCTGGAACCCGCGCATCACCGATACGCTGGTCGCCGGCGCGCGCAAGACCTTCGCCGAAAACGGCGTGGACGAGTCGGCGGTCGATGTCATCCGCGTGCCCGGCGCGTGGGAAATCCCGGTTGTCGCCACGCGGCTGGCCAAGGCGGGGCAGCATGCGGCGGTGGTCGCGCTGGGCTGCGTCGTGCGTGGCGACACGCGCCATTACGAGCAGGTCGCCGACGGTTGTTCCGACGGCCTGATGCGCGTGCAGCTGGATTACGGCCTGCCGGTCGCCAACGGCGTGCTGGCCGTGGAGCGCCACGAGGATGCCGAGGCCCGCGCCGGCGGCACGCACGGCAACAAGGGCGAGGAGGCGGCGCTGGCCGCACTTGAAATGAGTCACCTGCTGGGGCAACTGCCATGAACCGTCGTCGTCCGGATGGAATCGATCCCGTTGCCCGCTCGCGTGCGCGTCGCCGCGCGCTGCAGGCCGTCTATGCGTGGCAGATGTCCGGTTCGAGCGCGCGCGACGTGATCGGGCAGTTCGCGCACGAACAGGCCAAGGAGCAGGCGGACCTGGAGTATTTCGAAGACCTCGTGCGCGGCGTCGAAGCGAACGTCGAGTCGCTGGACGACGCGCTCAAGCCGTTCCTGGATCGCGACATCGAGCAGGTTGACGCGATCGAACGCGCCGCGCTGCGCATTGCCGCGTACGAACTGCGCATGCGTCCGGACGTACCGTATCGCGTGGTCATCAACGAGGCCATCGAAAGCGTGAAGCGCTTCGGCGCCGAGCACGGCCACACCTACGTCAACGGCGTGCTCGACCACGCCGCCGCCGACTGGCGCGCGGTCGAAGTGAAGGCGCCGCGGCCGCGATGACGCCGCACGGCCGCGACGCTGGCAACGCATCGCGGCCGCAACGTTCCACCGCGTTGCATCGGAGCATGTCGTGACACAGCCGCATTCCGATGCCCACGAATTCGACCTGATCGAACGCATCCGTCGCCGCGTGCATTCGCGCGACGATGTCGTGCTCGGCATTGGCGACGACAGCGCGCTGCTGAAGGTCCCGGCAGGGCAGCTACTTGTCGTCGCCATGGACACGCTCAACGTGGGCGTGCATTTCCCCGACGACACCGCAGCCGCCGCCGTCGGCTGGAAATCGCTCGCGGTGAACCTGTCCGACCTCGCCGCAATGGGCGCCGAACCGGCGTGGTGCACGTTGTCGCTTTCGCTGCCCGATGGCGACACGCGCTGGGTGGATGGTTTCCTCGACGGCTTCCTCGAACTCGCCCACGCGCAAGACGTTGCGCTGGTTGGCGGCGACACCACGCGCGGCCCGCTGTCGATCAGCGTGACGGTGCACGGATTCGTCGCGCCGGGGCGCGCGCTTCGTCGTGATGCGGCGCGTGTCGACGACGACGTCTGGGTCAGCGGCACGTCCGGCGATGCCGCCGGTGCGCTCGTGCAATGGCGCGAGGGCACGGTGCGCGATGCCTTCCTGCGTTCACGCCTGGATCGCCCGACGCCGCGCCTGACGCTTGGCGCCGCGTTGGCGGATGTCGCGAACGCCTGCATCGACGTATCGGACGGCCTGCTCGCCGACCTTGCGCACGTATGTCGCGCGAGCAAGGTCGGCGCGCGCATCGAACTCGACCGGCTGCCGGCGTCGGACGCGCTTCGCGTCGCGTTCGACGAAGCCCGCCGCCACGCGCTGCAGGCGACCGGTGGCGACGATTACGAACTGTGTTTTACCGCGTCGCCCGATCTGCGCGACGAGATCGAACGCATCGCGCTGGGGACCGGCACGCCGGTTACGCGGATCGGACGCATCGAGGCAGGCGAGGGCGTGCGCGCCTTCGACGCGCGTGGGCGGCTGTGGCAACCCGGGCGCGCCGGCTACCAGCACTTCGCCTGACTGCGGCGTAAGATCGGCCCACCGGCCGCCGGACGCCTCATCGCCGGTCCCACCTTTCGCCAAGGAGGTCCCGCGTGGAAACGAGGTTCCTGATCGGCATGCTGTTCTTCATCGTGCCGACGGTGCTGCTGGCCATCGGCTTCTGGGTGCAGCGCAGGCGCGGGAAGACCGGCAGCAACTGGGGCGCGGTGCTGCTCGTCATCCTGTGCTGGGTGGTCGGCATGATGCTCGTGATGCGCAAGCTCGACCAGTTCCTCTGAGGCGCCGCGCTCAGTCGGGCAGCAGCTTGCCCGGATTGAGGATGCCGTCCGGATCGAACGCCGCCTTCACCGCGCGCATCATCGCCAGCGTCGGCGCGTCGATCGCCTGCGGCATGAATTCGCGCTTGGCCAGGCCGATGCCGTGCTCGCCCGACAGCGTGCCACCCAGCGTAAGCGTCAACGCGAACACGCGCGCCATCGCCGCATGCGCGCGTGCGCTCTGCGCGTCGTCGTCGGGGTGATACAGCAGGTTGACGTGCAGGTTGCCGTTGCCCGCATGGCCGAAGCAGACGATGGGCAGGTCGAACTCGCGCGAGAGCGCATGCACGCCGTCGACGAGTTGCGGAATGCGCGAGACCGGCACCACGACGTCTTCGTTGATCTTGCCGGGCGCGAGCGTGCGCAGCGACGGCGAAAGCGCCTTGCGCGCGGCCCAGAGCCTTTCGCGCGTGGCGTCGTCGGCGGCGTCGTCCAGCGAGACCAGGCCCTCGCCGTCGGCGGCGCGCATCAGTGCCTCGATGTCGTGCGGCAGCGTCTGCGCATCGCCATCGGCTTCGATCATCAGCAGCGCGCCGGCGTCGCGTGGGAGATCGGCGCCACCGACATCGCGCGCCAGCCGCACCGCATCGGCATCCATGAATTCCAGCATCGACGGCGTCACGGGCTGCGCCATCAGCCGCGCGACGGCCTGCGCGGCGGATGACACATCGCGATAGATCGCCCGCAGCGCGCGTCGCGATTTCGGCGACGGCGTGAGGCGCAGGCTCGCTTCGACGATCAGCGCCAGCGTGCCTTCGCTGCCGACGAGCAGGCGCTGCAGGTCGTAACCGGTCGCCCCCTTCGTCGTCGCGGTGCCGCAATGGATGAGGTCGCCCGTGCCGGTGACGGCCGTGAGCGCGAGCACGTTGTCGCGCGTGGCGCCGTACTTCACCGCGCGCGGGCCGCCCGCGTTGCAGGCGAGGTTGCCGCCGACGCTGCTGTAGCCCGCGCTGGTCGGATCCGGCGGCCAGAACAGGCCGTGCGGTTTCAACGCGGCCTGCAGGTCGCCGTTGAGCACACCCGGTTCGACGACCGCGCAGCGATCGCCGGGCCGGATGTCGAGGATGCGGTTCATGCGTTCGAACGAGACCACCACGCCGCCCGCGACGGGCACCGCGGCGCCGGTCGTGTTGGTGCCACGACCGCGCGCGATCACCGGCACGCGCGCCGAGCGGCAGGCCTGCACCAGACCGACGACCTGCTCGCGCGTGGTCGGCAGCGCCACCGCATCGGGCAGCGCCTGTCGTCGCGAGTTGTCGAAGGCGTAGGTGAGGCGCTCGCTCTCGTCGGTGAGCCAGCCATCGCCGAGCAGGGAACGAAGTTCGGAATCGAGCGTGGTCGGCAACGGCGTCATGGACGCGAGGATACCGCCCGTCGCAGCGCGAGGCCCGCCCCAGCGAGCGCCGCGCATGGCAGCCATACCCAGCGCGCTTCCGAGGCCATCACGGCTACACCGCGGGCGCTGAAGAAGCCGCTTCCGATGGGCGACACGGCGATAGGCTGCCATGGCGCGAACACGCGCGCGCCCGACCACGGCCACCACAGCGCAACGCCGAGACCGCCGTTGGTGAGCGAATCGAGCAGCGGATGCGAGGCCGTGCATGCGAACAGCCACAACGCGGCGATCCAGGGCCGCGTCTGCAGCGGCCGGTGCAACCACGCGCCCAGCGCGGCCACCACGCCTGCGAACGACAGCGAATGGCTCGCACCGCGATGGCCGAAGTCGTCCGCATAGGCGATGCCAAGCTTGAAGGCGACCACATCGGCATCGGGCAGCACCGCGGCGAGCATGCCCGCCGCGATCAGCCTTGGCGGCAGCCGTCGCGTGCCGCAGGCGATCCCCACCGCCAGCGGCACCACGGCATGCGTGAAGATCGTCGACACGTCAGCGCCCGCGCCGGCGCCACGCGCGGATGCCGAACACCGCGAGTGCTGCGGCCAGCCACAACGGCCACAGGTAGGTGATGCCGACGATCAGATCGAGCCCTACTCGTCCGCCGTCGCCTAACGCCTCCCACACGCGCGCGAAAAAGCCAGGTCCTTCGCGGCGCGTCGCGACGTCCAGATCGGGCCGCTCGGTTCGACGAAGCTGCGGCGGCTGGTGCACCGCCAGCCCGATCCGCGCGAACGCGATCCGGTCTTCAAGCTCCGCGCGGGCAACGGTCGCTTCATCGCGATGCGCCTGCGCATCCGCGCGCGCGCCGAGGGCGTCGGCCTTGTCGCCGGTCTTGCCGGGCGCGCTGGCCACCTGCGCCAACGCCGCCTGCGCATCCTGGTGCCGCGCGAAGGCGAGTTGCTGGCGCAGCAGATCGAACTGCGCATCGGTCGCTTCGAAGCTGCGCGAATCGAGGAACTCGATCTCCCCGGCGAGGGCGCGGAGGAATTCCTGCGTGCGCTCGCTGGGGACGCGAACCGTGAGCACGCCTTGCGTCGTGTACGTCGACAATTCGACACGCATGCCGTCGCGACCGGTGTGCGTGCGCGTTTGGTCCACTTCGGTGCGGATGTCGTTGCGCTCGACGAAGCCGCCGTGCTTCGCGACGAGGTCCTCGATCGAGAGCGCCGAGCGGTACACGTCGCGCACGCCGAAGGCGACGCTGGCCGTTCGGATGAAGCGCCGTCCGTCTGTGGCCTGCGTGTTCGCAGCCGATTGGAGTTGCGCCTGCATGTCGGGCGGCGAGAGCGCCTTGGCCGGCACAGGCGGCGCTGTGGCGCGGGCCGGCCTCTCCGAGAGGTTCGCGTGGACGAGCTCCGCCGAAGCCTCCGCTGCCTCTTCCTTGCGGGAACACCCCGCCAGCACCAGCGTCCATGCACAGACCAGTAGGGCCGTACGGATCACTGTTCGCATCATCATCCCCTGATTGCGTCGTGGAATTGCGCGGCCCGATGCCGCGCCTGGGTAACGAACGCGCGTGCGCGCGGACCGGGGTTGGCGGATCTTGGCCTACACGTCGTCCGCGCGGAAGGCGTCCTTCACCCAGGTCAGGCGGGGCGATGCGGGATCGCCGTCGGCTTCGACGACGTCGAAGCGGCAGGGGGCGTTTGCGTGCTTCGGGTGATGCGCGAGGAAGGCGCTCGCGGCTTGCACGAGCTTGCGGCGTTTATGCACATCGACCGAAGCCGCTCCCCCGCCGAAGCGGGCATCGCGCCGGTAGCGCACCTCGACGAACACCAGCGTGCTGCCGTCGAGCATGACCAGGTCGAGTTCGCCGAAGCGGTAGTTCGCATTGGCCGCGACGTCACGGAGTCCGGCGCGGCTCAGGTACGCGCGCGCGGCGGCTTCGACCGCAGCGCCGCGGGAACGGCGATCAGCGGTTGGACGCATCCGCGAGCGCGGTCGGCAGTCCCGAACTGAAGGTCGACCACGACGGCGTGCGCTGCACGTTGCCGAAGCCGTCCAGGCGCAGCGTGCCGGTCGCGCCGTCGATGTGGCCGTCGGCGGTGGTCGCAAGCCGCTGCAGGTAGGCGGTGATCTGCCAGGCGTCGAAACCGAACGCGAACAGGCGCGCGGCCGGACCCTTGGCGTTGTTGAGCTGCGAACCGGCGATCGCCGCCGGCGGCAAACCGGGAACGCCGCGCGTTGTCCAGGTTTCGGTCGGGAACGCGATGCCGTCGAGCACGCGGTCTTCGTCCGCCTTGCCGGTACCGGACAGCAACTGCGAGGTCGCCACGCGCGGCTTGCCGGCCAGGCCCGCGAGCGCGAGCTTGGGCATCAGCAGGCGCGCGCTGCTGCCCTTCACCGCGAGGAACACGGCGTCCACGCCGCCTTCCTTCTGCGCGAAGGGGATGAAGTCGGACGTGCCTTCGCCCGCGACGTCGGTCACCGTCGCACCACGCGCCACCAGCCGTTCGCGCAGGCTTGCGACAGCGCGCTGCTGCGTGTCGTCGACGCCCGCCACCACGAGCACGCGCCTGGCGCCCAGCGCCAGCAGGCGTTCGGCGGCCGCGTTGCCTTCGTCTTCCGGCGACAGCGAGAAGCTTGCATTGCCTGCCGGCGGTTCGCCGTCGCCACGATTAAGCGCGAGCACCGGCACCTGCAGCGTGCCCTTGGCGAACAGTGCGTTGACCTCGTCGCGGCCGAGCGGGCCGACGACGAAATCGTTGCCTTCCAGCGCGGCGCGGTCGTACGCGGCGAGCGCGCCACTGGGCGTGCCGGCGGTGTCGTAGAAGCTCACGTCGGGACGGCGGCGCGGTTCGCCGTAGTAGCCGGCGAGGAAACCGTCGCGCACCGGCGCCGCGGCGACGGCGAGGTTGCCCGACATCGGCAGCAGCACCGCGAGCTTCACCGGCGGGCGATAACCGTCGTGCTCGGCGGCGGGTCGGCCGGCCGCATCGAAGTTCCAGCCGGTGCGGTCGAACGCGCGCGGCAGCGGCAGGCCGCGACGCAGCAGCGCCTGGGCGGCGTGGTTGTACAGCGGATCGCCCGCGGCCAGCGACGCGGCTTCGCGCGAGAGCGTGGCGTTGTCGAGCGCGGACAGCAGGCGTTCGATCTCGCGATCGTTCGCGCTGCGCGCCGCGCCGGTGAGGGCGGCGCCGTTGCGCGCGAGCTCGCCGGCCTGCGCGATCGTCGGGTTGCGGCTCTGCTGGGAATTCGTGGTGCCGGTCGTGGCTACGGTCGCGCAACCGCCCAGCAGCATGGCGCCCAGCGCCGCCGCACACATCCACGTCATCGTCCAGCGGTTGGAAGCTCGGATCATCTGCATGCAATGCCGCGACGCGGCGTTCCTGAGGGACCGGTTAGGATTCTACCCGGCCCCACCGCAGACGCACGATGCACACGTCCCAGCCCGCCGCAGGCGGCACGAAATCTCCCGGCACGCTTCACGTGGTCGCCACGCCCATCGGCAACCTGGGCGATCTTTCCGCCCGCGCGCTGGAAACGCTGAAGACGGTCGACGCGATCTGCGCCGAAGACACGCGCCATACGCGCCAGCTGCTCTCGCACTTCGGACTGGAGCGCCCGCTGATCGCGCTGCACGAACACAACGAGGACGCACAGGCGGCGCAGCTGGTCGCGCGCCTGCAATCGGGTGAAAGCTTCGCGCTGGTGTCCGACGCCGGCACACCGCTGGTGAGCGATCCGGGCTTCCGCCTCGTTCGTGCCGCGCGCGCGGCGGGATTGCGCGTGTCCCCCGTGCCGGGCGCCTGTGCGGCGATCGCGGCGTTGAGCGTCGCCGGCATGCCGAGCGACCGTTTCGTGTTCGAAGGATTCCTGCCGGCGAAGGCGTCGGCGCGTCGCGAGCGGCTCTCCCGCCTGACCGGCGAGGTGCGCACGCTGATCTTCTACGAGTCCGCGCACCGCATTGAGGAATCGCTGGACGACCTCGTCGCTGCGTTCGGCGAAGCACGCCGCGGCACCATCGCGCGCGAACTGACGAAGCTGTTTGAAACCGTCCTCGACGGAACCCTGGCCGACTTGCGCCAGCGCGTCGGCGCGGACGCCAACCAGCGCAAGGGCGAGTTCGTCCTGATCGTCGAAGGCGCCGGCGAAAACGCCGATGCTGCCGTCGCCGAAGGCAAGCGCCTGTACGCCAAGCTCACCGAATACCTGAAGCCCTCGCAGGCGGCCAAGCTCGCCGCCGAGCTGAGCGGCGCGCCGCGCAAGGCGTTGTACGGCGCGGAGGAGTGATGCCGCGAGAGCAACATCGCAGCGCGGCCCCGCACCGATGATTTGCCGTTGGCCCTTCGTTACCCCTCACGCCAGCCCCTCTCCCGATGGGAGAGGGGCTGGGGTTTGACAACGGAGTTGAGCCCTACAACGAAGCAAACAGCCCCCTTTAGTAAAGGGGGCGCGCCGGCAGGCGCGGGGAATTGGAGGTCGTGAGCCGGGGCCCGAAGTTTTTGCTTCAGCAAAACTTTGGGGGGCAATTCGCTGCGAAGCAGTAGAATGCCGGCGCGGAGTCGGCCAGGCAGTCGCGTCATCCGGAAGGATGCCGAGGAAAGTCCGGGCTCCACAGGGCACGGTGCCAGGTAACGCCTGGGCGGCGAGAGCCGACGGAAAGTGCAACAGAGAGCAGACCGCCGAACGGCGTCGCAAGACGTGCGTGGTAAGGGTGAAACGGTGCGGTAAGAGCGCACCGCGAGTCCGGCAACGGACCGGCACGGCAAACCCCACCGGGAGCAAAACCAAATAGGGAGACTATGCCGCGGCCCGCGGTGTCTCCGGGTAGGTTGCTTGAGCGTCGCGGTGACGCGGCGCCTAGAGGAATGACTGTCCACGACAGAACCCGGCTTATCGGCCGACTTCGCGCTTTTCTCTCCGCTTCGCGGCTTCGAAAAAGCCCCAAAGTTTCGCCGCGGCGTTGCCGCGGCAAAACTTCGGGCCCCGGCTCGATGCCTCCAAATCCCCGCGCCTGCCGGCGCGCCCCCTTTACTAAGGGGGCTGGTTACTAGAGGGGGCTGGCTTCTCCGCTTTGGAAGCGAGGGGGCTTTGGGGTCTTAGTTCCCGGAAATCGATCGGCGGATCTCGATCGATGGCGCAAATGGACGGCCGGTGCTGCGGCGCAGCATCGGCCTTTCGCTTTTGCGGTCTTGGGTCGCGCAGGTGGGCGTCATGCGCTTCCAGTCTCAAAATTTGAGACGAAACAATGGGTAGTGGATAAGTCTTGAACAAACCTGTGAAGTTCTTCGCAAGTCATTGACCGGACAGGTGAATTTGCCTCCCGAAACTTGTTGACAACCCTGTGGGGCGTGCCTAAGGTGGGCATCTGAGGGAAAACCGGGTTTTTTGTGGTTTTCCAGGATCAAGGCGCCCGCCTAGAGGCGGCCCCAACAGGTGAGCAATGTTCCAGGGCGAGACCGCCATCACGATCGACGACAAGGGCCGGTTGGCGGTACCCACCGTCTACCGCGATGCCGTCGCGCGCGAGTGCGAAAACCGCCTGGTCATCACCTACAACCCCTTCGAGTCCGGCTCGCTGTACCTCTACCCGCATGCCGCGTGGGAGCGGCTGCGCGACCAGGTCAATGCGCTGCCCAAGGCCAAGGCGGTCAACCGCAGCATGCAGCTCAAGCTCGTCGGCGCCGCGGCGTTCGTCGAGCTCGACGGCAACGGACGCATCAGCATCCCGGCCAGCCACCGCAGCGCGGTGGGCATCGAGAAGAAGGCCGTGCTGCTGGGCATGGGCGACAAGTTCGAACTGTGGAGCGAGCAGGCGCACCACGCGCAGATCCGTCAGACGATTTCTGACGCCGATCTGAGCGAGGAGCTGCTCGACCTTCAGCTGTGACGGTGGGTGGCATGGAGCGCGGCGCGCTATCCGGCCACCTTCCCGTGATGTACGCGCAGGTGCTCGACGGCCTGGACGTGCGCGGGAGTGGAACGTACCTGGACGGCACGTTCGGGCGTG
>Ga0209676_1003100_pt1 | contig 10690 bp, 18 predicted proteins | sample AraplaCvi_mLB_r2_FD_184282 | JGI IMG/M metagenome (GOLD analysis project Ga0209676, IMG submission 184282) | Arabidopsis root microbial communities from North Carolina, USA - plate scrape MF_Cvi_mLB_r2 (SPAdes) (version 2) | ecosystem: Host-associated > Plants > Roots > Endosphere | place: USA...
TTTTTTATTGCCTCAAGCATGTTAATAACATCACTTATGCCTTCAGCTATTTGCGTTCCATAATTAATACTTAATGATATATTATGCCATTTCATTGTAAAATATTGAGTATTAACATACCTATTATCTAGTGCTTCAGATATCGTTGTATCCTCTGGATCACGTATTCCAATCCTAAAATTTGGGTTGATTATGATTTCAAATTCCATTTTACTAACCTCAAAGTTATTTGACTTTTATTTTCCAATCTATAGTGTGTTGCTTGAAATTTAGTGCACTAGCATCATCGTAGGATGTAAAACATAAATTTAATACTTGGAAATATTCAAGCTCTCGAAACTTTGAAAGAGTATTGACAGAAGTATAAAGATGTCTATTTAATGCAATTGCCTTTACTCCGCACAAAGAACTTAGCTTACTCAAGTCTAACATTTCATCTTGACCGTATAGAGAAAATCCATTAATAAAATGCATCTCTATGTCTTCGTTTTGAATTGATTCTTTGCCATCTAAACTGTATTTGTAGTATTTATAAAGGCGGTCATAACATTTTCTTTCATAAATATTCAAAAAAATCTGTTCTTCAGTTAATTAGGTTTGCAATTTTATTTGCTAATGGTTTATTAACAAATTTTTGAGGCTACTATAACTTTTCTATTTTAATGAATCTAATAAGCTACAATATTCTTTTCTTTTTGGATTACTTTCATTATTACAAAGACGTTCTAGTAAATAAATCGTATATTCTTTAGGTTTACGTTGTAATGATTTTACTAATATTTCCTCATAACCATTATGATAAAACTTTTCTAAAAAACTACCAAATGGCCCTGGACCACCAAAATCAATATCAGGGCTTCTTTCAACTAATAAGAATATAGACTCTACAAAATCAAATGCATTACCTAACTCTTCAATCTCATCGATTAGTTCATATGCTGGGTCTATAAATAAATATTTATCCTTTTCCTGATCAGCTAGTTCTATTAATTTTTCTAATTCATAAATATAATCTTCAACCTTCTTTTCCATAAAGTTCTCCTCGTATTGTTTTGATATTTTTTTGATACTTACTTCATCTATATCAAGCAAGTATTTGGAACATGTTAAAATCTTTTTTGCTTATCTCTTTTCTAGGAGATTGTTTATAGCGTCTCTCCCTTAATACGAATCGATTCAAACTGCTCTTCTTCTGCAACACGGACTCCTTCTTCTTAATACCTTGGATCTATTTTAATTACACTGTCATTATAAGTATATTTTCTCATCATGGGCATCCTCTCACTGACATTTTTTCATCCCATTTTCATGGCTCATTTTTCGAATTTTAATATCATGTAATCAGCATATTTCCCGGGGTTGTCCTTACGTTACCCTACTTTTTTAGAATTCAAAAACACTACATTTTATTTTGTAATAAATCAATTCCTCATTTATTATTTTTTCAATCTCTCTCCAGTCCCCACCTGCTAATCCTGAACCAATTTTAAAGTGCATCATAATCAATATACTTTGTACTATCTTTGTAATTCTTCCTTACACCTTTTTGTGCAAGCATATTTGCAATAAAAATAGGTTTCTTTTGCCCCACACATACAAACTGGACTTCTCCTAACCTAAATGTTTCATTGTCCTTAGACCATTTTAAATATTCTTCTTTTGCAGAAGGGAATTGCTTTGATAGTGAAAGAACAAAACCTTTTCCCCATAATCCTAATAGGTTAACAACATGAATGATTAGTGGTGTATTTCCTTCTAAAGGAAGAGAAGCATCGCCTTTTAGATAGCTTATTTGAGATTTATTAACATCAACTAAAAGTGCCTCCTTCCACTTACTTTCAAATTCTACTCTAGTAATAGGTTCACTATCGCTTAAATCTAAACTATCAATATGGCCATCGTACAGTAAAAATCCAATATTTTCGTTCCAATCGTTCAACGATGAAGAAATATACATATCGTTATTGATTATGTTAATTTGCCTAGTTGCAACCCCATTCTCAAATTCTGTAAATAATTGACCGTTACCTTTTGCAAAATCAATATTATTACATTTGTAGTATATTAGGTTATCCTCGGGTTCTACATACTGTTTCACTGATATTCAGCCCCCTTTTTGAAATATGTAAGTCCGTTAATCAATCAATAATAAAAATTCCTAACCTAGGTTCACGAACATTTAAACGTGAAACATCAATTTTCCCCAAAAAAGGATACACCATTTGATGTTTAGTTTTCTTAAATCATCATAAATATCTGTAACTATTGTCCTGCTAAATAATGATCCAATTAAATGGTTCGTTAATTCTATAGAAATTTAAGAATTTTTTAGTTTTACTCCTAGCCTCATCTGGAGTAAGTAATGCGAAATAACTACCATACTGTGTTTCACAAATTTTCAACTCCAATTTTTTCTAATTCATCCAATTCGTTCAGCCATCCATCATTAAACCATCTATTGAATCTTTTCATCCAATTAACCAGATAATTTCTTAATTCTTCAATATCAATTTGAAAAGACTCTGCATTTTTTTCATCAGTATAAAAGTCTATTCATTCCTAAATATATTTGCGGAAAATTCAAACTTTTCATCATTTTAGTCTTCCATATATTCCTTAGGTACTGTCAAAAACTTTCGAAAGATCTAATCTTCCTATGTATTTTTCAAAATAATTGAAAAGGGGATATTTTTGAAAGCCCTTTTTTAATCTTTTCAATTTCTTCAATGGCTTTTTGTTTCCAATGCTCCTTTAATCTAAAATGTTCATCATAATAATTTTTGTTATGAAGCTGAGAAATTAAATCTGCTAACTCAAACCACTCTAATATATTTATTGACATATTCAACATGTTTTCAGGACTAAAATCCTCAAGATCATGATCATAAAAAAATATAGTTGGCGGTGATTTAATATCATCAAGATCAATTATCCAAAAATCACCTCTACCAGTTTCGGCGAATATCCAATGACTTTCTTTAAATTCATTAAAATCTTCGTGATACTCTTTATTATATTTTCTTGCTTTTTCATAAGATAGAAAAACGTGATCTGCCTCGATTTTATTATCGGCAAGTTTCTCATATAAGAATAAACAATCTTCCCTCATACACTCACTAATTTTAGGAATTCTATTTCGAAGTTCTAAGTTTTCAATTATTTCATCAAAATTTCTTTTCTTTATTATGACAATCACTTCTTTCACAACTAAATTCTTATTATGCGATTAGATTTTCGTATTTCGATTTCAAAAACACTATATACCTCATTAAAGTTGTCAAATTTCAAAACTTCTAGCGGTTTTGGTTTCTCGTGTCAAAAATAACTTTGTCCAGTAATCAAGAAATAGCGTATCTATTTATACAAAACTCTTATTCAGGTGAAATTTTCCTTCTTGTTTTATCTGTTGGATCACTTGGACCCCAAATTCCAAATTTCCATTTAATATCATAATTTTTTAATAGCTTCATTAATTCATTTTCTATCACAATGTAATTAAACTCTTCTTCAAAAGGTATACTAAGAGCTAGTACATGATGCTCATCACACAAAAGTTCACTAAGATCATCAAATCTATCAATAAGTTCTATTTTATATCTGCTTTTTTGGCCTTCCGCTATATATCTTCCCTTTTTATTTTCATAGGGTAGTGAAACGTTAAAAACTTTTTCTATTTTTTTTACTAAATCTACAAAAAGTAAATCTTCTAGTAATACAATATTTAGGTATTTTATCTTCACCATTATCGAAATCTCCCCAACCCATGATTCCCTTATCCCCGACTTATCATCAGCAAGTAACCAGTATACTATTGGTCATATTTAGATATTTGTCTTAAATCCTCCTAAGTAAACTAAACCATTAAATAACTTATCAGTGTCGGTTATTTTTAAATCTGCATCTGTGTAGAAGAACATTGCATTTACATTTTCAATCCCTTTTCCAACGCAGATAGATTTGATTTCTAATAACGTCTCATTAGAAACTGGTAATTCTTCTAGTGCATCGTCAACACTTATTAGATGATCAATCTTATAAACACCTATCATGTCCTCATCGTACCATTCTGTATTGGTATCAACACAAAATTGACACACCTTATATTCAGGGTCGTCCATTTCTACATTAGTGTTATAATCCAATTCAAAATATTGCTCGAATGTTGCATCGTCAGATTCATTGATTCCTATCCATATATGAACTTTAGATATATCCATTTCTATTTTTACAACCCACTCTCACACGTTTTTTATGATGTTAACCGACTATCTTCCTTCCCTTCTTCTTTTAGAGTGTTGAATTTTCTAACATCAGTTCCACCTTAATCATCACACAATTTCAAATTCAATGTTAAGTTTATGTTCCTCCACAAACTTCTTCAAATTTTCACTGGCAGCCCATCTTGATTTTGTGATGGTATCTTTAATTAAATAAAAATCATTGTGAATAGCTTTAGTAACAATTGGTTTGTCCAACATTTTACTACCATCGACTAAAGTTCGAAACCCAGAATTGTCATAGTCAATCCATTGTTGATAACAATTTATTTTAGTTAGATAAAAGGTTTTCACTTTATTTTTACATTTTATTTCTATTGGATAAAACATGCATTCTTGATTCAATAATGATGAGGACTTTTCAACAAAACGTTCAGAAAATATCGGTAAACCAACTATACCGCTTAAAAAATCACATTTCTCTATGTCTTCTTCATTCATTCCTTCTTGAGCTATTCCTTTTAATTCAACATATTTCAAGAACTCCCCATCAATCGCATCTCGAACAAAATAATCAAATAATCTATCTGTATTTCCCTGAAATTCTATTAAAGTTGCTTCCTTTTTTAAAATAGTATTCAAGTAGTAATACATCCAATTATCCACATCCCTTATATACTTCTATCTTAAGTAGACATTTTCGTTGCATTGAATTTAAAAGTTAGCAACCTTCTGCACACTCAGACAGAATTGTATTCCCTTCCCATACAAAATGGTCTTCTTACTTATGTTTGTAATTTTTTTCATCCTGTGGAATCACTAAAACAATTAACTTTTAATTGAAAATAAAATTGGTGACGAACCTTTGTATTTCCTCAAGCTCGCCTTCTAGCAGTATCTTTTTCTTATCGCGGATTACCATTACATTACTATTTAAAATTGAAACGTGAATATATTCATTTTTGTAATTTTCAACTTCAATAAAAGAAGAAGAGTCTGTACATTCTTGTAAATTATAAAGTTCATGTGAAAAATTCCTTATTTTTTTTAATTCTTTAAATAACTCTTTTCCTTGTTCTTCGATATACAATTTCCCACGTAATGGATTTTCTCGCAATTGAAATAAACGTCTTCCAACATAATATGCTTCTAATTGGTCTAATTTTTGTTGATCATGAACATCAAATTTATTAATCAAGATAGTGGAGTTAGGATAACAATATTTAGATTGATTAAATTTTCCCATTGCTCAAACCCAAGATTTTCATTGCCATTTCTTCGCTTTGGAGTGCTATAATCTCCCCTTTAGCTTCTTTCAAGATGAGCTCCTCCAATTCTGGTAACAGCTCTAAGCCTTCAAATGCCAAGACAGCCTTTACTTCCTCCAGATTTTCCTCATGAGTTTTTTTTCTCATTTCTACCCACTCCCTCTACATTTTAAAATTTTTGTTCATAATTTACTCATTCTAATCCATTAATTAAAACTTCTTACATTAGATATCGATAAGTATAACTCCTTGCTTATCCTTCCTTATCGCCACTCTCCATAGCGTCCTTAACAATTCTATTCAAATGTGAAAAGTCAGAGTATTCCCCAATGCTCGCCATAACAAGGGCATTTCGAGTAAATGAAGCATTTTCAGCGAATAAATTTTGATTTATAAATATATTTTGAGTAGCCGCATATTGTACACAAAATTCTGTTACAGTTCGCGTATTACCTTCCCGGAAAGGGTGTACCTGCCATAATGTAGCCATGTTTTTTGAAAATGCTTCGGCTTTCTGCTCATATGTATCTAAATTACGCCAATTCACATTTTTCAATTCGTCAATGGCTGCTTTAGCTTCAGCAGGAATTTGTTTATGATGACAATATCGAACACTCAAACCTGAAAGTACGGATTCAGTCTTTTCTATATCCATCAAACGGGGCTGTCCGGCCCACACATAAATATCACCCAAAATGTGCTTGTGTAAATCCATTAAATGCTTATACTCAAAGTCCCCTTTAACATCAAGAATGGAATGGAGTTTAGCTTTTGAGATAGCAGTTTCAGCCATGTCTAATTTTTCTTGAGTAGTAATATTTAATTTGTTTTTCAATACAAAACTATTTGGTATTAAGTACGGATCCTTCATAAATATCACGCTCCCTAATAATGAATTTCAAAAAAGCTCTGAAATTAATCATTCAGAGCTTTAGGGGGTTCTTTGTATTTATCAATCAACATTTGTGTTACTTCCTCAATTTCCAATTCACCGTCAATATGTCGTTGAAACAATAATTGATCTTCAGGCGCTACTGGTTTAGCTCCTAAGCTGTTAATCGCTTCCGCTCGCGCAGATCTTTCTGCGCGTTCTTCTCTAGTTGTATTAGCAATGCTATATTTACCCATATTTTATCCTCCTCTTTTTCATTATGTTTTTTGAATTTCCTCTTTAATTTACAAACATTTAAAGTGATTGTTCTCGCTTTTTATCTTTGGCTTGATCCTGCTGTTGGCCTTTGATATTGGTATCAATTTCTTTTACGCCCGCAAAGAGAAAATACTTTGTTGGCCTTGTTATTTAAGTTCTTTCTGCCAATTTGAAAGTTCAGGTAGTTGGTGATTATTTTGCTTGGTCAGATTAATAATATTATTAATTTTATTAACTAAGACATCTCTAGGTAATTCCTGATTTAAACCTTCATTAACAACCTGTTTTGGGCTAATAGACGGCGTTTCAGCACTAGAATAAACCTTAGTTCCTTCCCTTGTAAAAAGACTAATATCGGTAAAAATATCACCTTTAAAAAGGGTATCAAGATTATTAGGTAAATTAGAAACTACCATATCGTGAATAGCCTTATCCGTTGATCTTGCCGTTTGTGGTTCTTTTAAATACATTGCTTCATATCTCTCCAGCGTACCTAAATAAGATAAATTTTTCGATACGGCCATAACATAAAGGTTTACTTCATATCCTTTTTCTTTTAAGTCTGTAGCAGTCTTTATTGGCGTTTCAACGGTTCTCAAAGTACCCTCAATAGTTAAGTTATAACCTTGGTTACTAAAATGTTCAATTAAGGCTTCAGTCATTTTATTTGAAAAAGGAGTAACATGTTCTACATAATTCTTACCGTATTTCCCAACGAGTAAATCAAAGTTCGGGTGCGAAGGTTTAAACGTATCATTATCAATAGTAATAACATTTTCGTTTAATTTGTCTTTAATAATATCATGTAACGAACTTTTCCCTGCACCTGGTTGCCCACCTAAAATAAACACAACAGGATTTTTTTGTACCGTTTTTTTTCTGCTTAATCGTTGTATATGTTGTTGTAAACGCACTTGAAACTGATCTTCAGAAAAATAAGCTAAGTCTAATTTATTCATGCTAATTTTCCCTTTGTTATTTCTTTAATATAGCTATTCATATTGGTCCAATAGCCATCTAATACTTCTAATTCTTCAAATGACAATTTAAATAAATTTATATCTAGCATTTCAACAAACTGGTCTAATAAGACGTTATAAGGATTATTTTTATCCTGTTGATTCATACCATTATTCAAAACAAAGTTTAACAAACGATTATAGACACCATTAGCAAATTCATTTAATATTTCGATTTTGAAAGTTTTTTCGTAGTTTAAAGGCTTTTCCATTTTCAACACTCCCTTCTTTTAATGAAACCACCAGGTACTCAACTATTCATATGGTCTATATTTCTTCCGGAGTAATTCGAGTTCGTCTTTTTTCTCCAGTAGCATGCTTTTTAAGAACATTTTAGGTTGTTCTTTAGCAACTACTAATTTTCCATCTTTCACTAATTGTCCTAGCCGGGCCGTTGATATTTCTAATATTGAAGCTGCTTCAGCTCCAGACAATAATTCTCCATTTAAAAATTCAAGAAGTTCTTCAGTTGATGCAAATTTATATTCCACAATTTCACCTCACTTTAATTATAAACATAAGTCTTGCAGCGTGGATTAAAATTGTGATCCCATACAGAGTTAGTAATACATTGCCAAAGGCTGAGCGATCTTGAAAATCAACATACTTCAGTATTATAACTGTACTAGCAAACAGCAAGGCCATATTTACATAACCCAATTTTTCGAATACCTTTTTCATATATACAAATAAGTGGATGTGTTATCATTTTATTAAAGAAAGGGGGTTAACCTCCTTCCCGGAATATTAGCGACGGTTCTTCTTAGCGGTGGAACGTCGCTTTTTCTTTTTTCCCTGTTTCATGTCATGAATGTCTTTAAAGCCTGATGTGAAGGCTTTAAATGCTGTAGCGACAAGCGCAAGGACTTTTTCAAATTCATCCACTTATATACACCTTTATATCCTTATTATACAATATCTATTTATAATCATAAATAGATATTGTATATTTTTTACTTTTTTCCATTTTTTATCTTTTCCTATAGAAGCGAAATCAGTCCCCAAAAGGGATTATATCGGAATAATGTAACCTTGAGAAATAACCTCCTGACCTAATTTTTCATTTTGTTTTATTATTCATTGAGCGTGATTTGAAATATTTGTTGTTCTTTTATACCTACTGTCAAATAAACCCCATCATCACCATAAGCAATTTGAATAATCGGAACATCAAAATTTTCCTCAAAAATCAAAGAAAATGAAACAATATGTAGATGCTTAAATTCGTTAACATCTGTATTAAAACGCAATTTCTCTTCAACTAGCCCCTTCAGCGTATCAACACTTTCTTCTAACCAAAGTAAGTTATCTTGGATTAAAGGAAAAACTGAATTAAAATGAGCATCTGTACATGCTTCTTTAAAAGTAACAACAGAGCTATAAGTGATTTCACCTAGGTTATAAATAAATCTAAAAAGATTTTCACCAATTCGGTTAAAATTGTTAATTGCAATCATACTTCTAACCACCTTCTGTTAACATTTAAAAATTATTCAATCCCATCTTTTCACAAATTTACTCCTGACATTTTCTGAGTTCAGCAACCCCGTCGAATAATTTTCAATTCAACCAAATAGTCTGAAACCAAAACTATTTCACCATAGATAAGTAAATACAAAAAAACATGTAAAACCGCTTATTAAAGCTTCTTTATATGTGCATTAGATAAAATTATCTCTGCTGTTATTTGTACTTAAAGTTTTAAATAACGGAAATTAAAATCAATACTATCGCCATCTAGCAAATTTGCTTTATACTCTATTTCTTTCTTAGAACAATTAAAAGTAACTTCGGTGTACAATTTTTGGATATCAATTATCTCATTTAATAAATAGTCATTGAAATCTTTATATACTTTAGTCCTTTTAATGGGATCATGTGAAAACAAATATACCTGTGCAGTGTCCCTTTTAAAGCATATAGGATCATTGCTAGGACTTTCAGAAAAAACAATATATTTATCTGTTTCTTCCTGTATAAAGTTTAATGATACAAACTCCCAAACAGAATTGGTCAATACTTCCCACTCATTAATTTTTTTAAGGTTGTACATGAAATCAGAACTTTCAATACCACCAAAGTTTAAGAAATATTCCTTCGTTTGAAAAGGAATTATCCAATCTAGATATCGCTCTGTCTTTTGAAAAATTTGTTCATCTTCTAATGAAATCACTTCTACATCACGATCCTCAAGAAAGGATGACAGATTTTCAATCCAATTGTCTTCCCCTATCTGTCTAATTGGTAATATTGGTTCTCTATTTATTTTTTCCGACATGATGCTACGCCTCCTCATTCGTTTCTTTCGCCTTAGTCGTCCGGATGATAAAATTTATGATACTTCGAATGATCTTTCTTCCTAATTCATAGATTTATTGCCGTTTTAAATTAAAGTATAAATATTGGGGTAATACGGAACTGGTCACAAATATAAATATAGAAAAGCATACTACAACTTTTCTGGACAATTATCCAAGAAAATCAGTTTTTAATTCTATACTTGTAGATCCGTTATATAGTATTAAAAAACGGCAATAAACCCTAATCCATGGATTTATTGCCGTTTTAAATCAAACTTCAAATCATTTAGAAATGTAAAGATTTGTTGCAAGTACAGGCACTCTACATTAATTAACAAACTGCTTAATATGAAAAATATTAGAACTCAAAGACAAGGTACGTATTCCCTCTTCCGAAATGAAAATATTATCCGAATCTGATATCAATAATTCGCCTGAGAGAAATTTAATATTATATTAAATTCAATCTAATTCAGCCCGAGAAAATAAATCTGTGATGGAAGAATCATCTTCACATATATTTTTAAATGAAATAGCAAACTTCTCTAATGCTTTTTTATCAGAAGAATACGCACAAAACATATCGGCTTCGGGATCAAAATTGACAATACCTTTTAATTCGGGCATTTTTTCTTCAAGAAAAACTATTGCTAAAGAACTCCAATCATAGCCGTTCCCCTCAAATCCTTCATCAGATCGCGTATCAAAAAGCTCGTGCTTATAGTCGCCCACATTT
>Ga0209676_1003101_pt1 | contig 10690 bp, 7 predicted proteins | sample AraplaCvi_mLB_r2_FD_184282 | JGI IMG/M metagenome (GOLD analysis project Ga0209676, IMG submission 184282) | Arabidopsis root microbial communities from North Carolina, USA - plate scrape MF_Cvi_mLB_r2 (SPAdes) (version 2) | ecosystem: Host-associated > Plants > Roots > Endosphere | place: USA...
TCGGCGAGATCGAGGCGCTGGTGGTCAGCGACGGCGTGCTGCCGCTGCCTACTTCGACGATGGCCACCAATGCAGCCCCCGCCGATCTTGCGAATTGGCTCAGCGACATGTTCATGCCACCCGACAGGTACGACTGGCCGCTGAACGTGATGGTGGCCCGCAGCGGGGACCAGACCATCCTCATCGACGCTGGTCTGGGCGGTCAGTTCTCGGGCTTCCCGCGTGCCGGTCAGTTCCCCCAGCGACTCGAAGCCGCCGGCATCGCGCTCGAGTCCGTCACCGATGTGATCCTGACTCACATGCACATGGACCACGTAGGCGGGCTGCTGGTCCCGGGCGTTAAGGAACGCCTGCGCCGGGATGTGCGCATTCATGTCTCCGAGGCCGAGGTCAAGTTCTGGACCTCGCCCGACTTCACTCGCACCGTCATGCCGAACCCGGTGCCTGAGGTGCTGCGGTCGACAGCCAAGAGCTTCTACGAGGAATACCGCGACAAGCTGCAGACCTTCGAAGACACGCGTGAAGTTGCGCCGGGTGTCATCGTTCGCCACACCGGCGGTCACACTCCTGGGCACAGCGTGGTCGACCTGGTGTCAGGCGGTGACCGGCTGACTTTCGCCGGGGACGCCGTGTTTCCGGTCGGATTCGATCATCCCGATTGGCAAAACGGCTTCGAGCACGACCCCGAGGAGGCTGCTCGTGTCCGCATGCGCCTTTTCCAGGAACTGGCGCAAACCGGCGGGCTGTTGGTTGCCGCCCACCTGCCGTTCCCATCGCTAGGCCACGTCGCGGTTGATGGCGAGGCGTTTCGCTGGGTACCGATCATCTGGGATTATTGACCGCGCAGCCACAGGATCTGAAAGGCAATGTGACACAACTGAACTAGCCGCAAGGAGTTAGACATCAGCCAGGGGTCGGCAAAAATTCGCCTGACGATTCCCGCTTCGGAGCGAGGCGGACAGCAGCGATCGTCGGCGCTGGCGCGTAGATGCTGAGGGGGCATCGTTGGTGATGGATTCCAAGCCAACGATAGATATCGTGGGAGCCTGCGAGGTTACTTGCTATGTCACGAACGACGCTGCGTCCAATCATGCAGCGGCAATTCGAAGATCCGGCTGGCAGGTTGGAGTGGCAGACGCTCCAGCACGTCGCACAGATACGCGTACGGGTCGTACCCGTTGACGCGCGCCGAACGCAGAAGGCCCTTCACGGCTGCGGCCCGTTTGCTCGCGCGCAGGCTGCCCCCGAAGAGGCAGGTCGACCTGCCAAGTGCAACGGGCCTGATCCGGTTCTCAACCCAGTTGTTGTCGACGGGCGGTCGCCCGTCTTCCAGGTAGCGCGTCAACGCGACCCAGCGTCTTCGGCTGTAGTACAAGGCCTTGGTCGTCGCTGAACCGTCCGGCACCTTCTGCCGCTGCGCATCCAGCCATTGCTTGGGCGCGTCGGCGAAGGTGCAGCGGGAGCGCGAGGCCGCAGGTGCCTTGGCCGGCACTCGTTCGAACAGAGGGCGTACAAGCTCATCCGGAGGTTGCGGACGCGCCGATGATCTCGTCCTCGAGCCTGCAGGTCTCGGTGATGATCAACTCGTAAAGCGTGCGCACGAACGCGGGACTCATGCCGTGCTCGACAGCAAAGGCGGCCGCGCGCTCCTGCACGATGCCGATGCGATGGGGCTGCATCATCGGAATTGCGTGGTTGCGCTTGTGAAGACCGATACGGCAGCAGCAGACAAGCCTTTGCCTCAAGATCTCCAGCAGCGACCTGTCCAACCCGTCGAGCTCGTCGCGCAGCGACTGCAGGACCTGCTGGGCCGTCTCGCTGTCGGCGACGAGGCCCGTGCTTGCGCCTTCCGGAGCCGGGGCCACGGCCTCCTGGGGCCCGGTCGAATGCGACTGTTGTGCTGATGTCATGTGGATTTCCTTATTCGAGCCGGATGCCTTGGCTCGCGATGATCTGGGCAAGCGCGGCCGTGTCCGCCTTCACCCGGCGCACCAGCGCCTCGCCCGAGATGCCAACGGCCTCGTAGCCGTGCTGGAACAGCTGCTGTCGCACTTCGGGCAGCCGGATGACTTCCGCGAGCACCCGGTTCAGGCGCTGCACGATGGGCGCCGGCAAGCTCGCGGGCGCCGCGGCGGCCGTCCAGATCTCCAGTTCGAAATCCTTCAGCCCTACTTCCTGCAGGCTCGGGTAGTCCGGCACGAGCGCGGAGCGGCGAGGCGAAGTCACGCCGATCGCGCGCAGCTTTCCGGCCTTGACCTGTTCGTCGGCGAGCCCCGGCGGAAGCAGCGCCAGCTGCAGTTGCTCACCGATCAACCCGGTGATGACCTGCGGATTGCCCTGGTAGGGCACGTGCATGGCGCCGATGCCGGTGCGCGCCTTTAGGAGCTCCATGCCGAGGTGGCCGATCGTTCCGATGCCGGGCGAGCCGTAGCTCCATCTGTTGCCCGCGGCACGCGCCGCATCGAGAAAGCCGCGGGCGTCCGTTCTCGATGCCTCTGGCGTCGTGGCGAGCACCAGCGGGGCGGTGCAGATGATGCTGAGCGGCACCAGATCCTTCTGCGGGTCGTAGGAGAGCGCCGGATTGAGGATCTTGGCAATGGTCATGTTGCCGTTGATGAGGATGCCGATCGTGTGCTGGTCGGTGGACTTCGCGACGATGTCCGCGGCGATGTTGCCGCTGGCGCCCGAGCGGTTCTCGACGATCACCGGCTGGCCCAACGCCTTCGCCATGGGCGTGGCCAGCACGCGTGCCACGAAGTCCGGCGAGGAACCGCCACCAAAGCCGACGACGAGGCGCAGCGGTCGTGTGGGCCAGTTCAGGCCCGAGCTGCCCGCGGGCTCCGGTGGACCAAGGTTCGGGCGGCTCGAAGCGGGTGTTTGCGCGCAGGCGATGCCGGCACAGGCGAGCACGCTGGCCAGACACAGCAGACGCGCGGAGAGCGATCGAAAGAGATGAAGGGACATGGGTAGGACGTTGGGGATCGAAAGCCCAAGTCTTTCTCCGGCTGCGCACAGGATCAACTCCTGCCTGGGATGCAAAAAGCATCACCGCACGGCGTCGTCGCAGGAGCCTGGAATGTCCACGCACGGGCGTGGTCCGAGGCTTGTCATGCTTGCTTGCTACGCAAGATCGTGGCGAGCGCGAGGCCGATGAACGGGCCGCGGCTGGCAGCAACCGGAACCGTCCGCCGCGAAGTCTCCGTGAGCGATCACGCCCCTGGCCAGGGGCGTGGCTGCTTCGGCAGATACATCGAGGTCGTGCTGCACGACCTGCAGGGGCAGCGGCGCACGCCCTTCCCTGCCCTGCAGCGCGTGCGCGCCGTGGGTATGGCGCAGCCAGTGGGTGCTGGCCCTGCGCAGGCGCTCCGCATCCGTCGCATCGAGGCCCTGGGCAGCACGCGCGAGGAACGCCTTCATGGCTTGGTAGAGCCCCGAGGACGACCATGCGGGCGGATGCTCGCCGCCCGCCCCGAACCGGGCCAGCACCGCGATATCCCGATTGCCCGGCGCATCCGCTTCCCTGTCGAAGCCATGGCGCGCGAGCTCATCGGCCAGTTCGTCGACCAATTCGTGGGGCACCGGCACCTGGCGGCGGACGCCGCCCTTGCCACTCACTGACAGCAACCAGGCCGCCGGGGCCGCGTCGCCGGCCGTCGAGGCGGGCTGACGTCGCAGATCCCCGCAATGCGCGCCGGTGATCTCGTTCAGACGCAGCCCGGTTGCATAGAGCCAGCGCATGCCCCTGCGCAGCCGCCGTCCGGCTTCGGTGCCCATGCGAGCGTGCAGCAGCCTGTCGATGTGGTCCCACTGCGCGAAGCTCAGGGTGCGATTCGCGCCGAGCGGCCCCTGGGAATCCCGAGGCAATGCCGATGCCGCGAAGGGATTGCCCGTCACATAGCCTTGGTCCTGCAGGAAGGCGAACAGGCTGCGAAGGATGATCAGCGCCTGGCGCAGCGTCACCGGTGTCAGCGCGCCCTCGAGCGGGCGCCACATCGGCGACCAGCGCTGGTGATGGCGCGATCCGCACCAGGCCGCGGGCGGCGCGGCCAGAAAGGCTTGGTAGGCGCCCGCGTCCTCATGCGTCAGCGAAGACAGCGCCTTGCCACGCTCCAGCACGGACCACAGCAGCAATCGCTCCGCTTCCTTGCGGTAAGACCGCTGCGTGGACGAGAGGGTGCCTGGGGCCGCGCCGGGCTCCCCTTTGGAGGCCAGCCAGGCGCCGATCGCCTCGTGGTCGTTGGCCGCCGCGAGGCGACAGGCCTCGCGCGGCGCGCGGGAGGCCCCGGTGCGGCCGTCCAGCCCAGCGGGCAGCACGAACTTCTCGTAGGGCAGCAAGGCGGTGGCGGCGGGGACCACCGCCGCCAGGACGGCGGGGCGCAACTGCCGGCGCGGCTGCACCGCATGCGCGCCGACGCGCAGACCGAGCACCTGCTCGTTCGCGTGCAGCCAGTCCAAGATCCGGCCCGCCTTGCGTTCACCGACACCCGGCACATGGACCCACCAGCGCGCACCGGCGCCATTGATGCGCTCCACCAGTGCGGACAGCGTCGCGAGGCCCGCGCGCTCCAGCCGCTCGGCCAGCACAGGATGCAGCCAGGCGGCCACGCCGTCCCCTGCTCGAGGATCCTTTGCGACCAGGTCCTCCAGCCAGCGCAGTGCCTCCAGCTGCCGCTCGATGACGCGCGCGCGCCGGGTGGGCCGGCCACCGCCTCCCGCCCGTCCTGGCTGCTCGGTGCCTGCCTGCCCGAAGGCGGCTTCGTAGGCCTCGATCTGCTCGGCCTCGGAGAAATCCTCCATTCCCTGGGCCAGTGCGAAATCGGCGAGGCTCGGCAGGGCCGGTGCGGCCGTGAAGCGTTCGGGGTCGAGCAGGATCAGGCGGGCCGTGCCAGGTTTCTGCTCGCGGCGTGCAGCCGCGGCGAAAGCGTCGCGGATCCAGGCGATCGTGCGTCGCACGGTGCGCAGGTCGACGTGCTCGCCTTCCAGACGGAGGTAGCGGTCCCAGGCGTCGCGCTCGTCGACGCCCTGGGCGAGCGCGCGCATGAACGCGAAGTGGCCGCGGTGCAACCGGCGCGTGGGCGCTTTCTTCATTGGGACGTGGTGGAATCGCCGGCCACATCGGCCTGCCAGAACCTCCACCGACGCCGGGGTGCATCGGTGCGAGGCGGCAATTGGCGGGCTCGCCTCGCTCGGATGCGCTGGCGCAGCTCGACCTCGAGGGCATGGGCAACGCCGTAGGCCTGCTTCACGCCACGCAAGGCCTGCGTACGCCATTCCACGGCCAGGCGCTCGAGCTCTTCGTCGCTCAGTCCGGCCAGCTCCTCAGGGCCCGGGACAGGGTAGCGACTCATCGCCTTGCGACCATTTTTCTGCGCACGGCGATGGCCAATCTTGTGCAGCGGAGGTACACCGGGCCGGGGCTCGGCGCGTGGCATCGAGCACTCTCCCTGCGGCCGGTGTCCCCGGCGGATTCGAATCTCATAGTGCGACCTCCCCTTCGTTGTTCATGTCGAGATTTTGCATAATCATCAATCTTAATTTTAGGTGTTTGTAGCCATGTTCTGGAGAAACCATCGGCGATCTGGGCGCTAACTCCTTGATTTAATTACACCTTTTGGATCGTCGGAAGGCCGAATTCAGGCGCTGGGAAGAAGTGGACTCACCGCAGCTGAGGAGCTTGATTCGCTTTGGCAGCCAAGTCGTTGTCAGTGCTAGTGATGAGACGCTGGGCCACGTATGAGTCCGTCGCACCAACGATCCATGATCGGTTGCGCGCATCGAGTCGCGGACCGGATCGAGGTTCGTCGTGGCTGCGACGACTGGGCAGGCAGGCCAACGAGCGCGGTATGGAGATGGATGGCTCCGTCGTCGCGCCACCAACGTCTCTCCAGAATGGAGGCGGCGATGTACTCGGATCTCGGAGATATCCGAGATCGGGTATCCGCCCGAGCGGCGCTATTCCAAAACGTCGACGGCGACAAATGAATTCAGATTGGAGTGAGTGCACACAATCATTCTGACCGCCGCCGCGGTGCGAGGGGCTTTGAGCCGCGATGGATCGTTCTTCCGGGGGCCCGGTCAGGACACCCCGACGCTTCCGTCTGGCCGGGCCACAGGGCACGACCACATTCCCCAGAAAGGGCCTTTTGGCCCACCGTGCTTTCACGCTGCCCTGCCCTTTCGGAAATCCCATTGGCACTCACATGAAGAGTGAATCTGCCGTTCTCGTGTGCCCGACTTCTCCTCCTGAAGCGCTCGACGGAGGATTTCAGGAGAGCCTCTCATGAGAGGTTTCGCATCCCCCTACAGCGTCAGCGCGGCGAGCGGTGTTGAAACGCGGGCGTCACTTGGCACCGAATGCCCATTGGCGATGCAACGACTTCCTGCAGCGAAGCCGCCGAGACTGCGGCCCCTTCGACCCTGCCCTCGCCTTCAACTCGGGCGGCCGGGCGCAAACTCCACTGACACGAACTTCCGTGCGTGGCACCTCGCACCCCTTTTCCACGAACCGCAACGATCCCGGCCCGGAGCCATATGAACCTGCGCCTCTGTGCCATTGCAGTACTTCGAACCGTGCGCGGAGGACTCTTGTCGCCCAACCGTTGGTTGGTGACAGCTTGGGCTCTCGGGCACTACGGACCTGGCGCAGGGATGGAAACCTGGTTTCCACGACAGGATCCGGCCGCCTTGGACGAGATGGCCCGGTCTAGAGATCGCTTCGCGGCGGGACCGGCCGATGGCACCGGTTGAAACCACTGGCCGGTGCCGGCGCAATCGCGGTGGAAACCTGGTTTCCAGGCGGCAGCCATAGCTTCTTCGATTGCCCGCACGGATCCTGCAGACCCTGCGCCTTGTACAACCGGCGCCGCATCCGGACTGACGGTCCGACCAGTCCTGCAGAGGCAGAAGGCATCGCGAGACTCGGAGGTACGCTCGCGGGTCTGTCGGCTCTCGCCGCCCTGCGCCGGGATTGCCGGGCGGGCCGGCAACCAACGCCGAGGGTGCGAGACCCGGGCCGAGGGATACGCCGGGGTGGCCATACCCGGATGGTTGACGAAACGCCCTTCGCCGCTCGGTCGCGAAGGGCTTGCATCGGCTTGTGGACCTTAGCCGAGCAGCTTGACCTTCTGCAGCGTCTCAGCCACAGATTTCAGGAGCGCTTCCGATGGAAGCCCCGCAACCGGCCCTGGTAGCAGGGTGAGCGTGACGGTACCGTCGGGCGCCCGCAGGCACGAGCCCACCGTCTGGCCATCGCTCGTGATCGCGAGCTTCTCCGGCTTCGCGACCGCCTCCACGCCAAGCAACCGAGCCACGACGGCCGCCGGCGCAAGCTTCTGGCCACGGATCTTCTCGGCGCGCTTGAGAATGCCTCGGCGATCCTTGTCGAGGGCTGCATTGAGTTGCTCCGCGTGGCGATGCTGGACTTCCAGCGGAGTGCGGAAGCACTCCAGCACGGCCGACGGCAGCTGCGCCACCATCAATGCCTTGCGGACCCAGGTATGGCTCACGCCGAGCTTCTCGGCCAACTGACGCTGGGTCGGGAAGAGCTGCTCCTCGAGCGCTCGCTGGTACATCACGCCCTGCTCATAAGGAGAAAGATCCGCGCGCTCGCGGTTCTCACGGTCCATGGCTGCGAAGAGTTCGGCGTCGCCAAGTTCGTCGAGCCAGACCGCGGCCAGGACAGGAATGCCAAGTTCCAGGCACGCACGGTGACGACGATGGCCGAAGACCAGTTCGTACTGGCCGGCCTGGTCCGGGAGCGGTCGCACCAGGATCGGCTGCACATTCCCGCCGGCTTGTTCGATATCGGCCTTGAGCCCGGCGAACTCCGCGTTCTCGAACGAGGCCGGATGACGATTGGCCCAGCGGGAGACGCGGATGCTTGCGGGGTCCAGCTTGCGTGTCGGAGTCGACCCGTCGTACTGGCGCAGCCGCTCGCGCAGGGTGGCCAGTTCGCCCTCCACCACTTGCATCTGGCCGCGGAATGCCAGCATCTGGCCGGGGCCTGTGCGCGGCGCGAGCGCTCCGGCCTGCGCCGGTGGAAACCTGGTTTCCACGGCGGTGGCCGCAGCGCCGGGAAGAACCGGAGCGATCGAAGGCGCCGGGGCCGCAGCGGACTCCGGGGCTGCCGCAGGCATAGGCTCCGGAATCGACAATCCGGCGGTCAGGGCTTCTAAACGTTTGCGGGTACTAGCCATTGACACCTCCATGGCGATGGAAACCTGGTTTCCACGCGGATCGCGTGGCCTGAAATGGACCGCCCGCGAGCGAGCCCACCGATCGGAGCGCGCGGCATGGAAACCTGGTTTCCACTCCGCCAGCCGCCGTCCACACGTGGAAACCTGGTTTCCACGCAGCGCCGACCGCTCCCAGCCGGCTGGCACTCCACCTGATATTCGGAAAGACGGCGGCCTTCCAACCGCAGCCCGTCGCGACGGGACAGGGCAGGGACCGCGAGTCCTTGCTGGAAACCTGGTTTCCACGCCACGTCGACGCACCTTCCGGTTCGTGCATGCGGGGCCTCATTGCGCCTGGCCCTTGTCCGACCAGCTGCTCACCACCGACTGCTCCACGAGGTCCACGAAGGCGTCATAGGCATCGGACGCGCGCTTGTAGGTCTTGGCAGCCCCCTCGTACTTCTGCACGTCATAGACCGTCGCGAACTCGGCGGCCTTGTTGCTGGTCACGCTGGTCTTCGGAATCTCCACCGGCAGGGTGTACTCGCCGTAGGTGGCCTGGATCCATTGCCGGACCGCGGGCGTCGCCGGGTCGCTCGGATCGACCCGGCTGAGCAGCACGTGCAGGAAGTCGAATGCCTTGCCGGCGCGCTCGCCGCTTTGCGCATCGAGGTTGCTGCCCAGATCGGCCAGGAGAGACCAGAACTGCGCGGACGACGCGAAGTCCAGGCCGGACGGCGGCACCGGCACCACGATGCCGTTGGCCGCCCACAAGGCATTGATCGTCACATAAGAAAGGGATGGGGGAGTGTCGATGACGATCACGTCGTAGAGATCCCGCACGCTCTCCAGCCCGGCGTTGAGCACGTCCCAGAAGCGAGCGCCGGGTTCCTGCATCTGCCGCGCCGGCAGCGCGAACTCGGCCGAGAAGAGGAAGGGGGCGGCGGCCACGAGGTCCAGCCCGTCCCAGTAGGTAGAGCGGATCGCATAGCGGATGTCCGACTGGCTGCCGTCGCACAGCGGCGCGATCGTCATGTCCTCGCTGATCTCCGCCTCCGGCAGCAGGCCGTGCAGGGTCGTGAGCGAGCCCTGCGGGTCGGTGTCGATGGCCAGCACCCGGTGGCCGCGAAGGCTCAGCCCCTGGGCCAGCACCATGGCAGTGGTCGTCTTGGCGACGCCGCCCTTGAAGTTGCCCACCGCGATCGTGAAGGCCTTCTTGCCGGCAGGGCGCATCTTGTCGGTACGGTAGGTTCGCGTCCACCTGCGCAGTTCGCTCAGTTCGAAGTTGCGCTTGCCGCCGGCAGGCGTCAGCCGACCGCTGGGCAGGTCCTCCTTGGTGATGCGGTAAGCCACGTGCGCCTTGTCGACGCCGCACAAGGCGGCCAGTTGCGCCGTCGAGTAAATCGGCGCAACCTTGCGGGCCTCGGGTGCGAGCAGGCGACCGCGGATCTGCTCGATCATGGAACCGGCACGCGTGGCCAGGTTCGCGATCCGTGGCATGTCGATGCGCGCCCGGGCAGGAGAAGGGATAGAAGGGGAGGGCGTGGAAACCGGGTTTCCAGCGCCGGCGGGAGCGGGCAGTGCCATGTGAAAGCGACCTTATTCGACAGAATTCAGCCATTCTATGGGAATCTGTCGAATGAACAAGATTCACAAAGAACACCACCTGATAAGACGCCCTAACTGTGAGAGCCGTTGGGTAATCACGTGAGACTTTCTGGGATTCCAGAGCCGGACGCACCTGCGCGAGCTCCGATTTCGGGTTCGCTGGCCCCTTCGGCGTCCCAAAGATGCTCGGTAAGGCGGTGGAAGCAGGCGCAAGGTGATCGAAATCGCTCCCTCTGCCTCCACCAACCCTTGTCCACTCACCTCAAATCCCAAGCGTCCGCACATTCCCGCTCGCCAAACCCCAGCCGGTCTCACATTAAATCCCAAGGAATCTCACGTCAAATCCCAGCGTTACTCACAGAAACCCTTCCAAGTCCTTGTCAGACAAAAAGAAAGTGCTCCGCCAAATATTCAATATCTCCAAGTGTTAGTTCTTCAAAGATTCAAGAGCCCTTTCGTGATCTGTAAATTGACCTCTTCACAAAACGCGGGCATGATGTGAAACCGTAGATACCCGAAAGCAGCCCATGGAAGAGGGCGAAGTCCCACGACAACCGCCCAAACCTGCGTCTCCTCCCGATGAGCAGAGCGTGGCCAAGGCCAACGAAGCCATCGCGATCCGGCCCAAGCGCGGCCGGCTCACACTGCTGTCGCGCCGCATCTACAACGCACTGCTCTACCATTCGCAGCGCCAGGGGGTCGACGAACCCGTCTACAAGCTGGCTTTGAGCGAATTGATCGGTGACGCCCGCTTCAACTCCAACAACACCGAACTGCTCAAGTCCCACCTGCGCGACATGCAGGCCACCACCATCGAGTGGTCCACCAGCGGCACGGGACTGAAGCGCTGGGTCTCCTCGCAGCTGTTGGGCACCGTCACCATCGAGGAGCAGGGCAGGGGACGCCCT
>Ga0209676_1003103_pt1 | contig 10684 bp, 10 predicted proteins | sample AraplaCvi_mLB_r2_FD_184282 | JGI IMG/M metagenome (GOLD analysis project Ga0209676, IMG submission 184282) | Arabidopsis root microbial communities from North Carolina, USA - plate scrape MF_Cvi_mLB_r2 (SPAdes) (version 2) | ecosystem: Host-associated > Plants > Roots > Endosphere | place: USA...
TTCGACAAGATTTCGGCCATCGAGAAGATCATCCTCACGGCCTCGGGCGGTCCATTCCGCACCAAGACCTATGCCGAGATGACCGAGATGACGCCCGCCCAGGCGGTCGCCCATCCCAACTGGTCGATGGGTGCCAAGATCTCGGTCGATTCCGCTTCGATGATGAACAAGGGCCTCGAACTCATTGAGGCGCATCATCTCTTCGGCCTGCCGGAAAGCCAGATCGATATCCTGGTCCATCCGCAATCGGTGATCCATTCCATGGTTGCCTATCGCGACGGCTCGGTGCTGGCGCAGCTCGGCACCCCGGATATGCGGACGCCGATTGCTTATGCCCTGGGCTGGCCCAACCGGATCGAGGCGCCATCGGCGCGCCTCGACTTCGCAAAGATCTCGCAGTTCACCTTCGAAGCGCCTGATCCTGAAAGATTTCCGGCGCTGCGTCTGGCGCGTGAAGCGCTTAAGGCGGATGGTCGCGCGCCGACCATCCTCAATGCCGCGAATGAGATCGCGGTGGCGTCCTTCCTCGGCAACGAGATCCGTTTCACGGATATCGCCGCTGTGGTCGAGACCGTGCTGGAGAAGCTGCCGGTCGGCCGCCTCGAAAGCATCGACGATGTGCTGGCAACCGATGCCGAGGCCCGCGATGTGGCCCGGGTCGAGGTGGCGGCACGGCGCAAAAATAGCTAAGTCCGACAGCGAGGCTGGGCGACTAAGCCAATGGCTCGACAGGTGTTCGTCAGAAAGCTGTCGGATAACGGGTTACGGTAACAGGGAGCAAAGCTGGCATGGACATCGTCGCGGAAATTTCGCGCAACGGCTTCTGGTTCCTTGTCCTTTTGACACCGCTGGTCTTCGTCCACGAGCTCGGTCACTTCCTGGTGGCACGTTGGTGCGGCGTACGGGTGGAGGTCTTCTCCGTCGGCTTCGGGCGTGAGCTCTTCGGCTTCACGGACAAGCACGGCACCCGCTGGAAGTTCAGCCTGCTGCCGCTCGGCGGCTATGTCCGCATGTTCGGCCAAGCGCCCAATGAGCTGGAGGGCGGCGAAAAGCCGGCGGTCATGCTGCCGGAAGACAAGGCCGTCTCCTTCATGCACAAGAATGTCGGCCGCCGCGCCGCCATCGTCGCTGCCGGTCCGGCTGCCAATTTCCTGTTTGCGATCATCGTCTTGGCGATTCTCTTCGGCGGCTTCGGCAAGGTCTTCACCTCGCCGGTGATCGACGAGGTGAAGGTCGGATCCGCTGCCGCGGAAGCCGGGTTGTTGCCGGGTGACAAGATCGTTGCCCTTAACGGCCGCGCCATCACGACCTTCGAGGAAGTGGCGGAATTCATCCCGCTCAATCTCGATCAGCCGCTCCAGCTGACCGTCCAGCGCAATGGCACTGAGCTTACTGTTACAGCTGTCCCTAAGATCGTGGTTCGTAAAGATATTTTGGGCAAGGACACGCGTTCGGCCTTGCTTGGTGTGGGCAGCAATCATCGTGGTCCCGTGCAGCGTTTGGGCCCCGTCGATGCGGTCGGCGAGGCGGTCACCTACACCTATTCCAAGACTGCGGACATGCTGCGGGGGCTGTGGCAGATGGTGTCGGGCGTTCGCCCGGCAAGCGAAATCGGCGGCGTGCTGCGTATCGCGACCGTTTCAGGTGCGGTGGCGGGAATCGGCTTTTACGAGCTGACCATGCTGGCCGTACTGCTCTCGATCAATCTGGGCCTGATCAATCTATTCCCGGTCCCGATGCTGGATGGCGGGCATCTTGCCTATTATGCGGTCGAGGCGGCGCGGGGCCGACCGCTGAGCGAAGGCGCTCAGGAGTGGGGGCTAAAAATCGGCCTCGCCATGGTACTTAGCCTCATGTTATTTGCCACTTGGAATGACTTGGTTTATCTGAAAGTCGTTGATTATTTCCGTTGGCTTTTCACCTGATCGGATGATGCGTAAGATGGCTTTTTTGCGTACGCTGCTTTGCGCCCCTCGGGGGAGGGCCACGACAGCTAGGGCTTCTGGCAGCCTTTTTCGCGTCTTCCTGGTCGGCCTCCTGCTTGCCGTGGAAGCCGGCGGCTTGCCGCGCGGTGCCATGGCGCAGTCGATCAGCGCCGGCGACCCGATCCAGGAGATTCGCATCGAAGGCAGCCAGCGTATCGAACCCGATACCGTGCGCAGCTATATGGCGATCAATCCGGGCGACGCGTTCGACGCCAAGGCGATCGACAGGGCGCTGAAGAACCTGTTCGCGACCGGCCTCTTTGCCGACGTCAATTTCCGCCGTGAGGGCGGGTCGCTGATCGTCCAGGTGACGGAAAACCCGATCATCAACCGGATCGCCTTCGAAGGTAACGACAAGCTCGACGACGATCAGTTACAGACCGAAATCCAGCTGCGTCCGCGCGTGGTCTACACGCAGCAGCGCGTTCAATCGGACGTGAAGCGTCTGCTTGACCTCTACCGTCGCAACGGTCGTTTTGCCGCGACCGTCGACCCCAAGGTCATCAAGCTTGATCAGAACCGGGTCGATCTGGTGTTCGAGATCAATGAAGGCGAAACCACCGATATCGAGCGCATCGATTTCGTCGGCAACAAGATCTTCGACGACGATGACCTGCGCAGTGTGGTCATCACCCGCGAAAGCGCGTGGTTCCGCTTCCTCACCAATGCCGACACCTACGACCCCGATCGCCTGACGGTCGACAAGGAAAACCTCCGCAAGTTCTATCTTGAGGAAGGCTATGCCGATTTCCGCGTCGTGTCGGCCGTGGCCGAATTGTCGCCGGACCAGGAGGCGTTCTTCATCACCTTCACCGTCGATGAAGGGGAGCGCTACAAGCTCGGCAAGGTCGAGATCAAATCGACCCTCAAAGACCTCGATCCCAATTCGTTGTGGAGCGAAGTGCAGACGGCCGACGGCGACTGGTACAATGCGACGTTGGTCGACAAGTCGGTCCAGGCGATCGCCAACCGCGTCGGTACCCTGGGCTACGCGTTTGTCGACGTGCGCCCGCGCATCAAGCGCGACGCCAAGAATCATGTGCTCGACCTTGTTTACGACATCCAGGAAGGCCCGAAGGTCTACGTCGAGCGCATCGACATCACCGGCAACATCCGCACGCAGGATAAAGTCATCCGCCGCGAGTTCCGCTTGGCGGAAGGCGATGCCTTCTCGACCGCCAAGATGAAGCGCACCGAACAGCGCCTGCGCAATCTGGGCTTCTTCGAATCGGTCGATATCCAGACCACGCCGGGCAGCGCGCCGGATAAGACAATCATCAAGGTGAAGGTTGCCGAGCAATCGACCGGCGAATTCACCTTCGGTGCAGGCTTCTCGACCGCTGACGGTCCGCTGGGTAACGTCGGTATTCGTGAGCGCAACCTGCTCGGTAAGGGCCAGGATCTGCGTGCCAACTTCACACTGTCAGGCAAGCGCTCGCAGCTCGACGTCAGCTTCACCGACCCCTATTTCCTCGACAAGGATCTGTCGGCCGGTGTTGACCTGTTCCATCGTCGCTACAACGACGTGCGCGGTGACAATTACGATCTGTCGCAAAGCGGCTTCGGTCTGCGTATGGGCTACGAGCTGACGGAGTTCACGCGTCAGACCCTGGGCTTCCGCGTCAGCGCCGACAAGATTTCGGATGTCGACAATGACCTGTCGGAAGCGATTCAGGACGAGAAGGGCTGGACCCTGCGCAATACGCTGAGTTCGGACCTCATCTATGACAAGCGCAACAATCCGAACGACCCGACCGACGGCTACTTCCTATCGCTGTCGAACGATCTGATTTCGATCCACCCCGATTTCAAGGATCAGGAGTTCAATCTGCAGACCTTGGTAAAGGGCGGCTACTTCTATCCGATCACCGACGACGTCTCGATCGGTATCTCGGCGGAGGCGGGCTACATCCGGGCCTTGGGCAGCGGCAGTGTCCGCGTGACCGACGCCTTTACCCTGGGTGGCCAGAACCTGCGCGGCTTCGAATCCTCGGGCGTCGGTCCTCGTGACGCGGACACGGATGATTCGTTGGGTGGCCAGCTTCTGTTCGACGGCACCCTGCAGGCCAGCTTCCCGGTCGGCTTGCCGGAGGAGTTTAACGTTCGCGGTCGTGCGTTTACGGATTTTGGTACGCTGACCAATACGGATCTCGCCACCAACGTAGACATTGATGATGATGCCAGCCTGCGTGTGTCGGCTGGTGTCGGTCTGACCTGGGTATCGCCATTCGGACCGATTGCTATTGACGTCGCTTATCCGGTGATGAAGGAAAGCTACGACAACACGGAATGGTTCCGGTTCAGTGTCGGTACCTCGTTCTAAAAGTTAACAGTTCTCTGTGGAGTTATGCGCGTGTTCAAATTCCGAATGATGTCGAAGGCCGCCATGGCCCTCGCCGCGGCGCTGATCGTGATGCCGCTGGTCCCGTCTGCGATGGCGCAGGAAGCCGCCGCTCCGGCTGCTGCCATTCCTGTTGCGATCGGCATTGTGAATGTCCAGGACGTGGTCAAGAAGTCGAGCGCCGGTCAGTCGCTGAAGAAGCAGGCCGATGCGCGTCGCAAGCAGAACCAGGCCGAGCTCCTGGCTGAAGAAAAGAAGCTGCGCGCTGAGAACGACGCGCTCAACGCGCAACGCAACGCACCGGATTTCCCGGCGAAGCAGCAGGCGTTCCAGCAAAAGCTTGCTGCCTGGCGCCAGGGTGCCGAGCAGAAGTCGAAGGCCTTCGAGGTCGCCTATGGCACCGCGCAGAAGCAAATCTTCGAAACGCTGCAGAAGGTCATCGGCGACATCGCCGTGCAAAAGCGCCTGACCTTGGTTCTTAACAAATCCGTCGTAATCGTGAGCGCTCAGGCCTGGGATATCAGTGACTCGGCTCTGGCGCAGCTCAACAAGGTTCTGCCCGCCGTCAAAATGTAACGGCGGCTCTTTGGGCCAATAGTACCGCGCGCCGTCCATTGTGACGGCGCGCTCGATTTTCGGGGAATACGGGGAAAAGGGTTTTTCGGATGGCGGATCAGGCAGCCACGGGTGGGATCATCGATATTGCGTCGATCATGCGCATGATCCCGCATCGCTATCCGTTCCTGCTGATCGATCGCGTGATTGACGTCGTTTCGGGCGACAGTGCCACGGGCATCAAGAACGTCACCGTCAACGAGCCATTCTTCCCGGGTCACTTTCCCGGTGCGCCGGTGATGCCCGGCGTCCTCATCGTCGAGGCGATGGCGCAGACGGCGGCGGTGATCGCCGTGCATGCGCTGGGCTCCGAAGCCGAAGGCAAGATCGTGCTTTTCATGAGCATCGATGATTGCAAGTTCCGCCGCCCCGTTACACCGGGCGACCAGTTGCGCCTGGAAGTGAAGAAAGACCGCGCCCGCGGTCCCGTCTGGCGCTTCATCGGCACGGCCAAGGTCGACGGCCAGGTCGTCGCCGAGGCGACCTTCGCCGCGATGATCCGCGACCGCTAAACGCCAACCATCCAGCGCGTCACGAAGAAGACCGCCATGCCGATGAGGATCGTCGGCATCAGCTTCTTCCATTTCCAGCTCACCACCGCAGCGACAACGGCGCCCACAAGATAGGGGTTCATGTAGCTGAGCTGGATCCCTTGATCCGCATCCGGATAAAGTGTCGCCGGTACGATGATCGCCGTCAGCACCGCGACCGGCACGAAGGCGAGGGCGCGTTCGACCAATGGCGGAAAGCGCACATGGTCGGCAAAGAGATAGACCGGCCAGCGGATGGCGAGATTGATGAGCGCCATGCCGGCGATCATCAGCGTGATTTCCGTGGCGCTCATGCCGTTTCTCCCGCGATGCCGGTCTTGCGCCGCTTCCATTCCTGAAGACCAAGCCCCACGAGGATGCCCGCCAGGGCGCCCAGCATGAGGCCAAGCTTATAGGGCAGAAAATTGCCCAGTGTCGCCACGACGCCAGCGACGACCGCCGCCGCCCAGAACGGTGCCGAGCGCAGCGCCGGCACGACGATGCCGGTGAAGGTCACGATCATGGCGAATTCGAGGCCCCAATTCTTCACCTCGGGAAACTCGGTACCGAGGACGATGCCGATATAGGTCCAGAACTGCCAGTTGAGGTACATGCCGAGGCATGAGGCGAGATAGTACCAATGTGCATTGGGGCCGCCGCCTTCCTCGCGGTAGCGCCGCTCCATGACGGCAAAGGTTTCGTCCGTGAGCATCGCCGCCAGCCCGAAGCGCCAGGTCTGGCTCAAGTGGCGCACATGGTCGACCAGCGTCGCTGCGTAAAGCAGATGCCGCAGGTTGAGGATCAATGTCGCCAGCCAGATGACGCCGAGGGCCGAGCCCGTGCCCAGCAGCAGGATGGCGATGAACTGCGCCGAGCCGGAGAAGACGAACACCGACATGCTCATCACGGCAAGCGGCGAGAGCCCGGCATTGGTGGCGAGCGTTCCGAAGATTACGCCGAACGGGATGGCCGAAACCATCAACGGGAAGGTGGCGGCAAGGCCGCGCGCGAATTCTGATCCGACTGTGGTCGGACTGTTCTTGGAAAGATCCGACATGCGCGTCACACGATGCCGTAGGAGCCGTCGGGCTGCGAGCGCAACAATTCGCCGATGCGCTGCAAAGCGACCTCCAATATGCGCCGATCGGCCGGCGCGCACAGACACAGGCGCACGCCATTGGGTGCGCTGCGGGTGAGCGAGAATATCGTCGCCGGTGAAACGCCGACGCCGCGTAAGCGCGCCTGCAGGGCAAAGCCGTCCGCCGTCCAAGGCTCCGGCAGCTTCAGCCAGATATGATAGCTCGCCTCGTCACCGCAGATCGGCATGTTGCCAAGGATGCGGCGCGCCATGCGCTGGCGCGCGATCGCCTCGATGCGATGCGCTTCGGCCAGATCCATGCCGGTACCGTCTTCGACCCAATCGGCCGCGATCTCCGCCGTGAGCGGTGCCGCCATCCAGGTCGTCGATCGGACGACTTGCGCGAATGAGTCGAGCGCACCTTCAGGAATCGCGAGATAACCGACGCGGAGACCCGGCGCCATCGACTTCGACACGCTGGTGAAATAGTGGCCGAGTTCCGGCGCATGCGACGAGAGCGGCTCGACATTGCGCGTGCCGAGCAGGAAGCCATAGACGTCGTCTTCGACGATCTTCACGCCATGACGGCGCGCGATCTCCGCCAGCGCCTTGCGGCGCTCGGCCGACACGATGATGCCGGTCGGGTTGTGCATGTTGACGACGCAATAGAACGCCTTGGGTCGGAAATTGATGCAGGCCGCTTCAAAGGCTTCCGGATCGACACCGTCGGCATCCATCTGCACGCCATGAAGGCGAATGCGCAGGAAGTCGGCAAGGCGCCGCAGGCCCGGATAGGTGACGCATTCCGTGACGACGACATCGCCGGGTTCCGTGATGGCGCCCAGTGCTGCCGTCATCGCATGTTGGCCGCCGGCCGTCACGATCACACGCTCGGCCGAAACGGAGTAGCGCTGCTCGGCGAGCCATTGCGCGCCAGCCGCACGGTGGCGGGGAAGGCCGACATGGTGATGATAATCGAGCAGCGAATGAATGCCCGGCCGCGCCGCGACACGCTGCAACGCCGTCGAGAGCAAGGCGTCGTTGGCACGCGGTGTCGGGAAATTGATCGAGAGATCGATGAAGCCGCCGGCATCGATTTCGACTTCGCGATCGATCGGCATTTCCGGACGACGGCGCACATCGGGGCGCACGAAGGTACCGCGGCCGACTTCGCCGCCAATCAGCCCGCGCCGCTCGGCTTCGGCATAAGCGCGGGTGACGGTGCCCACGGTGACACCAAGACGGAACGCCAATTCACGATGCGTGGGCAGCCGCGTGCCCGGCGCCATGCGTTGTTGGCGGATGTCTTCGGACAACGCGTCAGCGATCGCGAGATAGCGCGGTCCGGGGAAGGTCGAAAGATCGGGCTGCCAGTTTGTCATGGTGACAATGTATCGATTGACTTCATTTCTTGTCAAAACAATTATCCAGGGACGGGTACAATCTGCTCGATTGTCCCGGATGCTCATAAATATGTCAGCATAGGAGAACAAAATGTCTCGCTACAAGTCGCCTGCCATCGGCGGATCGCCCATTTTCGGCCGATCTACGTCCACGAGCCGTGCCGGCTTCGGCCGTCGGTTCATCGCCTTTCTGTTCGACTGCCTGGAAATCTATCGTCAGCGCCGTGCGCTAGGAGCTCTGGACGATCGCATGCTCAAGGATATCGGTGTCTCACGCTGCGACGTCGAAGCCGAAGTCTCGCGCCCGTTCTGGCGATGATGCGGATGGGATGGGAGAACTGATCATGAAGTACCCGATTTACCAGGTAGATGCCTTCACCGACCGCGCCTTCTCCGGAAATCCGGCCGGGGTGATGCCGCTCAAGACCTGGCTACCCGATCAAGTTCTTCAATCCATCGCTGCCGAGATGAATCTGGCCGAAACCGCCTTCTTCGTGCCGAATGCGGACGGCTACCATCTGCGTTGGTTCACGCCGACGGTCGAGATCAAGTTGTGCGGTCACGCCACCTTGGCCTCGGCCTTCGTGCTGAACCGTTTGATCGATTCGAACATTCGACAAATGCGCTTCGACAGCCTCTCTGGGCCGCTTCACGTCCGCGTCGACGGCGAGCGCTTCGAACTCGATTTCCCGCTCTACACCTTCGAGGCGAACAAGGATGTGGGCATTCCGGCGCGCATCGCCCAGGCGATCGGCCAGCAACCGGTCGAAGTGGTGGTAAGCCCGGGATACGAATCCTTCGTGGCGCGGCTTGAGAACGTCGCGGCCGTCCGTGCCGCCCAACCCAATTTCCCGGCACTCGAAGCCCTCGGCCTCGACCTCATCATCACTGCCGATGGCGGCCAGGAGGGCGTCGATTTCGTCAGCCGCTTCTTCGCGCCCCTTCACGGCATCCCCGAGGATCCGGTCACCGGGTCCTCGCATTGTGTGCTCGCCCCTTACTGGCAGAGCCTCACGGGGAAGACGCGATTCCATGCTCGCCAGGTCTCGAAGCGGGGTGGCGATCTGTGGCTGGAACGGCACGGTGACCGGCTCAAGATCGCTGGTCATGCGGTCTGTGTTCTGGCAGGGGAAATCGAAGTAAATTAATAGGTTAACGCAGTAGGGGCGGGCGCTCACGCACGCCCCGCGACCCCTGCCGCTCTTGCACCGCCGAAGGCTTTGCGCTAATAGCCCTTGCCCAAGCGGTCAGGCGATGAGACCCGTGTCTCGCGCCACCTCGTTTGGGCTCCGTTTTCGACCTGCTCGAGCCCGAACCATTCATGACCAGCGCATCCAGCAACAACGCCGGTGAGAAGTTCCTGCTGCCCGCAGGGCTTGGCGACGGCTTGCCGCCGGAAGCCGGTTTCGAAGCCGCCATCGTCGAACGGCTGGTAGCCTCGTTCGCACGCTGGGGCTATGAGCGCGTCAAGCCGCCGCTCATCGAATTCGAAGACTCGCTGCTCGCCGGTCCCGGCGAGGCGATGGCCGCCCATACCTTCCGCCTGATGGACCCGATTTCCCAGCGCATGATGGGTCTGCGCGCCGATATGACGCCGCAGGTCGGCCGCATCGCCGCCTCGCGTCTCCAGAACATGCCGCGCCCGCTGCGCCTCTCTTATGCCGGGCAGGTGCTGCGCGTGAAGGGCGAGCAGATGCGCCCGGAACGGCAGCTGGGCCAAGTCGGCGTCGAGCTGATCGGTGCCGAGGGCGAAGCGGCCGATGCCGAAGTTGTCTTGCTGGCCGTCGAGGCGTTGACGAGTCTCGGCGTTCGTGATCTCGCGGTCGATCTCAACGTGCCGCGCCTGGCGCCCAGCATCCTCGGCGACAAGCATCGCCGCGAACTCATTGCAGCGCTCGACCGCAAGGACACCGCCAAGGTGAACGAGCTCGGTGGTGCGCAGGCAAAGATGCTGCTGGGCCTGCTGCGTGCTGTCGGTCCGGTCGAGACGGCGCTGCCGGTGCTCGAAAGCCTCGATCTACCGCCGCCCGGCGCCGAGGTGCGCGCCAATCTCGCCGCCATTATCGCGCTCATCCGCAAGGCGGCGCCCGATCTGACGCTGACCATTGATCCTACCGATCATCGCGGCTTCGAATATCACAGCGGCATCGCCTTCACGATTCTGGGGCGCGGTGTACGTGGTGAGTTCGGTCGCGGCGGCCGCTATGTCAATCATGCGGGCGAGGCGGCAACCGGCTTCTCGCTCTATCTCGACACATTGCTCGCGACCCTGCCGACACCCGACGGGCCCAAGCGCGTCTTCGTGCCTTTCGGCAGCGATGCGGGAGGCCCACTGAAATTGCGCGCTGATGGTTGGGTCACGGTGCAGGGGCTCTCGGCTGGCGACACACGCGCCGAGGCCAAGCGTCTCAATTGTTCGCATTATCTCGAGGGCGGCCGCGCTGTCGCTCTCAAAGACTGATTATCTCAGAGGAATATCATGGCTAATGTCGCGGTAATCGGCTCGCAATGGGGCGACGAGGGCAAGGGCAAGATCGTCGATTGGCTCTCCGAGCGCGCTGACGTCGTCGTGCGCTTCCAGGGCGGTCACAATGCCGGCCATACGCTGGTCATCGGCGGCGTCGTCTACAAGCTGTCGCTGTTGCCGTCGGGCATCGTGCGCCCCGGCAAGCTCTCGGTCATCGGCAACGGCGTCGTCGTCGATCCCTGGCATCTCATCAAGGAGATGGAAG
>Ga0209676_1003108_pt1 | contig 10667 bp, 10 predicted proteins | sample AraplaCvi_mLB_r2_FD_184282 | JGI IMG/M metagenome (GOLD analysis project Ga0209676, IMG submission 184282) | Arabidopsis root microbial communities from North Carolina, USA - plate scrape MF_Cvi_mLB_r2 (SPAdes) (version 2) | ecosystem: Host-associated > Plants > Roots > Endosphere | place: USA...
CGTGCCGATGATCATGGTCGGCAGCGGCGCGCCGGCGCGCTGGATCGCGCTGGCCAGGCACACGTAATAGAGCAGGTTGCCGATGGCGGCGAGCTTCAGTGCCTCCAGCCAGTCGGCGCGCGACAGCCGACGCAACGCGGCGCGGTCCATCCATGCCAGCGGCAGCGCGATGAGCCCGAAGGCGAGGTAGCGCCCCACCGACTGCAACGCGGCCGGGTAGTCCGGCAGCAGCAATGGCGCGACGAAGACGAGGCCCCACAACAGGCCGGCGGCGAGGGCGTAGAGGGTTCCGGTCCACATGGCGTCAGGGTGCGCGCGCGGGATCGGCGCTGTCTTGAACGAGATTGCGGTCCCCATCTCCCGGGAAGGGAACCCCTCTCCCGTCGGGAGAGGGGTTGGGGTGAGGGGCAACGAAGCATCAAGGGCCGAACCAGCGGTGCAGCACCGCACTGGAGGTTGGAGGTTGATGCTTCGTTACCCCTCATCCGCCCTTCGGGCACCTTCTCCCGAAGGGAGAAGGAAGAGCACACGCGCTCAGGACCGCACCTGCCGCTGGTACCGCGCCGGCGTCACCCCATAGCGCTGCGCGAACGCGCGCGTCAGGTGCGCCTGGTCGCTCAACCCCACGTCCACCGCGACCTGCGCCGGCGCCACGCCACCGGCCAGCCGGCGCTTGGCTTCGAACAGCCGCAGCGCCATCAGCATCTGCTGCGGGGTGGCGTCGTACTGCGTGCGGAACGCACGCAGGAAGTGGAACGGGCTCAGCTCCGCGACGGCCGCCAGTTCCTCCAGCGTGAGGCGACTGGCCAGGTTGTCGCGCAGGTACTCGACCACGCGCGCAAAACGCGGCGCCGCATCGAGAGCCGCCGGACGCGCCGCGCGCGCCTGGTCGGAGAACGCATCGACCAGCTCGAACAGCAATCCGTCGAACGCCAGCGCATCGTCCGTTCGCCACAACGCATCGAGCAGCATCGTCACGCGTTTCGCCCGGGCCGCATCGTGTCCAACCGCGTCGCGGAACCACATCCCGCGCTGCCCCGTCATGTTCTCCACGACGTCGGCATCGATGTAGGCCATGCGATAACGCCAGCCACCGTCGGTCTCGGCACGCCCGGTGTGCAGCACGTCGGGGTTCATCATCACGCGCGAATCCTGCGGCGCCAGGTGATCGCTGCCGCGGTAACGGAAGCGCTCGACGCCCGACTCGATCGCCCCCAGCCCGTAGGCCTCGTGCGTGTGCGGCTCGAACGCGTGGCGCACGATATGCGCGCGGTACAACTCCACGCCATCGCGATGGGCCGGGCGTCGGAACTGCGCCCGCTCCAGCGGGTGGTCGAAATGTTCGGGCACGCCCTGCATGCCGTCGATGATGCCACGCGGTGTTCAGGCGCGGCGCTTGGCCGCCGGCAGCAGCGCATTCGCGGCACGCCGAAGCTTCAGCGAGAGCGTGTGGAAGCCCGCGCCGGTGGGGTGCATCTCGTCGAACCAACCGTCCGCCTGCCGTAGCGTTCCGCGCAGGTCCACGAACGTGAACAGGCCCGAGAACTCCGCGCGCGAGGCCAGCGGCTGCAACACGTTGTCGTGGAAGCCGTCGATCAGCAGCGCCGCGAAGCGCTTCTGCTGCGCCACCTGCGGCAGAACGTGCGCGACGTGCGGCGCGATCCACGGCCCGATGTTGTCGCGCAGCAGCGCCGCCGCACCTAGATTGGCCACGGTAAGCCGCGCCGGTTCGCCCATGCGCTGCGGGTAGTCGTAGGTGTGCGCGAGGATCGGCGTGTTGGGTCGAACCCGTTTGAATGCGCGCAGGAAGCGCTGGTACGCGCCGCGCACTTCCTCGAAACGGCGCGAGCGCTCCACGCGCGCGAACGCCTGCTCCGGCGTCATGGGCGATTGCCCCGCGAACAGGCCCTGCAGGAAGTTCGCGACGAAGTCGTTCCCTCCCGCGCTGATCAGCACGAGGTCGAAGTCGAAGCCTTCATACCAGTCGACGAGATCGGCGATGCGGCGCTCGGAAAAGATGTCGATCGCCAGGTCGCCGCTCCTCTCGGTACGGAAGAACAACCCGCCCGCGCCGAACTGTGGCACGCCGCGCGCCTCGTCCTCGGGTGTCGGGAAGACGAGCCAGTCGAGCAGATTCATCGACAACGGCGTGGAGAACCACGAATCGCCTTCGCAGAAGAACACCGGCGTGCGTGCGGCGAGGTCGGGCTTGCGTTGCAGCGCGCGGTAGATGCGGCGGAATTCGCCACGCTGGGTGGTGATGGTGGAGGGCATCGCAGGCGTCCTGTGTCGCGGCGTCCTTATGGCAGAACGCCGCGAAGGGCCCGTGACGGCCGCGACCGCCTACGGCTGTGGTGCTTGCACGCGTGCGGTGACCGTGGCCGGAGCCAGCGCCCACACGCTGTTCGCCTCGCCGATGCGCATGCGGCGCGCGGTGACGCGGGCGAGCCACGCAAAGCCGACCGCCATCGCGATGGCGCCGGCATCGATCGCGAACAACGCCCAGTGCCCGGCAGCTGCGCTCGTCCACCACCATGCGCCGGTGACGATGCCGTGCGCGAACGGAATGAGCGCGGTCGTGATCGCCGCCGCCCACAGCAGTTCATGCGCGGCGCGGATCGGGGGACGCAGCGCGGCCCACAGTCCACACAGGCCCCAGGTCACGAAGCACGCGACGTTCACCCCGAAGCCGAGCGCGATGCCCGACAACGCCGGAAGCTGCAGCAACTGCGTGGCAATGAAGGCCACCGAGATCGCCACGCACACGCCGATGCACACACCGACCGTGGCGCGCGCCATCCACAGCTGCGCGCGACCCTGCTCGGCCTGGCGGCGCTTGCGGCGTGCTTCGATCCACAACAGGTTGCCCGAATAGAACAGGAACGCGCCGCCAAGGCCGAGCAGGAAGTACAGCCACGCCACCCACGCATTGCCGTATTCGCCAAAGTGCAGCGCGTAGGCCGACGACAGCGTCGCGTGGTTGGCGTCGCGCTGGCCTGGCAGCTGCGTTGCGAGCTTCGTGCCGGTGTTGGCGTTCATCGCGACCGAACCCAGCGGGCCAAGCGTTCCCGACGATTCGCCGGTGATTTCCACTGTCGCGTTCGCATCACCGGCGTTGGCGAGCTTGAGGTACGCAGGTTCGAAATCGTCCACGCCCTGCTCGCGCGCGATGGCGATGCTGGCATCTCGCCACATCGCGAGCGACCCGATGGCCTCGGTACGCCCGGCCGGCGCGACGACTGGCGCGGTGTCCATCGCCGGGCCCAGCGCGGTCATCAGCTGGTTGCGGTAGATCAGCGGATTGAGCGCGAGCATCGCGATCATCACCAGGCACAGCATGGCGCCGGTGACGGCGAACATGATGTGCATCGGCAGGCTCAGCACGCCGATGACGTTGTGTGCGTCCTGCCACATGCGCTTGAGGTTGCGGCCGGGACGCAGCGCGAACAGGTCCTCGACCAGCTTCGGCAGGTGGATCACGACGCCGGAGATCAGCGCCAGTCCGTACAGCAGGCTGACGATGCCCATCAGGTACGTGCCGGCGACGGGAATGCCGAGCGAGTAGTGCAGCGCGTTAACCAGTTCCGACAGCGCGCCGCCGGGCATCTCGTCGATGCCTTCGGGATGCTCGGTGGTGGCGTAGCGCCACTGGCCGGTGGCGTCCTGCCAGTAGGTGGCGGTGACTGGATACTCCTGGCCTGGATACACCATGCCCACGTGCTTGCGTGCGTCGGGATGGCGCGCCAGCGTTTCGTCGAGCAGGCGCTGCGCGTCGTCCAGCGTCTGCGTCGTCGCGTGGATGCCATGCGGCGACTGCCACGCCTGCAGGTCGTGGTGGAAGATCGTGATCGCGCCCGCATAGAACGCGACGAACAGCGCGAAGCCGGCAACGAGGCCAACCCAGGTGTGCAGCGTGGTGAACGTGCGCAGCGTATTGGAGGAGATCTTCATTGCGAGCTTCAGTCCGTCCAGGTCACTGGATCCAGCGCAACCACTGCAACAGCCACAACGCGCCCAGCGAAACCACGGCGAGCGAACCCAGCCATGTCCACGCACGCTTGCCGTTGGCGAACTGGAAGCTGGCACCCATCACCGCGATCCACACGACGAAGAACGCAATGACGCCGGCGACGATCGTGCCCTGCCACGGGCCCGGCAGCGCCCAGGTGACCAGTCCAACCAGGCCTGCCGACAGCAGGAAGCCCGGCACGATTCCGGCGAACGCACGCGCCCACATCAGCGGGATCCTCCGTTGGAATCCGGGGCCGTGCGCCACGCGAGATACGGCAACGCCATCAACCCGAGCATCCACGTCCCAAGCATCGCGCACAGCCCGGCGCCGACGCCGAGCTTCGCGATCCACACCCACAACGTCGCCACCGCGAGCAGTCCACCGATCAGGTTCCCGCGCGCGGCATGACGCTGCCACGACGCCCAGCGGCAATGCGGCGACGCGGCGTACAGCGAAGCCGCCGAGATCAACGACATCGCAATGGCCGTGATGGTGGAAGCGAGCGGGTTCACGGGGTCATGTCACCACTGGTAGCGCGCGGTCGCGGTGACCGTGCGCGAGTAACCGTAGTAGCACCACACCGCGCTGTTGCAGGTCGCGATGTAGTCCTTGTCGCCGACGTTCTGCGCGTTGAGCTGCAAACGCCATGCGCCCGCGTCGTAATGCACCGACGCGTCGAACAGCGTGTAGGACGGCGTCTGCCACAGGTTGTACGCATCGCCGTAGTGTTCGCCGGTGTAGCGCACGCCGGCGCCGAAGCCCAGGCCCGACAGCGCGCCATCGGTGATGGTGTAGTCCGCGCCGAGGGATGCGACGTTCCTGGGCTGCAGCGGGATTTCCTTGCCCAGCGAGAGCGGATCGGTCGACTTCGTCACTTCCGAGTCGGAATAGGTGTACGCGCCATACACGCTCAGGCCGTTGCCGACGTTCCAGCGGCCTTCCAGTTCGGCGCCGCGCACCTTCGTCTCGCCCTGCTGGATCTGGTACAGCGTGTGGTTTGGATCAACCACAAGCGTGTTGTCCTGCACCAGCTCGTACGCGGCGAGCGTGACGAGGATGCGGTTGCTGGCCGGCTGGTACTTGATGCCGATTTCGGTCTGCTCGCCCGTGGTCGGCACGAACGCAGCGCCGGCGAAGTCGGTGCCCACCGTCGGCTGGAACGACTGCGACCAGCCGATGTACGGCGCGAAGCCGTTGTCGAACAGGTAGTTCACGCCAACGCGACCGGAGAACTTGTCATCGCTCTGGTGCGACTGCGCGCCGCCGATGACTTCATGCGTGTCGGTGCCGACCCAGTCCTGGCGCGCGCCGAGCGTCACGACCCAGCGATCCACCTTCATCTGGTCCTGCGCATATAGGCCGAACTGCGACTGGTCCTGGCGCGTGCGCGAGGAGAAGTCGGGCTCGACGATCGGCGAACCGTACACGGGCGCGAACAGGTCCAGCGTCGGCGCACCGAAGACGAACGCAGACGCGTAGTCGTTGCGGGCGCGGCGGAAATCCAGGCCGGTAAGCAGCGTGTGCTCGACCGCGCCGGTGGCGAAGTCGAACTGCAGCTGGTTGTCGACGCCGAAGGTCTTGCTCTCTTCCTCGGTGTTCCACAGGTAACGCACCAGCGTGCGGTAGTCGACCGGCTGGAACGTGACCGGATCGGTCAGCCAGCCGAAGGCGCCCACCGAGGTGCTCGGGTCGATCTTCGTCACGCCGTAGCGCAGGTTCTGGCGGAACGTCGCGCCGCCGCCGAAGTCGTGGAAGTACTCCCAGCCCAGCGAGGTCATTTCCTTGTCGTAGTTGTTGAAGCCCGGCTCGCCGGTGAAACGGTTGCGCGCAATGCGGCCGTTCGGGTTAGGCAGCAGCGTGCCTTCGGCCGGCAGGAAGCCGGCGCCGGCGACGGTATCGTTCTTCTGCCAGCGCGCGAGCAGGGTCAGCGAGTTCGCCTCGTCCGGCTTCCAGGTCAGCGAGGGCGCGATGAAGTAGCGGTCGTCGTGGACGAAATCGATCTGATCGTCGCTCTGGCGCGCCAGCGCGGCGAGGCGATACGTCCACACGCCGTCGTCGGTGAGCTTGCCGCCGAAATCGCCGGCGAGCTGGAAGAGGTCGTAATTGCCAACCTGCAACTCGACTTCGCGCAGCGTCGCTTCCGTCGGACGCTTGCTCACGTAGTTGACCATGCCGCCGGGCGGCATCGCGCCGTAGGCGACCGACGCCGGGCCCTTGAGCACTTCCACGCGCTCAAGGCCGTACGGCTCGATGCGCGTGATCGACGTGCCGCTGCCCTCGGCCAGCGCCAGGCCGTCGAGATACCGCGCCGGCGTGAAGCCGCGCAGCAGCAGCCAGTCGCTGCGCGGATCGCCACCGTAGCCGCCGCCCTGCGCGCCGGCGGTGAACCAGATCGCTTCCTCGATGCCGTGGATCGCGCGGTCCTTCATCTGCTGATCGGTGACGACCGAGATCGACTGCGGGATCTCGCGGATCGGCGTGTCGGTCTTGGTCGCCGTGCCGGCGGTGCGGGCGATTGGCGCTCGCACTTCGACCGAGTCCAGGTCCGTTGCACTGGCGGCCTGCTGGCCGACGGCGGGCGACGCGGCACCGGCGAGCAGGGCAAAGGCGAGTGCGTGGCGGATCGAGGCCGGCAGCGGGCGGACGGAAGAGCGGTGGGAGCGCATCGGAAGCCTTGGTGTGTGGGGCTCGGCCCACCTGCTCGGCGGCCAGCAAAATGAGAATCGTTCGCGATTGTAGGCCCTTCACCTGGTGCAAACAATCGAGCCCAGGCCCCCGGCCGCCAGCGACGCGTATTAGGCAGGCAAAGAAAACGCGCCGCGGTGGGGGCGCGGCGCGTGGGGGAAAACCTGGGTTGTGGGCTGCTAAGGCGGTCGGCGTGACCTTTCCGGCGGCATCGAAGCGGCGGGTTCAGCCGCAACCGCCTACGGCGAGATCGGCATCGAGACGGAAATCGGCGGCGGCGTCCGGACGCTTCGCCCGGGCATGGCCCAGCGGCGCGAAGAAGCGCGCGGAGGCAATGCGGTTTCCGTAGCCGGTCGCGTAGCGATCGTCGGCTTCGTCGAAGGCGTGCGGTTGCGCCTGCTGGTCCTGCGAGAAAAACAGATTGGTGAAGACGTTCATGGCGTGCTCCCGGTGTGCGGCGGCCTGCGTGGCGTGGACAACTTCCTTGAGTGCGTTGCAAGATACGCCCGCGCCGGAGCCCGAAAAAGCGACGGTTCTGCAAGCCAGCGTTGAATCCGTTTCAAGATTGCGGTTGCCCGGGAGGAGGTCGAATGAGCCGTCCGCCGTTGCAGGCCCTGATGGGTTTCATCGCCGCGGCGCGCGCCGGGAATCTCACCCGCGCGGCCGAGTCGATGCACCTCACCGTCAGCGCACTGAGCCATCAGATCCGCACGATCGAGGAACGCCTCGACCGCCGCCTGTTCGTACGCGGCGCGCGGGGCGTGAAGCTCACCGAACACGGCCAGGCGCTGTACGAGCGCATCGCGCCGCATCTGGAGGCGATCGAGCTGGCGCTGGCGCCGCGCCGCGTGCGTCGCGACGATGCCCTTGCGGTGACGCTGATGCCTTCCTTCGCTTCCAGCTGGCTGGTGCCGCGGCTGCCGCGCTTCCTTTCGGCGCATCCGCAGCTGGAGATCAGCCTCCAGTCCAACATCGATCCCATCGATTTTTCGCGCGAGACCGGCATCGACGCCGGCATCCGCTTCGGCCCGGGCAAATGGCCGAATGTGGAAGCCGTTCACCTGTTCGACGACTGGATGACGCCGACCGCCAGTCCGGCGCTGATCGAGAAGCTGGGACGCCCGACGCTGGCGAACCTCAGCCAGTTCCCTCTGCTTGGCGCGCCGGGCGGGCGCTGGAGCGAGTGGTTCGCGAAATTCGGCGGGAAGCCACCGGACCGCTTCGTGGCGATCTTCGACGATTCGGAAAACCTGCATCGCGCCGCCGCCGAGGGCCTGGGCATCGTGCTGGGTCGCGTGACGCTGGCCCGGCCGCTGGTCGAGGCCGGTCATCTGGTCGAACTGTTCGACGAACGCCTGAAGACCGAGTTCGCGCACTACCTGGTCTATCCCTCGCGTTCGCGCGACCACCGCGGGCTGGCGCGTTTCCGCGACTGGCTGCTGGAAGAAGCGGCGATGTACGCGGCCAGCGACGCCATGACGCCTCGAGGCGGTGGCGCTTCACGCGCGAAGGCCGCGCCGGCCCGCAAGCCGGCGCCGAAGAAGCGGACCCGTGCCGTCCGTTGATGGTGGCCTGCACGGGGTTGGGGGTAGTCTGGCCGCCCGTTCACCCGGCCCCGTCATGGAGACCTGCATGAAACGCCTTCTGCTTGCCGCCCTGGTTCCCGCCCTCCTTCTTGCGCACGGACCGATCGATGCGCAGACCAAAGCCAAGCCCGCGCCCAAGTCCGTCGCTTCGGCGATCGCGGTCGATTCCGCATTACAGGCCGCGGTGGACTCGACCTCGCGCGATGCGAAGAACCGCCTGCGCGACCAGTACCGCCATCCCGTGCAGACGCTCGCGTTCTTCGGCGTGAAGCCGACGCAGACCGTCATCGAGATCACGCCCGGTGGCGGCTGGTATTCCGAAATCCTCGCGCCGTACCTGAAGGACGGCGGCCACTACGTCGCGGCGGTCTACGACGACGCGATCGCCGGCCAGCCGGAGTACCGCTATCGCCAGAACAAGGCGCTGCGCGAGAAGTTCGCCAACGCCGACGTGTACGGCAAGCCGGTGGTGCACGGCTTCGATCCGAAGGCGCCGAACTTCGGCCCGGCCGGTTCGGCCGATGTCGTGCTGACGTTCCGCAACGCGCACAACTGGGTGGACGACGGCACGGCCGACGCGTACTTCAAGGCGTTCTTCGACGTGCTCAAGCCGGGCGGCACGCTGGGCGTGGAAGACCACCGCGCCAAGCCGGGCACGGATCTGGAGAAGATGAAGACCTCCGGCTACCTCACCGAAGCGCTGGTGATCGAGCTGGCGCAGAAGGCCGGCTTCAAGCTGCAGGCCAAGAGCGAGATCAACGCCAACCCGAAGGACACCGCCGATCATCCCAATGGCGTGTGGACGTTGCCGCCGACCAACCAGCACGACGCCAAGGACGACGCGAAGTACAAGGCGATCGGCGAGAGCGACCGGTTGACGATGCGGTTCGTGAAGCCGTGATTTTTCTCCTCCCCCTGCTCGCAGGGGGAGGCTGGGAGGAGGTTTGAGCCGCGCCGGCGCCTCGCTCGCCGGATGCGGCTACGAACTCCTCCCGCCCCTCCTCTGCGAGCAGCGGAGGGAGTGACCGCCACGCAATCCAGACATGCTCATCGCCTTCAACAAACCCTACGGCGTGCTCTGCCAGTTCACCGACCGCAGCACGCCGCCACGGCGCACGCTGGCCGAATTCGGACTGCCGCCGGACGTCTACGCCGCCGGTCGCCTCGACCACGACAGCGAAGGCCTGCTGCTGCTCACCGACGACGGCACGCTCGCGCACAGGCTCACCGATCCGCGCCACAAGCAGCCCAAGACGTACTGGGTGCAGGTGGAAGGCGAGCCGGGCGACGCGCAGCTCGACGCGTTGCGGCGCGGGGTCGTGCTCAACGACGGCCCCACCCTTCCGGCCAAGGCACGACGAATTGATGCGCCGGCCTTGTGGCCACGCGATCCGCCGGTGCGCTTTCGCAAGACCGTGCCGGATGCCTGGCTGGAGATCGTCATCGGCGAAGGCCGCAATCGCCAGGTTCGACGCATGACGGCGGCCGTCGGATTGCCGACGTTGCGCCTGGTGCGCGTAGCGATCGGCGCGCATCGCCTCAACGATCTCGCGCCCGGCACGTGGCGCATCTGCCCCTAGACGCTTGGCCGCTGGACCGCTCGCGCCGCGGCTTCGACGCCGGTCACGCCGAACGCGAGATCACTTCGTTTCCGATGGCATCGTGGGCGGGACGATCGGCACCGAGTTCGCCCCCTGTCGGGTGAGCAGCAGCACGCCGCCCATCACCACCGCGGTGCCGACCAGTTGCACCACCGTGATCGGTTCGCCCAGCAGCCACGCGCCCAGGAACACCAGCGACACCGGCCCCAGCACCGACATCTGCGCCGCCGTGCCGGCGCCCAGGCGCGCGACGGCGCCCATCGTGAACGTCACCGGCAGGAAGGTGCAGAAGAACGCGTTGAGCGCGGCCAGCCCGTACACCGGCGCGGGCAGCTCCAGCAGGTGGGAAGGATCACGCGCGATCAGGTAATGCGTCAGCGTCGCCGCGGTGGAGATCGTCATCGCGTACGCCACCAGGCGCAGCGACCCGATGCGCTTGAGCAGCTGGCCCGACATCGACAGGTAGAGCGCGTAGCTCAGGGCCGCCAGCAGCACCAGGCCGCTCCCCAGCAGGATGTGCTCGCCCTGCACGCGCAGGTTCTCGACGAACACCAGCGACACACCGGCGTAGCTCACCGCCAGCGCGACCCATTCGCGTCTCGCGACACGGCGCTTGAACGCGAACACGCCAATCAGCAGCACGAAGGTCGGATTGAGGAACAGGATCAGCCGTTCCAGCGAGACCGGCACGTACTCCAGGCCCCAGAAATCGAACAGGCTCGACAGGTAATAGCCGAGCACGCCGAGGATCACGATCATCCCGAAGTCGCGCCCGCTCATGCG
>Ga0209676_1003109_pt1 | contig 10665 bp, 8 predicted proteins | sample AraplaCvi_mLB_r2_FD_184282 | JGI IMG/M metagenome (GOLD analysis project Ga0209676, IMG submission 184282) | Arabidopsis root microbial communities from North Carolina, USA - plate scrape MF_Cvi_mLB_r2 (SPAdes) (version 2) | ecosystem: Host-associated > Plants > Roots > Endosphere | place: USA...
ACTGGGCGGCCTTGACCTTGCGCAGCAGCTCGCCCGCGTCGCGGCCGATGCCGCCGGCGTTGATTTCGACCAGCTGGATCTTGCCTTCCGGATCGATCACGAACGTGCCGCGATCGGCCAGGCCGGCTTCTTCGATCATCACGCCGAAGTTGCGGGTGATGACGCCCGTCGGGTCGCCGACCAGCGGGTACTGGATCTTCTTGATCGTGTCGGAGGTGTCGTGCCACGCCTTGTGGGTGAAGTGGGTGTCGGTCGACACGCCGTAGATCTCCACGCCCAGCTTCTGGAACTCGGCGTAGTTGTCGGCCAGGTCGCCCAGCTCGGTCGGGCAGACGAAGGTGAAGTCGGCCGGGTAGAAGAACACGACGGACCACTTGCCCTTCAGGTCGGCATTGGTGACTTCAATGAACTCACCGGCCTTATAGGCGGTGGCCTTGAACGGCAGGACTTCGGTGTTGATCAGCGACATAGGAGGTTCCTTTGGCTGGGTGGGTGAGGGGTAAAAACCAGTGCGGACAGGGTAAGCAGACCAATTCAATCCATCAAGTTGATTGATGGAATTGATTCAATAGGTATTAGCTATTGAATTGGTCCAACGATAGAAGCCGCTCCTATTCGACATGCGGGACGCCAAGGGCCGTCGCAAGGGCTCCCGGCGGGCGCGGCGGCACGCGAAAATGGCCGGATGCATGAACCCCCTCCCGCTAGCGCCCAGCCGCCCCAGACGACGGTCGGCTGCCTCTTGGCCGAGGCGGCCGGCCGCTTGCCCGGCGATGAAGCCCGCCCCGAAGCCGAACGCCTGCTCGCCCACGTGCTCGGCGTCGGGCCAACGTGGCTGTATACGCATCGCGACGAAGCCCCCTCAGCCGTCCATCTCGCCGAATTCAACCGCCTGATCGACCGTCGGCTGGCCGGTGAGCCGGTCGCGTACCTGATCGGCCACCGCGGCTTCTGGCGCTTCGACCTGGCGGTGACCCCGGCGACGCTGATCCCGCGGCCGGAAACCGAGCGCCTGGTCGAACTCGCCCTCGACCGACTGCCGGAAGGCGCGCCGCTGCGCGTGGCCGACCTCGGCACGGGTACCGGCGCCATCGCACTGGCGATCGCGTTCGAACGTCCGCTGGCGCAGGTCGTGGCGACCGACGCCAGCGCGGACGCGCTCGCCGTTGCCCGGGCCAATGCGCAGACGCTGGGGCTGTCGCGCGTGGACTTCCGCGAGGGCGACTGGCTCGCGCCGCTCGCCGGCGAGCGCTTCGACGTCATCGCAAGCAACCCGCCGTACATCGCCGACGACGACGCGCATCTGGGGCAGGGCGATCTGCGCTTCGAACCCGCGAGCGCGCTCGCTTCGGGTGCGGATGGCCTCGACGACATCCGCCGCATCGCGGCGGCAGCGCCGACGCATCTGCACGAGGGCGGCTGGCTGCTGGTGGAGCACGGGTGGGATCAGGGCGACGCCGTTCGCGAGGTGTTCGCGCGCGCAGGCTTCGAGGCAGTCGAGACGGTGCAGGACTGGGAGCACCGCGATCGCGTCACCCTCGGGCGACGTCGCTGAAAAGGAAAGGGCCCGCGATGCGGGCCCTTTCCAGACAACGACGAGGCGAGGGCGCTTAGAAGCTCGCGCGCACGCCGACCGAGTACGTGTCGACGCCTTCGGCCAGCTTCAGGCCGCCGTGCAGGCCCCAGGTCTTGTTGAAGCTGTAGACCATGCCGAAGTCGGCGAAGAAGTTGCCGTCGTAGCGGTGGTTGTAGTCCTCGTAGCCGAGGTAGGCGTTGGCCGTCAGGCCGTCGACGATGCGGCCGAGCACGCCGGTGGTGACCTGGCCACCCTGGTAGTTCAGGTTGTCGCGGCAATCGGTGCAGCCCCAGAAGTCCGAGTCCAGGCGGACGCGTGCGTCGCTGTCGGCGTACTTGATCTGGGACACCCAGTCGGCGTTCGCGCCGATGGCGGTGTTGAAGCCCACGCCCAGCGACCAGTTCGGGTTCTTGTACCTGGCGTGGTAGCGCGAGTCCTCGGTGCCGCCGTAGCTGGCGGTGCCGAACACGGTGTCGGTGAACGCGTACGAGCCGCTCAGGTTGAAGCCGTTCGGATACGCGTTGATGCCATCGACCTGCGCGCCGTCCTGGTAGACGTAGTCCAGCTGCGCGTAGGTGTAGCCGATGCCGTTGGATTCGCTGGCGTTGGCGAGGAAGGGAGCGGCGGCGAGCGCCACGGCGAGGAGGGACTTCTTCACGGGTGTTTCCTTGTGGGGGCTTCCCGGCGGTCGCCGGGGCGCGCAGTAGACCCGCGGCGTTTCGCAGTCCACATCGGACGGTTCTTAAAAAATCGTTCGCCGAGAAAAGGTCGTCGGCTCGTGCGCGCTAGAATTTCGCCACTCATTCGGCGAGACCCCGCGATGCGCACGCTTTACCCCGAGATCGAACCCTTCGACACCGGCACGCTCAAGGTCGACGACCGGCACACGCTGTACTACGAGCAGTGCGGCAATCCCGACGGCAAGCCCGTCGTGCTGCTGCACGGCGGTCCGGGCGCGGGCTGCAGCGCGAAGATGCGGCGTTTCCACGATCCGGCGCGCTACCGCATCGTGCTGTTCGACCAGCGCGGCAGCGGGCGCTCGACGCCGCACGCCGACCTGGTCGACAACACCACGTGGGACCTGGTCGCCGACATCGAACGCCTGCGCGGCAAGCTCGGCATCGACACGTGGCAGGTGTTCGGCGGTTCGTGGGGCTCCACGCTCGCGCTCGCCTACGCGCAGGCGCATCCGCAGCGCGTGACCGAACTGGTGCTGCGCGGCATCTTCATGCTGCGCCGCTGGGAGCTGGAGTGGTTCTACCAGGAAGGCGCGTCGCGCCTGTTTCCCGATGCATGGGAGCACTACCTGTCGGCGATTCCGGTCGTCGAGCGGCACGATCTCATCAGCGCGTTCCATCGACGCCTGACCTCGCCGGACGAAGCCACGCGACTGGCCGCCGCCAAGGCATGGAGCGTGTGGGAAGGCGCGACGAGCTTCCTGCACGTCGATCCGGATTTCGCGGCGAGCCATGAGGATCCGCAGTTCGCGCTCGCGTTCGCGCGTATCGAAAATCACTACTTCGTCAACAGCGGATTTTTCGAGGTCGACGATCAGCTGCTCCGCGACGCGCATCGCATCGCCGACATCCCGGGCGTGATCGTGCACGGCCGCTACGACGTCGTGTGCCCGGTCGCCAACGCGTGGGACCTGAAAAAAGCGTGGCCGAAAGCGGACCTGGAGATCACTCCGGCGTCCGGGCACTCCGCGTTCGAAGCGGAAAACGTCGATGCCCTGGTGCGCGCCACCGACCGCTTCGCCCGCTGACTTTTTCTGAAAGCCCGGGGGCGGAACGCCCGGCCCCGGCGACTGCATACGTATTCAAGCCTTCCGCTGCGCGCGCGGCCACGCACAATCGGCCGCGCACGGCGCCCATCGTGGGCGCTCCGGAGAGACGATGGATACGACGATGCAAGCGCAGCAGCACGCCACTTCGCGCGTGGTGCTGGTTTCCCTGGCCGCCGCGATGGGCGGCTTTTTGTTCGGCTTCGATTCGGCGGTGATCAACGGCGCGGTCGATGCGGTCCGCGGCGGCTTCGCGCTGGACGCGGCGCGCATCGGCTTCGCGGTGTCGTGCGCGTTGCTCGGCGCGGCGCTGGGCGCGTGGTACGCCGGGCCCGTCGCCGACCGCTGGGGCCGCGTGCGCACGATGCAGGTGGCAGCCGTGTTGCTGTTCGCCAGCGCGCTGGGCTCCGGGCTGGTCGTCGGGTTGTGGGACCTCATCGCGTGGCGTTTCGTCGGCGGCGTCGGCATCGGCGTGGCGTCGGTGATCGCGCCGGCGTACATCGCCGAAGTCTCGCCGGCGCACGTGCGCGGGCGACTGGGTTCGCTGCAGCAGCTGGCGATCGTGCTCGGCATTTTCGCGGCGCTGCTCAGCGATGCCTGGATCGCCGGCGTGGCCGGCGGCGCGGCGAAACCCGCGTGGCTGGGCCTGGAAGCGTGGCGCTGGATGTTCCTGGTCGCCACGGTGCCGGCGCTGATCTACGGCACGCTCGTGCTCGGCGTTCCGGAATCCCCGCGTCACCTGGTCGCGAAGGGTCGCATCGACGAAGCGCGCGACGTGCTGCGCCAGATGCTCGCACTGCCGAATGGTCCGGCGCTCGAGGCCAAGCTGCACGATATCCAGCGCAGTCTCGCCAGCGAAGTGCGCCCGCGGCTTCGCGATCTGCGCGGCCCGCGCCTGGGCCTGCTGCCCATCGTGTGGGTCGGCATCGCGCTGTCGGTGTTCCAGCAGGCGGTCGGCATCAACGTGATCTTCTACTACAGCTCCACGCTGTGGCATTCGGTCGGTTTCAGCGAGTCCGATGCGTTCACCATCACCGTCGTGACCTCGGTCGTGAACGTGCTGGTGACGCTGCTGGCCATCGCGCTGGTCGACAAGGTCGGCCGCAAACCGCTGCTGGTCGTCGGTTCGGTCGGCATGACGGTGACGCTGGGCCTGATGGCGCTGTGCTTCGCGCAGGCCACCGGCGACGGCGCGTCGCTGTCGTTGCCGCAGCCCTGGAACATGGTCGCGCTGGTGTCGGCGAACGCCTACGTCGTGTTCTTCGGCCTGAGCTGGGGCCCGATGGTGTGGGTGCTGCTCGGCGAGATGTTCCCCAACCGCATCCGCGCGATCGCGCTCGCGGTGGCGGCATCGGCGCAGTGGCTGGCGAATTTCGCCATCACGGTGAGCTTCCCGAAGCTGGCGGAAATCGGCCTGAGTTTCGCCTACGGTCTGTACGCGACGTTCGCGCTGCTCTCGCTGGTGTTCGTGCTGAAGGCCGTACGCGAAACGCGCGGCGTCGAACTGGAAGACATGCAGGGCTGAGCCCCGTGCATCGCTCCCTCTCCCGCGACGGGAGAGGGGGGGTTCCGGATCAGTCGGCCGGCGTGCCGTCCGGGTTGTGTTCGAGCATCCACAGTCCGGCCCAGAGCTTGAGATCCAGCTCGTAGCCTTCGCGCCGCTTCTGCATGAGCCACGCCGGCGCCTGCGTGCGCGGCACTTCATGGACGGTGATGTTCTCGTTGTCCACCCCGCCGCCCGCACCGACGCGCGTCAGTCCGCGCGCGCGGACGAACGCGATGCGCTCGCTGCTCATGCCGGCGGACGTGGGCCCGACGAGCAGCACTTCCAGCCGCTGCGCCGACCAGCCGGTTTCCTCGATGAGCTCGCGACCGGCGGCGGCTTCGAGCGTATCGGTGTCGTGGTTGTCGCCGACCAGGCCTGCGGGCATCTCGATCGTCGGCGCGCCCAGCGGAACGCGGAACTGTTCGACGAACAGCAGCTTGTCGTCAGGCGTGACGGCGATGACGATCACCGCCATGCCTTCGCCCGTGGTGCGTTCGACGTACTCCCAGCGACCGCGCCGCAGCATGCGCAGCCATGGGCCTTCGTACAGCGTCTCCACGGGGTCGTCGTCGTGTCCGGCGGGCTTTGCGTTCATGCGGTGCGGGTGCTCGTTGCGATTGCGTTCGATCCTATTACGACGCCTGTGACGGGGCGAAGTCGAGGCCGGCGGACTGGTAGAGGCGGCGACGCGTCATCGGGCCGAAGCGCAGCGAATCGCACAGCGAACCCAGGATCGCCGCGTCCGCATTGCCACGCGTGAAGTGCAGCGAGGTTTCGCCCAGCGGCGCATCCAGCGCAATCGTCGTCAGCTGACGACACAACAGTGCCTGTTCGCGATGCAGACGCAGCTTCGCCGCGGTGGACGCCGCGCCGCGCAGGCGCAGGAACGGCACTTCCTCCACGCGCTCGAGCAGGGCATCGAGCGAGCCGAAATGCCCCAGCAGCGCCGCCGCGGTCTTCGACCCGATGCCGGGCACGCCGGGGATGTTGTCGACCGCGTCGCCGGTGAGCGCCAGGTAGTCGGCGATCTGGTGCGCGAGCACGCCATGGCGCTCGGGCACGCCGGCCGCACCCCAGCGCTGGCCCTTCGCGAAATCCCACTGCTCGTCGTGGTCGCCCAGCAGTTGCGAGAGGTCCTTGTCGGCCGAGACGATGACCGATCGGAACCCGTGCGCGCGCGAGGCCGCGACGGCGCTGCCGATCAGGTCGTCGGCCTCGTACTCGCCGTGTGCGAGCACCGCCAGGCCCAGCGCGGCGCACAGCGTGCGGCAGTGGACGAACTGGCGTCGCAGCTCTTCCGGCGCCGATTCGCGGTTGGCCTTGTAGGCGGGATAGATCGCGTTGCGGAAACACGAATCCAGCGCCTCGTCGAACGCGATGGCGATGTGCTGCGGGCGCGCGCGGTCGAGCAGTTCCAGCAGGAAGCGCGCGAAGCCGTGCACGGCGTTGGTCGGCCAGCCGTCGGTGTCGTGGAACTCGTTGGGCATCGAGTGCCAGGCGCGGAACACGTACATGCTCGCATCGACCAGGTACAGCGTCCCGCCAGCCGCTGTGGCGGACGGAGCGACGGGCGCGCTCACGACGGCGTCCATTCGGTCAGCAGCTCGCGCGGATCGGGGCGCTCGCGCTCGGGCGCGTCGAGTTTCGGCGTGCCGATGTGGATGTAGCCGACCACGCGCTCGTGCTCGCCCAGGCCCAGCCAGCGGTCGACCTGCTCGTCGTAGGCGAGCCAGCCGGTCAGCCAGATCCCGCCGAAGCCCAGCGCCTGGGCGGCCTGGAGGAGGGCGAAGCAGACGCACGAGGCGGTCGAGAACCGCTCGGATTCAGGAATCTTTTCGTCCGGACCGAACTGACCGATCACGGCCACGACCAGCGGCGCATGCGAGAATCGGCTCCGGTCCTTCTCGAACACCGCCTCGCTGGCCCCCGGGTCGCGCTCGCGGCTGCGGGCGGCCAGGCGCTCGCCGAACGCGTGCCGTGCCTCGCCCCGGAAGCTCAGGAACCGGAAGGGCACCCGCTTGCCGTGGTCGGGCACGCGGACGGCCGACTGGAGCATGCGCAGGAGGGTGTCGGGATCGGGGGCGGGCTCGCCGAGCTGCTTCGGCGGGACCGACCGGCGGGCATCCAGCCCGGCCAGGGCCAGGTCGATTTGCCGAGGGTCAGAAGTGTTTAGCGACATCAGTCACAATTATCTAATGTGGGCCTGCAAGACGGTGTCGTATCTTGCCACTATGCGCCGGGGAACTGCCGGCAAGCGGCAGATTCGGCCCACGTTCCGCTTCATGTAAGAGGGGACATCGAAGTGTCCGGCTACCCGCACGGCGTCGCTCAAGCCACGCGTACCGATCCCTTGCGCGTGCTCGAGGAGATCAAGCGTTTGTCCCTGGAGGTCCTCGGCGGCCTGCCGGGCACGCTGTATGGCCCGGTGGAAGACGCCCTGAAGGTCGCCTCGCTCAAGGGCGACGGCAAGTCCAATCATTACGAGGAACAGGCGGCGTTGTGGGTGCTGCGCCAGCACCAGGCATCGCACGTCATGAAGTACCGCCAGCAGATCGCGCAGGCCTTCGACGATTTCCGCGCCCTGCGCATCCGCAGCGGCGGCGACGTCACGCTGCGGCTGCTCGACGAACAGCAGCTGGAATACGAACTGGCCAGCGGCCGGCTCAACGAATCGCTGGTCGCCCGCTTTGCCCGTCCGCTGGATACGTTGCAGAGCCGCCTGCAGGCGCTCTCCGAATCGCTGCGTGTGCCGGCGGGGCTGAACCCTATCGGTCCGGAGCGCCTGGTCACCGCGTTCTCGCAGACGCTGCTGGACGCGCAGGTGCCCGACACGCTGCGCGGTCGCCTGTTCCGCCATTACGAGACCGAGCTGATCCGCCTGCTCGGCGATCTGTACGCGCGCGTCAACGCGTTGCTGGCCAGCTCGGGTTACGGCGCGCCGGTCGCGCCGCGTCCGCCGGAAGAGCTGCGTCGCGGCGGCGACGGGGCCGCACCCGCCGGTGGCTACGGCGGTTACGGTGCGCAGGACGGTTTCGGCGCGGGCGGTGGCGGCTACGGCGCCGGCCTTGGTCCCGGCCCGGGCATGGTCGGCGAGCCGACCGGCCGCTCGTCCGGCCCGCCGATGTCGCAGCAGGACATCGCCGCGATGGCGCAGGAACTGGCGCAGCTGCGCAGCCAGCTGCACGCGTGGCGCGATTCGATCTCGCGCGGCGACGTCGCCACCGGCGGCGGCCACGCGCCCGAGCGTCCCGTCATGCAGCGTCGCGAGATGCGCGTGGACGAGATCCTCAACGTCGCCTCGCTCCTGCAGGCCGAACCGCCGGACGCGTTCGCACGCGCGCTGGCCGTCACCGGCCGCTTGGGCGAAACCATCCGCGACCATCTGCAGGACGGCGCGCGCCGCCTCGGGCTCAACCCCGACCAGGCCTGCTTCAGTCCGGAAGAGGAAGACGCGATCGACCTGGTCGCGATGCTCTTCGACTCGCTGTTCCGCCACAACGCGCTGCAGGACCGCGCGCGCCGCCTGTACGCGCGCCTGGTGCTGCCGTACGTGAAGGTCGCGCTGACCGACAACGCCGTGTTCGTGAAACGCGAACACCCGGCGCGCCGGCTGCTCGACGCGATCACCGAGGCCTGCGAGGGCAACGACGGCGAAACGCCGCAGGATCGCGAGCTGCTCGACCGCGCCACCGAGATTTCGCAGCGCATCGTGGCCGATTACAACGAAGACCTCGCGGTATTCGAGCTGGCGCACGCCGAACTCGATGCCGTGCTGGCGCAGCAGCGCCGCCGCTTCGAGCTGCAGGAACAGCGCGCCGCCAAGGCCACCTACGGCCGGGAGCGCCTGGGCGCCGCGCGCGCGCAGGCCGAGTCGGCGCTGGAAGAACGCCTGGGCGAGTCGACCCTGACGCAGGCGGTGGCGGATTTCCTTGCCATGCCGTGGCGCCACCACGTCGTGCAGACGTTGTTGCGCGAGAACACCGACCAGCGCCGCCACGCCGAGGCCATCGCGCTCGGCGACGCGCTGGTGATGGCCGATCGCCTCGCCGGCGAAGGGCGCGGCCGCGAACTGGCGGATCAGCTGCTCGCGCTGCAGCCGGCGATCATCGATTGCCTGGCCAGCTCCGGCCTCGACGACAGCGCCGCCCAGCACGGCATGGCCGGCTTGGTGCGCGCACTGGCGACGCCGGATACGCCGCGCCGCCACGTACCGGTATCGCCCGAATCCATGCCCGAGGACGATGTGGGTGAAGCGGAGCGTCGCCTGTGGCTGGTCGGCGATGCCGACGGCGTTCGCCACGACCCGTTGCTGGCCGAGCGCATGAGCACGCTGGAAGTGGGCGACTGGTTGCGCCTGACCAACGTCGAAGGCGAGAGCACAGCGGTGAAGGTGGCCTGGCTGAGCCCGCTCACCTCGCGCTACCTGCTGGTGAACCGCCGCGGCCTGCGCGTGCTGGTCGCCTCGGCCGAGGAACTGGCCGCATTGGCCGGCGCCGGCCGCCTGACGATCGGCGCGGAGCGCACGGCGTTCGACGAGGCGATGCGACAGGTGAAGCGCCATCTGGACCGGGCGTCGGCGACGCGCTGAATTCGCCGGCTTCCGGCGAGCGGTTTGCTCGGCCGATCGCCCTCATCGTCATCCCGGCGACGCCGGGACCCAAGCCCGCAACGAATGGGCACTCCGATGACGTCGAACCATCTCACCGTCATTCCGTAGGCCTGAGACCCAGGCTCGTTACGTCCGGGCACTCCATCGACGGAAAACCACACCGCGTCATCCCGGCGAAAGCCGGGACACAGGCCCGTAACGTTCGGGCACTCCATCGACGGCAAACCACACCACCGCCATCCCGGCGAAGGCCGGGACCCAGGCCCGCAACGTTCGGGCACTCAATCGACGGCAAACCACACCACCGTCATCCGGGCGAAAGCCGGGACCCAGGCCCGTAACGTTCGGGCACTCCATCGACGGCAAACCACACCACCGTCATCCCGGCGAAGGCCGGGACCCAGGCCCGCAACGTTCGGGCACTCCATCGACGGCAAACCACGCCACCGTCATCCCGGCGAAAGCCGGGATCCAGGCCCGTAACATCCGGGCACTCCGGCAGCGGTGAGTCACGTCACCGTCATTCCAGCGAAAGCTGGAATCCATCTTGCTCTTGCTGCTGCTGTTGCTGTTGCTGTTGCTGATGCCGTTGCTCTTGCTCGTCATTCCCGCGAAGGCGGGCCGCTTCTGGGCCGCCGAATGGCGGCACCATCCAGGGACTTTCCACGCTTTCCCGGTAACGTTCGAAGAGAAAAGAAGAATCACCCGCCAAGCTTCCGATCGCCTGCGGCGCTCGGGTCACTTTTCTTTGCTCGCACAAAGAAAAGTAACCCAAAGAAAGTGCGTACAAGTCCAACCCAGTCCTACGACCGGAGGGAGGGCGCGTTCGCGATTCGTTTGGCCCGCGCTTGCGGCGCGGGCATTCGGGCGATGCGCGAGCCAGTGGCTCGCAAGCACGCATCGCGCTCACTCCATGGCTCAGCGCTCACCGCCGCACATCCTGTGCGGCGCCCTTCGGGGCTAGCAACGAACAGGCTGTTCGACAGCAACAGCAACAGCAACAGCAACAACGGCAGCGAAACAGCGAGATAGCGAGATAGCGAGTCGGCGAAGCAGCAAAAACAGCGACGCGCCTCGGTCGAGGCGGCGCCGCCAGATCGGTGACGTTCGATTCAGAGCCGAACGCGACGGTTCGACGCAGCGCTCTTACG
>Ga0209676_1003110_pt1 | contig 10662 bp, 10 predicted proteins | sample AraplaCvi_mLB_r2_FD_184282 | JGI IMG/M metagenome (GOLD analysis project Ga0209676, IMG submission 184282) | Arabidopsis root microbial communities from North Carolina, USA - plate scrape MF_Cvi_mLB_r2 (SPAdes) (version 2) | ecosystem: Host-associated > Plants > Roots > Endosphere | place: USA...
AACGAATTCCGGAACAAGTCGTTCCGACTTTTAGAGCGCAACCTCGCCCCCATCCTTCCAGGAGACGCCCCATGAGCCAGAAGCCAGCCGCCGCCCCCGCACGCGAAGCCGTCAAGGGCGTGCAGAAGATGACGCCCTCCGAGGCCTTCGTCGAGACCATGGTCGCCAACGGCGTGACCGACATCTTCGGCATCATGGGCTCGGCCTTCATGGACGCGATGGACATCTTCGCGCCCGCGGGCATCCGGCTGATCCCGGTGGTGCACGAGCAGGGCGGAGCTCACATGGCCGACGGCTATGCGCGCGTGTCCGGCCGCCACGGCCTGGTCATCGGCCAGAACGGCCCCGGCATCAGCAACTGCGTGACCGCCATCGCGGCCGCCTACTGGGCGCACAGCCCGGTGGTCATCGTCACGCCCGAGACCGGCACTATGGGCATGGGCCTCGGCGGCTTCCAGGAAGCCAACCAGCTGCCGATGTTCCAGGAGTTCACCAAGTACCAGGGCCACGTCAACAACTCCAAGCGCATGGCCGAGTACACGGCGCGCTGCTTCGACCGCGCCATCTCCGAGATGGGCCCGACGCAGCTGAACATTCCGCGCGACTACTTCTACGGCGAGATCCAGTGCGAGATCCCGAAGCCGATGCGCGTGGAGCGCGGCGCAGGCGGCGAGCAGAGCCTGGAGGCGGCGGTCGAGCTGCTGGCCTCCGCGAAATTCCCGGTGATCCTCTCGGGCGGCGGCGTGGTCATGGGCGACGCGGTCGAGGAGTGCAAGGCACTCGCCGAACGCCTGGGCGCACCGGTGGCCAACGGCTACCTGCGCAACGACTCCTTCCCCGCGAGCCATCCGCTGTGGGCCGGCCCGCTGGGCTACCAGGGCTCCAAGGCCGCGATGAAGCTGATCGCGCAGGCCGACGTGGTGCTCGCGCTCGGCTCGCGCATGGGCCCCTTCGGCACCCTGCCGCAGCACGGCATGGACTACTGGCCGAAGGAAGCCAAGATCATCCAGGTCGAGGCCGACCACACCAACCTGGGCCTGGTGAAGAAGATCACCGTCGGCATTCACGGCGACGCAAAGGCCACGGCGAAGGAACTGCTCAAGCGCCTGCAGGGCAAGACGCTGGCCTGCGACGCCACCAAGGCCGAGCGCGCCCAGAAGATCAAGGCCGAGAAGGCCGCGTGGGAGAAGGAGCTCGACGAGTGGACCCACGAACGCGACCAGTTCAGCCTCGACGTGATCGAGGAAGCCAAGGGCGAGAAGACGCCCACCGGCGGCAGCTACCTGCATCCGCGCCAGGTGCTGCGCGAGCTCGAGAAGGCCATGCCGCCGCGCGTGATGGTCTCCACCGACATCGGCAACATCAACGCGATCGCCAACAGCTACCTGCGCTTCGAGGAGCCGCGCAGCTTCTTCGCGCCCATGAGCTTCGGCAATTGCGGCTACTCGCTGCCCACCATGATCGGCGCCAAGTGCGCGGCACCCGACCGCCCGGCCGTGGCCTATGCCGGCGACGGCGCGTGGGGCATGAGCATGGTCGAGATCATGACGGCCGTGCGCCACGACATCCCGGTGACGGCGGTGGTCTTCCACAACCGCCAGTGGGGCGCCGAGAAGAAGAACCAGGTCGACTTCTACAACCGCCGCTTCGTGGCCGGCGAGCTCGAGAGCGAGAGCTTCGCGGGCATCGCCAAGGCCATGGGCGCCGAGGGCATCGTGGTCGACAGGCTCGAAGACGTGGGCCCGGCGCTGAAGAAGGCCATCGACATGCAGATGAACGAGCGCAAGACCTGCGTGATCGAGATCATGTGCACCCGCGAGCTGGGAGACCCGTTCCGCCGCGACGCGCTGTCGAAGCCGGTACGATTCCTCGACAAGTACAAGGACTACGTCTGAACGCCAGCCACTGCACCCCATGACCGGTTCGCTGCTCACGCTCAACGCGGGTTCGTCGTCCATCAAGGTCGCGTTGTTCGACGCGGCCGGCGATGGCGATGCCGCGCTGCCGGCTGCGCGCTGGTCGGGGCAGGCCGATGGGCTGGGCGCAGGCCTGAAGGCACGGCTGCGCGTGCGAGATGCCGACGGGCAGACGCTGCACGACACGCCGCTCGAAGGTGCGCAGGCTTCGCACCAGGGGGCGCTTGCGGCGCTGCTCGATTGGCATGCGAAGCAATCGGGAGGAGAACGCATCGCGGCCGTGGGCCATCGCATCGTGCATGGCGGCGCGGATTTCGTGGCGCCGGTGCGCATCGATGCCGGCGTGCTCGAAGCGCTGGCCAGTCTGGCGCCGCTGGCGCCGCTGCACCAGCCGCACAACCTCGCGGGCGTGCGCGCGGCGATGGCCGCTTTCGATGGCGTGCCGCAGGTGGCGTGCTTCGACACCGCATTCCACGCGGTGCAGCCCGAGGTCAACCGGCGCTTCGCGCTGCCGCGCGAGTTGCACGACGCGGGCGTGCGTCGCTATGGCTTCCACGGTCTTTCCTACGAATCCATCGTCGCGCAGTTCGCGGACATCGCGCCCGAGCTCGCGCAGCGGCGGGTGATCGTCGCGCACCTGGGCAACGGCGCCTCGATGTGCGCGATCGCGCAGGGCCGCTCGGTCGCGACGACGATGACTTTCTCTCCGCTCGACGGCCTCACGATGGGCACGCGCTGCGGCCACCTCGACGCGGCCGTCGTGCTCTACCTGATGCGTTCGCGCGGCATGTCGGCCGACGAGGTCGAGGCGCTGCTGTTCCGCCAGTCGGGGCTGCTCGGCATCTCGGGCGTGTCCAGCGACATGCGCGTACTGGAGGCTTCGGTCGAGCCCGCCGCCACCGAGGCCATCGGCCACTTCGCGGAGCAGGTGGTGCAGCACATGGGCAGCCTCGCGGCGGCGCTGCGCGGCATCGATGCCGTCGTGTTCACCGGCGGCATCGGCGAGAACGGTGCGGCGTTGCGGGAACGCATCCTCGAAGACTGCGAGTGGATGGGCGTGAATGTCGATGCCGCCGCCAACCGCAGCGGTGCGGCACGGCTGACGAGGGCCGAGAGCCCCGTCAGTGCATGGGTGCTGCGCACCGATGAAGAAGCGGTGATCGCCAGGCACACGGCGCGCGTGTTGCAGGCGGCCGGCTGAAGGGCGCTTTCTCTTTCTCTTCGCTGCTCGTTGCAAGGAGCCCATCGCCTCGGAGCTCAGCGGCGCGGTGTCTTGCCGACGAACTCAGCCGGAGCACAACAAGACCGGGGCCTAGGCGCGCAGCGCCCGGGCCAGGCTCGCCATGGCCGAGGCGCGGCGTTGCAGCAGCCGCTGGGCAGCCTCCAAGGCAATGCGCTCGAAACGGATCGACTCGCCCGGCATCCGCTGGGCCAGCAAGGGCAGGTCGACGCCCGCGACCTGGGCGATGCGCGGGTAGCCGCCGCTGGTCTGGCGGTCGGCCATCAACACGATGGGCTGGCCGTCCGGCGGAACCTGCATCGTGCCGAAGGCGACGGCCTCGGACAGCATGTCGCGTGGTGCGCTGCGCTGCAGCACGGGCCCTTCTAGCCGGTAGCCCATGCGGTCCGACTGCGAGCCGATGCGGTAGCCCTCGGACAGCAGAGTCCGTTGCGAAGCATCGGTGAACTGGGGCCATTCCGGCCCCTCGACGATGCGGACCGTGGCGCCTGCCGCGCCACGCTCCAGCAAGCCGTGCAGCACAGCATTCGCGGTCGGCGTGACGACGGGCGCTGCGCCGAGCGTGAAGGCCGGCAGGGGCACGACATCGCCCTTGCGCAGCGCGCGTCCCTGAAAGCCGCCGAGCGCGCCGCGCAGGTAGGTGCTGCGGCTGCCCATCGCAGCCGGCAGCCCGAAGCCGCCGGCCAGCGCCAGGTAGCTGCGCAGGCCGCGGCGGCGCCTGCCGAACTGCAGCAATGCGCCGGCCGGCACATGCACAGGCTGCAGCATCGGGATCGGCGTGGCGGCGTCGGTGCCGGCGGGCTGCAGCGTGGGGCTCAGGTCCGCGCCGGCCAGTGCGATGCGGCTGTCGCGGCCGAAGCGTAGCGACGGACCCATCAGCGTGATTTCGAGCGTGGCTTCCTCGCAGGCGTTGCCGGCGATCAGGTTGGCGATGCCGTGCGACAGCGAGTCCATGGCACCGCACACCGGCATGCCGATGGCCTGCGAGCCGATGCGCCCCAGGTCCTGGAAGGTGCTCAGCAAGCCCGGCTTGACCACTTCCAGACTCATGCGGCCTCCATGGCGCGCGCGAAGCTGTCCGGGTCGATCGCCTTGAAGCGGATGCGGTCGCCGGGGCGCAGCAGGCATGGTTCGGCGCGCGCAGGATCGAACAGCCGCAGCGGGGTGCGACCGATCATGTGCCATCCGCCGGGTGCGGCCACCGGGTAGACCACGGTCTGCCGGTTGGCGATGCACACGGTGCCCATCGGCATGTGTGTGCGCGGCGTCGCGCGGCGAGGGATGGCCAGCGCCGGATCGAGCCGCCCCACGTAGGGATTGCCGGGCGCGAAGCCGATCATGTAGACACGCTGCTCTTCACTGGGGTTCTGGTGCAGGGCGATGAGCTCGTCCGGCGTCATGCCACAGGCGGCGGAGGTCTCCTGCAGGTCGGGACCGAACTCGCCGCCGTAGCAGACGGGAATCTCGATCAGCCGGCCAGTGGCGCCGACGGACAGCCCTTCGCGCTCGGGCAGCAAGGGCGACAGCAGGCGCAACAGCACCGCGAAAGGGCTCTCGTTGCCATCGGTGGGAACGGCGTCGGCGCGGTAGTGCACGCCGACCACGCTGAAAGCCGGCAGCACATCGGTCACCCCCGGCAGGCGGCCGGCGGCGAGCGCAACAGCGATACGGTCGGCCAGCGCGCAGACGCGGCGGTTGACGCCGGGGTCCAGCGTGTCGCCGAGGACGATGCGCAGCGCGCTGTCGCCCAGCGGCTCGATGCGTGCCGGGAGTGGGGACAGGACGCTCATGACACCGCCTGCGCCGCGCGGGCTTCCAACGCCTCGTTGTGGTGGATGCCTTCGATCTCGAGCGCCTGCGAGGTGCGCCGCATGACCGTGATCGCGGTCTCGCAGTCGGAGCCGTGCGAGATGAGCTTGGCGATCATCGGGTCCTCGATATGGAGCCGGCACTCGTCCGCATCGGAATGGACCGCGATGGTGGCAGCTCCCAACTGGCGGCAGGCGTGGATGATGCGGCAGGCAATCTCCCCCCGGTCGGCAATGAGGATCTTCTGGAGCACGGTGGCGGTCGTGAATGAAAGGAGGAGGCAGTCTAGGAATGGCCGCCTGCATTGCCAACCCAGAACTTTTGCGCCGATCCATTCAGGAATATTGAACAGGTGACAACAAGCGCCAACGTGCCCGGCCGCCTGCGCGCGCCTCAGGTCAGGCCAGAGGGGTCACCCAGCGTGCATCGTGGCGCCTGCAGAAATTGCGCGCTCCCTTGCGCAGGACTTCCGCGGTGCGTACCACCAGCGGTGAGGCATTCCACGGATACCAGAGCGACATCTTGAAGGCCGGCAGCGGCGGAAGGTCGAGTTCGACCAGGTCGCCGCGCTCGATCTGTTCCTTCACGAAGATGCCCGGCACCAGCGCCACGCCCACGCCCTCGCGCGTCAGCGCCAGCTGGGCGGCGATGCTGGGCGCCGCCGACACCCGCAGTTCGCTCAGCGCCACGCCCTGGCGGCCCGCCATCTGCTGGATGACGTTCATCGCATCCAGGTAGGGCTGCGTGCCGCGCACCTGCGTCAGCAGCTGCTGGCGCAGCACGCTGTGCTGCAGGTCCCGCCTGGGAATCAGTCCCTTGCGGGCCACCCAGTGCACGGGCAGCATCATCAGGTCTTCCACCGTGGCGTGAGAGGGATGCACGGCGCTGGAGACGCGCATCACCAGGTCGAGGTTGCCCGACAGCATCTGTTCGGCGAGGTTCACGGTGAGGTCCACCTGCAGGTCGAGCTCGACGCCGGGAAGGCTGGAGCGCATGAGCTTCATCAGGTCGGGCAGGCAGGTATGCACGACCGTCTCGATGATGCCCACGCGCACGCGCCCGCCGATCTCCGCGCCGGTGTCGCGCGCGGCGGCCTCCATCTTGCGCGTGGTCTCCAGCAGCGACTCGGCGGGCTGCACCAGCCGTGCTCCATGCTCCGTCAGCGTCATGCTCCTGCCGTCGTACAGGAACAGCGACACCCCCAACTCCTCTTCCAGCGAGCGCAGGCGCATCGATATGGCGCCGGGCGTGGTGTGCATGACTTCCGCAACCCGGCGGACGCTGCCGATGCGGGCCAGAAGAATGAAGGTTTCCACGAAACGGGTGTTCATCGTCGTTATTCCAAATGGTGCGTGCGGCGCTCCGTCTTGGTGGGCCGTGTTCGATTGTTGTGCGCTGCTGTTCAAGTCTTCTGAACAGCTGCTTCGACAATTCTTCGATGGACGGTGGACCGGCACGCTTCATAAAGTAAGCAACTTCCTTGCTCACACGCCGAAACGCCATGACCGTCGCTTCCTCGCCCCTTGCCTTCAGGCAGCTCGTACGTGCCGGCCGGTTCACCGCGCAGACCGCCGGACAGTGCCCGGGCTACACACAGGGCAATCTCGCGATCATGCCCAGCGAGTACGCCGACGAGTTCCTGCGTTTCGCCCGGCTGAACCCGAAGTCGTGCCCGGTGATCGGCATCACCCAGGCCGGCGATCCGGCCGTGCCGGAGCTCGGCGACGACATCGACCTGCGCACCGACGTTCCCGGCTACTGCGTCTTCCGCAATGGCGAGAAGGTCGCCGAAGTGCCCCATCTGCGAGACCTCTGGCGCGACGACCTCGTCGGCTTCGTCATCGGTTGCTCGCTGTCCTTCGAGGAGGCGCTGCTGGAAGGTGGCGTGCCCGTTCGCCACATCGAGCAGAACACCACCGTTCCGATGTACGACACCAACCGCCCCAACGGCACCGCCGGGCGCTTCGGCGGCATGGGCGTGGTCAGCATGCGGCCCATGACGGCGGCGCAGGCCATCCGCGCCGTGCAGATCACGTCGCGTTTTCCCAGCACGCACGGCGCGCCGGTGCACCTGGGCGATCCGGCCGAGATCGGCATCGCCGACATCGATGCGCCCGACTACGGCGAGGCCGCGGAGATTCGTCCCGGCGAGATTCCCGTCTTCTGGGCTTGCGGGGTCACGCCGCAGCAGGCGATTCGTTCGGCCCGCCTGCCCTTTGCGATCACCCACAAGCCCGGCCACATGCTGGTCACCGACGTCCGCAACAGCCACCTCGCGGTGTTCTGAGGCGCCTTCCCGATTCCGTCACCCATCCATACCAGGAGTCATTCGATGAAACGCAGGCAAGTTCTTCTCAGCGCGGGCGCCGTGGCCGTCCTGCAGGGCGCATGGACCGAGGCGCTGGCCCAGGGCAAGGAGGTCGTCGTCGGCGCGATCTACCCGCTGACCGGCTCCAGCGCGCAAGTCGGCATCGACGCCAAGCAGGCCTTCGAGACTGCGCTGGACATCATCAACAACGCCAGTGCGCTCGACCTGCCCACAGCCAAAAATGCCGGCCTGGCCAACCTGGGCGGCGCCAAGGTGCGCGTGGTCTATGCCGACCACCAGGCCGATCCGCAGAAGGGCCGCGCAGAGGCCGAGCGCCTCATCACGCAGGACGGCGTCTGCGCCATCGTGGGCTGCTACCACTCCTCCGTGTCCACCACCGTCAGCGCGACCTGCGAGCGCTACGGCGTGCCTTTCGTCTGTGCCGATTCCTCCTCGCCCAGCCTGAACCGCCGCAACCTGAAGTTCTTCTTCCGCACGGCAGCGCACGACGAGATGTTCTCCGAGGCCATGTTCGATTTCATGGATGCGCTCAAGGCCAAGGGCCAGAAGATCGGCTCGGTGGGGCTCTTCTACGAAGACACCATCTTCGGCACCGACTCCTCCACCGTGCAGCGCAAGCTCGCCACCGAGCGCGGCTACAAGATCGCCTGCGACATCAAGTACCGCAACAACTCTCCGTCGCTGACCGCAGAGGTGCAGCAGATCAAGAATGCCAATCCCGACGTGCTCATGCCGTCGAGCTACACCACCGATGCGATCCTGCTGACCAACACCATGGCATCGCTGGGCTACAAGCCGCGCAGCATCGTCGCGCAGGCCGCGGGCTTCGTCGAGAAGCCGGCGCTCGACGCGGTCGGCGACAAGCTGGTCGGGATGATCAGCCGCGCGAGCTTCTCCGAGGACATGGGCGAGAAGCGCGCTTCCGCGAAGGCCGTGAATGCGATGTTCAAGGCCAAGGCGGGCCGCGACATGAACGACCAGACGTCGCGCCAGTTCAGTGCCCTGATGGTGCTGGCCGAAGCGATCGACCGAGCCGGCTCGGTCGACCCGCGCAAGATCCGCGACGCGCTCGCCGCTACCGACATCCCCGGCGAGAAAACCATCATGCCGTGGTCGCGCGTGAAGTTCGATGCCACCGGACAGAACACCTTCGCCAACCCGGTGCTGATCCAGTGGACCAAGGGCCGCTTCGTCACCGTGTATCCGTTCGAAGTCGCCACCGCCAAGCTGGCGTGGCCGATGAACGCCTGAGCGCCCTGGTTCGCAATGCCGCCGTTTGCATCATGACCGCTTCCGCATTGATGCAGATCCTGGCCAGCGGTCTGCTGATGGGGCTGATCTACGGCATGGTCGCCGTGGGCCTGTCTCTCATCTTCGGGCTGATGGACGTCGTGAATTTCGCCCACGGTGAATTCATGATGCTGGCCATGTACGCCACCTTCGGGTGTTTCGTCTTCTTCCACATCGACCCCGTGCTGGCCCTGCCGCTCGTGGCGGCCGTGATGTTCATCTTCGGGGCCAGCGTCTACGCGGGCGTGGTGCGCCATGCGCTGCGGGTGAAGGTCAACGCCGGCATGGTGCAGATCTTCGCCACCTTCGGCCTGGCTACGCTGATCCAGGGCGCGGCGCAGTTCTTCTTCACGCCCGACTACCGCAACATCGGCGACAACGGCTGGCTCGGCGGCAAGACGCTGGAGCTGAGCGGCCTGTTCCTGCCGTTGCCGCAGGTGTTCGGCGCGGTGGTTTCCCTGGTCGCATTCGGCGGCCTCTACCTCCTGATGAAGCACTCCGACTTCGGTCGCGCGCTCGAAGCCACGCGGGAAGACAAGGGTGCCGTGGCGCTGGTCGGCATCGACAGCAACCGGGTCTTCGCGCTGGGCTGGGGCATGGGGGCTGCGCTGGTGGGCGTGGCGGGCGCGGTGCTCTCCACCTTCTACTACATCCATCCGCAGGTCGGCGCCGCGTTCGGCACCATCGCCTACATCACCGTGGCGCTCGGCGGTTTCGGCAGCGTGTTCGGCGCCTTCGCGGCAGGCATCGTCGTCGGCCTGGTCGAGGCGCTGACGGCCGTCGTGCTGCCGCCGGCCATGAAGTCCATGGGCATCTACGTGCTCTACCTGGCCGTCATCTTCCTGCGTCCGCAGGGCCTCTTCGGAAGACTCTGATGCAACCGACGATCCTCGCCGCCACCACGGCACCCGTGGCAGATTCCACGAATGCCGCCGCCGACGCGGTGCACAGCTTCGGCCGCCGCCGCCGCGTGCAGCTCGTCGTTGCGCTGGCGATCTTCGTGCTGGCCGCGCTGTCGCCGCTGGTGGTGCAGAACGCCTATCTGCGAAACGTCATCGTGCTCACCCTGATGTACGCCGCGCTGTCGCAGGCCTGGAACATCCTGGGAGGCTACTGCGGCCAGATCTCTCTGGGGCACGCGCTGTATTTCGGCGTCGGTGCCTATGCCACCAGCAAGCTCTACGTCGGCTTCGACCTGCTGCCCTGGCTCGGCATGCTGGGTGGCGGGCTGATGGCCGCGGCGCTGGCGGTGGTCCTCGGCTACGGCTGCTTCCGGCTGAAAGGGCACTACTTCTCCATCGCCACCATCGTGATCGCCGAGATGGGCCTGCTCATCGTGCACAACTGGGAATGGCTGGGCGGCGCATCGGGCATCCAGTGGCCCTTCGGCGAGGACAGCTGGGCCACCCTGCAATTCGCCCGCGACAAGACGCCCTACATCCACTTCGCGCTCGGCCTGCTGGCGCTCACCTGGTTCATCTGCTGGCTGATCGAGGACTCGCGCTGGGGCTACTGGTGGCGCGCGGTCAAGGACAACCCCGAGGCGGCCGAGAGCCTGGGCGTGACCGTGCTCAGCTCCAAGCTGGCGGCAGCGGCCATCTCGGCCTTCCTCACGGCCGTGGGCGGGGGCTTCTACGCGGCCTTCGTTTCCTACGTCGACCCGGACAGCGTGCTGCAGTTCCGCTTCTCGCTGCTGATCGTGCTGCCGGTCGTGCTGGGCGGCATCGGCACGCTGTGGGGCCCGATGCTGGGGGCGGTCATCCTGATTCCGCTGACCGAGCTCTCGCGCAGCTACATGGGCGGCTCGGGCTCGGGCCTCGACCTGATGATCTACGGCGGCGTCGTCATGGCGGTGGCGCTGCTCAAGCCCGAGGGCCTGGTCCGCCTCTGGCCGGTGCGCCATGGTCGTCGGAAGGAGGCCGCGCCATGAGCGACGACATCCTCCTGCAGGCCCGCCAGGTGACGCGCCGCTTCGGGGGCCTGGTGGCCAACTCCAACGTCGATGCCCAGATCCGCAAGGGCGAGATCCTCGGCCTGATCGGGCCAAACGGGGCAGGCAAGTCGACCTTGTTCAACCT
>Ga0209676_1003112_pt1 | contig 10661 bp, 7 predicted proteins | sample AraplaCvi_mLB_r2_FD_184282 | JGI IMG/M metagenome (GOLD analysis project Ga0209676, IMG submission 184282) | Arabidopsis root microbial communities from North Carolina, USA - plate scrape MF_Cvi_mLB_r2 (SPAdes) (version 2) | ecosystem: Host-associated > Plants > Roots > Endosphere | place: USA...
CTCGCGAAACGCAGCGACTCGCCCGGCGTGCGCGTGAGCTGCGAAGCGAGGATCGGCGTTTCGATCAACTTGCTCGCGTCCTGTCCGGGCAGCTTGTAGCGCAGGCGCAGGTGCGCAAGTTCGTTGCCGATCGCGAGGTCGGGTTTGGCGGCCTTCGCATCGCCGTAGCGCAGCGGCGCCACGCGCTGCGCGGACGAACCCGCCGGCGTGACCTCGTACAGCGCCGTCACCTGGTGGCCCGCGCCGATGTCGCCGGCGTCGACCTTGTCGTTGGCGAAGTCCTCGCGCTGCAGGATGCGGTTCTCGTACCCGATCAGGCGGTACTCGGCGACCTGCGCCGGATTGAATTCGACCTGGATCTTCACGTCGCGCGCGATGGTCAGCAGTGTGCCGCCCATTTGCTGCACCAGCACCTTGCGCGCCTCGCGCACGCTGTCGATGTAGGCGTGGTTGCCGTCGCCGACGTCTGCCAGCCGTTCGGAAAGTTCGTCGTTGTAATTGCCCGTGCCGAAGCCGAGCGTGGTCAGCGCGATGCCGGTCTTGCGTTGATCGGCGACGAGGGTTTCCAGCGCGTTCTGGTCGACCGTGCCGACGTTGAAATCGCCGTCGGTGGCGAGGATCACGCGGTTCGCCCCGCCTTGTATGAAGGCCTGCTTCGCCATCGCATATGCCAGCGCGATGCCTTCGCCGCCGTTGGTGCTTCCACCGGCGTCGAGGCGGTCGAGTGCGGCGAGGATTTCGCCGTGGCGGTCGCCCGACGTCGGCGGCAGCACGAGGCCGGCGCTGCCGGCGTAGACGACCATCGATACGCGATCCTGCGCGCGAAGCTGCGGGACTAGCTGGCGCAGCGCCTGTTTCACCAGCGGCAGCTTGTCGGGCTCGCCCATCGACCCGGACGTGTCGATGAGGAAGACGAGGTTGGCCGGTGCCAGGTTCGCCTTCGGCACGTCATAGCCCTTGATGCCGATCATCAGCACCTGGCGCTGCGGATTCCAGGGCGCGGTCGCGAGTTCGGTGGTGACGCGGAACGGGGTCTCGCGAGAGGCCGGCGCGGGATGGCCGTAATCGAAGTAGTTGATGAACTCCTCGGCGCGCACGGCGTCGCTGGGCGGGCGAACGCCGTCGTTCAACATGCGCCGCACGTTGGCGTAGCTGCCCGTGTCGACATCGATGGAGAAGGTCGACACCGGTTGCTCGGACGCGCGCTGGACGGGGTTGTCGGTGCGCTCCGCGTATTTCTCGGTGTTGGCCGGCTGCATCGGGGCCACGCGCATCAGCATCATCGGCGCCGGCGGCGGAGCGGGCGCGACCGCCGGCGCGTACGCCTCCTGCATCCGGCTGCCGGTGACTTCGATGCGATCGAGCGTGGTCGACGCCGCCGCCGCATCGGCGGAAGCAGCCTTCGCCTGCGCGGCGTTCTCCCGTTCGGCGCGCTGGCGTGCAGCCGCCTGTTCGGCGGGTTGGGACGTGCTGCGGCAGCCGCCGAGCGCGGCGACCACCGCGGCGCACAGCAGCGTGGAAACGAGGGCGGTGCGGTTCATCGGCGAACTCCATGGTTGGGTCGCCGTGGCAAACGCGCGTCCGCGTGAAACGGGGTTGAGGCGCGTCAGCCGACCGGGTCGCGGATCACCAGCAGCCGCTGCTCGGTCATGTCGTCCATCGCGTAGCGGACGCCTTCGCGGCCCAGCCCGGATTGCTTCACGCCGCCGTAGGGCATGTTGTCGACGCGGAAACTCGGCACGTCGCCGACGATCACGCCACCGACCTCAAGCCGGTCCCACGCGCGCATCGCATGGTCCAGGCGCCCGGTGAACACGCCCGCCTGCAGGCCGAAGTCGCTGTCGTTCACCTTGTCGAGCGCCTGCTCGAAGTCGTCGAACGGTTCCATGATGGCGACCGGCGCGAAGGCTTCCTTGCGGTACAGGTCGGAATCGCGCGGCACGTTCTCCAGCAGCGTGGCCGGCACCATGTTGCCGGCGCGATCACCGCCGGCCAGCCGTTTCGCGCCGCCCTTGCGCGCGGCGGCGATCCAAGACTCGATGCGCTGGGCCGCCTTCTCGTCGATCATCGGTCCGATGAAGGTGGATTCCTCGCGCGGATCGCCCATTCGCAGCTTCGCCACCGTGGCCTTGAGCTTCTTGCGCAGCCGGTCGTACACCGCCGCGTGCGCGTAGATGCGCTGCACGCTGATGCAGCTCTGGCCCGACTGGTAGTACGCGCCGAAGACCAGTCGTTCGACGACGTGGTCCAGCGATGCCCCGGGTTCGTCGTCGATGATGCACGCCGCATTGCCGCCGAGTTCCAGCGTCACCTTCTTGCGGCCGGCGCGCGCCTTCAGGTCCCAGCCGACGAGGCCGCCGGTGAAGCTCAGCAGCGCGACGCGTTCGTCCTCGACCAGCTGCGCGGCGTCGTCGTTGCTGCACGCCATGATCGAGAACGCGCCCTTCGGCAGATCGGTCTCGGCGAGGATCTCGCCGATGATCAGCGCACCGATCGGCGTCTTTTCCGAGGGCTTAAGCACGAACGGGCAGCCGGCGGCGATCGCCGGCGCCACCTTGTGCGCGACCAGGTTCAGCGGGAAGTTGAACGGCGTTATGAAGCCGCACAGCCCGACCGGGACGCGCTTGACCATGCCGCGATAGCCGCGCGTGCGCGGCGAGATCTGCAACTCGACCATTTCGCCGCCCGGGCGCGTCGCCTCGCCGGCCGCGATGCGGAAGGTGTCGATCAGCCGCGTGACTTCGCCGCGCGCGTCGCGGATGGGTTTGCCGGCTTCGATGCACAGCGCGAGTGCGAGTTCGTCGAAACGCTCGGTGAAACGCCGCACGCAATGCTCGAGCACGTCGCGGCGCGCATCCGGCGGAAACGCCGCCACCGCCTCACGCGCCTGGTAGCCGGCGACGATCGCCTTGCGCACCGCCGCGCCGTCGGCCAGCGCCACGCGCGTGGCGCGCTTGCCGCTGTATTTGTCGAGGACGTCGAGATCGGTGTTGGCCGCGACCGGACGGTTGGCGAGGTAGTAGGGATAGCTGGACTTCAATCCCTTGCCGGCGCGCTTGTTCTTGTCCTTGGGCATGGTCTGCTCCCGGAAAACGGCAAGGGTAGGGCAGCCAGCGTTAGCGCGCGATCAGTTGTCGCGCAGGGCCTGGACGATCACGCGTCGCCGTCGTGCGCTTCCACGCGCACCGCGAGTTCGCCATCGGACAGCCGCGCGGACAGGCGGTCGCCCGGTGCCGCATCAAGCACGCTGCGCACGATGCGGCCGTCTTCGTGGCGGAGGATCGAATACCCGCGCGCGACCGTGGCCAGCGGGCTTACCGCTTCCAGCGATCGCGCCAGCCCGCGCAGGTGGAGGGCTTCCTTCGACAGCTGGCGCACGATGGCCGATTGCGGACGCTGCGCGATGGCGGCGAGGCGTTCGCGCAGACGCGTGATGCGACGTTGCGGATGCGCCGCGCGCAGCACGGCGTCGGCATGACGAAGGTGCGCGCGTTCGCGTTCGAGGCGGCGCTTCCACGCAGCGTCGAGGCGGCGCAGCGCATCGGCCTGGCGACGGCAGAGCATGTCCAGCCGCGCGCGCGGACGCAGCGCGTTGAGGCGCAGCGCGGCACGATCGGCGCGCTGCATCGCCTGCCGCAGGCGCTGCAGTTGCAGGTTGCGCAGGCGGGCGTCGAGGACGCCCAGCCGGTGCAGCAGGTCGTCGCGATTGGGCACCAGCAGCTCGGCGGCGACCGACGGCGTCGGCGCGCGCACGTCGGCGGCGAAATCGCTGAGGCTGAAGTCGGTTTCGTGGCCGACGGCCGACACCACGGGCACGGGCGAAGCGGCGATCGTGCGCGCCAGGCGCTCGTCGTTGAACGCCCACAGGTCTTCCAGCGAACCGCCGCCACGCGCGAGCACGATCACGTCGTAGCGCTGCGCCGCGACGGCCTTCTGCAGCATCGCGACGATCTGCGCCGCCGCGCCTTCGCCCTGCACCGGCACGGGCAGCACATCGGCTTCAACGAGCGGGAAGCGCCGCGACAGCACGCTCAGCACGTCGCGCACGGCCGCGCCGGTAGGCGAGGTGATCACCGCCACGCGGCTCGCGAAACGCGGGAGCGGACGCTTGCGTTCGGCATCGAACAGGCCTTCGGCGGCGAGCTTGGCCTTGAGTTCGTCGAACGCGCGGCGCAGCGCGCCTTCGCCGGCTTCTTCCAGATGGTCGAACACCATCTGGTACTCGCCGCGTGCTTCGTACAGCGTGAGCCGGCCGCGACCGAGCACGCGCAGGCCCTCGCGCGGCGTGAAGCGCAGCCAGCTGCTCTTGGGGCGGAACATCGCGCAACGCACCTGCGCGCGCGCGTCCTTGATCGTGAAGTACAGGTGCCCGGACGACGGGCGCGAGACGTTGCCCAGCTCGCCCTCGACCCAGATCGACGGGAAGGCGCCTTCCAGCAGGTCGCGCGCCAGCGTGTTCAGCTGGCTGGGCGTCAGCACCGTGTCGGGGCGGGTGTCGTCGGGGAAGTCGCGCATGGCGGGGGCGTTGCGATGGCCGGCCACGGTACCGCAGGTGGGGTCCCCGGTCACGTGATCGCACGCGTGAAGACGGCCGGCCGCGGCGCCCGCGTGGCCTACAATATGCAGATGAATTCGCATGCCCAGGCGCCCTGTGCGCACCCCGGTTTCGGCCCCCTGCCGCGCCGGCTGACGACCGCGGTCCGCATCGGCGGCGTCGACGTCGGCGGCGGCCATCCGGTCGTCGTCCAGTCGATGACCAATACCGACACGGCCGACGTCGCCTCCACCACCAAACAGGTCGCCGAGCTCTGGCGCGCGGGCTCGGAAATGGTCCGCGTCACCGTCAACACGCTGGAAGCCGCGGCCGCCGTGCCGCGCATCGTCGACAAGCTGGCGATGATGGGCGTGAACGTGCCGATCATCGGCGACTTCCACTACAACGGACACCAGTTGCTCACCGCCGAACCGGCGTGCGCCGAGGCCCTGGCGAAGTACCGCATCAACCCGGGCAACGTCGGCTTCGGCAAGAAGAAGGACAGCCAGTTCGCGACGCTGATCGAACTGGCGATCCGCTACGGCAAGCCGGTGCGCATCGGCGCGAACTGGGGCTCGCTCGACCAGGCGCTCGCCGCGCAGCTGATGGATGAGAACCACGCGCTGCCCGAACCGCGCGAAGCGGCCGAAGTGCTGCGCGAGGCGCTGATCCGTTCGGCGCTGGATTCGGCCGTGCGTGCCGAGGAACTGGGCCTGCCGGCCGACCGCATCGTGCTCAGCGCGAAGGTCAGCGGCGTGCAGGAGCTGATCGCCGTCTATCGCGAGCTCGCGCGCCGCGGCAAGTACGCGCTGCACCTGGGCCTGACCGAAGCCGGCATCGGCAGCAAGGGCATCGTCGCCTCCAGCGCGGCGCTCGGCGTGCTGCTGCAGGAAGGCATCGGCGACACGATCCGCATCTCGCTCACGCCCGAGCCGGGCCAGTCGCGCACCAACGAAGTCATCGTCGCGCAGGAATTGCTGCAGACGATGGGCCTGCGCGCGTTCACGCCGATGGTCACCGCGTGCCCGGGCTGCGGCCGCACGACCAGCACCTTCTTCCAGGAACTGGCCAAGACCGTGCAGGAACACGTGCGCGCGAAGATGCCGGAATGGAAGATCAGCCATCCTGGCGCGGAGAACCTCACGCTCGCGGTGATGGGCTGCGTCGTCAACGGCCCGGGTGAATCGCGCCACGCGAACATCGGCATTTCGCTGCCGGGCACGGGCGAAGCGCCGTCGGCGCCGGTGTTCGAGGATGGCGAGAAGACCGTGACCCTGCGCGGCGAGAACATCGCGCACGAGTTCGTGGCGCTCATCGACCAGTACGTCGAGCGCAAGTTCGGAGTCGACGCCGCGCGTGGCGGCTGAATCCGGCGACAGCGCCGTTGCGAGCGTCCTGCGCTACGGCGCGGGGCTCCTGCGCCGTCACGGCCTGCTGCTCGGGCTGGTGTTCGTCGGATTGCTGCTGCCGTTGTGGGTCTTCGGCGAGCTCGCCGACGAGATCCACGAGCAGGAAGCCATCGCGTTCGATGAGCCGATCCTCCGGTTCGCGCACGCCATGGCGCGCGAGGGATTCAACGAGTTCTTCGTGTTCGTTTCGAAGATCGGCTACGCCTGGGGCGTGGTGCCGTTCGACATCGCCTTCGTGCTGGTGCTGGCCGTGCTCCGGCGTTATCGCGAGGCGGTGTTCGCGGCGATCGCGCTGGGCGGTTCGGGCTTGCTCAACGTCGGCGCGAAGCTGTTCTTCGCACGCGACCGGCCGTCGCTGTGGGAGTCGATCGCGCCGGAAACCACGTACAGCTTCCCGAGCGGGCACGCCATGGGCTCGATGACGCTCGCCAGCGTGCTGGTGCTGCTGGCCTGGTCGACGCGCTGGCGCTGGCCGGTGATCGTGGTGATGGTGCCGTTCGTGGTGCTCGTCGGCCTGTCGCGCGTGTACCTCGGCGTGCATTATCCGTCGGACATCGTGGCCGGCTGGGCAGTGGCGATGGCGTGGGTCGCCGTGGTGTTCCTGTCGGTGTATCGGGTGCACGGGCGGCCCTGGCGTCGGCCGGCGATCGAGCCCGGTAACAGCTGACCGCGTTCACTCGCCTGGCTTGGCGGCCTCGACTGGTGCCGTCGTCGCGTGTCTGCGCAGCAGCACGGCTTCTCGATGGGCGATGTAGGCGTTCGCGGCGAGGATGATGCCGGCGCCGATCCAGGTATAGACGTCGACCGACTCGTTGAACCAAAGCCATCCGACCAGCGCCACGAGCGGCAGCTGGATGAAGCTGATCGGCGTGAGCGCAGACACTTCGCCGAGTTTCAGCGCATGCGTCCACAGCACCTGGCCGCCCGTGCCGAACAAACCGGCGCCAACGACCCACAGCCACACGATGCCCTGCGGCCATTCCCATGCGAACAGCGCCGGAATCAGCGAGATCGGCACCCAGAACAGGTAGGTGTAGAGCACGATCGTGTTGGCGGCGTCCACGCGCGCCAGCTGCTTGATCTGGATCGCCACCACCGCGCTGAGCACCGCGGCGAGCAGCGCGATGAGCGTGCCGCCAGTGAACTCATGCGAGAACGGCCGCACGATCACCAGTACGCCGATGAAGCCCGCCGCCACCGCGGCCCAACGGCGCCCGCGCACGGTTTCGCCCAGCATCACCGCGGCAAGGATCGTGACGAACACCGGCGAGGAATACGACAGCGAGATCGCTTGCGCCAGCGGCAGGTGGCCGATCGCCCAGAAGCCGCACAGCATCGAGAAGATGCCGATCACGCAGCGCACGAAATAGCGCGGTAGCTGCTTCGTCCGCAACGCCGCCGGATCCATGCGCATCACCAGCGGCAGCACGGTCATCAGGCCGAAGAAATTGCGGAAGAACGCGATTTCCACCGTGCTGAGCGTGTGCGACGCGAGCCGGATCGCGATCGCCATCACGCCGAAGCACAAGGTGCTGGCCAGCATGAATCCCGCGGCGCGAAGCGGATGGGGCAGGGCTTCGCTCACCGTTGGAACTCCTTACCAGCTCGCGCCGACGATGCGCGGTTCGGGTTCGATGGATACCGCAAAGCGCGTGCGCACCGAGTCGGCGATGCGTCGTGCCAGCGTGAGCAACTCGTGGCCGCTGGCGTTGCCGTGGTTCACCAGCACCAGCGCGTGCGTCGGCGCGACACCGGCGTCGCCGTCGCGGTGGCCCTTCCAGCCGCTGGCGTCGATGAACCAGGCGGCGGAGAGCTTGCGCGTCTCCGGTCCGTTGCCGCGGAACACCGGCATGCCGGGATGTTCGGCCTGCAAGGCTTCTGCCTGCGCGACGGGGACGATGGGATTCTTGAAGAAACTGCCCGCGTTGCCGAGCACGGCCGGATCGGGCAGCTTGCGACGGCGTATCGCGATGACCGCCTGCGCCACATCGCGCGGCGTGGGCGAGGCGATGCCCATCGCGATGAGTTCGTCGCCGATGCCGGCGTAGTCCAGCTTCAGCGTCGGCGTGCGCGGCAGCGCGAATTCGACAGCGGTGACGATGAAGCGGTCGGGTTCGTGCTTGAACACGCTGTCGCGATAAGCGAACGCGCACTGCCCGGCGTCGAAGCGATGCACGCGGCCGGTGGCGGGTTCGAAGCTTTCGACGGAATGGATGAACTCGCGCACCTCGACGCCGTATGCGCCGATGTTCTGGATCGGTGCGGCGCCGACGGTGCCGGGAATCAGCGACAGGTTTTCCAGTCCCGCGAAGCCTTCGTCCAGCATGCGCATGACGAACCCGTGCCACGCGACGCCGGCGTCCGCGCGCACGATAACCATGTCGCCTTCGTCGCCCACGATGCGCACGTCCTGTCCGGTGAGCGCCAGCAGCGGGACGTCGGGATCGCCCGCGAACAACAGGTTGCTGCCGCCGCCAAGCACGAGCGGCGCGCGGCCAGCGAACTCGCTGCGTGCGAACAGGTCGGGCAGGGCGGTCGCATCGGCGACTTCCGCGAGCAGCGGCGCAGTGGCGGCGACGCCGAAGGTATTGCGCAAACGAAGCGGCGCGCCGTGCAGCACGCGGATGGGGTCGGTCATGGGGACGTGCGTTCGCGGCTCATACGATCGGCGGCATGTTGCCGCGACTCGGGGCTTCCTTGCGGCGACGCATGGCTTCGACGCATTCCTTGATCAGCGCCGGCCCGCGATACACCAGGCCGGTGTAGCACTGCACCAGCGTCGCGCCCGCGGCCATCTTCGCCGCGGCATCGGCGCCGGACAGGATGCCGCCCACGCCGATCATCGGAATCGACTCCGGCAGGCGCGTGCGCATCATGCGCAACACCGCGGTCGCCTGGCCGAGCAGCGGCTTTCCGGACAGCCCGCCCGCTTCGTTGGCCAGTGGCGAGCCTTCGATTCCCACGCGCGAGATCGTGGTGTTCGTGGCGATCACGCCATCCACATGCAGATCGCCCAGTACGCGCGCGGCGGCCTCGACGTCGTTGTCGGTCAGGTCCGGCGCGATCTTCACCAGCATCGGCACGCGCCGACCGTGGACGCCCGCAAGCCGTTCCTGCGCCTCGCGCAGCGTGCCGACAAGGCGCCGCAGCGCCTGCTCTTCCTGCAATTCGCGCAGACCCGCGGTATTGGGTGAGGAGATGTTGACCGTCACGTAATCGGCGAGCGGATAGACGCGCTCCAGGCAGAACAGGTAGTCGTCCTCCGCCGAATCGTTCGGCGTGTCCTTGTTCTTGCCGATGTTGATGCCGAGCAGGCCGTGGCGCCGCTTCGCTCGCTCGACGTTACGCACCAGCACATCGACGCCACCGTTGTTGAAGCCCAGCCGGTTGATGACGGCCTCGTGCTCCGGCAGCCGGAACATGCGCGGCTTCGGATTGCCTTCCTGCGCACGCGGTGTGACGGTGCCGATCTCGACGAACCCGAACCCCAGCGCCATCAGTGCATCGATGTGCGCGCCGTTCTTGTCCAGACCCGCAGCCAGGCCGACCGGATTGGGGAACGTCAGTCCGAACGCGCGCGTCGGCAGCGGCGTGGGACGCCGCGTCAGCAGTGCGCCGGCGCCGGTGCGGTACGCCACTTCCAGCGCGTTGAGCGCTGCGCCGTGCGCGGCTTCGGCGTCCAGGCCGAACAGGAAGGGGCGGGCGAGTCCGTACATTCAGTCAGCCTGGAGGGGGGCCTGGGTCGAGAACCGTATGCGGGTGTGAACGCGGGTGGACGGAAGCTCCTACAGGTCGAACTTGATGCCCTGCGCCAGCGGAAGTGCGTCGGAGTAGTTGATCGTGTTGGTCTGGCGGCGCATATAGGCGCGCCAGGCGTCCGAACCCGATTCGCGACCGCCGCCGGTTTCCTTCTCGCCGCCGAACGCGCCGCCGATCTCCGCGCCGCTGGTACCGATGTTGACGTTGGCGATGCCGCAATCCGAGCCGGCCGCCGACAAAAATGCCTCGGCCGCCTTCAGGTTCTGCGTGAAGATCGCCGACGACAGGCCCTGCGGTACGTCGTTCTGCATGTGGATGGCGTCGGCCAGGTCACGGTACTTCATGACGTACAGGATCGGCGCGAAAGTCTCGTGCTGCACGATGTCCGCGTCGTTCGACAGGCCCGTCACGATGGCCGGCAGCACGAAGTTGCCGGCGCGCTCGATGGCGGCGCCACCGGTTTCAACCTTGCCGCCGGCGGCCTTCGCCTGCTCGATTGCGTCGAGGTAGGCCTGCACGGCGTCGCGGCTGTTGAGCGGGCCCATGAGGTTGGCCGGGTCGGTCGGATCGCCGATTTTCTTCTCCACCTGCTTGTAGGCGGTGACGAGCTTGGCGAGGACGTCGTCGTAGATCGACTCGTGCACGAACAGGCGGCGCGTGGTGGTGCAGCGCTGGCCCGCGGTGCCGACCGCGCCAAAGACGATGGCCGGAATGGCGAGCTTCAGGTCGGCCGTGGGGTCGACGATGATCGCGTTGTTGCCACCCAGCTCCAGCAGCGAGCGGCCCATGCGGCGCGCGACACGCTCGCCGACGATGCGGCCGACCTTGGTCGAACCCGTGAAGCTGATCAGCGGGATGCGCTTGTCGTCGACGAAGCTGGAAGCGAGCTCGGTGCCGGCGTCGTTGAACAGGAAGAAGATGTCCGGGAAACCGCCGGCCTTCAGCGCCTCGTTGCAGAT
>Ga0209676_1003115_pt1 | contig 10654 bp, 8 predicted proteins | sample AraplaCvi_mLB_r2_FD_184282 | JGI IMG/M metagenome (GOLD analysis project Ga0209676, IMG submission 184282) | Arabidopsis root microbial communities from North Carolina, USA - plate scrape MF_Cvi_mLB_r2 (SPAdes) (version 2) | ecosystem: Host-associated > Plants > Roots > Endosphere | place: USA...
GTTGGCATTTCGGTGGGCGGTTTGTGCGGATACCGGTTCTCCAGGGCGCCGCCGGCCCATAGCGACGTGGCGGGCAAGGACCAGGCCAAGGCCCAGAGCAGACCCGCGGCAACGAGGGTCAAGCCGATCTTGCGAAGCCGGAACAGTCCCAGCACCAGGCCAAGGACCACCAGAGTGATGCACAAGTTGAAGGGAATGATCAGATTCGTGAGATAGCTGGAAAAGGTCATTTCGAGACTGTCCTGATTACTACGTACCATCCAGCAGGCGCTCGGCCTGCCGTGTCACTTCTTCCTGCGACGGCCACGCCTGGTCGGAGCCGACGCACACCGCGCGCGGGGACCAGGGGCCGGTGCGCTGCGGTTGCGTCACGCCGAACAGCGTGAGCTGCCGGGCCGATGCCGCAGCCGCCACGTGCGACACGCCGGAATCGTTACAGATCACCAGCGTGGCCCGCGCGGTCAATGCCGCAAAGGCGCCCAGTCCCAACGGGGGCAGCAACTGGGCCGTGGGCGCATTGCGCCGGGCTTCGTCGGTTTCGGCCGGAGGGGGGCACATTACCACGGTATGGCCGCGGGCCTGCAGGGCGCGCGTCAGTGTATCGAATCCCGGCCAGACCTTGATCCGGCCCTTGTGCAGGCCGGTCGCGGTGGGCGCGATCAGGACGAAGGGCCGGCCGTCCAGCCCGGCCTGGACCAGCGCCTCGCCAGCCGCGCGTTCGTGCGCCGCCGTCAGCGGCAGGTCCAGCGTCGGCCCCGGCTCGGCCGGACCGCTCGGCAGATTCCACCGGGTCAGCGCTTCGCAGGTGAGGTGATGCCAGGACTCGACGGCGTGCATCGGCTGGGCGGGCTTGGCGAACGGCCAGCGCAGCAGGAAGCTGCGCCCATCGTCCCGGTAGCCCGCCGACGGCACGCCGGCCAGGCGGAACACCAGCGCGCTGGACAGGGAATCCGGCAGCAGCAGGCCGCGGGCGCGGCGGCCTTGCGCACCCAGCCCCCGGCGGTGCGCGCTGACGGCCGCCCGGTCCGGGCCCACCTTGCCTCGCATGGGAATGAAATCCAGCTTGTCCACGCCATCGAGCAGATCGCGGGCCCAGGGACGGGCGCAGAGGACCAGGGGGAGACCGCTTGCGGCCAGGGCGCGCAGGCTGGGCAGGCTCATGCAGACATCGCCCACCCAGTTGGGCAGGCGGACATACAGGCAACTGATATCGGACATGGAAGGGCGCACGGGCGCGGATAGGGCTAAGGGGGCGGGGACGGCGCGCACGCGCGCAGCCGGTACAATCCTGGGCACAATTGTATAAAAGCGAGTGATCCCTTTGAATTCTGCCGCACGGAATGCGCCAGCGGGCTCCCAACCCGTCAAATCCGAACTCTGGTCCCGGATCTACAGCCGCGTGGGTTCCTATTGGAAGGGTTTGTTGGCGGCTGTCCTGCTAATGGCGGGCGCCGCAGCCACGCAGCCTGTGCTGGCGGTCATCATGAAGCCCCTGCTCGATGGCGGTTTCTCGGGCGCCAAACCGTATTACGTCTGGGCGCTGCCGCTGGCGGTCGTCGGCCTGATCCTGCTGCGCGGCATCTGCAACTTCTTCAGCGACTACCTGCTGGCCTGGGTGGCCAACAACGTGCTGCTCGGCATGCGGCGCGACATGTTCGAGCGCCTGCTGGGCCTGCCCGACGCGGACTTCAAGCGCGGCGACACCGGCCGCCTCCTGAACCGCTTCACCATCGACGCCGGCAACGTTACTGGTTACGCCACCGACGTCATCACGGTGCTGGTGCGCGAAACCCTGGTGGTCATCGCCCTGATCTGCGTCCTGCTCTATATGTCGTGGGTGCTGACGCTGATCATCCTGGTTATGCTGCCGGTCTCGGTCATGATCTCGCGCTTTTTCATCAAGCGCCTGCGCCGCATCAACCGTGAAACCGTCAACATGAATGCCGAGCTGACCCGCGTGGTCGGCGAAGGCATCGACGGCCAGCGCGTCATCAAGCTGTTCGACGGCTACGAAGTCGAACGCGGCCGTTTCGATTTCGTCAGCCGACGCCTGCGCCGCTTCGCCATGCGCACGGCCACCGCCGACGCGGCCCTGACCCCGCTGACCCAGGTCTGCATCTCCATCTCGGTGGGCGCGGTCATCGCCGTGGCGCTCAGTCAGGCCAACAGCGGTTCGCTCACCGTGGGCAGCTTCGCCTCGTTCATGGCCGCGCTGGCCCAGATCTTCGACCCCATCAAGCGCCTCACCAACGTGGCCGCCCGCATGCAGAAGATGCTGGTGTCGGCCGAAAGCGTGTTCACGCTGATCGACCAGGTGCCGGAAAACGACACCGGCACCAAGGAACTGCCTGAACCCGTCCGCGGCAAGGTCGAATTCCGCAACGTGTCGCATCGCTTTCCCGATGCCGACCGCGACACGGTCAACGACATTTCCTTCGTGGTCGAACCCGGCCAGACCGTCGCCCTTGTGGGCCGGTCCGGCAGCGGCAAGACCACGCTGGTCAACATGCTGCCTCGCTTCGTGCTGGCCGATAGTGGCCAGATCCTCGTGGACGACGTGCCCGTCGACGACCTGACGCTGCGCAGCCTGCGCTCGCACCTGTCGCTGGTCAGCCAGGACGTCGTGCTGTTCGACGACACCATCGCGGCTAACGTCGGCTACGGCGCGCTGGGCAAGTCCAGCGAGCAAAAAGTGCGCGACGCGCTCGCCGCCGCCAACCTGCTCGAGTTCGTTGAAGGCCTGCCGCAGGGCATCAACACGCCGGTGGGCGAAAACGCTGCGCGCCTGTCCGGCGGCCAGCGCCAGCGCCTGGCGATTGCGCGCGCGCTCATCAAGAACGCACCCATCCTGATCCTGGACGAAGCCACGTCCGCGCTCGACAACGAATCCGAACGCCAGGTGCAGGCCTCGCTGGAGCGCCTGATGAAGGGCCGCACCACGCTGGTCATCGCGCACCGCCTGTCCACCGTGCAGAACGCCGACCGCATCATCGTGTTGGACGCCGGACGGATCGTCGAACAGGGGCCGCACGCCGAACTCCTGGCAGCCGACGGCCTGTACGCCTCGCTGTACAAGATGCAGTTCCGGGAAGACTGAGCCGTCGCGCGTCGTTCCCCAGCCGCCGCCCTTCGGGGCGGTTTTTAATTGCCGAAGTTCCTGTTTGCCAATCCCGTGGTTTGCCGGAAAATGGCCCCAGCCCGTGCGTAGCGGGCTGGGCGGCGTCCCAGGCGCTTCGGCCCGCCATGCAACCAGGAGCGCTCCATGGCCCTGCCTTCCGAAGGCAATCAAGTCCTTAACGTCGTCGTTCTGCTCGGCGCAGCGGTGATTGCCGTCCCTTTGTTCAAGCGCCTCGGGCTGGGCTCGGTCCTGGGCTATCTGGCCGCCGGTCTGGCGATCGGCCCCTTCGGCATCGGCTTTTTCTCCGATCCCAAATCCATCCTGCACGTCGCGGAACTTGGCGTGGTGATGTTTCTGTTCATCATTGGCCTGGAAATGCAGCCGTCGCGCCTATGGAAGTTGCGCGGCGAGATCTTCGGGCTGGGTGTCGCGCAGGTCCTGGTCTGCGGCGCGCTGCTCACGGGCGTGGGCTTGCTGGCCGGCCTGTCGGGCGCCGCCGCGTTCATGGCGGCAATGGGCTTTGTGCTGTCGTCCACGGCCATCGTGATGCAGATCCTGGCCGAGCGCGACGAGACCACCAGCGCGCAGGGCCAGCGCATCGTCTCCATCCTGCTGCTCGAAGATCTGGCGATCGTCCCGCTGCTGGCGCTGGCAGCATTGTTGGCGCCCGCGGGCAGCGGCAGCGATGGCGATCCCTGGTTGCAGGCTGCCATCGCGGTCGGCTGCATTCTGGCGCTGCTGGCCGCCGGCCGGTGGCTGCTCAATCCGCTGTTCCGCCTGCTGGCCGCGGCGCACGCGCGCGAAGTCATGACAGCGGCGGCATTACTCGTCGTGCTGGGCGCGGCGCTGCTGATGGAACTGGGCGGACTTTCCATGGCCATGGGCGCATTCCTGGCGGGCGTCCTGCTGTCCGAGTCCACGTTCCGCCATCAGCTCGAGGCAGAGATCGAACCCTTTCGCGGCATCCTCCTGGGCCTTTTCTTCCTGGGCGTGGGCATGTCGCTGGACCTGTTGGCCGTGGCGCGCGAATGGCCGCTCATCCTGGCGGGCGTCGTCGTCTTCATGGCCGTCAAGTCCGTGGGCGTGTATGTCGTGGCGCGGCTGCTTCGCGCAACGCATGCCGAAGCGATCACCCGCTGCGCGTTGCTTGCGCAAGGCGGCGAATTCGCCTTCGTGCTCTACAGCGCGGCGGCGGAAAAAGGCATCTTCGATGCGCATACCGGCGCGGTGCTGACCGCGGTCGTCATCATTTCCATGGCGCTCACGCCGCTCTGCGTCCTGGCGCTGCGCTGGCTGTTGCCCAAGCCCGTGCCCTCCATGGACGGCGTGGACGTGGCCCGGGACTTGGACGGTTGCGCGCTGATCGTGGGTTTTGGCCGTTTCGGCCAGATCGTGACCCAGGCGATGCTGGCCCGCGGGGTCAAGGTATCCATCCTCGACACCGATACCGACGCGATTCGCGCTGCGGCGAAATGGGGCGTCAAGGTGTATTACGGGGACGGTACGCGTGCCGACATGCTGCGTTCGGCGGGCGCCGAGAATGCCTGCGCCATCCTCGTGTGCATCAACGACCCGCGAGCCGCCACGCATATGGTGCAACTCATCAAGTCCGAATTTCCGCTGGTGCGCCTGGTGGTGCGGGCCTACGACCGCATTCATTCGCTGGCGCTCGCCCGCGAGGGCGTGGATTTCCAGGTCCGCGAAACGCTGGAATCGGCGCTGGTGTTCGGCGAAGCGGCGTTGCGCGCCATCGGCGTGCCCCCGGACGAGGCCGAGGAGGTCATCCAGGACGTCCGGCAACGCGACACCGAACGCTTCGACCTCGAGGTGGCGGGCGGGCTGTTCGCCGGCCGCTCATTGCTCTACGGAAATATGACTGGTCAACCGGATGGCATAAACGACCGGCCGGACCGCGAAACCGGCGACGCCGCCGCAAGTCCATCCGCCTGACGGTTGTTTTTCGGCGCGCATTTCGGCTTCTTTGCATTACTTTACGCATCATTTCACGCGCAAAATCAAACGGCTAGGGTAGATTAATCCGCATGACGCTTCACTCAGGAAGCGCTTTTTGCCAGGGGGCTGCCATGCTGCAAACGGACCGTAATTCGACCACGTCGCACGTCATCGGAATCGAGCTTGCCCGGCGTCAGGCCATGACGCTTCGCTGCGGGTTCTCGGGTGTGCTGACGCGCCAGTTGATGGCGCAGGCCGGCGCGGTGGGGCCCGCATGGGCCATCAACGCCCACCGCGAAACCGACAAGGCGCGCGGCGCCAAGGCCTTTCCCTTCCGCATCGCCGCCGCAGTCTCCTGAAATTCGGCTCGGGCGCGCCGCGCCCGTCACCAGCTTCGCGCCGCGCCCGTCTCCAGGTTCGCGCCGCGCCCGTCGCCAGCTTTGCGCCGCGTCACCTGCGGCCCCGTCCCGCCATCAATACCGCCACCCGCGCTGATCGCCGCCCACGGTTCCGTGCCCCGGGCGGCGATGCCTTGCGCCCGGCATCGGACACCGGCATCATCATGCAGAACTTGCAGATGAACTACGCCACCCCGAACGCCATCGCGAAGGAGCGCCGTATTGAAATCCCGCGGGATCGTGCACCGCACGCTGTACGCGCTGGCCGGCCTCGTCGCCATCGGTATCTGTGCAGCGGCCATTTCCCTGTTATGGATGGATCGCCGCGTCACGTGGGAAGCCGCCTACGTATCGGCCCGCAACCTGGCCAGCGTGCTCGCCGCGGACATCGGCCGCACGTTGCACGTCTACGACCTTTCGCTGCAAGGCGTGGTCGAGCGCCTGCAAGACCCCGGCATTGCCGACCTCGACCCGCAATCGCTGCACCGGTTCCTCTTCGACCGTTCAGCCACGGCCGCGTATCTGGGCGCCATCGTCGTGCTCGACGCCCAAGGCAACATACGCTACGACTCGCTGGCCTTGACGCCGCCCAAGCTCAATTTCGCTGACCGCGATTACTTCCAGGTCCACCGGGACGCCGACGACACGGGACTCTTCGTCAGCCGGCCGTACAACAGCCGCTTGCGCGGCGGCGATGAAAGCATCGCCATCAGCCGGCGCATCACCAACCCCGATGGCAGTTTCGGCGGCGTGGTGGCCGGGTCCCTGCGTACGGCATATTTCCGCGACCGCTTTGCCGAAGTGTCCATCGGTCCGCACGATGCCATCACGGTCTTTCGCAACGACGGCGCCGTTCTCTTGCGCAATCCGTATTCCAGCGCCGACGCCGGCAGCGGCATCGACGTGCCGCTCGACTTCCAGCAATACCTGATCGGCCGCGAGGGCGCATTTGTCGGCGTGCTGTCGCACGACGGCGTCAATCGGCTCTATGCGTTCGACGCCATCGAGCGCACGCCGCTCGTGATCGACGTTGCGCTGGCCGTCGATGACCTGCTTGAACCGTGGGTCCGGCGCGCCGCGCTGATCGTGCCGATCACGCTGGCGCTCTTTGCCTCGGTCATGGCACAGATCGTCCTCTTCAGGCGCGAGATGCGCTGGCGGCAGGCATTCGAAGCACAGTTGGCGCGTCAGGCGCAGACAGACGGGCTGACCGGCATCGCCAACCGGCGCACCTTCGACGACACACTGCAAGTGGAATGGGCGGCCGCGCGGCGCGATCGCACGCCGTTGTCATTGCTGTTTCTGGATGCCGATCACTTCAAGCGCTACAACGATCGGTATGGCCACCAGGAAGGCGACGTGCTGCTCCGGACGCTGGCCCTCACATTCCAGAAAATGGCCCGCCGCCCGCGCGACCTGGCGGCCCGTTACGGGGGCGAGGAATTCGTGGTGCTGCTGCCCGATACCGGCCTCGAACAAGCACAGGACATTGCCGAAGGCATCCGGCGCGCGGTCGCGGAGCTGGCCGTTGCGCATGAGGACAACGAAGGCGGCATCGTCACCGTCAGCATCGGCGTGGCCACGGCCTTGCCACACGGAGACGACGGTTCGGCGGCGCTTGTGGAAGCCGCCGACGCCGCGGTGTACCAGGCGAAGGCATCCGGCCGCAACTGCGTGGCTGCGGCGTCCGGCGTGATAACCGCGCCGGCATGAAAAAGCCCCGCCGCACCTTCAGGTGGCGGCGGGGCGATGCGCAGTGTCGGGTATTGAAGCGGCCTTTAGCGGCCCATCACCACGGCCTGCAAACGGGTCTGGGCCTGCTGCACATTCTTGGCCTGTGCATTCATCTCTTGCAGCAGCTTGTTCAGCTCGGCCTGCACGGCAGGGTCCGTCACGGACACGCTGTTGCCGGAGATCTCGATCTTCGACTTGTTCGCTTCGACGTAATCGGCAACCTTCAGGGCGACGTCGTAGGTGGCGTTGATCTGCGGCAGCACATCGGCAAACGTATCAGCCGGCAGGGTGATGGTCTTCTCGTAAGCCTTGTCGTACACGACCTTCAGGTCTTCAGGTTGCTTGAGCTGGGCGCGCGCCGCGTCGGCCTTGGCACGGTGTTCCTTCAGCGCCGCATTCATGTCGTTCAGACCGGCACGAACCGTCTTCAGGTCCTCGCGACGCGACACGATATCGTTCACCGAGCGCACCTGACCCTTCTGCAGAATCCCCGACAACGGCTTGACCGAGGCGTCCATGCCCGCGTTGAAGTCGGTGATCACCGCGTATTGGGCCGCGTAATCGCCAAACGACTTCTTTTCTTCATCCGTCAGTTTCGGCACGCGCACGCCCGGCTTGTCCACGATGCGCGTTTGCAGGAACTGCGTGAACGCGGCGCGCTGTTCGGGCTCCTTGTCGCCGCAGGCGGCCAGCACCAGCGGCAGGGCCGCGATCAGCACCAGGAACGGACGGAATAGGGACTTCATTGCAATGACCTCCGATTGACTAGGGAAAAGCGCCGAGGCGGTTACCCACCCGGCAAAGCGCCCGCAGCTTATCGATAACCCTTAGTCGCCGCCATCGGTTTCAGAATTCATTGCAAACGAAGCGTTAAGTCACAAAATCCATACATATCGAGTTGAAGCGTATGGGCGAATCAGGTAGGCCTCGTCACATTCGCCATCGCATTGCACGGGCAGCGCGGTGAAGAACGGCTCGCCGTGCGGTTCACAGCCCGGCTCGCCGGCCAGGATGTGGTCTTCAACGGCGTCACGTTTGCGCCGCGTGACCTCTTGGATCTCGTGAAGCAAGAAATAAAAAAGCCGCGCAAACGTGCGCGGCTCTTCATTTGGTCCGATGACTAGGCATTCATCTGATGCCGTCATACCAGGATGATGTCGTACTTCTCCTGAGAGTACGTCGCTTCCACTTCCAGCGACACCCGCTTGCCCACGAAGTCACCCAGCATCGCCAGGTGCTGGCTTTCCTCTTCCAGAAAAAGGTCGACCACTTCCTGCGAAGCCAGAATGCGAAACTCCTTCGGGTTGAACTGCCGTGCTTCTCGCAGAATCTCCCGCAGGATTTCGTAGCAGACCGTGCGCGGCGTGCGCACATTGCCGCGCGACTCGCACATGGGGCAGGGCTCACAAAGCTGATGCGCCAGCGAATCGCGCGTGCGCTTGCGCGTCATTTCAACCAGACCCAGCTGCGTAAAGCCATTGACCGTCATGCGGGTCCGATCGCGTGACAGCGCCTTCTTCAGTTCCGCCAGCACCGTGTCACGGTGTTCCTGTTCCTCCATGTCAATGAAGTCCAGGATCACGATGCCACCCAGGTTCCGCAAACGCAGCTGGCGCGCGATCGCCTGCGCAGCCTCGAGGTTGGTCTTGAAGATCGTGTCATCGAAATTGCGGCCGCCCACAAAGCCACCCGTGTTGACGTCCACCGTCGTCAACGCTTCCGTCTGGTCGATGATCAGATAGCCGCCCGACTTCAAGTCGACCCGGCGCGACAGTGCGCGCGCAATCTCGTCATCCACATTCGCCGTATCGAACAAGGGCCGTTCGCCGCTGTAATGCTGAATGCGGTCCACCACCGACGGCGTGTAGACACGCGCCCATTCCAGCATCGCGGCAGTCGTCGTCCGCGAATCGACCAGAATCGACCCGGTATCGGGCCCGACCATGTCACGCAGCACGCGCTGCGCCAGCGTCAGGTCCTGGTGCAACAACGCGGGGGCGGGCTGTGTGCGGGCCGACGCCTGCACACTCGTCCACAGCTTGCGCAGATACTCCACGTCCGCCGTCAGCTCAGCGTCATTGGCGCCCTCGGCCTGCGTGCGCACGATGAACCCGCCTTTTTCATCAGACGGCATCAACGCTTGCAGACGTTCCCGGAGCTGGATGCGTTCCGACTCCGAATCGATCTTTTGCGAAATCCCGATATGCGGATCGTGCGGCAGGTACACCAGCATCCGCCCCGCCATACTGATCTGCGTGGAAAGCCGCGCGCCCTTGGTGCCAAGCGGATCCTTGACGACCTGCACCATCAGGGTCTGTCCCTCAAAAATCAGCTTTTCAATCGGCGTTGGCGTCAGCCCTTGACTGCGTTCGGCGCGATTTTCACGAAGGTCCGCAATATGGATGAACGCCGCACGCTCCAGCCCAATGTCGATAAAGGCGCTCTGCATTCCTGGCAGCACCCGGACGACCCGCCCCAGATAAATGTTGCCGACGTGGCCCCGTTGAATGCTTCGTTCGACGTGCAGCTCCTGAACCGAACCTTGTTCCACCAGCGCAACGCGGGTTTCGAACGGGGTGACGTTGATCAGGATGTCTTCGCTCATGGCGATCGCAGGGGGCATAACGGGTCTGTCTCCAATGAGATGCGGCGTACAGGCGAATAGTAAACGTACATGCTAGCCCCGCCATCAGGGGCTGCCGCCCTCTATATATATAGGGAAGACCGTTCGCAGGCCATGCCGCTGTCGACGGAGCAGGGCAGATCGGCCGGAAACCGCAGAGACCAACAACAATTTTGCGACGCCGCCATGACAGCGCAAAATTCTGTGCTATAGTCTCGCTCCTTCGCAGCTCACACAGTTTTTGAGACGCGAAGCCAAGCAAGTGCAACAGGCGAGGCGGGGCATCCCGACATCACCTGCCGCAACGGCAATCAGAAATGAGCGCTCCGCGATTATTGCAAAGATCGGCGCAAATTAGGCAAAAGCCAGTTGCAAGATCTGCAAAAATTGTGCTATAGTCTTGGGCTTGGCAGTTGCTGAAAAATTAGGGTTTACCCTGACGTTCGATAGCTGCTAGGGCAGGACGAAAGTCCTGGCGAGACCTGAAGAGGTCGCGGAAAGAAAGCGAAGCAAAATGCGCAGCTGACTTGACAAGCGATAAAAACTTCTTCATAATCTCGTTTCTCTGCTGCAACGACAGCGACGACGCGAAAGCGAAGTTGGTCGTAGTTGAAGGCGGAAACCAGTAGTACAGAATTTAGCAGTACCGCTCTTTAACAATTAAACAACCGATAAGTGTGGGCGCTTGATGCGAGTGCAGCGGTTTGGGTTTTGGCCTAGATCGCAAGCACAAGAAATCAAGTGCTCACTAGAAGTGAAGTATCTTAGACGTCAAGTTTAAGAACATACCTCACTTCCTTTGAGTAGCGACGTATGACCTGGTTTGGA
>Ga0209676_1003117_pt1 | contig 10646 bp, 9 predicted proteins | sample AraplaCvi_mLB_r2_FD_184282 | JGI IMG/M metagenome (GOLD analysis project Ga0209676, IMG submission 184282) | Arabidopsis root microbial communities from North Carolina, USA - plate scrape MF_Cvi_mLB_r2 (SPAdes) (version 2) | ecosystem: Host-associated > Plants > Roots > Endosphere | place: USA...
GCCGAAACCCAGTCGGTCCGCCGCTTGCGCGACTTGTTGCAGGTAGCCGTGGTCAACGGCGCGTGCGCCTTCGGCGGTGCCAAGGTAATGGCCGTCGCCGTGGGTAGGCAGGAACCAGAAGATATTGAGGCTCATGGAGTGGTCTCCTTGGGGGATCGAATTATTGGGCTTTCGCAACGGCGGCCGGCGGCGTCCAGATCACGTCTTTGATGCTCAATTGCTTTGGAATCAGCTTGAGCTGGTAGAAGGTGTCGGCGATTTTCTGCTGCGCCGCGACCACTTCCGGGGTCAGGAACAACGCGCCGTAGCCCTGGCGTTTCACCGAAGTGCGGGTGATGTCTGCCGACAGGCCGAGCAGTGGCGAGACTTGCTGGGTCACGTCTTCAGGATTGGCCCGGGACCAGTCGCCGACTGCGCGCACTTCTTCCACCAGGGTCTTGATCACCTCGGGATTTTTTTGCGCGTAGGGTTTGGTCGCCAGGTAGAACTGATGGTTGTCGACGATGCCCTGGCCATCGCGCAGGGTGCGCGCTTGCAACTGTTGTTCGGCGGCGGCCTGGTACGGGTCCCAGATGACCCAGGCATCGACACTGCCACGCTCGAACGCAGCGCGGGCATCGGCCGGCGGCAGGAAGACGGTCTGGATGTCGGTGTATTTGAGGCCGGCGTCTTCCAGCGCACGCACCAGCAGGTAGTGCACGTTGGAGCCCTTGTTGAGCACGACCTTCTTGCCCTTGAGCTCTGCCACCGACTTGATCGGCGAGTCCTTCGGCACCAGGATCGCCTCGCTGTGCGGCGCTGGTGGTTCATAAGCAACGTAAAGCAGATCGGCGCCGGCCGCTTGGGCGAACACGGGAGGGGTTTCGCCGGTAACGCCGAAGTCGATGGAGCCGACATTCAAGCCTTCAAGCAGTTGCGGGCCACCGGGGAATTCAGTCCATTGCACGTCCACGCCTTGGGCGGCGAGGCGTTTTTCCAGGGTGCCCTTGGCTTTGAGCAGCACCAGGGTGCCGTATTTCTGATAGCCGATCCGTAGCGTCTCGGCCTGGGCTTGAGTGATGGCGCCGAAGGTGACAGCCGCAGCAAACAGAGCGACCAGACCACGACGCAAAATGACAGGGCGCATGGCGCTCTCCTTTTTGCAGTTGGGTTTTGGCTGCACCTGCTTGCCCGTTGGCGGGCGAGTAAGGCCAGTACTTCAATTTTCGGTGGGGCTAATGTTCAGTGGAGCTCATATGCTCCAGCGAGCACTCAACAAACGTTCATTCAACAGGTTAGGATCGAGCGGCTTGGGCCGTCGTGCCATGGCGCTGAGAAACAGCTCCAGCGATTCATTCAGCCGTTGCTCCAGCTCCGGCGCCAACTGCGCCAGGGCGCTGCCTTCGCCGTAAGCGATCTGGCTGTCGACGGCGAAAATCCCGTGGAGCATTTCCTGGGCTTTCAACGCCGACAGCACCGGCTTGAGCGCGTAGTCCACCGCCAGCATGTGGGCGATACTGCCACCGGTTGCCATCGGCAAAACCACCTTGTGGCTCAGGGCGCGTTCGGGCAGCAGATCCAGCACGGTTTTCAATGCGCCGGAGAACGAAGCCTTGTACACCGGCGTAGCGATCAGCAGGCCATCGGCGTTTTCAATCTGTTGCAGCAGGTCAATGACCTTCGGGCTGTCGAAGCGTGCATGCAGCAAGTCTTCGGCCGGGAAGTCCCGTACCTGATAACTCACCACCTCCACGCCCTGTTCTTGCAACCAACTCCTGGAGCGGTCCAGCAGCACCCCGGAACGGGAGCGCTGACTGGGACTGCCTCCGAGTGAGACGACCAACATTCAGACGATTCCTTGAGCGGTGTTGGCGATTCGCGGTTTGCGATCTCGCTTCGATGGAGTGACCTTAACAGCTGATTCATATATCCATAAATCATATTTATTCATTTGGTTATTCATTATAGAGATATACAAATCGACTTCATTCGGGCAAAAAAAAAAGGCCGTCGAAACGGCCTGAAATCCCCTGCTCTGTGGGTATCTTGAAAAGATCGCAGCCTGCGGCAGCTCCTACAGGGATTGGCGGCGATCTTTTGATCTTCAACGGTTCGGCTGCGGCGTCAGGCGCAGGTAAGGCTTGATGGCACGATAGCCCTTGGGAAAACGCTGTTTGATTTCCTCTTCATCCTTGAGCGACGGCACGATCACCACTTCATCACCGTCCTGCCAGTTGGCCGGCGTGGCCACCTTATAGTCGTCGGTGAGTTGCAGCGAGTCGATCACCCGCAGGATTTCATTGAAATTGCGCCCGGTGCTCGCCGGGTAGGTAATCGTCAACCGGACCTTTTTGTTCGGATCGATCACGAACAGCGAACGCACGGTCAGGGTGTCGTTGGCGTTGGGATGGATCAGGTCGTAGAGGTCCGAGACCTTGCGGTCGGCGTCATCCAGGATCGGAAAGTTGACCACGGTACTCTGCGTCTCGTTGATGTCCTCGATCCATCTGTGATGCGACTCCACAGGGTCCACGGACAGTGCGATAGCCTTGACACCGCGTGCCGCGAATTCATCCTTGAGCCTGGCTGTGAAACCCAGTTCGGTGGTGCATACCGGCGTGAAATCCGCCGGATGGGAAAACAGCACGCCCCAGCTATCACCCAGCCACTGGTGGAAACGGATGATGCCGGCGCTGGAGTTCTGTTCGAAATCGGGGGCGATATCGCCAAGTCTGAGACCCATGGTGCTGCTCCTTGTGAGTGCTTGATGGGTTCAACTGTGCCTGTGTTTTTTATCTATTAAAAAGAATAAATATCGATTTATTTAGATCATTAAGAAATATTAAAGATCTGTTCACTGGACGTGCACGCACAACCCGTCGAAGATCGGCCACGAGGTTCGAGAAGGCCTTGAGTTGCTGCAAAGAGGGAACTTCAGGACGGGATTACGGGGGTGAACCCGTCCTGAACATGTAAAAGCCCCGCCCGGTGCAATACCGGGCGGGGCTTTTTTGCATCGGTTACGCGAGCGCTATTACAACAGCGGGATCGAGTAGCTGACGATCAAGCGGTTTTCGTCCTGCGAACGGGTGTTCGGCAGGTCGGTGCGCCAGGTAGCGTTTTTCCACGCCAGACCCAGATTCTTCAACGGACCTTCCTGCACCACGTAGGCAACACTCAGGTCACGTTCCCACTCGGAAGCACCGTTGGCCGCCTGGCCACCCTTGGCGTTGACGGTATCGATGTTGTCGCCGTGCAGGTACACCAGACCCGCGGTCAGGCCAGGCACACCGACCTTGGCGAAGTCGAACGAGTAACGTGCTTGCCAGGTTTTCTCGCCGGCACGGCCGAACTTCTGGATTTGCGAATCGGTGATGGTGTAGTTCGACGAACCGTCACCCTGGTTCAGCCAAGGGAAGTCGCTGCTGCCGTTGCTGACCTGGTAACCGCCACCGAAGGTATGACCGGCAACCGAATACAGGAACAGGCCGCTGTACAGGTTGTTGTCGACCTTGCCTTTACCGTTTGGCGCGTTGTAGTTGCCAGTGGTGTAGTACAGCGGGTCGTGACCGTTGGCACCATCATCAGAGCTGTTGAAATAACGGAAATCCGACTTCAATACGCCCGGGCCGATTGCCCAGTTGTGAACCAGACCCAGGAAGTGCTGCTTGTAGAACTCTTCCAGCTTGCCGTAGTAGTACTGGGCCGTCAGGTCCTTGGTGATCTTGTAGTCGCCGCCGGCATAGATGAACTTGTTGCTGTCGCGGAACTTGGTACCGCGAGTGTTCGCACCGGAAATCGACATTTGATCGTTGTTGCTGGAGTTACGGCCTTTTACGGCTTCGATCTGACCGCCGACCAGCGACAGGTCCTTGATCTCGGCGGAAGTGATCTGGCCACCCTGCCAGGTTTGCGGCAGCAGGCGACCATCGTTGGTCACGATCACCGGGTTTTTCGGCTGCAGGGTGCCCAGCTTCAGTTCAGTCTGGGAAACCTTGGCTTTGGCGGTCAAGCCCAGGCTGGAGAAATCATCTACCGCCTCGCCATTGGATTTGCTCGGGAAAACCGTGCCGCCGTAAGAGGTCGCCGTGGCGCCGTTGGTACCGCCACCCGAATCCAGCTTGACGCCCAACAGGCCGATCGCATCGATACCGAAACCGACGGTGCCTTGGGTGTAACCGGAGATGAAACGCAGATCGAAGCCTTGGCCCCACTCTTCGTTTTTGTTGGGACCGGTACCGTCGCGGTAATCGGTGTTGATATAGAAGTTACGCAGCCCCAACGTTGCCTTGCTGTCTTCGATGAAACCCGCGGCGTTTGCCTGCTGGGCCAATACCCCGACGGCCACAGCCATGGCCAGTGTGGACTTGTTCATGTTTCGCTCCTCTCGTTTCTAGTTCTGATGTTCCTGGTCCCGAATCGATTGCCCGGGATCCTGAATGCATAAATTCGCGGCAAACCGTCTAGGCCGGTCGTTTGGCGGGCCGCAGGATACATGGCCTTAAAGCCAAAAAGTATTTCTTTGGCTTTTTTAATATCACTGTGGAATATGACTTCCCACGGCAGAATCGAGGTATCGGCGGCAAGGCCGATTCCTGAAACTGATCAATTGTCGAGGGACGAAATTGCCGAATCCGAGCTCAGGGATGAGTGTCGGACAGACGCACTTTAAGCGGGATGAATAAAAACCAAAAAGAATAATAAATAATCAATAAAGATCATTATGGAATATAAAAATCAGCTCAAAAAAAACCCCGTCAACAGACGAGGCTTTTTCACAAGGCTTGTTACAGGAAGCTGTAGGTGTAGTTGAAGATCACACGAGTCTGGTCAACGTCAGGGTTGTTGGAGACTTCACTGCCACGGTAGACGCCATTACGCAGCGTTACGCCGAAACCTTTGAGAGCACCCTGCTGGATGGTGTAGTCGATCCTCATGTCGCGCTCCCACTCGGAGCTGTCAGGACCACTGCCGCTGGTCGCCTTGATGTCATCGCCGTGCAGGTAGGCGATCGACGTTTTCAGGCCCGGCACACCCAGTGCTGCGAAGTCATAGGAGTACTGGCCGAAAGTGGTGTTTTCACCGGCACGAACAAATCCGTTGATCATGGAGTCGGTGAACAGGTAGAAGCTGGCGCCGCCATTCCCTTCCGGACGGCCATTGCCATCGACCACGTTGCCCTGGTTCAGGTAGACAAAACCACCGTCATCGCTGACGCGCTGATGACCGAGCAGGAAGGCGTTGCCACCCAGGGTGTAGGTGAACATGGCGCTCCAGGTCTTGTTATCGACCTCGCCCGGGTTCTTGGCAAAACCGTTGTTGTTGTTGAAACGGAAACCCGGATCACCGTTCCTGCCGTCGGAGCTGCTGTCGAAGTAACGAATATCCGTCTTGAAGGACTGGTTGGCGCTGATCGGTAGCACGTGGATCAAGCCCAGGAAATCCTGCTTGTAGTAGTCCTTCAGATTCGAGTGGTAGTACTGCAGGGTCAGGTCCTTGGTGACCTTCCAGTCAGCACCACCGTAGTAGAACTTGTTGCTGCCCTCTGTACCGCCAGCCACGGCCAGGCCGGTGGAGTTCGAAGAGGCGCGACCTGCCGAATGCTCCAACTGACCTGCGTTGAAGGTCACGTTGTCGATTTCTTTCGAAGTGATGGTGCCACCGTCAAAGGTCTGTGGCAGCAGACGGCTGTCGTTCGCGACCAGGATCGGCAAGTTGGGTGCCAGAGCGCCACCCAGGTGGGCTTCGGTCTTCGAGAAGCGCGCCTTGACGTTAGCGGCTGCACGGCTCCATTCGGACACGGCCGAACCATCGCTATCGCTTGGGAAGAAGGTGTTGTTGTCTGGGTGGTGACCCTTGCCGCCGTCCAGGTGGATACCGAGCAGTGCCTGGGCGTCGATACCGAAACCGACGGTGCCTTGGGTGAAACCGGACAGATAATCGAATTTCAGGCCTTCTGCGGACTCTCTCTGATCCGCACCGCCTTCACGGTTATCGTTGTTGTAATACATGGTCCGGGAACTGATGGACGCCTTGCTGTCTTCCAGGAAACCTGCGGCGCCTGCCTGCTGCGCCACTACCCCTACGGCCACGGCCAAAGCCAAGGTGGACTTGTTCATTGTGCAGCTCCTCTCGTTTCTAATTCTTGTATTCCTGGTCTCGAGTCGACGCCCGAAATCCTAAGATGCGCGATTAGCGCCAGACCGTGACCCATAAGTCAATCGTAACTATATGTGTCTACGACCATAGTCTAACCCCCGTTTTTTTGGTCCCTGCTGGGTCATGAATTCGTCATGAACCTGAAAAGAATTACCCGATTCTTTTCTAATACCGTTTAGGAATTTAGCTCCCCGTTCGCCAATCACCCCAGAATAGAGGGTTTGGACCATAAGCTAATTCCTAATCGGTATTTATTTTTACTTTTTTAGATCGTTTAGTTTTTACGCAATTCGGAAACAAATCCTTTACCGAAAGGCGGCCCCATGACGATCAAACGCGCACTATCCGGATCAATTGTTACAGTTTGTGTATCGCTCGCATTTTCCCTCACCGCTCAGGCGGCGAACCTCACCGTCGGTTATCAAACCGGAATCGACCCCAGCAAAGTCCCCCAGGCCGATGGTCTTTATGAAAAAACCATCGGCCAGCCCATCGACTGGCGGCGCTTCAACAGCGGCCCGGAAGTGGTCACGGCGATTGCGTCGGGCGATGTGCAAATCGGCAATCTCGGCTCCAGTCCACTGGCCGCTGCGGCTTCGCGCAACCTGCCGATCGTCGCGTTCATCGTCTCGGCCCAGATCAATGCCGCCGAAGCGCTGGTGGTGCGCAACGGCAGCGGCATCGAAAAACCGCAAGATCTGATCGGAAAGACCATCGCCACGCCTTTCGTTTCAACCTCCCACTACAGCCTGCTCGGTGCGCTGAAGCACTGGGGCCTGGACGGCTCGAAAGTCAAAGTGGTGAACCTGCAGCCAGCAGAAATTGCCGCTGCCTGGAAGCGTGGTGATATTGATGGCGCGTTTGTCTGGTCGCCTGCACTGGGGGAAATCCGCAAGACGGGCAAGACCCTGACCGACGCTGCACAGGTCGGCCAATGGGGCGCGCCAACCTTCGAAGTCTGGGTAGCGCGCAAGGATTACGCAGAGAAGCACCCAGAGGTGGTAGCCAAATTCGCCAAGGTCACTCTGGATTCGTTCGCCGACTATGCCGCCCATAAGGACCAATGGACCGTTGATTCGGTGCCCGTCCAGAAAATCGCCAAACTGACCGGTGCCAACGCCGCCGATGTGCCGGAGCTATTGGCCGGTTCCGCATTCCCGGATGCCAAGGCGCAACAGGGCAGCGCGCTGCTGGATGGCGGCACGGCCAAGGCCATTGGCGAGACGGCGAAATTCCTGAAGGAGCAAGGGAAGGTGGAGACGGTGCTGCCGGATTATTCGCCGTATGTCAGCGCGAAGTTTGTCCAGAAGTAACACAAGGTTCCTGTAGGAGCTGCCGCAGGCTGCGATCTTTTGATCTTGAAAAGCAAAATCAAAAGATCGCAGCCTGCGGCAGCTCCTACAACCTCAAAGGGCTTTTTCGAAGATCTTCGAATTACGCTGATAGTTGTACAGCGACGCCCGCGCCGACGGCAGCCGGTCGACGCTGCTGGGTTCGAAACCACGCTCGCGGAACCAGTGCGCGGTGCGGGTGGTGAGGACGAACAAGGTTTTCAATCCCTGAGCCCGGGCGCGGGTTTCAATACGCTCCAGCAGCTCATCGCCGCGACCGCCATGGCGGTACTCCGGGTTCACCGCCAGACACGCGAGTTCACCCGCGTCCGAATCGGCGATCTGATACAGCGCCGCACAGGCGATGATCATGCCTTCGCGCTCAACCACACTGAACTGTTCGATTTCGCGCTCCAGCACCTCGCGGGAACGGCGCACCAGGATGCCCTGCTCTTCCAGCGGACTGATCAAATCCAGCAAACCACCGACGTCTTCAATAGCCGCTTCGCGTACCACTTCAAACTGTTCCTGGGCCACAAGGGTGCCGCCACCGTCGCGAGTGAACAGCTCGGTCAGCAACGCACCGTCTTCGGCGTAACTGACGATATGGCTGCGGGCCACGCCGCCACGGCAAGCTTCGGCCGCGGCATCGAGCAACTCTGCCTGATAGTTACTGCCCAGGCGTTGCAGATGCGCCGGCACTTGCTGCGGACGCAGCTCGCGCACCAGGCGCCCGTGTTCGTCGATCAGGCCCAGGTCGGCACCGAACAGCAGCAGTTTGTCCGCGCCCAGGTCGATGGCCGCGCGAGTCGCGACGTCCTCGCAGGCCAGGTTGAAAATTTCACCGGTCGGTGAATAGCCCAGCGGCGACAACAGCACGATGGAGCGCTCGTCCAGCAGACGGTTGATGCCCTTGCGGTCGACCCGGCGCACTTCGCCGGTGTGGTGATAGTCGACGCCTTCAAGCACGCCGATCGGCCGTGCCGTCACCAGGTTGCCGCTGGCCACCCGCAGGCGCGAGCCCTGCATGGGCGACGAAGCCATGTCCATCGACAGGCGAGCCTCAATGGCAATGCGCAACTGGCCGACCGCGTCGATCACGCACTCCAGGGTCGCGGCATCAGTGATACGCATGCCGTGATGGTAATGCGGGGTCAGGCCACGGGCCGCGAGGCGCGCTTCGATTTGCGGCCGGGAACCGTGAACCAGCACCAGGCGCACGCCCAGGCTGTGCAACAGCACCAGGTCGTGGACGATATTGCCGAAGTTCGGGTGTTCAACGCCGTCGCCGGGCAACATGACGACAAAGGTGCAATCGCGGTGGGCGTTGATGTAAGGCGAAGCGTGACGAAGCCAATTGACGTATTCGGGCATGAACCTGGGCCTGTAATAAATAGCAGCCGAAAAAAGGGCGAAACTGAAAACGCACAGCGGGCTGATGGTTATCGTCGGAACAGGCTTGGCGACACGCGCGCTCTCCTCATGAATACGGGTTGGGACATCGGCAATTTATACGGCTTGTCAGGCAAATCACAGCCCCTGTAGGAGCGAGCTTGCTCGCGATGGACTTCAACGATTACGCGACCTGTCTGAATGGACGCGTGGCCCTTGCGTTCATCGCGAGCAAGCTCGCTCCTACAGGGCCGCAGTTTTGGCCGGTGTCAGGCAATAGTGTTCGATCAGTTGCCTTAGTAGATGCACCGTAGGCTGCAAACGTGACATTTCGAGGTATTCCCCCGGCTGGTGAGCACAGGCGATATCACCCGGGCCAAGCACCAACGTTTCACAGCCAAGGCGCTGAAGATAAGGTGCTTCGGTGCCGAATGCCACTGCTTCGGCGCTGTGACCGGTGAGCTTTTCGGCAAGGCGCACCAGCTCGGCGTCCTCGGCCTGCTCGAATGACGGCACGTCGGGGAACAACGGCGCGTAATCGATCTTGACCTGATGCCGCTCGGCAACCGGCTTGAGCTTCTGCAGGATCTCGGCACGCAGGACCTTGGGGTCCATGCCGGGCAGCGGTCGCAAATCGAATTCCAGCGAACACTGGCCGCAGATGCGGTTGGGATTGTCGCCGCCATGGATGCAGCCGAAGTTCATCGTTGGGGTCGGCACGCCAAACTGTGGATTGCGGAATTCACGCTGCCATAACAAGCGCAGGCCACGCAGTTCGCCGATGGCATCGTGCATGGCCTCCAGGGCGCTGTGACCCAGGCGCGGGTCTGAAGAGTGACCGCTCTGCCCGAGGATGTCGATGCGCTCCATCATGATGCCTTTGTGCATGCGGATCGGCTTGAGCCCGGTCGGCTCGCCGATCACCGCCGCCCGCCCCAGCGGCCGCCCCGCTTCGGCCAGCGCGCGGGCACCGGACATCGAGCTTTCTTCATCACAGGTGGCGAGAATCAGCAACGGCTGTTTGAACGGCTGATCGAGCAGCGGGATGACCGCCTCGATCGCCAGGGCGAAAAAGCCCTTCATGTCGCAACTGCCCAGGCCGACCCAACGACCGTCGACTTCCGTCAGTTTCAGCGGGTCGGTTTGCCACAGCGCACCGTCGAACGGCACGGTGTCGCTGTGCCCGGCCAGCACCAGGCCACCGGGGCCGGAACCGAAACTGGCCAGCAGGTTGAACTTGCCGGGGTTGACCTGCTGGATCTCGCAGGTAAAACCCAGCTCACCGAGCCACGTCGCCAGCAGATCGATGACCGGGCGGTTGCTTTGATCGAGTCTGGGTTGGGTACAACTGACGGACGGCGCGGCGATCAGCGCAGCGAACTGTTCTTTCATCGACGGCAATGGCATCGCTGACTCCCGGCACCCGAATTGAGGTTCATCATAGAACCAACCGATGACAGGAATAAACCGTCTCGGCGCGTACTAACCTTGAGTCCTGTACACTGCACGACCTTGGCAGCCTCACATTCCCCCGGCTGCGCTCCCGATCCTGGATTTTCCGGCCATGCAGAAAGAAACCGAAATCAAACTCCGCGTCAGCCGCGAAACCCTCGCCGCCCTGCGCGAGCACCCTTTGCTTAAAAAACGCAACAAAAGTGGCTGGGAACGCCGTGAGTTGATGAATCAATACTTCGACACCCCGGAGCGCGATCTGGCCCAGGCCAAAGTCGCCCTGCGCCTGCGCAAGGATGGCGAAGAAGTGATCCAGACCCTCAAGACCCGTGG
>Ga0209676_1003120_pt1 | contig 10631 bp, 11 predicted proteins | sample AraplaCvi_mLB_r2_FD_184282 | JGI IMG/M metagenome (GOLD analysis project Ga0209676, IMG submission 184282) | Arabidopsis root microbial communities from North Carolina, USA - plate scrape MF_Cvi_mLB_r2 (SPAdes) (version 2) | ecosystem: Host-associated > Plants > Roots > Endosphere | place: USA...
GAGGGCGTTGAGTTCGTGGTGGCCAACACCGACGCGCAGCACCTGTCGTTCGCCAAGACCGACCGCCGCATTCAGCTGGGCGAGACCATCACCCAGGGCCTGGGCGCCGGCGCCCACCCCGAGGTCGGCATGAACGCCGCCGAGGAATCCGCCGAGGAAATCTTCGGGCACCTGGACGGCGCCCACATGGTCTTCATCACCTGCGGCATGGGCGGCGGCACCGGCACCGGCGCGGCCCCCGTCATCGCCAAATGCGCGCGTGACCGCGGCATCCTGACCGTCGGCGTCGTGACCAAGCCCTTCACCTTCGAAGGCCGTCACCGCATGCGCCTGGCCGAAGCCGGCATCGCCGAGCTGCAGCGCTACGTCGACACCCTGATCGTCATTCCGAACCAGAACCTGTTCCGCGTCGCCAACGAGCGCACGACCTTCGCCGACGCCTTCGGCATGGCCGACCAGGTCCTGCACTCGGGCGTGCGCTCGATCACCGACCTGATGATCCTGCCGGGCCTGATCAACCTGGACTTCGCCGACGTCCGCGCCGTTATGTCCGAGATGGGCAAGGCGATGATGGGCACCGGCGAGGCGACCGGCGACGACCGCGCCCTGATGGCCGCCCAGAACGCCATCGCCAACCCGCTGCTGGACGAGACCTCGCTGAAGGGCGCCAAGGCCGTTCTGGTGAACATCACCGGCGGCATGGACATGACCCTGCTGGAAGTCGACGAGGCCGCCAACGCCATCGCCGGCGAGGTGGACGCCGACGCCAACATCATCTTCGGCGCCGCCTTCGACCCGGCCCTGGACGGCAAGATCCGCGTCTCGGTCGTCGCGACCGGCATGGAAGACACTGCGGCCGTCGCCAAGGCCCCGCCGTCGAGCGGCTCGGCTTTCGATACTCGCCGCCCGGCCCCGGCCTTTGCCCCGCGCGCCTCGGAGCCCGTGCGTTCGGAGCCGGTCCGCGCGGCCGAGCCGGTCCGCGCCCGCGTCGAGGACGCCCCGATCGTCCCGACCTTTCAGCCCGCTCAACAGACGTTCGGCGCTGTAGCCCAGGCCCCCGAGCCGAAGTCGGAGCCGATCATCCACGTCGCCGAGGAGCGCACGCTGGACCCGATCGTCGATCCGTGGGTCGAGGAGTACGAGAACGCGCCGCGCACCGCCGCCGAGACGACTGCCCCGCAAGCCCAGGGCGAGCTGTATCTGGACCGCGCCGCCTCGGCCGAGCCGGCCCCGCGCCCGGAGCCGGCCTATGACGACGGCTATGACGACCGGGATCACCGCAAGAGCGGCTGGAGCCTGTTCGGCAAGAAGCGCACCCAGCCGCAGCCGACCTATCCGGCCGGCGGCAACCGCCAGACGGAAATGCGCCAGACCACCCAGACCCAGCCGGTCATCGAGCCGGAACTCGGCCAGGCCGAGGACGATCTGGAAATCCCGTCGTTCCTGCGCCGCTTGGCGAACTAGGTTCGAGGTTCGAGGGTAGAGGTTCGAGGGGGCGGTCCGCAGGGCCGCCCCTTCTGCATTGACCTCGACCCTCGTCCCTCGACCCCTCCCTCTGTTTCACAACGAAACAATCCGAAACCCGACTTTCATTTCGCGCTTGCGACCCCGCCGTTAGAGCGTGTGTGGGGCGAACTCCGCACGTAGAGGCGGGGCCGCAAAGATGCAGAGAGTTTGAGTTTGTCGGTCCGTAACGACCATCTTCAGAAGACGACCGTCGCGCCCGCGATCATCGCCGGCGTGGGCGTGCACACGGGCGACCGCGTGCGCCTGGCCGTGCGCCCGGCGCCGGTCGGCACGGGCATCGTCTTCGTGCGCACCGACATCACCGACCGCGACAACCGCATCCCCGTCTCGGGCGAGGCCGTCGTGGACGCCCGCCTGAACACCATGATCGAGAACGCCGCGGGCGTGCGCCTGTCGACGATCGAGCACCTGATGGCCGCCTTCGCCGCCCTGGGCGTGTCGAACGCCGTCGTCGAGGTGGACGGGCCCGAGCTGCCGATCCTGGACGGCTCGGCCCTGCAGTTCGTCCAGCTGCTGGACCGCGCCGGCTTCCGCCGTCAGGAAGCCCCGGTCCGCTATATCGAGATCCTGGAGCCGATCCGGGTTCAGGACGGCGACAAGAGCGCCGCCCTGCTGCCCTGCGACCGCTATGAGATGCGGTTCGAGATCGACTTCGATACGCCGGTCATCGGCAATCAGGTGGTCGACTTCGTCGTGGACGAACCGACCTTCCGCACCGAGATCATGGCCGCCCGCACCTTCGGCTTCGCCCATGAGGTCGAGGCCCTGCGCCGCGCCGGCCTGGCCCGCGGCGGCTCGCTGGAGAACGCCGTGGTCATCGACGGCGACCAGATCCTGAACCCCGGCGGGCTGCGCATGGAGCGCGAGTTCGTGAAGCACAAGGCGCTGGACGCCATCGGCGACCTGTATGTGCTGGGCGCGCCCCTGCTGGGCCGCTACGAGGGCGTGAAGGCTGGTCACGCGATCAACAACCTGCTGGTCCGCGAACTGCTGGCCAACCCGCAGGCCTGGCGCGAAGTGACCCGCGTGCCTGAAATGGCGATGGCGGGCTGACCACCGTTTGACGGCTCCAAGCGCCGCCGTCAGACAGGCGCAATGACGATCCGCAGCATCCCCGATGACATGGCTTCTGACGCCGTCGCGCAGGTGGACGGCATCCTGGCCGCCATCCGCCGCGAACATGGGGTGCACATCCCCCTGGCGATCGAGAGCGGCAGTCGGGCCTGGGGCTTTCCGTCCCCCGACAGCGACTACGACGGGCGCTTTCTGTACGTGCGGCCCGCGCGGCAGGCCCTGACCATCTGGCCGCGCCGGGATGTGATCGAGACCCCGCTGGTCGGCGACATGGACGTGAACGGCTGGGACCTGTCCAAGGCCCTGCGGCTGCTGCTGAAGGGCAATGCCGTGGTGGTGGAGTGGCTGCAGTCGCCGATCCTGTACACCGCCGAGCCGTGGTTCCGGGATGAGCTGCTGGCCTTCGCCGATGCCTGGCTGGACCGGGGCATGGTGCTGACCCACTACCTGCACCTGGGCAAGCGGCAGAAGATCCTGCATCTGGATGACCAGAGCGAGGTGTCGCTGAAGAAGCTGTTCTACGTCCTGCGCCCGGCGGTTGCGCTACGCTGGCTGCGGCTGCATCCGGACAAGGCGGTGGCGCCGATGCACCTGCCGACCCTGATGGCCCAGTGCGATCCGCCCGCCGATCTGGTCGAGACGGTCGAGCGGCTGCGGGCGCTGAAGGCCGCGACGCGGGAAATGGGCAAGGGCCAGATGCCGCCGGCGATCCTGCGCTTCATCGAGCAGGAGTTCGCCGCCGCCGACCTGGGCGAGCGTCCCTTCGTCCCCCGATCCGAGGAGGCCGCCCGCGCCGCCGACGCCCTGTTCGAACGGGTGACGCTGCGGCTGGACGCGCTCAGCCCAGAGTGATCGCGCTCATCAGGCGGCCGAAGTCGGGCTCGCCGTTGAGATAGGCGCGGCGGTTCGAGAAGAAGAGGGTCTCGTCCGCGCGGGTGTCGTGGCCGGTCCAGGCCGCTTCGCCGACGCCGGCCTGCTCCAGCCGCCACAGGACGAAGGCTGGCAGGTCGAACAGGCGCTTGTCGGGGGCGGAGCCGGGGATGAAGAAGCGTTCGCTGCCCGGGTCATGGTGGGCGAAACGCTCCTCGAAATCGGCGCCGACTTCGTAGGAGGCCTGGGCGATGCAGGGGCCGACGACGGCGACCATGCGCGACGGCTGGGCGCCCAGCGCCTGCATGGCGGCGACGGTGGAGTGGACGATGCCGCCCAGGGCGCCCTTCCATCCCGCGTGGGCGGCGCCGACGATCTCGGCCTCGGGATCGGCCAGCAGGACAGGGGCGCAGTCGGCGGTCAGGACGCCGCAGATGACGCCGGGCGTGGCGGTGACGGTGGCGTCGCCCTCGGGCCGCTCGCCCTTCCAGCCGGTCTCGGCCACGCGGCAGACGGCGGAGTGGATCTGGTAGCAGGCCGCGAGATCGTCCGGAGCGCCGCCCAGGTGTTCGGCGATGCGGCGGCGGTTCTCGGCCACGGCCTCAGCGTCGTCGGTGGAGCCCAGGCCGGTGTTCAGGCTGTCGTAGATCCCGGTCGAGACCCCGCCCTGACGGGTGAAGAAGCCGTGGCGGACGCCCGCGCGGTCCAGCAGCGGATGGGTGAGGGGGGAGAGGGGCATGGTCAGTCCTCGAACCCGGGCACGACGAGGGTGCGCGGAGAGAAGATCGCGCAGGCCTTGAACAGGGTTCCCATCTGGTCGTCGGCGGTCAGACGGGCCAGCTGGCGGTCGATGACGGGGGTGGCGTCGGGGCGGCCGGACTTCAGGCGGTCGGCGCGGGCCTCGATGCCCAGCAGGTGCAGGAACTCGCCCTGGCCCAGGCAGCCGGTGACATCGGCGCCGCTGTGCACGGCGGCCTCCAGCACGGTGGGGAAGTCGGCCCACTGGGTCAGGTCGGCCTCGCCGGGATCGGCGAGGGGATCGACCTTGGCGTGCCGGCGCAGGGCCTGGAGGGTGTCGCCCGCCGCGGCCTTGGCCCGGCCGTAGTCGATCAGCAGGGCGGCGCCGGAGGCGGCCTTGATCAGGGCGGCCAGGTCGCGGCCGAAGCCGGCCTGCTGCTCGGAGATCTCGACGGTCTGGCCGGGCTCGACGTCGTACTCCGGCCGTTTGAAGCCGCCGGTGATCTTGACCAGGCCGAACTGTAGCGCGCCGTCATCGGTGACGCCGACACGGCGCTCGGCCCAGCCGTCCTCGGTGCGGACGAACTGGCGGGCGGGCAGGCAGTCCAGCACCTCATTGGCGATCAGGATCACCGGGGCGTCGGTCTCGACTCGGTCCAGGGCGGAAACCCAGCGGGGATGGACGTCGCTGTCGGCCAGCATGCGGGCCTGGGCCTCGCGCAGGGGGGCGCTGGGCTCGATCAGGATCAGGTCGACGGCCTGGAGGAAATCCGGGGCCAGCCGGGCGGCGCGCAGGGCGTCGGCCATCAGGGTGCCGTCGCCGGGGCCGACCTCGACCAGCCTCACCCGCTCGGGCGCGCCCAGCCGATGCCACAGCTCGATGGCCCACAGGCCGACCAACTCGCCGAACATCTGGCTGATCATCGGCGCGGTGATGAAGTCGCCGGTCGCGCCGATGGCCGGGCGCGTGGCGTAGTAGCCGTCCTGCGGATCATGCAGGCAGCGGGTCATGAAGTCGGCGACCGTCATCGGCCCGGTGAGGGCGATCTCGCGCGCCAGCCGCTCCTTCAACGCCATGACGTCAGGCCGAGACCGGCGGGCGGCTCCAGGCGCGCCAGATCAGCCAGGCGCCGATCAGCATCATCGGCGTCGACAGGATCATGCCCATGGTCAGGCCGAAGGGCAGGTGATCCAGGCCGGCGTCCGGCTGGCGCACATTCTCCAGCGTGGCGCGGATCAGGCCGTAGCCCAGCAGGAACAGGCCGGTGACGTAGCCCGGCTTGCGCAGCAGGCCGACCTTCCAGATTGCGAAGGCCAGCAGGCCGAACAGGAAGACGCCTTCCAGACCGGCCTCATACAGCTGGCTGGGGTGGCGCGGCACATCGCCGGCGGGGCAGAAGCCGTACATCTGCTGGATGCGGTCGTTGCAGAAGCGGATGGCCCAGGGGACGGTCGTCTCGCGACCCCAGAGCTCGCCGTTGATGAAGTTGGCCAGGCGGCCGAACATCAGGCCGAAGGGGGCGGCGGCCAGGGCCACGTCGCCGACGCTGAGGATGCGGACCTTCGAGCGCAGGGCGAAGATGACCACGGCCAGGGTGCAGCCCAGCAGGCCGCCGTGGAACGACATGCCACCGTCCCAGAGCCTGAACAGGGCCAGGTTGTCGGGTCCCATGAACAGCTGGCTGTACAGATGCGGCTGATAGAAGAGGGCGTAGCCCAGACGGCCGCCCAGGATGACGCCGAGCGTGACCCACAGGACCAGGTCGTCCAGCTGCTGGGAGTTGATGGGGGCCTTGCCGGGCGCCCACAGCCGCTCGGTCTTGATGATGCGCGCGGCGTACCACCAGCCCAGAACGATGCCCGCCACATAGGCGAGGGCGTACCAGCGGATATCCAGCGGGCCGATGCTGACCAGCACCGGATCAAACTCGGGAAATTGCACGGGCGCTCCTGCAGGCGTTTCCTCGGGAGCGTGGTTTAGCAAGCGTCGCCGATCCCGTCCCCGAATTTTCCGTAACGCCGTATCAGCGCTTTCGCCGCACCGGGGACAAGGTTTCGTTCACCATATCGGTCCAACCTTCATTAACGATGCTCGCCAGTGCTGAGTCGGAGCCCCGGAAGCCATGCAGACCCGTAACCCCTTCCTCGATGAGTTCGCCAAATTGACCACCGGCGCCATGGGTCTGGCCCAGGCGGCGAGCGAAGAAGCCAAGACCGCCATGCGCGCCCAGGCCGACCGCTTCGTGGCCGAAATGGACCTGGTCCGGCGCGATGAATTCGATGCGCTGAAGGCGGAAGTCACGGCTTTGCGGGCGGAAATTGCCACTCTGAAAGCCGCCAAGACGCCTCGCAAGGGAACGTCCACAGCGTCGGTTCCCCCTCAGGACGCAGCCGGTTGAGCCGAATCTGCGAACCCGCCTACGGTTCTTTAACAGGGCGTGAGTCGCGCCCGGGGAAGACTTGATGGACGCCGTTCGGCCCGAAGAGATCGACACGCCCTACGATCCTCTGGACGTGGTCGAGCATGTGCTGGTGGCGGAAAATCTTCCGTTCGACCGCACGGACGAGGGTGATCTGGCCTTCTCGCTGGCCGGGGACTGGAAGGACTACGAGCTGTGGTTCGCCTGGCGTCCCGAGGGCGACTGCCTGCAGCTGTGCTGCGCGCTGGACCTGCAGGCCTCCAAGGCCCGCCGCGGCGCCGCCTATGAGCTGGTCGGCCTGATCAACCAGCGCACCTGGATGGGCCATTTCGAGGTGTGGGCCGAAGACGGCGAGATCGTCTTCCGCCACTCGCTGGCCCTGCCGCTGGGCGAGCGTCCGACCCTGGCCCAGGCCGCGTCGATGATCGACGCCGCCGTGGAAGCCGCCGACCGCTACTATCCGGCCTTCGACTTCATGATCCGGGGTTCGAAGAAGCCGCAGGAGGCGATCGACGCCTGCCTGTTCGAGACGGTCGGCACCGCCTGATCCCATGACCTCCGATGTCTCCCGCGACGGCGTGGTCCTGGTGGGCTGCGGCCGACTGGGCTCGGCCATGCTGGAGGGCTGGCGCGCGACCGACGCGGTCGCGGCGCGGGACCTGATCATCCTCAGTCCGTCCGAGAAGCCCGTCGCCGAGGCGGCGCGGGCCGAGGGCGCGCGGATCAATCCGCCGCTGGATGTCCTGCGCGAGGCCAGGACGGTCGTGCTGGCGGTGAAGCCGGCCAAGTGGCGCGAAGCCCTGACGCCGCTGGTTGAGCACCTGAACCCGGAAGCCGTGCTGGTGTCCGTGATGGCGGGCGTGGGGGCCGAGGACATCTTCGCGGTGGCCGGTCGGCCGGTGGCGCGGGTCATGCCGACCACGGCGGTGGCGCAGGCGCGGGGCGTGGCGGCGATCTGGTCCGAGGACGCGCGCGCGCTGCGAGCCGCCCGAGCCCTGTTCGAGCCGGTGGCCGACGTCGCGCCGCTGGACGACGAGACCCTGATGGACGCGGCGACCGCCGTAGCCGGCTCAGCCCCGGCCTTCATCTATGCCTTCGTGCAGGCCCTGGCCCGCGCGGGCGAGGCGCAGGGGCTGGCGCCCGAGGCCGCGGCGCGGCTGGCGCGCGGGGCCCTGCGCTCGGCGGGGGCGGGTCTGGAGACCGGGGAGGGACTGGACGCGCTGATCGCCCGCATCGCCTCTCCGGGCGGCACGACGCGGGCGGGGCTGGAGGCGATGGCCGAAGGCGGCGACCTGGACCGCGCGGCTGAAGCCGCCGTCAGGGCCGCCGTGGATCGAGCCCGAAGCTTCTAGCGGCTGACGTACCGTCCGGCGGCGAGGTTGGCGCCCAGCCGGCGATAGGCGCGCTCGGCGTCCTGCCAGGTGGTGAAGCCGCGCACATCCGCCAGATTGGTCGAGAACCAGCGATAGCGCACTGGCTGGACCGTGCCGTCGGCCAGGGTGATCTGGCCCTCGATCGCCGCGCCGCCGATGGAGACGCTGCGCATCGGGTCGAGGCCAGGGCGGTCCTGCATCTGCTGGAAGGTCGGGCGGTTCGGCTTGAGATCGGTCAGGACCAGTTCGATCCGCGCGCCGTTCAGGGCGGCGTCGGAGGCGATGGCCTGGTTGACGACCTCGATCAGGCGCTCCGTCTGCTGCTGCACCTCGCGGGCGCCGAGGTCCTCGGTCTTCTCCTGAAGGTCGGCGCCGAGGGTGACGTTGACCGAGGCCGGCTCGGCCACGGCGGAACCGGCGAGGGTCGCGGCCACGGCGAACGGAACGAGGAAGGTGAGATTACGCATGGTCAGTCTCTCCAGATCGCCCCCGATCCGAAGGGAAAGATGAGGCCTGCGGCCCCGCTTCGCAATGGGGCGAAGACCCCCTCCACCATCCTCAGCCTGCGGCTTCGGCTGGTCCCCCTCCCCCGGTGGGGGAGGACTAACCCGGCAAGCGGATGACGGCGCGCAGGCCACCCATGTCGCTGCGTTCCAGGGTGATATCGCCGCCGTGGCCGCGCGCCACGTCGCGGGCGATGGCCAGGCCCAGGCCGACGCCCTTGTGGTTCTGGTTGCGGGACTCGTCCAGGCGCGAGAAGGGGCGGAAGGCCTCCTCGTGCATGTCGTCGGGAATGCCGGGCCCGTCATCCTCGATGGCGATCTCCAGCCCGCCCGAGGGCAGGGGGCGGGCGGTCAGGCGGACGTGTTCGCCATGGGCGGCGGCGTTGCCCGCCAGATTGCTGACCGCGCGCTTGAAGGTGAGGGGGCGGACCGAGGCGGTCAGGTCGTCCGGAACGACGACCTCGACCTCGGCCCCGGCGCGACGGGCGTCCTCTCCGGCGGCGGCCACCAGGCCGGCGATGGAGACGTCCTGCATCGGCTCCCCGGCCTCGCCGCGAGCGAAGGCCAGATACTCGTCGATCATATGCTCCATCTCGTCCATGTCGCCGCGCATGGCGTCGGCGCGCTTGAACGGCGGGGCGAGGGCCAGCTCCAGCCGCAGCCGGGTCAGGGGCGTGCGCAGGTCGTGGCTGACCGAGGCCAGCAGGGCGGTGCGCTGGTCGATGTGGCGTTGGATCCGATCGCGCATGTTCATGAAGGCCTGGGCGGCGGCGCGGACCTCGCGCGCGCCGGACGGCTTGAAGCGTTCGCGCGGTTCGCCCCGGCCGAAGGCCTCGGCCGCCTCGGCCAGCCGTTCGATGGCGCGGACCTGGTTGCGGATGAACAGGATGGCCACGCCCATCAGCAGGACGGTGGCGATCAGCAGCCAGAGCACGAAGATGTGGGCCTGGGTCGCCACGGCCCGCTCGCGCGGGGCGATGATGCGCAGCACGCCCTGCGGCTGCTGCACCCGGATGTCGACGTAGGCGGGGTAGCGGGTGGTGTCGAACCAGACGGGCTGGTCGATGCGGGCCTTCAGCGCCTTCTCCAGGGTGCGGTCCACCACGCCCAGGGCCCCGCGCCGGGTCTCGCTGGGCAGGCGCTCGCCCTCCTGCAGGACGATGGACAGGGACATGGACCGTTGGGCCCGCTCGGCGATGACATCCAGGTTCCGGGGCGTCGGATCGTCGGCATAGCTTTCGGCCGCCCAGGCGATGTCGCCGGCCAGGCCGTCGGACAGGCGGGCGGTCACCGTCTGCCAGTGCATGTCGAAGAAGGCCCAGGTGACGGCCACCTGCATGACCAGCACCGGCAGGACGATGATCAGCAGCGACCGCCCCCACAGCGAGGTCGGCAGACGCCGCTTCAGGAAGCGTGGCCAGAGGGAGGCGGGGAGGAGTCTCACGGCGCGGAACAGGGGTCCGCCGGCCCCTCAGCCAGATAGCGGTTGAAGCCGCGATAGTTGTCGGCGGACAAGGTGGCGTAGCAGGCCCAGGCGTCGGACTCGGCGTCCTCACTCCATCCGCCCCGCCGCAGGAGGGTGACGGTGCGGGCGGTGGATTGGGTGCTGAGGTCGAGCCAGTCGGGCTCAAAGGCGGCCCAGGCGGCGGCATCCATGTCGGAGAAGGGCGCGCAAACGGCGGCGGCGGAATGGCCCCGGGCGATGAGCGCCGCCTTGACCCATTCCATGCTGGCGCCCTGTTGCCCCTGGCTGCCGCCGCCGCAGGGGTCGGCGATCAGCCGGATCGGCGGCGCGGGCTCCCACCGAGGCTCCGCCGAGGACACGCCCGCCCACAGCGTCAGGACACACCCCAGTCCAATGGCGCGAAGACACGCGGACATGGACGTCAGTCCGGAGCCAGCATGTAGCCGATGCCGCGCACGGTCTGGAGGTAGCGCGGGTTCTTGGGGTCGGCCTCCAGCTTGCGGCGCAGGCGGGTGACCTGAACGTCCACGGCGCGGCCGGTGATGTCGGCGGTGTCGGGCGACAGGCTCATGCGCTCGACCGGGGCGTGGGCGTGGATGGCCAGCGTCTTGAGAAGCTGGGCCTCGGCCTCGGTCAGGCGCTGGGGCTTGCCGTCCTTGAG
>Ga0209676_1003125_pt1 | contig 10605 bp, 9 predicted proteins | sample AraplaCvi_mLB_r2_FD_184282 | JGI IMG/M metagenome (GOLD analysis project Ga0209676, IMG submission 184282) | Arabidopsis root microbial communities from North Carolina, USA - plate scrape MF_Cvi_mLB_r2 (SPAdes) (version 2) | ecosystem: Host-associated > Plants > Roots > Endosphere | place: USA...
ACTGCTGATCAATTTCAACGTGCCTCAAGATTAATTTGCTCTATGGAATATATTCGCCGTGATTGTGAGAGAAATCTTGGTACAACACCTTATTCTATTGGTATTTGGGTAGGGTCTAAAACTTCGCCTAATACAAACAAGATAGCTTTGTCACAAGTTAAACAAATGCAAAAACCTCAGGGACCAGATAATTTAGTTATTACAAGATGCCCTTGGTGTGGTTGTGAAATTGGTAAAGTAGTAGTTAAAGGTAAAGGCTCAAAATATAATGAGACTGTTCCTCTTGGATTTAAAAGAGTAAACGAGCAATTAAAAGTCCGATGTCCAGATGAAAGATGCGATTTTCATGATGAAATACCTGTTTATTTTGTAGATGAAACCATTTATGAAAAAAAGCCGACTTTCTTAATTGGGACCATCGATAAATTTGTTCAGCTAACATGGAAACCGGAAGCAAGAGGCTTATTTGGAATAAATGATTTAGGAGAACGATCTATTTCTCCTCCACAAATTATTATTCAAGATGAATTACATTTAATTTCAGGACCTCTTGGAACTCTTGCAGGATTGTATGAAGTGTTAATTGAAGAACTATGTATTGATGATCGTGGAGAAGAACCTATTAAACCAAAAATTATTTCAGCAACAGCAACTATTAAGGAGTTTGAAGAGCAAGCTAAATGCTTATTTGGAAGAGAAAATGCACGACTTTTCCCTAGTCCGGGTATTGATATTGACGACTCTTTTTTCTCAAAAGTGGCAGTAGATAAAAATGGTAAGCCTATGCCTGGTAGAAAATATATTGGTGTTTTCACATCGCGTGTTCGTATTTTAATGGCCCAGGTCATGACCTATTCAGCGATTTTACAAAAGGTAGAGAGTTTACCAGAAGAAGAACGAGATCCGTTCTGGACATTGCTTTCTTTCTATAATAGCTTGAGAGATTTAGGTGCGGGTTTGAACTTATTTAACAGTGACATTCCAACTTACATTGATGCTTTAAATAAAAGAGAAGGAATAGCTAAAGATAAAAAAAGATTTTTATATGCTCCATTAGAATTAACCTCTCGAAAACAAAGTAATGAAATTTCAAAAACGATCGATGATTTAAATGTCCCTTATACGCAAAAAGATAATAAAGGGCGTACAAAGTCACTTACATCCTGTTTAGCTTCTAATATTATTGAAGTAGGAGTAGATATTGATCGTTTATCATTAATGGGAATCGTAGGGCAACCTAAAATGACAGCTCAATATATTCAGGTAAGTGGTCGCGTAGGTAGGCGCCCTCATGAAAGACCAGGATTAATTGTAACTGTTTATTCTAATCAAAATTCCCGTGATAAATCGCATTTTGAACATTTTAATGAATATCATCAAAGGCTTTATGCACAAGTAGAAACGACAAGTTTAACACCATTTTCAACAGCTTCTTTAGAGCGTGGATTAACAGCAGTATTAATTGGCTTCTTACGTCAACGAATAGATATGCAAATGGCATTATATCCTACAAATCGAGAATTGAAACGTGTAATGAAAGATGAACGTTTCATAGCATTTCGTAAGAGATTTAAAGAGCGAGTAGAGCTAATTGATAAAGAGCAGGTTGATATTTGGAAGGAATTATTTAAGACGTTTATGGATGCAGTATTAAATGGTCGTTTTGAAACTTGGAGAGTTTCTGAAACGGAACGAGGGTTAATGTATCAAGCTGGGAATTTAAATGATGGAGAAAAATATCAGGGAAGTATCCCTGTCATCAACACTTTGAGAAGTGTTGATGCTGAGAGTCGTGCATCTATCGTATCAATCAAGAAAGAAGAAGATGAATTTGTCTGGGAGGATGATGACTAAATGCGATATTTACCGATGAGACGTTCAAAATTAGTAGGAACTGAAGGTCCAGGCTCCTTAGTAATTAGCCCAGAAGGTGAAACGGCAGTCGTAGGTGCATTAGATTTATGGTTTAAAGATAGTCATGGGAAAAAATCAAATAACATCGAAGAATATACAGTACATGAACCTCGTTTAAAAGCAATTTTAAAGGTAGATAAATTTTATACGCCACCTGAATTTAGAAAGGCTTCAACAAATGCAATGGAAGTTGTTCCAAATAGTAACCTTGTAATACCATTAATGCGTTTTCCTAAATGGCATTACTGTAGTTCTTGTCGATCTTTACGAGAATTAGAGTTAGACCAAACATCTGTCTATTTAGATTGTCCTAAATGTAATCAAAGAAGATATTATAAGCAAGTTCCTTTCGTAGTAATTTGTGAACATGGGCATTTGTCGGATTTTCCATGGCGTAAATGGGTTCATGGCAATGAAGAGACTAAATGTGAAGGTAATTTAGTTATTCAAATGGGTGGGGGTACAACATTAGATTCTTGGAGAATTGTTTGCGAAAAATGTAAAGATAGTAGGGATCTTCAAAGGGTCACTTCTTTTGATAAAGAGAATAATACTAGTTATTTAGGTAATCAACTTAATAAGAATAAGGCAGGAAACTACACATGTGAAGGTGAACGTCCATGGTGTGATGATAAAAAAGAAGAATGTTCAGCAGCTCCAGTTGCAATTCTAAGAAATTCAATAAGTGTTTATATGTCCAAGAAAATTAGTGCGTTAGCAATTCCGGGAGATTATAGTGAAAATGTTGACTTGATTGTTTCTAAAATAAAATCACCCGCTAAACACTTGGTCTATACAAATCTAAGTTTATTAGATAACCTAGAAAAAAAGGTTAAATTTATTCGTGAAAATCTAAGGTTTGACCTTAAAGAGGACGTAACAGATCAGGAAATTGAAGATGCTTTAATGTATATTCAATCAGGTGATGAATATGAGTATACTGAGGAAGAGCTTGAAAAACCAGGTTTGTTAATTAAAGAAAAAGAATTTGAAAAACTCACGTCAGCGGTTAATTCTAGGGAATTAAAAGTTGAACCCGAATGGGAGTTTGACAAGGATGAAGATGTTAATGGTAATTACTATAAACCATATTTACAGCGTTTATCAAGGTTGTTAAAGTTGAAAGAAACAACTGCTTTGTATGGGTTTGATAGAAAAGATTATAAAAATACCACCGAATATAGTAGCTATTATTCTTCTTTGTATAAGGATTTGGAAAGCGTACATGAAAAATGGTTGCCTGTAAATGAAGTATATGGAGAAGGTATTTTCCTTCAACTTAATCTAGAAAAAGTGGTAGAATGGGAATCCTCTTCAGAAGTTCAAAATTATTTTAACAGCTATCTAGAAAGAATTAGGCATGTAGAACATCGAGACGATTCAATTTTAAAGCCACGTAATATCATGATACACACACTATCACATTTTTTGATTGATGAATTAGCGAATGTATGTGGATATAATCGTGCGGCAATTAGAGAACGATTGTATTTAGATGAAGCTCAGGTAGGCGTATTAATTTACATTTCAGCAGGAGATTCAGAAGGCACTTTAGGTGGACTGGTAAGATTAGGATTGGAAGAAAAGTTCTTTCATATTTTAGATAAGGCGAAAAATAATGCGGAATGGTGTAGCTCCGATCCTGTATGTACAGAATTAGGTAAGACACAGGGGCAGGGTGTTAATGGGCTAAATGGTGCATCGTGCTATAACTGTTCACATATTCCAGAGACTTCTTGTGAATTCTGGAATCTGTACTTAGATAGAAGTTTATTAATTGACCCTAATTTCGGTTATTTTAAATAATGAAATAGTAACTGCACACAAAAACTTTTTTGTGTGCAGTTCTATTTTTAGGATGAAATATTTTTTGTTTACTTACGGATAAGCATTGTTTTTAATTCATTAATTGAAAATGCTGGTTTTCTTTTATGTAACATCGCATGGCAGTTGGGGCATACAGGTCTAAGATCTTTAATAGGATCTATCTCGTAAGTGTCGCCAATTGTACTTATTTCAACTAAATGATGAACATGAATGTAATCTTTTCCGTTATTACCGTAGAAATTTAAAAAGTTAAAATCACATACTTGACAATCATATCCGTAATGATCAAGGCATTCTTTGCGTGCTTTTGGGTTTCTTTCATACCGTGTTGTAATACTAGTTGTTTTGGTACCTTCTAAAAATTTTATACGTTCCTTTACTTTAGCGTTAATATTTGAAAAAGGAATTGGTGTTATGTCTTTATGTAATTCCCAAGCAACATATGCAGGCTTAATATCATCATAATCGACCAAGGTACCTAAACCTTGGAATATGAAATTAACATTTTTGCTATCTGTTCTTGTGAAAATATAAACCTCTATTTCACCACTCATTATTCTTTTTAGACGTGGAACATGAATTGTATCTGTTGTTTTACTATACCAATGAAGAATATTCCCAACTAATAGGTTTGCATAGTCATGTCCAGTTGTACCTGGTACACCTAAGTTTGTAAAAATAAAGGCACTATCATCATAAATGGTATAACCAGTATTCCAAGCACCTTTTTGTCTATGAATAGGAACATTTACAATTTTATAAATATCCTTTCTGCTATAAAAATCCCCTACAACAAATGGATGTTTCAAAATTATCTCCTTAATTATAAAGGTTAAGTAAATAAATTATAATTTGAAATCTAATAAAAGTTTTTAGAATGAGGCGCTGTACAAAATAGCATCTATATTTTGCGCAGGGTTATCTGGGTTTGGAATCTGAATTTCATTTATGGTTAAGATACCTTGGTTTATAAATTGTGTTAAATCTGGTTTTGTATCTAATGCAATGTAAGTACTTTTTCGCATTAATACATAAATTTTTGTATTATTTGAATCAGTGTTTAAATAATCGGAGAATACATTTGCTGGATGTTCTATTCCCCACATTCCTCTAATTCTTAGATATGTAATACCCAAGGGATCTACGCGATTAATTCTTCCTAACTCTTTAGTTTCAGAAAATTGAACACCTGGAATTTCATTAACACCCTTTTTCATTGTTTCAGTAATAAGTTCGTAACTTTCTTTATCAGCACAATAACAATCTCCATATACTAACCAAAGACTGTGTATGTTTTCATCTGTTACATTCCCAATCGCATAAATCATATCTTTTTTTTTCCAACCACCATATTCATCCTCACAATGACGACAGGATTGCTTAATTTTACTGTCATTAGAATATAGATAATTTTTTGGAAATGAACTATTCAGTGCAATTGAGTTTGCGGCTACCTTTTCAATTTTTTTGACTTCAACAGCGGCACCGTGTCTTATTATGAAGTCGGGTGGATTATTAGAGTTCCCTAAATAACTAAATACTTGTTGATATTTAGATAGTTTTTCATTTGTTTTTTCAAGGGAAGAGCTTCCGTCACAAAAAGCGTCTTTAACATAAAATTCCAACAAATCACCGACACTATTAATCCTATTACTACTAGAGTGATCAATTACTGTGGGCAAAGTATTACTTTGATTTAACAAAATATTTCTTAGTGCGATTAAAACATTGGATGAAGGTGTTGTCATTTAAATTCTCCTTAAAATTTTAATTTTAAAGTCCCGATATTGTTGGTTTTACAATGAGACTGAATAACCTCTTAAATGTATAATATGTGGGAATATTAGTCAATTAGAAGTCTATGTGAAAGGTAGTACTTACATATAATGAAATAAGGTCGAAAGTTTGGATGTTTTTTACTTTTGCTTGTTAAAGATTTATTATGTTAGACTAAAATGCACATGTGTTTGTTGTATTCCATCGAGAATAGTTGCCATAAAAAAAAGAAAACTTTTAAAATTTTTTGTTGAGGCAAAGTAAGAAATAGCGTGGAAGAAAGTCTATTTGATAGGAATAGGTGGAGTAGTGAATGTAGCTACAGGTAAGTGATTTAAAGTTATTATATACATTCTACAAAAACACAAATTACGGTCATATATCAAAATTTCTATGCATCAGATCATCTTTAAATAGTTGGTTTAAGTTATTATGTCGAAAGTATTAACAGAAAAACAACTTATTTAGCTAAGCATTCTAATTCGTTGTTGTAAAGGAGCATATTAAGTGAAGATTTACGAAGTGAGTTTCAATAGTAATACATTTAAATTGGAAGCTAATGTAGTTAATATAAATTATAATACGTTAGATGAGCAATATGAAAAATTACTTTATATACTGAACTCTGAAGGATTAGATGTTCTAGATTATAATGATGAAATTGCAATTCTAGTGGATGATCGTGGTTTTGAAAAAGTAAAAAGCTGGCCTTTGGAATGCTCCTCTGATATAATAAGAACATGCCAGGAGGTATTTTTATGATTGAAACAGAGTTGGATGTTAAGAACGAAATTAAAGTGGATAAAAAAGGACGGGGAAAATTTAAGCCCGCTCCTAATTATAAATTAGATGATGTGCACCGAGTTTTAGCTCAGAAAATATTGGAAGAGAATACAAAAATATTAGAATCAGATGTAGATAATGACTATTTAAAAAATATCCATTATAGAGAAGATAAAATAAATGTTATCAGTTTATTTTCAGGGTGCGGGGGATTAGATCTAGGTTTTGAACTATCTGGATTAGCAGCAGTTATAGGAGAAGAAGAAGCATTAAATGCTTTTTCAATTAAAGAATTGTTTAATAAAGTAAGAGAAAAAAGTGTTTTTAATACAATTTATACAAATGATTTATTTAAAGAAGCCAATACCTCATACAAAGAGAATTTTCCTGACAGTGTTTTTCAACATGAAATGGATATTCGTAAAGTGAGAAATTTTCCACGTGCTGATTTAGTAGTTGGTGGGTTCCCTTGTCCTGGATTCAGTGAGGCCGGACCGAGACTAATTGATGATGAACGAAACTTCTTATATATACATTTTATTCGCTGTATAACACAAGCAAAACCCGATGTTTTTGTGGCTGAGAATGTAAAGGGGATGCTTACGTTAGGAAAAGGTGAAGTTATTAAGCAAATTACGGAAGACTTTGCTTCAGCAGGTTACCGAGTTCAATATAAATTATTAAATTCAAGAGATTACGGCGTTCCACAATTAAGAGAGCGTGTTTTTATCGTTGGTGTTCGTGAAGACCTAGATTATGATTATGAATACCCAGAGCCTACCCATGGAGAAGGGTTATTACCATATGTTACTCTAAGGGATGCTATAGGTGATTTAGAGGTTAATCCAGGTCCTTATTTCACAGGTTCGTATTCAAGTATATATATGTCGAGAAATCGAAAAAAACGTTGGGACGAGCAAAGTTTCACAATTCAGGCTTCTGGAAGACAAGCTCCTCTTCATCCAGGTGGTGCCCCTATGGAAAAAGTAGGTAAGGATGAATGGTGTTTCCCTGATGGTGAAGAAAATCATCGTAGACTATCAGTTAAAGAAATTGCACGTATTCAAACATTCCCAGATTGGTACTATTTTGATGATAGTGGAAATATGAAAGTACAAGAAAACAATCGTTTAGATAAGCAATATAAGCAAATAGGAAATGCGGTTCCTGTATTTTTAGCAAAAGCTGTTGCTACACCGATTGCTAATTGGGCAATTGATCGTATTCAAACTAGATTAAACGAGAATACACAGCAATTGAATTTATTTTAAAAGCCAGTTTCGTAAAGAGTGTTGCTATTCCTAATGGTGCAGAATAGTTGAAGGAAGATTAAGTTTAATACGGAACTTTTATCAATACTATTTGTCTAACTGTCTATTTAACGAATAAATAGTTACTAAAGATATTGAAAAAAATGTTAGTTTATTTAGAGTCATTAAAAATGTACAATGAGTTCAAACAAAAGATGGTGAAAAAAATGAAGTTCAAGTATTTTAATGATACAAAAAGAGACGTTTCTATTCATCCGGCTACGTACGAGTATGGCTGTAAATCGGATAAAGAAGTTATATGTCCTTTAGAAATATGCACTTTTCATTTACCAGAAAACACGTATCCTTGGGTAAAGATGTGGGATTATGGTGAGGAAGGGCTAAGTATCTTGGTTATACCTGAAAAAAATGATTAACAATCTAGCTCATAACGACACCAATTCAAGTCTGTTCTTCATTGTCTTAGTGACTTGTAACTTTTAAGCTCCCTCTTGGAGTTAACTGAATAATAGATAAAACTCTGGATTTACCTTTAATGGTGATAGTGATTCCTTTATCACAATACAGTAATAGCAGCAATTTATGTGAAAACAACCTGTTAAAAAGAACGTAGTACATCTAAATATGTGCTACGTTCTTTATACTTTTTTGTGTAATGAAAAGGTTTAATCATTTTCAAGTTCGTTCAATAACTGAATAAGGTGTAAATTAATCGCCTCAACAAGTAGTAATAAACTCGCATAATGTCAAACTGATTAGATACATGTTCTGGTTCTGATAGTATAGAGTAAGACTTTAATTGTGTATAAATATTTTTACCAGGGTTCCAATTTTAAAATAGCTGAAATTGTGTTTTCATCAGCGGACACTGTGAACGACACATAAAAACTATTTACTTAGTTTATTAGAAATTTTTATATCTTCGGAGTCTTCAATATTAAAATGAATTAATAACGAAATTAATTTACTGATACATTATTTGTATCGTTATATAATATTAAATGTGTTTATTAAAGGGGGATATTTTATGAAAGCTAATGAGGAAATGCTTAACAGTATTATTTTAAGTATTAAGCCAATTTATAATGAAATGATATTAAAACAAGAGAAAATTTATGAGTTCAGAAATTTTAAACCTAAAAATTTTTCATCCTATTTTTGGGTGTATGAATCCTATCCAATTAAGTATTTAAAATATATTATTCGAATTTCAGAACCAATTGAGTATCCCTTAAAACTAAGTGGAAATAGTTATGGTGTGGATCGATTTAACTCAAGTGAGATGAATTGTAAATATGCTTATAAAATTGAAGAATTATATGTAATTGAAGAACCAATTTCAATGGATGTTCTTAAATCTAGATTTGGATTTACTCCCCCACAAGCTTATACATACCTGCAAAGAAATGTAGAATTACAAAATTTTATTCGATCTAATGTAAATTTAAAACAAATAATATGAAACAAGTGAAAAGGAAAGAAGATCTTATTTAATAATAAACAGGAAGAATGCTAGCACAGAAATGAATATAAGAGATTATATTAACTTAAATATAAATTAAATTTCAAGTTCTAATTATATGATTTACTTGAACGATTTTTAAAATTTGCCCCCGCAAAACAATTTAGTTAAATGGCATTTAGTTTGGCATTTAGTAAACTTATAAAACTGCTTAAACCCCTTATAAATGCTGGTATAATAAGATATCTAAGAGACAGTTGGTTCGACTCCCGCCGTCTCCATACATTGGAAACAAAATAGTTTCAAAAAGTGTCAAATTCCTTGATATAACAAGGGATTGGCGTTTTTTTTTTTATTTCAAAAACTTTCACCTGATTTCAACCAGTTTTGGGTCATTTTCTGGGTCGAACATAAGCACGAAATATAAAAAAGCGCACCTTTTCGGTATACACTACGAATAGCCGTTTATCTGAAAAAAATTTTAGATTTATAAAATAGCCACGTTTTTCCTGGCATTAGCGATCAACGTGTGATGCAAAAATCCGGTTTGTCTTGTCGGGTCAAAGTGAAAAAAGAGCACAGGACAGCCTACACAAGTTTCTGAGAATATCCTGGTGCGTGATTTTCAGCAAGATTGCCCCTTACAAAAAATTGTCCCGGATATTACATACTTGCCTTTTGGTCAATCGATGATGTATCTTTCGAGCAATATGGATTTGTTTAATGGGGGGTATATTAGCCTGTTCGATTGGTCCTGTTCAAGTAGCTTGGCAATTTACCAAAGGCGTTGTATTGAATAGTGATCAAGAATCCGTAAATATATATATATTCTGAAAATAAAACTAACAATAATAAGTGTGCTGTAGGTTCAATTTTTTGATGAATTAAAGTGTTGATAAAAGTGGAGGTAACCTAAAAGATTAAGGCTTAACCTTTGTTTCAAAAGTGATATAACATAATAGGAAAAGGTACATTTAGATAATAGACAGTAGAAGAATTATCGATATATTTTAGAAAAAGAACCTTGATTGCTTTTAGTTTTTTTGAGGTACAATCTACGTATTTCTTTATGAAGTAAGTCCTCTGGAGCAGGTTTACTTTTAATTATCGTTGAAATATCCTGCGGTTCAATACTACGGTCATCTATTTTATAGCCACGACGGTTAAGAGTTTCAGCAGTACGATTAATGTTTCCCTGATAAGCATATTCTTGTATGACACGTTGAGTAAAATTTTTAGGTTGATAATTTTCGATTAAACTGATGTAGTCTTGAAAAACTTTTAGATCCTTTTTTGCTTGATTATACGTACGGAATTTTTTCATGGCAATTCCCCCCAAGGATTTCAATAGTTTTATAATATATTATGGAAATAAACTGGATTCAATTATTTTCAATTATTTTTTTAAAAAGCCAGATATAGTTTTGTATGTTAGAAGTAAGATAAAAAAATGAATTATAAAGAAGGGATTATTAGTTAAAAAGGAAGCTTGTGAAAAAAATACACAAGCTTCCTTTTTAATTTTTTTGCAAGCGTGCGAAGATTTCAATTGATATATTCAGTATCATTCGA
>Ga0209676_1003129_pt1 | contig 10596 bp, 10 predicted proteins | sample AraplaCvi_mLB_r2_FD_184282 | JGI IMG/M metagenome (GOLD analysis project Ga0209676, IMG submission 184282) | Arabidopsis root microbial communities from North Carolina, USA - plate scrape MF_Cvi_mLB_r2 (SPAdes) (version 2) | ecosystem: Host-associated > Plants > Roots > Endosphere | place: USA...
CGCCCGAGGTGATCGAGCGCCGCACCCCGTGTGCAGTCGCTCTCTCCGGCCACGCCCAAGCGCTGCCGTCGTGGTGAGGCCAGCAAGCCGGCCCGTGTGGCGGCACGTGGCCCATCAACTCACACCCGGACGGCCAGCAATCGCCCGACAGCCGCTCCCGGGCAACGTCCTGCGCGCGACCGCCCGCCTTGCCATCGCGCAGGTGAAAGGTCCAGTCGCCTGCCCTTTCTGGCATGGCCGCTGAGCGGCAAACGGCAGGCCACTCATTTCCTCGGTGGCGCACGAGCGGCCGCCGGCCGCCACTCCTTGGACACGGCCATCCGATCCGCCTCCCTCTTCTGCCCGGCGCCTCGGAAGAGAAGCTCCACGGCATTACAAGCAATGCCCGGTCGTGCGGCACGCCGTCTTCGCAACGGGCGCGGTCTCGTTTGGCACTTCCAGAGCACCCAGGCCTTCGAGACTTCCGGTCGGCTGGAGGATGTGCACGTTGAAATCGATTGGGGCTTCGTTCGCCACCACACCCATGTGGCGCGCGGCGAATGGGCGGCCACGGAAGGAAAAGCGCCCTTCCTTGCGTCTGACGCGAGCGCCTGCCGTGCGGCGCTCGTCGCCGGTCTCTGTCACTGCCGGGCGTCCGCGGGGTCAGAAGCCGCATCCGGGCCCCGAACGAACACCACCGCCCATGGGTCGCGCTGCGGATCTACGGCGGTGACGCCAGCAGCGGAAGTTCAATCAGAGCTGAAAGCGCAACGGCGTCCACCCGGGCTGCGCTTGCCACAACGATGGCACGGCCGTCGCCAGACTGAGCCACATCGGCAAGCGCGCGCCACAAGAAGCGGATGGACGCGTTGTCAAGTGCGGCTGTGGGCTCATCCAGCAAAGTCAATGCGCGTCCCGAAGCAAGCGCCGCCGCCAGCCACACCTTGCGCTTCGAGCCCGTCGAGAGCATGTACATGGGCTTGGCAAGATGCGGGGCCAAAGAGAATCCCTGCACACAGCTGGCCCAGCGGGCTTCATCGAAGCGGGCATCGCCTTCCCGCAGCGTTGAAGCGCAGTCCGTCGCGGTGACCTTGTCGAACTGGTCTGTCGCGGGGTCCACGAAGAAGACTCGTCGTTGATAGGACGCGGGGTCTGGCGTGCTGCTCTCCCCCGCCAGGCTGAGCTGACCCTTTGCGGGCAACCTGCCTGCCATCAATCGAAGAAGCGTGGACTTGCCGCTGCCCTCGTCACCGTACACCTGGGTGAGCCCCGCCAGGATGGAGGCGCTCCAGCCGGACACGAGCGGCGGCTGACCGGGATAGGCGAAGCACAAGTCCTTGACGACAAGAATGGGCGCGGATGCCGTTGAGTTCATGCCCCGACCCTAGCGCATCTGCGCACCATGAGGGCGCCCCCACACCCTTGAGGCGCAGGCGGCCAGGGCACTGCCAGGCGCGGCGGGATGGCTCGGTCTCGGCCCAAGGCGCCGAAGCCGCGCTGTTCCGGACATCGGGCGCGGCGCGTCGACTAGCATGGCGGCATGACTCCCTTGCAGTTCGAACTCGATCGCCTGTACGCACTGGGTGCGAGCGCCGCACCCGACGCTGTCCCAGCGGCCGCCCCGGGCATTCGAGCCTTGGTGCTGGAGCTGCGGCCACCCGCGGGGTGGGCCGAGCTTTCCTCGGTCTGGACGGGCGTTCAAGCGGACCTCGGCTTTGCTCCTCCGGCCATCGCGGTCTCAGGCGTCGACGCCCTGCAGCTGTGGTTCTCCCTCGCATCGCCGACCTTGCCGCGCGATGGCGAGCGTCTGCTGCAAGGCCTGCGGGCGCGGTATCTGCCGCACGTCGCATCGACCCACATACGCCTCATCGCCGAGGCGACGCAGCTCCCGTGCGCGCCGCCCCTGGAGACCAGTCCGGATCGCTGGTCGGCGTTCGTCGCCCCGGACCTGGCTTCGGTGTTTGCCGACACGCCATGGCTGGACGTTGCTCCCAACAACGAGGGCCAGGCAGCGCTGTTGCGCGCGCTCGAGCCCATCCGGCCACTTGCCTTCCAAGCCGCATTGAGCCAGCTTGGCGTCATCGCAGAAGTGCCAGCTGACGTGAAGCGGTCCGCTTTGCCCGAAGTGCCCACCCCCCAACAGGGCGGCGCCGACGCGGAGCGCTTCCTCACAGCCGTCATGAACGACGAATCGGTGCCTCTGGCGTTGCGAATCGAAGCCGCCAAGGGCTTGCTTGGCCATGCCAAGCGCTCCTAGACAGAGATCGGACCCTTCGACAGAATTTTGGGCAGCATCGCCATTTCGACGTCGGGGGGCGGCCCGGTGACGGCCGGGCTGGCTGGCGTTGCCCCAGCGTTGCCGTCGTCTCCGTCGGACGGATTCAATTGTCTGGAGTCCGCCGCGCAGCCATCAGTCCAGCGGCAGGAGCTTGATGGGGCGCATTGCGACCACCCAGCTGGCTGAGTGCGCCCTGCGCGAATGCCGCAACGAAGCCCCGCGTGCGGCGAGAAGAACCTCGGGTCGAGCAACTGACCCATCGGGCGGACGGGAGGTCACGACGGTGCGGTCGACGCGCGTCCGCCTCCGATGTTCGAACCATCCAACGAAAGAGTTCGTCGTGCGCACTCGTCCTGGCAGTGAGACGCCCGCTGCCTTGCAAGGCAGCTTCAAACGATCGCTGCAACCCATTGGCCGAACATCTCAGCGGGTGCAGGGAAGCTGTCTAGATGACGGTCGGAACAGCCGCGCCATCCATCGCCAGCACCGCACCGGTCACATAGCTCGCGCGTGCCGAAGCAAGGAACACGACCGCGTCAGCGATCTCCCGCGCTTCCGCCAGGCGGCCCAAGGGCTGGCGCGCATCGGCGCGCTTGCGTGCTTCCTCGGGCGAGATGCCCTGCAGCCTGGCATCGGCCAGCAGCCCTTCTTGCAAGCGATCCGTCACCACCGGCCCCGGATTCACGACATTGACCCGCACGCCTCGGGCCGCATAGGCATTGGCCAAGCCTGCGCTCGCGAGCATCAGCGCTGCATTCGCCGCGCCGCCAGCCAGGTGAATGGGACTGGCCACCTTGCCGCCCGCACCGACGACGTTGACGATCACGCCGGCCCCGCGCGCGGCCATGCGCTTGACCAGTGGGTCCATCACATGGATGTAGGTGAAGTACTTGGCCTGCATCGCCGCATGCCACTTCGCTGCGTCCAATTCGTCGGGCGGCGAACGACGCGCTGCACCCGCCGAGTTGACCAGGATGTCGACCGGCCCGTGGGCCTGCTCGACACGTTCGACGAGTTGGACGGCCGCCTGTGGGTCCCCCAAGTCGCACGCATAGGTGGCCACCAGCCGCTCCGCGTCGGGCCGCGCATCGGCAAGGCTCAGTGCCGCAGAGCCCAGTGTTTGCTCGTTGCGAGCCACCAGGCTGACACGCGCCCCCGCCTGGAGGAAGCCGCGCGCGCAGGCCAGGCCGATGCCCTTGCTGCCTCCGGTGACAAGCACGTGCTTGCCAGCGAGTTCGAGATCCATGGATACCTTTCGTTGAGCGAGGGGTCCCGCGACCCATCCAGTGGGCCGCGTGCGCCCCCATTCTGGTACCACAGCCAAGCCACTGCATGGTGGCGGGCATCCCCCTGTCAAATGGGCGGCGCATCGGGCCTACGGGCGGAAACCATGACGCGGCCGACGCGTCGCGCCCGCTATCGGAATGGACCATCGGAAGCTCTCCTCGTAACGCACTGGGCCGAAGGGGACTGCCGCTCTCAGCAAAGGCCGACATCGCGAGGCACGACACGCCGACCGCCCTCGGCGGACCCCGGTCGGTCCAAACGTCAACGGAACTTGAATGCGGAAAGATCTCCCTCCGTGAAAAGCCCGGAGCGTGGCAGCACCGCGCTTGGTGCGCGAGGGCCCGCTTGGCACTGGAAGCGCCCGCACCATTCGCGTGCTGCCGCGTCATTTTTGGCGAGCGCAGGTGCAAGGGCGTTCAACAGAACTTTCTTGCCCCATTCCTGTTCCATCCGCTGCGGTAGCGCGTCATACCCCCTCGAAGTGGTGTTCCGAACGTTCGTCAGGTGCGCGGGCGATCCGTGCGAAAGTTCCCATCAGTACGGTGGCTGCGGTGCCATCAAGATGCGTGGCCGCGAACAGCAGACTCCATGGGCCGGCCGCCTTCCGATACACCCATTCTCGCCGCCCGCGCGGACCTCGCAGCGTCCATGACCGCCCGGACGTCATCCATTGGCTGCTCGAGGGTGGGCCATTGACGGGAGCAGGGTCCAACATTCCGGTCCCGCGCCTGAAAGATTGATGAGTCGGGCGAACGAGCCGAGGCGCCTGACGAAGCGCGCCCAGCGCCGCTCCTCCCCGCAGTGCTCTGCATGGGACACGAACCCAGGAATGAACACCACGTCTAGCGGCCCTTGCCGACGACCTGATAGGCGATATGGCAATCCCCACTCTTCGCATAGCGGGTCCGCGGGTGCTCAGCCATTTCTCACCTCCTCAGGTGACCGTTTCGAATGTCAGCTCAAGAGCATTGAGCCGCGTCTGGCAGCCGCGTCTGGCAGCAGCGTCTGGCCGCCAGCCAGCAGACGCACTTTGACGCCGGCCGCATTGGCCCTTCCGCGGCGACCCGTGAGCTTGACTGCTGGACTGTCGCGGTGAAACCCTCTTGCGCCGCTCACAAACTACTTCAGTAGCAATTGCCCCATCTTCTCAAGTCTTTCCCTGAGCCCGCTGGCGATGACTTTGAGCACTCCGGGCAGCTCGATCTCCATCGTTACTGTGTCATCGAAGACTTCGATGGCACCGAAGGCAGCCTGACCCAGCGCGGCGACGCTGAAGGTGAGACGGTCGCCGTCCCAGCGCTCGCCGGCAGGACCGCTGCTGCCGGGCAGCGAGTTGACAATCTTCCCGAAGCCGGCCTCGATGCGGCGTCGCGCCTCGGCGCGGCCAAGCCTGTGTGGGATGCTGATGACGATGGGCGATGCCATGCGCATAGCGTGCAGCGAATCGACGCACTGGGCAAGGGCGCGCAGCGAGCGCGGACAACTGGCAGCGTTTGCGAACGTCCAGGGCGGCAAACACATCAAAGACAGCAAACCTCCCGCGTGCAGTCATGTGGGGCAAGGTGGCACCTGCCACCTCTGCCACCGCAGACAGTGCAAGCGTACGTTCGGGTTCTAATGCAAACCATGATCACGACCTACCGCATGCCTGGTGCAGTTTCCACCGAGCGCGAGCACTCGGTTCCCTTGGTTCACGGCGCCCCGTGGCGTGGCACGATCAGCGTGTTCACGCGCGAGCTTGCTGCCCCCGACGGTCTGGATCGCCCTTACCTCGTGTTCCTGCAGGGCGGTCCAGGCTTCGAGGCCTCCCGCCCGACGAGTCCGCCCTCTGGGTGGATGGCGCGTGCCCTTACGGACTTCCGGGTCCTGCTGCTTGACCAGCGCGGCACAGGGCGCTCGACGCCCGTCGGGCCAGTCGTCCCAGGGGCCACGCCTGCCGACCAAGCCGAGTACCTCACGCACTTCCGCGCCGACTCGATCGTGCGTGACCTCGAACTGATTCGCGCCGAACTCGGCGTCGAGCGCTGGAGTCTGCTCGGTCAGAGTTTCGGGGGATTCACCTCGCTCACCTATCTGTCGCTGGCCCCCGAGGGCCTGCGGGAGGTACTGATCACCGGCGGCCTCGCGCCGATCAACAATCGGCCAGTCGACCAGGTCTACGCGGCGACATGGTCGCGCGTGCGCGAAGCCAATCAGCGCTACCACGACCGTTACCCGGGAGACCTCGATCGTTTGCGCACGACCCTGCGTCGACTCGACGAGGAAGACGTCCGCTTGCCCAACGGCGACCGCCTCACATCGCGTCGGTTTCGGCAGACCGGAATGTGGCTCGGCGATAGCGCTGGGTTCGAGCGGCTGCACCACCTGCTCGAGTTGCCCTTCGGCTCGGCGGCATTCATGGTCGACGCGCAGATGGCGTCGCCGTGGGAGCGCAATCCGATCTACGCGACGCTCCATGAGTCCTCATACGCGGACGGGGGTGCCACCCGCTGGTCCGCGCACCGGCTCGCGCCCGAGGAGGCAATAACTGGCGACCTCCTCGGCGCAGAGCACGTCTTCCCTTGGATGTGGGATGACTACTCGGGCTTGCGCGCGCACCGCGATGTGGCGCAACTTCTGGCCGAGCATCGATGGCCGCGCCTGTATGACGCCGACCGCCTCGCCCGAAATGAGGTCCCCGTCGCAGCGACCGTGTATGTGGACGATGTCTACGTGGAGCGATCATTTGCCGAGGAGACGGCCCGTGGCGTTCGTGGGCTGCGGGCTTGGGTGACCAACGAGTACGCCCACAACGGCCTGCGGGCCGATGGCGAGCGCATCGTGGGTCGCCTGCTCGACATGGTCAGAGGGCGGACATGAGCTGTAGTCGGCAGCTTTAGCGTAGAACTAGCACCGCCAAGGTTGCAAGAGGGCGCCTCGGGCGGCACAAGGAAGCGCCGACCGTCGGACCTCGGGAGCGCAGCGAGAGCCGACGTTCGTGGATCGCACCCCAGCAACTGCTGACCGCCAGGTTGCGGAAGTTCCGGGCCAGAACGCCACGCGCGCGCCGGGGACTGACAGGACTGCGCCCGTTGCGGAAATAGCGCAAGGTTTGGAAGCGGTCGCACAAACCGCGCGCCGGTCGGCCACGTTTTCGGACCGACGTTTCTGCAAGGGTGAGCTGGACCCGCGGTCTGCTCCACTTGAGCGCTGTTGCAAACAGGTCGGCTCGTTGATCGCCGCGCCCACCGACGGCGATTGCGTCCTACAGCGCGTTGGTCGGCAGGTCGTTAACGTAAGGAATGGGCACACATATTTCCTCTGCGTTTGACTTCCACACAGAATACATTGCTGCCCAACGCAGATTGCTGGCTCGCCTTGACCAAGCACAGGGGAGTGACTTCCAGTGGCCCACTGCTGGCGAGTACCGGACGATACTTCAGCTAGGACGCTCGGCGTCGCTCGAACTTCTCAAGGGACTTCGAGACCACAAGGATTTGCGGTGCGAGAGCCGGATCGCGCGAATTCAGCGTCTTTCCGCTAAGGAGCGGCTCTGGCAACCCAGTCCCGAACTTTGGTTGCGCCAACAGTCAACGACTTAGCGCGCGGGTCCTACCTACCTTTCGCAGCGTATTTGTCCCACGGTGTGGTGTTCTGAATATGGCCCAATAGAGAACCCTGCTTCCATCCGACTCGGCCTCTCCTTGTGCCTCAGGCCGATGGCTCGAGCTTCAAAGGCTCGGCGGAGCCCTACGCAGACGCACTCAATTTGGAGCGTCGCTATGGACAGCAGCCGACCACCCTCTTGGAACTCTAGGCTCAGTGCAGAGACCAGGGCGCTTTTTACGACTTGCTTGGCAACTCGTGAAGCACACCACACGGCAGCTGAACAGATGCGTGTAAGTATCGATTCGGCCCGCCGGAGGCTGCGCGTGTCAAGCGACATCGGCAACGAACCCCCCATGTTGCCTCACCGCACAATGTTACCGACGCATGAGCTGTTCGGATCGCTGCCTGGCGGTGGTCAACGCGAAGCGTTGTCCACGGCCCGTCCTATTTGAAGTTGTTTTATTGTTCTATCGCCAGGCGCGCAGCGCCTGGCCCCCTTACAGCGCTGCAAACTCAGTCGCCGTGGATCCGCGCGCATCTGTCTCGAGACGGCATTGATCAATCCACTGCCGGATTGCGTCGGCCCGCCATACTGCGAGAGCACGTTGGACTGTTCGCAGGTGCTTGTCGGTGAACGTTCCTGCTGGCGCAAGTTCTCGCAGCCGCTGGAGAATCTCCACAGCCGTCAGCCCCGGTTGTCGCTGCAGCCAACTGCGCGCTTGGTCTTCGTAGTTGTCGAGCATGCGCGCCTTCTTCGGTATCGGCTTGCGCCGTCTGTAGGGGCGTCGATGGATCACTCGCTGCTCGCCACTTCGGGCTGAGGGTGTCGCCGCGGCGAGGTCCTTGAAGACATCGACGGTGCTCGCATTCGATGCGTCCACGCCGCGTTGGTCGACACGACGCCCCAAGTCCTCTTGTGCGGCCCGAATCTCGTCCAGGAGCACGACAGGATCGACCGTCGCCAGTACGTGCGCCAGACTCGCCTTGACCTCGGAGCTGACCGCAGCATTCGCCAACACTCGGCTGGCCGGCGGAACGGGCGGGTGGTATCGCTTGACGACCTTGGCGCCGATGCGCGACTTGCTGCGCAGCTTGAACGACGGTTGCAAAACGTTCGTGTGGATGCGAGCCGCGGCGTACAGCCTGGTCAATGCGCGCACGGCCTCCAGCCCTTCGAAGCGGCCATAGCCGACCAGCCTACGCACGATGGCGCCATTCTTCTGCTCGACCCAGGCTTGATCGTTCTTCCGGTAGGCCCGCGCCCGAGTGACCTCGAGGCCTTGCGCAGTGCACCATCCCACGACACGATCGTTCATGAAGACGCTGTCGTTGTCGAAGTCGACGCCGCGCATGGGGAATGGAAACAGTGTGCGAGCCCTGTCGATGGCATCGATGACCAGCGTGCTGTCGCGCGTGAGCACCGGCACGCATTCTGTCCAGCCTGTGGCGACGTCGGTGAGAACCAGTGTTTGGATGAAGTTGCCCGCCAGCTGAGGCCCACAATGTGCGACGAAGTCGACTTCCAGGTAGCCAGGCGCGGGGTCGCCCCAGTCGCCGAAGGTACGGACCGGGACCGCACGGCGGACAGCCGAGCTCTGCCCGGCAGCACGACGTCGGCCCTTGCTCGCGGCGAGCCGCAGCGACGCAAGAAGCCGGTCGATGGTGGCCGCACTGACAGCGAGCAATTGCGCGTGCAAGTTCGCATCGTTGCTGATCCGGCCATGTCGAATCATGGCCGGCAGCAATGCCGGGATCATGACCTTCAGGCGTTTCGAGCAGACGCGGTCTGAGACCTCCCAGAGCGCTCCCAGAGCATCCCGCACGGCCGGTCCGTATCGAACGCTGGGATTGCGTTCCTTCGGCGACGCAGGCGGTTTGGACAACAAGCGGATGCAGTGCTTGCGGTGGTAGCCGGTGATCGCCTCGAACTCATCAAGGATCGTGCTCCGCTCGTCCTTAGAGCCCAACCGGTATCGAGCGCCTACTGCGTCGATCAATTCCTTGCGTGTTGCCATGCTCACTTGCCTCGTCACGTTCGGGTGCTCCGGCCGGCCAATCCAGCAGGTCGCACGTTACGTGAGGCTCATGGCGGGTCACCCGGTAGCACTTCGGGTGAGTCAATGCGGGGGGTTAGTTTGTCGTGTCGCCTGACAAGCTGCAACGTTGTCCGCACTCGCTGCAGTCCGGCGTCGCGACCCCGGCCGGGAATCAAACGGCGCGAACGACTGCTTCCTGAAGCGCTCTGTCCGCAGAGGGGACGTCTGCGCATTAGCAGATAGCAGTCACGCGCAATCGGAGACTGTTGGCCGTCACTCGCTGCCGTCCCGGGGCTCTGCCAAGGGCACGCCTGTCAACATTGGACATGTAGGTGAAGTGCCGTCGCGCGACATCCCAGTGACCATTGACCGACGTATCATGCGGGACACGGCCCGTCGCTGAACACCTTCGTAGGTCTCGCTCCGGCGTGATCCATGGCGTTGAGCAGCGCTGCCTTCCGCTTGAGGAGACGAAATGATCCAGTCGTCGACAGAGGTACGAAGCGCCACTTCCGACGAGATGTCGCAAGCCGTTGCAACGATCGTGGCTGCCTTTGTTGCGGACCCGCCCGCCCGGTTTGCATGGCCCTCCGCTCGCGATTACCTCGAAACCATGCCGGTGGCCACGCGCGCGTTCGCAGGAAGTTGCATCGAGCACGGTACTGCTTACGTGACTGCCGATATTCGCGGTGCCGCGCTGTGGTTGCCTCCCGGGGTCGAACCCGATAGCGCGGCTCTCGAGCGAGTTTTCCGCGACACAGTGAAGCGCGAACATCTGGACGACCTCCTTGCTACTTTTGAAAAGATGGAGAAGGCCCATCCCCGGGAAGCGCATTGGTATCTGCCGCGTATTGGCGTCGATCCGAGTGTGCAAGGTCAGGGGCTTGGAGCCAAACTGATGCGGCACGCTCTCGCGCGCTGCGATGAAGAACAGGTGCTGGCTTACCTTGAAGCGTCTAAGCCCGAAAACATTCCCTTCTATCAAGGACAAGGTTTCGCGGTGATATGCGAAATCCAAGTCGGGGAGGGGCCAGTCGTCACGCCCATGCTTCGCAGGCCCGCAAGCCCGACGCCCGTTCGTCGGGTGGAACGCTAGGCCTGCATTGCGCGGCGGATTCAACCGGTCGATGCAACACATTCGCTGAACATCTCAGCGGGTGTATGGAAGCCGAGTGTCTTGCGCGGCCTCTCATTCAATTGTCTCGCGATCGCGTTGAGTTGAGGCTGTGAGAACCCTGAGATGTCCATGCCTTTTGGCATGTACTGCCTGAGCAAGCCATTTGTGTTCTCGTTGCTTCCGCGCTGCCATGGGCTCTGTGGATCACAAAAGTAGACCTGGATGTCAGTGGCCAAGGTGAACTTCTTGTGAGCATGCATCTCTGTACCTCTATCCCAGGTCAGTGATTTGTAGAGCTCCTGTGGCAACTT
>Ga0209676_1003132_pt1 | contig 10578 bp, 7 predicted proteins | sample AraplaCvi_mLB_r2_FD_184282 | JGI IMG/M metagenome (GOLD analysis project Ga0209676, IMG submission 184282) | Arabidopsis root microbial communities from North Carolina, USA - plate scrape MF_Cvi_mLB_r2 (SPAdes) (version 2) | ecosystem: Host-associated > Plants > Roots > Endosphere | place: USA...
ATGGCCTTTGGCAACGAGCGCGCCGGTGCGGCGCGCTGGTTCGCCACCGGCATCGCGTTCCTCACGCTGCTGGCGAGCATTCCGCTGCTCACCGGTTTCGACATGACGACCGCGGCGATGCAGTTCGTCGAGAACCGCAACTGGATCCCGGCCTACGACATCCGCTACCACCTCGGCGTCGACGGTATCTCCGTCGCGCTGATCGCTCTGACCACGCTGACCACGCTGCTAGCGATGGTTGGCGCGTGGACCTCCATCGACAAGCGCGTGGCGCAGTACTACGCCGCGTTCCTGATCCTCGAAGGCCTGATGATCGGCGTGTTCGCCGCGCTCGATTCGATGCTGTTCTATGTCTTCTTCGAAGGCATGCTCATCCCGATGTTCATCATCATCGGCGTGTGGGGCGGCCCGCGTCGCGTGTACGCATCGATCAAGTTCTTCCTGTACACGTTTCTCGGCTCGCTGTTCATGCTGCTGGGCCTGATCTACCTGTACCTGAAGGGCGGCAGCTGGCAGCTGGCCGACATGTACGCGCTGCAGCTGTCGGCGACGGAGCAGATGTGGCTGTTCTTCGGCTTCCTCATTGCCTTTGCGGTGAAGGTGCCGATGTTCCCGGTGCACACCTGGTTGCCGGATGCGCACGTGGAAGCGCCGACCGCCGGTTCGGTGATCCTGGCCGCGATCATGCTGAAGATCGGTGGCTACGGCTTCATCCGCTTCGTGCTGCCGATCGTGCCGGATGCCGGCGCCGAATGGGCCTGGCTGGTGATCGCGCTGAGCCTGATCGCCGTGGTCTACGTCGGTCTTGTCGCCCTGGCGCAGGACGACATGAAGAAGCTGATCGCGTACTCGTCCGTCTCGCACATGGGTTTCGTCACGCTGGGCACGTTCATCGCCTTCGCGCTGGTGCGCGACGCCGGCAACACCGACGGTGCGCGCCTCGGCCTGCAGGGCGCGATGGTGCAGATGATCAGCCACGGCTTCGTGTCGGGCGCGATGTTCTCCTGCGTCGGCGTGCTGTACGACCGCATGCATACCCGCATGATCAAGGACTACGGCGGCGTCGCGAACGTGATGCCGTGGTTCACCGCGTTCGTCGTCCTGTTCGCGATGGCCAACTCGGGTCTGCCGGGCACGTCGGGCTTCGTCGGCGAGTTCATGGTGATCCTGGCCAGCTTCCAGCAGCACCCGCTTGTCGGTTTCGTCGCGGCCACCACGCTGATCATCGGCGCCGCCTACACGCTGTGGCTGGTCAAGCGCACGATGTGGGGCGAGGTGGGCAACGCACATGTCGCCGAGCTGGAGGACATCAACCCGCGCGAAGCGTTCGTGCTGGGCGTGTTCGCGGCCGGCGTGCTGATCCTGGGCCTGTGGCCCAAGCCCTTGACCGACCTGATGGAACCCGCCATCGCGAACTTGGCGACCCAGATCGCCGCGTCGAAGCTCTGAGGTTGTAGCGAATGAACATGCCTGTCCGCTCCGCCGCCGATCTGCTGCCGATCCTTCCGGAACTGGTGGTGATCCTCGGCGCATTCGCGCTGTTGATGCTCGACCTGTTCATCGACGAGCGCCGCCGCGTCATCAGCCACCTGTTCGCCATCGCCGTGCTGGCCGTGGCCACCTTCATGGTCGCCACCGGCGTGGGCGGCCAAGGCACCGTGTTCAACGGGATGTTCGTGCGCGATACCGCGGCGGACGTGATGAAGGTGACCATCGGCATCGTCGGCATGCTGGCGATGGTCTACACCTGGCCATACCTGCGCGCCCGCGACCTGTACAAGGGCGAGGTGTCGGTGCTGATGCTGTTCGCCACCGCGGGCATGATGCTGCTGGTGTCGTCCGGCAGCCTGGTGATGGTGTACCTCGGCCTGGAGATGCTGGCGCTGTGCTCCTACGCGCTGGTCGCGGTGGATCGCGACAGCCCGCTCGCCTCGGAAGCGGCCATCAAGTATTTCGTCCTCGGCGCGCTGGCCTCGGGCCTGCTGCTGTACGGCCTGTCGCTGCTGTACGGCGCCACCGGATCGCTGCAGCTGGACCAGATCGCCACTGCCACGCAGCAGCGCATCGCCGATGGCAACACGCTGATGCTGATCACCGCCGTGGTGTTCATCGTCGCCGGCATCGCCTTCAAGTTCGGCGCCGTGCCGTTCCACATGTGGCTGCCCGACGTGTACCACGGTGCTCCGACGCCGATCACGCTGTTCATCGGCTCCGCGCCGAAGCTGGCCGCGTTCGGCATGACCTACCGCCTGCTTGAAGTCGGCGCGCCGGCGTTCGAGGAACAGTGGCGCCTGATGCTGGCCATCCTCGCGGTACTGTCGCTGGCCATCGGCAACCTCAGCGCGATGGTGCAGACCAACCTCAAGCGCCTGCTGGCGTATTCGACGATCTCGCACGTCGGCTTCCTGTTCGTCGGCCTCGCCGGCGGCGGGCGCGAAGGGTTCGCTGCGGCGCTGTTCTATGCGATCAGCTACGCGATCATGTCGGCCGCGGCATTCGGCGCGATCGTGGTGCTGTCGCGCCGCGGTTTCGAAGCCGATCGCATCGAGGACTACAAGGGCCTCAACGCACGCAACCCGTGGATGGCCGGCCTGGTGCTGTGCGTGATGGCCTCGCTGGCCGGCGTGCCGCCGTTCCTGGGCTTCTGGTCGAAGCTGGCCGTGCTGCGCGCGGCGCTGCAGGGCGACATGCTGTGGCTGACGCTGGTCGGTGTCGTGTTCGCCGTGGTCGGTGCGTTCTACTACCTGCGCGTGATCAAGGCGATGTACTTCGACGAGCCGGAAGGGCAGGCGATCGAGGCCACCGACAACCGTCCGCTGCGTATCGTGTTCGGCGTGAACGCACTGGCGCTGCTCGCGCTGGGCATCGCGTGGAATCCGATCATGGTGTGGTGCCAGCGGGCCTTCGCGGGATAAGGTTTTTCGCGCAATTCCGATTTATTTCATGAATCGGGGTTGCGCATGTTTTAGTCGGCCGTTATGATGGTCGGCCTGATGCGGGGTGGAGCAGTCTGGCAGCTCGTCGGGCTCATAACCCGAAGGTCGCAGGTTCAAATCCTGCCCCCGCTACCAGCTTCGGCAGGCGTAGTCTTCAGGACTCACGCCGGCGGAAGGTCCGGAATCCGGACCTTCCCAGCCAAAGGCTCGGGCTTGGTGGTCGCGCACTGCTCACGCGACCACACCGAAATCCAGCTGTACGGACAAGGGGCCCGCAAGGGCCCTTTGTCGTTTTCGCGCTTGTGGGCTCGCGATCCGGAAGTACCTGCTTGGGAATGCGTGCTTCGACAAGAACGTGTGCGCAGTCGTTTTTTGCTGGGTATTGCATTGCATCGAGGCACCGGAGCGGCAACACGGTGCCGGTTTCATGGGAGTCGTTACGCGTGGCCGATAAAGCTGTCGAAATCGCGAACCTGCTCGCCCCGACCGTCGCGTCGCTGGGTGTCGAGCTGCTGGGCGCCGAATACCTGCCGTCTCCCGGCAGCGCCGTGCTGCGCCTGTACATCGACGTGCCGGCCGACCAGCCCGTGGGTGAGGACGGCCAGCCGCGTTCGGTGACCATCGAGGATTGCGAAGCCGTCAGCCGCGAGGTGTCGGCGCAGCTCGACGTCGAGGATCCGATCAGCGGCATGTATACGCTGGAAGTCTCCTCGCCGGGCATCGACCGCCCGCTGTTCACGCTGGCGCACTACGAGCGCTTCGCGGGCGAGAACGCGAAGGTCGGCCTGAAGCTGCCCCAGGATGGCCGCCGTCGCCTGCAGGGTCGCATCGTGCGCGTGCAGGGCGGGGACGTGGTGTTCGACCTGGACGGAAACGAACTGGTCGTTGCGTTCGGCAACATCGACAAGGCGCGCCTGGTCCCGGACTGGGCCGCGCTGGGAATGGCCCCGGTCAAGCCGGGCAAGGACAAGCCGGCGAAGGGCGCGCCCAAGGGCAGCGCTTCGAAGGCGAAGAAGTAACCACCAAATCACCATCAAAGCCGGCGGCGCGAGTCGCCGACCGTGCGGAGTCAGAAAGATGAGCAAGGAATTGTTGCTGGTCGTGGACGCGGTAGCCAACGAGAAGGGCGTGCCGCGCGAGGTCATCTTCGAGGCCATCGAGGCCGCGTTGGCCTCGGCCGCGAAGAAGCGCTACCACGACGAGGACGTGCTGGTGCGCGTCACCATCGACCAGAAGGACGGCAGCTACGAAACCTACCGTCGCATGGAAGTGGTGGCCGACGACGTCGTGATGGAGTCGCCGGACCGCCAGATCCGCATGATGGACGCCATCGACGAAGTCGAAGGCGTGGAAGTCGGCGACTACATCGAAGAGCAGATCGAGAACCCCGAGTTCGGCCGCATCGCCGCACAGGCCGCCAAGCAGGTCATCGTCCAGCGCGTGCGCGAGGCCGAGCGCCAGCAGGTCGTCGACGGTTGGAAGGACCGCGTGGGCGAGCTGGTCACCGGCGTGGTCAAGCGCGTGGAGCGCGGCAACATTTACGTCGACCTGGGCGGCAACGCCGAGGCGATCATCCCGAAGGACAAGGGCATCCCGCGCGACGTGCTGCGTACCGGCGACCGCGTGCGCGGTTACCTGTTCGACGTGCGCAGCGAGCCTCGCGGCCCGCAGCTGTTCATCAGCCGCGCCGCGCCGGAATTCATGATGGAGCTGTTCAAGCTCGAAGTGCCGGAAGTCGGCCAGGGCCTGGTGTCGATCAAGGCCTGCGCACGCGATCCGGGCGACCGCGCCAAGATCGCCGTCGTCGCGCACGACAACCGCACCGACCCCATCGGCGCCTGCATCGGCATGCGCGGTTCGCGCGTGCAGGCCGTGAGCAACGAGCTCAACGGCGAGCGCGTCGACATCGTGCTGTGGTCCGACAACCCGGCCCAGTTCGTCATCAACGCGATGGCCCCGGCCGAAGTGCAGTCGATCATCGTCGATGAAGAGAAGCACTCGATGGACCTGGCCGTGGCGGAAGACCGCCTGGCGCAGGCGATCGGCAAGGGCGGCCAGAACGTGCGCCTGGCCAGCCGTCTGTCGGGTTGGCAGCTGAATGTGATGACGCAGGACCAGGTCACGGCGAAGTCGGAGGCCGAACAGGCTTCGGCCCGCCAGCTGTTCCAGGAGAAGCTGGAAGTCGACGAGGAAATCGCCGGCATCCTGGTCTCGGAAGGCTTCAGCACGGTCGAGGAAATCGCCTACGTCCCGGTCGGCGAGCTGCTGGCGGTCGAGGGCTTCGACGAGGACATCGTCGAGGAACTGCGCTCGCGAGCCCGCGACGCGCTGCTCAACGAGGCCCTGGCGGCCGAGGAGGAGCTCGACGAGCACCAGCCGGCGGCCGACCTGCTCGAGCTGGCGGGCATGGACGAGGCCACGGCCTACGCCCTGGCCGCCCGTGGCGTGGTCACCCGCGACGACCTGGCCGACATGGCCACCGACGAGCTGACCGATATCGAAGGCATCGACGAGACCCGCGCCGCCGCGCTGATCATGGAAGCGCGCAAGCACTGGTTCGAATGAATACCGCGTCGGCCCGCCTGGCACCCCCGGGCTAGAATGACGCCAACACGCGCGGGACCCGTCCCGCGCCACGAGGACACCGAATCCGAATGTCGCAGCAAACCACCATCCGCAAGCTGGCCGAACTGGTGAACACGCCGGTCGAGAAGTTGCTGGAGCAGCTGGCAGAAGCCGGCATGACCTTCAGCGGCCCCGACCAGGTCGTGACCAGCATCGAGAAAGTCAAGCTGCTCGGCTTCCTCAAGCGTGCCCATGGCAAGGCCGAGGACAAGGCCGAGCCGGGCGAAGCGTCGAAGAAGATCACGCTCAACCGCAGCCGCAAGCAGGAAATCACCGTCGGCGGCGGCAAGAACAAGACGACCGTCGACGTCGTGGTGCGCAAGAAGGTCACGCTGGTCAAGCCGACCGACTCGCAGCCGATGTCCGAGAGCGACGAGCGCGCCGACATCCTGCGCAAGCTGGAGGAATCCAAGCAGCGCAACCTCGCCGAACAGCAGCGCCTGGCCGCCGACGACAAGCGTCGCGCCGACGAGGCCGACGCCGTGCGCGTCCAGGCCGAGGAAGCCCGCCAGAAGGCCGAGGAAGAAGAGCGCACGCGCCTGGCCGATGCCAGCGCGGCCGCCAGCGAAGCCGAAGAACCGGTCCGCAAGCCCGCCGCGGGCGGCCATGGCCACGGCCACGGTCATCCGAAGCCGGCCGCACCGGCGCGCGCTCCCGAACCCGCCCGTGGCGCTCCGGCGCACAAGACGCGCGGTTCGCACGCGATGGTCGCGACCGTCGAGGACGACGACCGCACCAACCGTTTCGCCGGCCAGATGCACCTGAGCGCCACCGACCGTGCGCGCCGCTCCAGCAACACGCGCGGCAAGTCCAAGCCGACGCGTCGCCACGCGGAGCAGGCCCGTTCGGGCAGCGGCTTCATGCGTCCGACCGCGCCCATCGTCCGTGAAGTGGCGATCGGCGAGACCATCACCGTCGCCGATCTCGCGCAGAAGATGGCGCTCAAGGGCGGCGACGTGGTGAAGGCGCTGTTCAAGATGGGCGTCATGGCGACCATCAACCAGTCCATCGATTACGACACCGCCGCGCTGGTGACCGAGGAACTCGGCCACGTCGTGGTGAAGGCCGGTGCCGAGACCGCCGAGGACGCACTGCTGGCCCACGTCGAAGAGACGCAGGGCGAGAAGACCTCGCGTCCGCCGGTCGTCACCATCATGGGCCACGTCGACCACGGCAAGACCTCGCTGCTGGACTACATCCGCCGCACGAAGGTGGCCTCCGGCGAAGCCGGCGGCATCACCCAGCACATCGGCGCGTACCACGTGGAAACCGACAAGGGCGTCATCAGCTTCCTCGACACCCCGGGCCACGCCGCGTTCACCTCGATGCGCGCCCGTGGCGCCAAGCTCACCGACATCGTCGTGCTGGTCGTGGCCGCCGACGACGGCGTGATGCCGCAGACGCGCGAAGCCATCCAGCACGCGAAGGCCGCTGGCGTGCCGCTCATCGTGGCGATCAACAAGATCGACAAGTCCGACGCCGATCCGGGTCGCGTCAAGAACGACCTGCTCGCCGAAGACGTGGTCGCCGAGGATTTCGGCGGCGACACGCAGATGGTGGAGCTGTCGGCCAAGACCGGCCTGGGCGTGGACGACCTGCTCGATTCGATCTCGCTGCAGGCCGAAGTGCTCGAACTCAAGGCCGTGCCGACCGGCCGTGCCAACGGTACGGTCATCGAGTCCGCGCTCGACAAGGGCCGCGGCCCGGTCGCGACCGTGCTGGTCCAGCAGGGCGAGCTCAAGAAGGGCGACTACCTCGTGTGCGGCGTGCAGTACGGCCGCGTGCGCGCCCTGTTCGACGAGAACGGCAAGCAGGTCGAGAAGGCCGGCCCGTCGATCCCGGTGCAGGTGCTGGGCCTGTCGGGCGTGCCGGACGCGGGCGACGACTTCGTGGTCGTCGACGACGAGCGCCTGGCCAAGGACGTGGCGCAGCAGCGCGACGCCAAGCGCCGCGAATCGCGCTTGGTCGCCGCCGCCGGCAACCGCATGGAAGACATCATGGCCCAGATGGGCAAGGGCGAGGGCCAGCTGAGCCTCAACCTCGTCATCAAGGCCGACGTGCAGGGTTCGGTGGAAGCGCTGAAGCAGTCGCTGACCGCGCTGTCCAACGACCAGATCCGCATCAACGTCATCAGCTCCGGCGTGGGCGGCATCACCGAGTCCGACGCCAACGCCGCGCTCACCGCGAAGGCCACGATCATCGGCTTCAACGTGCGTGCCGACGCGTCGGCACGCAAGGTGATCGAAGCCAACGCCCTGGACCTGCGCTACTTCTCGATCATCTATGACGTGATCGACCAGGTGAAGCAGGTCGCGTCCGGCATCCTGGGCGTGGAGATCCGCGAAGAAATCATCGGCACCGCCGAGGTTCGCGACGTCTTCCGCAGCTCGAAGTTCGGCGCCGTCGCCGGCTGCATGGTCGTGGAAGGCGTGGTCAAGCGGAACAAGCCGATCCGCGTACTGCGCGACAACGCGGTCATCTTCGAAGGCGAGCTGGAATCGCTGCGTCGCTTCAAGGAAAACGTCGACGAAGTCCGCAACGGCACCGAATGCGGTATCGGCGTGAAGGCGTACAACGACGTCAAGCCGGGCGACCAGATCGAGTGCTTCGAGCGCATCGAAGTCCAGCGCACGCTGTAACGGACGCACATGGCAGGCAAATCGTTCCATCGCACCGACCGCGTTTCCGCCCAGCTCCGTCGTGAGCTGGGCACGCTGGTGCACGAGGCCGTGCGCGAGCACGGCCTCCCGTCCGTCAGCGTGTCCGACGTCGAAGTCACGCGCGATCTCGCGCACGCGAAGGTGTTCGTCACCGCGTTGCAGCAGGAGCGTTCCAGGGAGGCCGTGAAGGCGCTCAAGGAACTGGCGCCGCAGATCCGTTTCCAGCTCGGCCGCGCGGTGAAGATGCGCCACGTGCCGGAGCTGCATTTCCACTACGACGACTCGGTCGATCGTGGTGAGCGCATCGGCAACCTGCTGCGCGACAACCCGCCTGCGCCCGAAGACAAGACGGGCGACGCGGACGAGTAGGCCGCCGCGCGGCCGTCCGCCGACGAACGCATCGCCGTCCGTCAGCCCGACCCTCCACTGCATTGCCCTGACCCCGGGATCCACGCAGGATTCGCACGGGGAGCCCTTGGCCTCGTTCCGCCGACCCGCGGACGCGGACCGCGCCCCGCTGCGACCTGCGGACCTTCTGCGGACGATCCATGACGAAAGCCAAGACGCGCTTCCGCCCGCTCGACGGCATCCTGCTGCTCGACAAGCCGCAGGGACTGAGCTCCAACCAGGCGCTGCAACAGGCGCGCCACCTGTTCCGCGCCGAAAAGGGCGGCCACACCGGCAGCCTGGACCCGCTGGCGACCGGCCTGCTGCCGCTGTGCTTCGGCGAGGCGACGAAGATCGCCGGTCTGCTGCTGGGCTCGGCCAAGGCGTATGAAACGACGGCGGTGCTGGGCCTGACCACCGACAGCGATGACGCCGATGGCGCGCCGTTGCTCGAGCGCCCGGTTCCGGCGCTGGACGAGGCCGCCATCGAAGCGGCGCTGGCGCCGCTGCGCGGTCCGATCCGGCAGCGCGCCCCGATCTACTCGGCGCTGAAGCAGGGCGGTGAACCGCTCTATGCGAAGGCCCGTCGCGGCGAGGCCATCGAAGCTCCGGAACGCGACGTCGTGGTGCACCGCTTCGAGCTGATCGAACGCGCCGGCCCGCGCCTGCGCCTTCACGTCGAATGCGGCTCGGGCACCTACGTTCGCAGCCTGGTCCGCGACCTGGGGCAGGCGCTGGGGTGTGGCGCACACGTCGCCACATTGCGCCGGCTGTGGGTCGACCCGTTCCGCGAACCTCGCATGGTCACCCTGGAGGCCTTGCGCTCGCTGTGTGAAACCGGTGGCGAGGCGGCGATCGAGGCCTGCCTGCTGCCGATCGAAGCCGGGCTTTCGCAGTTCCCACGTGTCGATCTGGAGGCCGCCGCCACGCGCCGGCTGGGGCAGGGGCAGGGCGTGGACTGCGCCCCGGGCCCTGATGGACTGGTCGCCATCTTCGGCCCGGACGGGCGCTGCCTGGGGCTGGGCCAACGAACCGGCGAACGACTGGCGCCGCAGCGTCTGTTCCGCTGGGCCGCGCTCAACGGCCAGCCTGAACAGGCGGACGGGTCGATCGCGTAAACGCCTGCCCGATGCGGCCGGATCGCCGGCGCAACGGGATTTCACGCATCACAGCGGTCGCATTCGCCGGTGCCTGCTGTTACAATTTCGCCGCTTTTCAAGCACCTAAGCAGTTCCCTTCGCAACACTCCACTCGCAAACGGCGGGCCAGGCGGTGCGTCGGCGCGGTTCATTCCGGTCGATTCGCTTTCTGCAGGCCTCGCATCTACAAGGCACATCATGTCCATCGACACCAGCAAGATCATTGAAGACAACAAGCGCGGCGCCAACGACACCGGTTCGCCGGAAGTCCAGGTCGCCCTGCTCACCGCTCGCATCGAGCAGCTGACCGGCCATTTCAAGCTCCACAAGCAGGATCACCACAGCCGTCGTGGCCTGCTGCAGATGGTGAACCGCCGCCGCAGCCTGCTCGACTACCTCAAGCGCAAGGACAACGAGCGCTACAAGGCCCTGATCGAGAAACTCGGTCTGCGTCGCTAAACGCAATACCCACCGCGGCGCAGCGATGCGCCGCGGTTCGTTTTTGAGGTACCGCAACACTCGAGGATCCGCGCAAGGCGCACCGGTCCTCACCGCGCAACACCGGAGCGCACACGGCGTCTTCCGACCATTCGAATTCCAGACCGCCCACGCGGTCGACCGGAGCGGGGCAGGGGCCTCGACCGGAACGCATCAGAAACGATAGGAACCCCAACGTGGCAAAAATCACCAAGACCTTCCAGTACGGCGACCACCAGGTAACGCTGGAAACCGGCGAAATCGCTCGCCAGGCCAGCGGCGCCGTCATCGTCAAGATGGACGACACCGTCGTGCTGGTGTCTGCCGTCGCCGCCAAGAGCGCGCGCGAAGGAC
>Ga0209676_1003146_pt1 | contig 10545 bp, 7 predicted proteins | sample AraplaCvi_mLB_r2_FD_184282 | JGI IMG/M metagenome (GOLD analysis project Ga0209676, IMG submission 184282) | Arabidopsis root microbial communities from North Carolina, USA - plate scrape MF_Cvi_mLB_r2 (SPAdes) (version 2) | ecosystem: Host-associated > Plants > Roots > Endosphere | place: USA...
GACGATGGTCTTGTCGGCGTTCTCGCCCGGGGCCGAGATCAGCACGCGCTTGGCGCCGGCCTTCAGGTGGGCCTCGGCCTTGTCACGGGCGGTGAAGATTCCGGTGCACTCGAACGCGATGTCCACGTTCAGGTCCTTGTGCGGCAGATTCGCCGGATCGCGCTCGGCGGTCACCTTGATCTTGCCCAGACCCACGTCGATCCAGTCGTCGCCGTGCTCGACCGTGCCGGGGAAGCGGCCGTGGACCGAGTCGTACTTCAGCAGGTGGGCGTTGGTGGCCACGGGGCCCAGATCGTTGATCGCCACCACCTCGATGTCGCGACGGCCGTGCTCGACGATCGAGCGGAGGACGAGGCGGCCGATGCGGCCGAAACCATTGATGGCGACGCGGACGGTCATGGGCGGGGCTCCTTTGAAGCGCGGTGTTCAGGGTTGGCGCTTCAATGATACCCCCGGCCCCGGGATTCAACCCCGGGGCTGTAACAAGGCGTGATGAACTGTAACGCTGGCGTCTATTCGCCGCGGCGCAGACGCCGCGCGGCGCCCGTCTGAGCGTCCAGGGTTTCCAGCGCGACGATCTGCCCCTCGGCGTCCCGTTCGAACCGGAGGCGGCGATAAGGCTGGTCCCGGTTGAAGAACAGGTCCGCCGACAATGGTTGCAGACGCCACGCCGGCCGTCGGCCTGAGCGGTACAGCAGTTGGCCGTCCACGGCCTCCACGCTCGATCCGTTGTAGTCCCCGACATAGACGACCGGATCGATCGCGACAGCCGGAGCCTCCAGCGCTTCCAGCGTCCAGCGCGCCTCAACCGCCACGGGGCCGGTTAGACGCGTTTCCTGGGCCTTCAACGCCGCCTTCCAGGCCACGTCCAGCGCCCGTTCGGACGGCGCCTCGATGTCCGGCGTCACGCCGGTGCCTTCCCAGTTGCCGCCGGTGATCGGGTTCACTGGCGAGCCGGACGAGACGAAGACGCTGAATCCGGACGGGGTGCCGACCGGCCCGCCCGGATTGGCGGCCCCGGCGCTGCTTTCCCCGACCACGGTCGCCCGATGCGCCGCCTGGAGGGTGTAGCTGAAGGCCTCGGCGGCGGAGCCCGTGCGTCCGCTGGTCAGCACGAACACCGGCACATCCGTCCGGGGAGAAGCGTAGCGTTCGCGGGGACTCTCGGACGCCTGGCCTTCCCGCCCGTGGAACACGTTGTAGATGTCGGCGTCCGCCGGAACGAAGGCGCTGACCAGATAGCCGACCATGGCCGGCGAGCCGCCGCCATTGTCTCTCAGGTCGAAGATCACCGCGTCGGCGCCCGAAACCATCTGCAGGACGGCGTCGGCCTGACGACGGGCGGGATCGGCCGCGCCGCCGAAGTCGGCGAACATCTGCATGTCGATGACGGCGACGTTGCCCGGCAGGATGTTCACCGACAGGAAGCCCTGTCCGCGGCGCGCGACGCCCACCTCGAACGGCACCGGCTCCAGTGAGCGAGGGGCGGACGCCGCGACGGCCGGTGCGGCCGACGGGTCCCGCCAGCTGACATTGAAGTGCCGGTCCAGCGGCTTCATCCGGCGGGTGAGGGCGACCTCCAGATCGCGAGGATCGGTCAGGGAGTCATATAGCCCCGCCTCCGCTTCAGATCGCAGCACGTCGGCGATCTCCCGCCCCCGTTCGACGTCGAAATAGCGGTCCTCGACCGCCTGGGCGATCTGGGCCACCACGGTGCGCGGCGCGACCGACTGGGCCTGGACCGGCGCCGCGAACAGCAGCGCGGCGGCCAGGATGGGAACGATCTTCATGCGGCTCTCCTTTGCCCTACGGCTAGGAGGCGGCCGGGGACCGGTCCAGTGAACTCCCGGTAAGCTGTAGCGGCAGCGACAAGTTTGCGACCAACCCGCCCGTCGGACGGTTCGCCAAGGTCACATCTCCGCCCGACGCCCGCGCCGCCTGACGCGCAACGGTCAGCCCCAGACCCGCGCCGCCCGTCTCGCGATTGCGCGAGCGTTCGGCGCGGTGGAAGGGCTCGAACACGGCCTCCAGCTCGTCTTCCGGCAGGCCGGGGCCGTCGTCCTCCACCGTGACCACGGCCGCGCCGTCCAGGGCGAAGGCCTTCACCCGCGCGGCCCCGCCATACTTCACGGCGTTGCCGATCAGGTTGTCCAGCGCCCGGCGCAGGGCCGCCGGGTCCGCCAGGACGGGCAGGGCGCCGCCGCCGTCGAACGCCACCGCCGCCCCCGTCTCGGCGAAGCCCGACACGCAGTCCGAGGCCAGGGCGTCCAGATCCAGCGGTTCGCGCCGCTCCGGCGTCGTCTCCCCGCGCACGAAGGCCATGGCCTGGCCGATCAGGGCGTCCATCTCCTCGATGTCGGCGGCCATCCGGTCGCGCACGGCGTCCGGTGCCTGCTCCGCCCGGAACCGCAGCCGTGTCAGGGGCGTGCGCAGATCATGGGCGATGGCCGCCACCGTCTGGGCCCGCTGGCGCATGTGGTTGCGCAGGGACGCCTGCATATCGTTGAAGGCGTGGATGGCCGTGCGCACCTCGGCGGGACCGGACGGCTTCAGCGGCTCAGCCTCGGGATCGGCGCCCAGCCGCTCGGCGGCTTCGGCGAAGACCCGGATCGGACGGGTCAGCCGCCGCGCCATCCACCAGACCAGCGGCGCCAGCAGCAGCATGGAGATGATCAGGCCCAGCAGCACCCGCTGCTGCCAGGGCGACAGCAGGCCGCGCGGCGGCTCCACCGTGGCCCAGCGGCCGTCCGGCTGCTGCACCGAGGCAGTGAAGGGGGCGAAGGTCAGGCGGTCGGCGCGGATCGTGAACTGCTGCACCGTCGAGCTTGAGCTCACGACCATCCGGCCGCTGCCCTCAGGCCGCCGCAGGGTGAAGCGGGTGGGGCCGTCCTCCTGAACCGTCCCGCCTTCGACGCCACGCACGGTCGGTGCGCCGGCGGGGCCGTCGGGCCGCACGAAGATGAAGTTCACGTCCCCCCGCACGCGTTCTCCGCGCTTGGCCTCGATCCTGGGCTGATCGTCCGGGCGCGGACCGCGACGGCGCGGCCCCCGGTCAACAGAGACATGCACCTTTCCGGGCACGACATTCAGTTGCTCGGCCAGTGAGTTTGCGATCGCCGCCGCGACCGGATCATGGCTGTCACGCTCGCTGCGCTTGACCGGCTGGTCGGTGATCCGCCGTTTCAGGGGGCGTCCGTCCGAGGTCTCGGCCGGTTCGCCCTTCAGCGCGCGCCCTGCGGCCTCGATGCTGAAGCCCACCGGCCGAGGCTCGGGCGACAGCACGACCAGGCCGAAGGTCACGGCCTGCGACAGGATCAGGGCCACGGCCGCCAGCGCGGCGACCTGGACGAAGACGGGGAAGGAGGAGGGACGCTTCAAGCCGCGCCCCGCTGACGCTCGACCTTCACGTCGAACATATAGCCCTCGCCGCGCAGGGTCTGGATCATCTCCAGCCCCGACCCGTCGTCCAGCTTCTTCCTCAGGCGGCTGATCTGCACGTCCATGGCGCGGTCGAACACCTCGGTGTCGGCGCCGCGCGCGCGCTCCAGCAACTGGTCACGGGTCATCACACGACCGGGCCGTTCGGCGAAGGCGCGCAGCAGGGCGAACTCGCCGGCGGACAACGTCACCTGATCGCCGTCGGGCCGCGTCAGCTCGCGCCGCAGCAGATCCAGCCGCCAGCCGGCGAAGCTCAGGGCCGGCCCGGTCGCGCCCGGCTCCTCGCGCGGACGGCGCAGCACGGCCCGCACCCGCGCCAGCAGTTCGCGGGGATTGCAGGGCTTGGCCAGATAATCGTCGGCGCCCAGTTCCAGGCCGATGATCCGGTCGGTGTCCTCGCCCATGGCGCTCAGCATCACGATCGGCGTGCCCTTGCCCGACAGGCGGCGGCAGACGGACAGCCCGTCCTCGCCCGGCATCATCAGGTCCAGCACGATCAGGTCGGGCGCGCGCGCGGCGATGGCGCGGTCCATCTCGGGCGCCGAGGCGGCGCCCACGGCGTCATAGCCGTGCTGGATCAGGTAGTCGCACAGCACCTCACGGATGCCGGGGTCGTCGTCGACGACGAGAATGCGTTGGTTGTCGGTCTGCATGGTCCTCATTCTGCCCGGGCTTGAAGACGCCGTCATTTCACGCCTGAAACATTGTCCGGGAACGCTGAAATATGGGTGCAAAGGCAGGGTGGTCCAACGGGGTCAACGCAACTCTGGAAGGCCCCGCCCCATGCTGACCCTCATCGCCCTGTCCGCCGCCCTGATGCAGGAGCCGCCGGCTCCCCCGCCGCCCCCGCTGGAGGTGCGCAGCCATGTCGTCTTCTTGGGCGGGACGGACGGACCGGGCAATCTCGACGCCGACGGCGACGGCCAGGTGACCCGCGACGAGTTCGCCGCCCCCCTGAACGACGCCTTCGGCCGGATGGACAAGGACGGCGACGGCCGCCTCTCGTCCGAGGAACTGGCCTCGGGTCACGGGCCGGGCGACGCCAACGTCCGGGTGCGCCGTCTCGGCGGCGGTGATGTCGAGCGCTTCGAGCTGCGCCGCGATGGTCCGGCCGGTGAACGCGGCGCCCGCTTCGAACGGGACGGCGAGCGCACCATGGTCTTCGTCGGCCCCGAGGGCCGGGGCGGGGACGGCGAGGTCGTCATCCGCACCCTGCGTGACGGCGACGGTCCGCGCGTCATCCGCTTCGACCATGGTGCCGAGATCGTCCGCGACGGCCGCGTCGTGGTGCATACCGACGGCGCCCGCCACGGTCCGGATGACCTCGACAAGGACGGCGACGGCAAGGTCAGCGAGGCGGAGTTCATCGCTCCCCTGCGCGAAGCCTTCGCCCGCATGGACGCCGACCACTCCGGCTTCATCGATGACGGCGAGAACGGCGGCGAGAACCAGGTTCACGTCTTCGCCCACCGCATCGACCGCGACGGCGAGTGATCCGCACCCGGCGATTTCGTGATTTGGCCGTCATGCGGAGGGCGCCCTAACGTGGGCTGATGTCCTTCCGTCGTCTCGTTTCACGACTGACCGTGTCAGCCGCGATGGGCCTTGCGCTCGTCGCGGCTCCGTCGTTCGCGGCTGCGACTTCGGATGAAGCGCCCGCCGCCTCGGCTCCGGCGGCGGCGCCGACGCGCGACCGGGCGCGCATGAACCAGCGGGTCTTCGATCAGGTCTGGGGCGAGGTCCGCACCCAGTACTATGACCCGCAACTCCACGGGGTGGACTGGAACGCGGCGCGCCGCACCTATCGCCCGCAGGCCCTGGCCGCCCATGACGACCGCGCCCTCTATGTCGTGCTCGACGAGATGCTGGGCCTGCTGGACGACGATCACGCCGGAGCCGCGCCGCCCGCCGTCGCCCGCCGCCAAGATCGCCTACGCGAGCGTCGGGCCGCCATCGGCGTCACCCTGCGTCCCGACCCCGCCCATCCCGGCGACTACACGGTCGAGAGCGTCCGTCGCGGCTCCCCGGCCGAGGCGGCGGGCGTGGCCGAGGGCTGGCGGCTGCACACCGGCGACAGCCTGTGGAGCCCGGAACAGGACGTGGTCGAGGGGCGGTCCATCCATCTGGCCTTCACGGACGAAGAGGGCCGGCCGCGTCCGCTGGACCTGACCCCCGTCACCATGGATCCCCAGCCCGCCTTCATCGCCGACCGCTCGCGCCCGGGCGTGGTCGTGCTGCGGGTCGACGGCTTCGAGGCCGGGCTCGGCCGCTGGATGGGCGCCGAGCTGGCGGATCTGTCGCCCGATACGGACGTCATCGTCGATCTGCGCGGCAATCCCGGCGGTCGGCTGATGGAGGCCGACGCCGTGCTCAGCTGCTTCCTGCCCCGTGATCAGGTCTGGGCCACGCGCACCCCGCGCTCAGGCCGTCAGATCGTGATGCGGACCGAGGGCGGCTGCGGCGCGCTGGACGGTCCTGTGGCCAATCCCGTCGCGGTTCTGGTGGACGGCGACAGCCGCAGCGCCGCCGAACTGACCCCCGCCGCCTTGCAGGAGGCCGGTCGCGCCGTCGTCATCGGCGAACGCACCGCCGGCGCCGTCCTGGTCTCGCAGGAGACGCGCTTGCCGGACGGCGGCCGCCTGACGCTCAGCCGGGCCGACTTCGTCACTTCCGGCGGCGTGCGGCTCGAGAAACGCGGCGTCACCCCCGATCACGAGGCTCCGGTCACTCGCGAGGATCGTCGCGCCGGCCGCGATCCAGCCCTGCAGGCGGCGATCGACGCCCTGGCCTCAGAAGGGCGTGACGAAACAGCCTTGGCCGGAGCGGCTCCCGCGCTCTAGCCTGCGGTCATGATCCGCACCGGTCTTCGCGCCCTCGTCGTCGCCTTCGCTCTATCGCTGGCGGCCTGTTCCACCATTCCCTTCGAGAAGATCGGCGAAATCCCGCCGCCGGTGCAGGTCGAGAACGGCTCGCCCGAGCGCGCGGCCCTGAACGGCGAGGTCTACGACGCCGCCGTCGGCTATGTGGAGCGGCTGTTCTACAAGCGTGGCTTCGGCGGCGTGCCCTTCGCCCAGGAGGCCGCCACCCGCCGCCCCGCCGCCGTGGCCGAACCGGACGAGGACGGCTTCTACGCCCGCCTGACCGAACTGCTCGAGACTCTCGACGACGACCACACCCACACCCTCAGCCCGGTTGAGCGCGAGATGGTCCATGCCCGCGAGCAGGGCGAGGCGAGGGCGGGATTCGGCATCGTCATCACTCCGCGCGGGGATGACCGGTTTGTCGCCCTGGTCCGTCCCGGCACGCCCGCGGCCGAGGCGGGCGTCCTGCCGGGCTGGAAGCTGGAAACCGTCGCCGGGCGTCCGGCCCTGTTCGCGCCGCCGCCGGTGGTGGGCCGCACGGATCGGGTCGTCTTCAGCGACGAGGCGGGCGCCGAGCACGCCATGGATCTGACCGCCGTCCTGACCCCGCCCATTCCGCGCTTCGAGACCCGGACGCTGGACGGCGGCGTCGCCTACATCCGCTTCGACGACTTCGACCAGGCGCGCTACGACGAGTTCCAGGCCGAGATGGAGCGGCTGGCCGAAGCGCCGCCACCCGGCCTGATCCTCGATCTGCGCACCAACGGCGGCGGACAGCTGAACCTCGAGGGACTGACCCTGTCGTGGTTCTTCACGGACAAGCAGGACGTGGTTGTGCTCAAGGGCCGCTTTATCGACCGTCGCCTGCACGTCGATCCCGCGGACCACCCCTATCTTGGCCCTATGGTGGTGCTGACGGGACCGGGTTCAGCCAGCGCCGCGGAGCTGCTGGCTGGCGTCCTTCAGGAGACTGGCCGCGCGACCATCGTCGGCGACACCACACGAGGCGCGGTGACCGGCACGCGAGCGATCAACCTGCCCGATGGGGGCCTGCTGCGCATCGGCATGATCGTGATGACCACGCCTGACGGCCGCACTCTGGAGAAGGTCGGGGTTGTCCCGGACGTGGTCGTGCCCGACGACTGGCGCGCGGTGCGCGACGGCCGCGACCCGTCGCTGGAGGCGGCGCTGGCCGCCGTGCGTGACGCCCCTAGTGCAGCGCCACGCTGATCCGCAGGGCGGCGACCACCACCGCTGAGGCGTCGCGGTCCCCGCCGGGATTGTTGATCCACTGGACGCTGGGCTGGAAGGTCACCCGACCGAAGGTGTCGGCATAGGTCAGCTCGACCCCTTCCTCGGCATGGGCGGCGTCGATGCCGTCGTCGCGGAAGTTCGCCCGCGCCTTGTCTGACAGCAGGCCCTGGTGCAGGCCCAACGACAAGGCGGCGTCGGGCCGTGACGGGAAGACGTGGTCCAGACGGACGCCCGTCTGCCATCCGCCCTGGAAGTCCGTCGTGTCGCCGTCCGACAGTCCGACCCGCAGGAAGGCGCGCGCGCTCAGGCCGGCGTTATTCTCATAGAAGCCGCCCTCCGCCAGGGCATAGGCGCCCTGCGCCTGCCGGTGCGCCGGATCGCCGAGCGGGGTCGTGTCGCGGATGTCGTCCTGGTCCTCACCGTACCGCCAGCCGCCGACGGCCAGCCGCACCGGGCCGTTCCATCCGGCCTCGGCCAGGTACAGGGCGCCGCTGTCCAGGTCGGTGTCCACGTTGGCGTCGCCCAGCGAACCCGCCTCGGCGTTCACCGCCGCCATCTGCACATAGCGGCCGTCCGGATCACCCAACCGCAGGCGCACGGCCAGGGCGGTCGAGGGGAAGATTGACGGACCGTTCGGCCCCGTCGCGGCCAGTTCGGATCCAATGCCGAAGGGCGGCGCGATCAGCAGGTCCGAGGCCGAGGTCGAATAGAATTCGCTGTTCACGTCATAGAGGCCGGCCAGGACCGAGCCCGCGCCGAAGTCCTGCTCGATCCACAGCTCGTAGACGCGCGCGCCCTGATCGGCGACCTCGATGTTGTCTATCCCCTGCAGCGTTCCAGCCAATGCGTTGGGCTCGCCGCCGTTGTTGTTCAGCAGATAAACGTGAAGCTTGGCGCCGCGCAGGCCGATCAGCCGCTCAAGATCGCCGTCGACGATAATGTCCAGATTGTCCAGAAATCGTCCGGACTGCGCCTGTCCGCCAGAGACGACGCCGGTGATATCGGCGGTATAGGTAACCTCGGTCGACCACGCGCCGCTTGTGTCCTGTGCCGAACATTGCGTGGAAATCGCGGCTGAACCCAGAACCGCTACGGCGGACAGGGCAAACAACTTGATGAAACGGGAAGTCGTCATATCGAATGTTCTTCACGGCTGGAGAATTGCGGCCAAGTCGTGATTGATTACATATCGACTTTGCCTTGATTAACTTCTAGCGCGCATGATTTGAACTTGACTTAAGCTTCAACTACGTAGTTTCCACCTAACAAAAAAGCGAAGTATTAACCGTTTTCAGGCGATTTCGCCCTCAACAATGAGGGCCTAAATGTTCAAGACGATCCGTACCAAGGTCGCGTTCGCGGGCCTTTCCGTTCTCCTTCTCTGCGGCTTCAGCGCCGGCGCCGGACTGTGGATGACCACGGCCCTGGGCGATGCGCTCGAGCAATCCAGCCGCTCGTCGGAGGTGCTACGCAACCACATGCTGGCTGACATGATGCACGACGCCCTGCGCTCGGACGTGCTGTCGGCCATCCTGTCCACCGACCCGTCCGCCGGGGTGAACCTCGCCGACGTCCGCACCGAGACCGGCGAGCACGTGGCTACCTTCCGCGAGGCGATGGAGTCCAACCAGGCGCTGGCGACCGATCCCGAGATTCATGAAGCCTTGGCGGGGATCGAAGCGCCCCTGCAGGCCTACATCGCCTCCGCCGACCGCATCGTCGATCTCGCCGGTCGCGACCCGGCCGCCGCGCGCGCGGGTCTGCCCGGTTTCAAACAGGCCTTCCTCGATCTCGAGACCCGCATGGAGACCGTCTCGGAGCGAATCGAGGCCGTCGCCGCGGCGTCCAAAGCCTCGGCCGAATCCCAGGCCGCCCTCGGCGAACGCATCATGCAGGGCGCCATCGGCCTGGGCGTGCTGTTCAGCCTGGCCCTGATTTTCGCCTCCCTGCGCATGGTCGTCGCCCCGATCCAGGCGCTGGCGCGTGAGATGCGCGCCCTGGCCGCCGGCCGCACCGACGTCGATCTGACCAGCGCCCGTCGCGGCGATGAGATCGGCGCCGTCGGCCGCGCGGTCGAGGATCTGCAGGCGCTGATCGTCGAACGCATGACCACCGAGGCCGCCGAGGCGGATCGCCGCCGCGCCGCCGAGGACGCCCAGCGCCGCCTCACCGAAAGCGAACGCGAAGCCCAGGCCCGCGATCAGGGCCTCGTCGTCGCCGCCCTCGGCAGCGGCCTATCCTCGCTCAGCCAGGGCGACCTGACCCACCGTATCGAAGCCGGCTTCCCCGCCGACTACGAACAGCTGAAGGCCGACTTCAACGGCGCCATCAGCCAGCTCGAACAGGCCATGAGCCAGGTCGTCTCCAATGTCTCGGCCATCCGGTCGGGCTCGGGCGAAATCAGCCACGCCGCCGACGACCTGTCGCGTCGTACAGAACAACAAGCGGCCTCGCTGGAAGAGACCGCCGCCGCGCTCGACCAGATCACCGCCACCGTCAACAAGACCGCTTCGGGCGCCCGTCAGGCCGCCAGTGTCGTGCTCGCCGCCCGGGGTGACGCCGAAACCAGCGGCGCCGTCGTCCGCGACGCCGTCGAGGCCATGAGCGCCATCGAACAGTCGGCCCAGCAGATCAGCCAGATCATCGGCGTGATCGACGAGATCGCCTTCCAGACCAACCTGCTGGCCCTCAACGCCGGTGTTGAAGCGGCGCGCGCCGGTGACGCCGGCCGTGGCTTCGCGGTCGTCGCCTCGGAAGTGCGGGCCCTGGCCCAGCGCTCGGCCGAGGCCGCCAAGGAGATCAAGACCCTGATCTCCGCCTCGACCACCCAGGTCGATACCGGCGTGAAGCTGGTCGGCCAGACGGGCGAGGCCCTGCAACGCATTGTCGGCCGCGTGGCCGAGATCGACGGCCTGGTGTCGGAAATCTCCGCCTCGGCCCAGGAGCAGGCGACCGGCCTTCAGCAGGTCAACACCGCCGTCAACCAGATGGA
>Ga0209676_1003147_pt1 | contig 10545 bp, 9 predicted proteins | sample AraplaCvi_mLB_r2_FD_184282 | JGI IMG/M metagenome (GOLD analysis project Ga0209676, IMG submission 184282) | Arabidopsis root microbial communities from North Carolina, USA - plate scrape MF_Cvi_mLB_r2 (SPAdes) (version 2) | ecosystem: Host-associated > Plants > Roots > Endosphere | place: USA...
ATGGAATCCAAATTACTAGCAGCTCGAGCAGCTTTAAATGCAGGCGTGAAGGTGTTTATCGGAACTGGTCACGGTGCGAATAAGCTTGTCGATATAGTGGAAGGACGCGGGGATGGTACGTATGTTGAGCATGAGGCGCTAGCTGTTTTAACAAATAATAAACAGTGGATTGCACTCACGGAAGTATCTGGTAAAATTTTTATAGATAGCGGTGCTGAACATGCACTATTGGCAAATGGGAAAAGCTTGTTGCCTGCTGGTGTATTTCGTGTCGAAGGTGATTTTGCAAATGGCGACGTTGTTGAGGTCTATAGTGACAATGGACTTCTTGGTCGGGGTGAGGTCTTATATTCTTCCCTAGAGTTAGCACATGCGATGGGCAAACGTACAGATGAATTGACAAACTATCCGATTGAAGTCATTCACCGGGACAAATGGCTAAAAAATAAAACAAATTAAGGAGGAATTTACATGACAAGTGAAGTTCAACAAAAAGGAAAACTAGCAAAAGCTGCAAGCTATATTTTAAATATTAAAACAACCAGTGAAAAAAATGATGCTCTCACAAAAATTGCTGAGCAGTTAATAATCGACCAAGATACTATTATTGCTGAAAATGCAAAAGATTTAGCAAATGGCGAAAAACAAGGAATGCCCGCTTCTACACTTGATCGCATCATGTTAAACAAAGAACGAGTAGAAGCTATGTCCAGTGCCATTCAGTTACTTGTACAGTTAAATGATCCAATAGGCAGTCTCTTAGAGCGAATAGAAAAAGATAATGGCTTACTGATAGAAAAACGTCTTGTGCCACTTGGTGTTATCGGAATGATTTACGAGGCGCGCCCTAATGTAACAGTGGATGCAGCAACATTATCATTGAAAACAGGCAATGCTGTCATTTTACGTGGTAGCTCTTCGGCCAAATTTTCTAATGTAGCTCTTGTGGCAAGTATTCATCGTGCACTTAGTAAAACGTCTATCCCTGTGGACGCTGTACAATTAATCGAGGATACAAATCGTGAAACTGTCAAAGAATTATTCCATTTAAAAGAATACTTAGATGTTTTAATTCCTCGTGGCGGAAAGGCACTTATTGACTTAGTTGTAAATGAAGCCACTGTTCCAGTATTAGAAACAGGTGCTGGCAACTGCCATATTTATGTAGACCAAACTGCCGATTACATAAAAACAGAAAAAATTTGCATCAATGCGAAAACACAACGTCCTTCTGTTTGTAATGCAGCAGAAAGCTTACTTATTCATCCCGATTGGTTTAATGCGCACGGCAAACAGCTTCTAGGTGCTATGCATCAAGCAGGCGTCACAATTATCGGTGATGAATTCGTTTGTCAAGCTCTTGATTTCGCTCAACTAGCAACAACTGAAGACTATGCAACTGAATATTTAGATTTAAAGATAAGCGTTAAAATTGTGGAAAACGTTTATGAAGCAATTGAGCACATTAATAAATACGGCACAAACCACTCTGAAGCAATCATGACAGAGGATCAATTAGCAGCGGATACCTTCTTAAATAGTGTGGATGCTGCAGCTGTTTATCATAATGCCTCAACTCGCTTCACAGACGGCTTTGAATTTGGCTACGGTGCAGAAATCGGCATTAGTACGCAAAAATTACACGCTCGTGGACCAATGGGCTTACCAGCGTTAACATCTACAAAGTATTACATTCACGGTAACGGCCAAATCCGAGAATAATTGTAGAACTATTAATGAAAAGCCGACAGTTGACACACGCTGTCGGCTTTCTTTGCTTACGGATTGAATGAGTTTGTAGCCGAGAGAAAAAACGGAGTTATGTAAGCATCAGGATGATAATAACTTTTATAGAAAGAAGGTTTAGAATGAACACTTCAGCGATAATTAAATTAACGGTTTCAATGGCACTTTTTGGCTCCATTGGTTTTTTTACTGTCCATACAGGCGTACCTGCTATCGAGCTAGTATTTGTCAGATGTATTTGCGCTACCCTCTTTCTAGGAGCTATGTGGCTTGTCACAGGTGGTCATAAAACGGAGAAGTGGGAAAAAAAAGAAATACTTCGTACACTTCTTTGCGGTGTCTTTATCGTCTTAAACTGGGTATTTTTATTTAAAGCCTTTGAAGAAATGTCGATTTCTATTGCTATTTCTATCTATAATTTAGCACCTATATTTGTATTAATTTTTGGCGCATTGTTTTTAAAAGAGAAGATGACTATCCAAGCATTGCTCGCAACAGTAACTTGTTTTATCGGCAGTATGTTCATTATCGGCTTAAATAATTTTTTGTCACTCTCTGAATTTATGAAATCAGGCTTTATTTGGGCATTACTGTCTGCATTATTTTACGCATTTACGATGCTAACAAGTAAAACGATCAAAAATCTTAGCTCTTACGCCTTAACATTTATCCAAACGGCAGTCGGAATTGTCATACTATTCCCATTTGTTGATTTTTCATTATTTGAAGGCTTAACGACAACAAACTGGCTTTATATTTTAGGAACAGGCTTTATTCATACAGGATTTGTTTACTATTTATTTTTTGATAGCATTCGTAGTCTCTCTACAATTCTAGTTTCAGTATTAGTATTTGTTGACCCTGTTGTAGCTATTTTGCTCGACATGGTATTGCTTGACTTTATGCCGAGCTTCATGCAAACAATTGGTATTATATTAATTTTTGGTGGCATTTTTTACACAATTTACGTGCCAAAGAAAAGGCGTGTACCTCAGGCTTAGTCTTTTTCTATGTAAAGGAGTTTTTTCATGAGTAAACTTTATGCAATTGGTGAATTATTAATTGATTTTACGCCTACTAAACAAAATGCCTTCCTTACTGCAGTTGAGCAATTTACTAAAAATGCTGGTGGGGCCCCTGCCAATGTTGCTGCTGTTTGTGCAAAACTTGGGCAGCAAGCAGCTCTAATCACACAAGTAGGTCGTGATGCTTTTGGAGATTTTCTTATAGAAACGTTAAAAAAGGTTAATGTCGATACAAACTATATCGTTCAAACTGTTGAGGGTGAAACAAGTCTAGCCTTCGTTTCCCTGACAAATGATGGGGACCGTGACTTCTTATTTTATCGTCGTCATGCAGCAGATTTACTTTACAACAAAGAGCAACTTCCACCAAATCTATTAACAAGTAATGATATTCTCCATTTTTGTTCAGTTAATTTAGTGGAAAGTCCAATGAAGCACGCACATATGGCTTTGATAGAACAGGCTCATCAGGCAGGTAGTCTTGTTTCTTTTGATCCCAATGTTCGATTACCTCTTTGGAACGATGAGAAGGCATGTCGTCAAACCATTTTAGAATTTTTACCAAAGGCCCATCTTGTTAAATTGTCCGAAGAAGAGCTTTTGTTTTTAACGGCGATTGAGGATGAAAATTCAGCAGTCCAATCATTATTTCAGGGGCAAGTACAAGTACTCATAATTACACGTGGAGCAGAAGGTGCAAGTCTATATACTAATGAGCTCCACGTCAAAGTGCCAGCTGACAATGTCCATGCGATAGATACAACTGGAGCGGGCGATGCCTTTATTGGAGCAGTGTTAACTATTCTCCTTAAGAAGCAGATTACAGCCTTTAATCTAATCGACTTTTGTAAGCAGCAGACTATCCCTCTCCTGACATTCGCAAATCGTTATGCTGGGGCATCGACAGAAAAACATGGTGCCATTGCATCTTATCTTGCCAAGCATGAGCTGTCATTTAAAAACGATTTTATTTTTTAAATATTTCGGAACTTATTCTTTTGACATTCGTATTAGGTAGAGACAGGTTAAATAAAAGGAGGAACGACGGTGAAATCAATTACTAAAAAGCGGACAAAAGCCTTTTTCATTGATTTGGCAATATCAACAGTTGTCGCTACTGGTGTAGAATACGTTCTGCGAAAAAAAAGTGAAAAACGAAGCAATTCATGCCATTATCACACCAACAGTCGTTATGTGGTCTCTTGAATTTGCACAATTACGTAAAAGTGGACAAACAGTTGGCTATAAAACAATGGGACTCGAACTCGCAAATGAAAATGGGTCAAAGCTAACAGCCCCTCAAATTATTAAAAGAATGGCTTATCGAGATACAATTAGCACTTTTGATTACTTAAAAAGTCCAAAAGCATTTGAACAACAAAATGGTCAACTTCTTCCTCACGACAACTTTTCAGGTACAGTTGTAAAGGAAGTCTAGCAGATAAGGCTGCTCAAATATAATTTTGAGTAGCTTGTTTTATTATATCGAGAATCAACGAGGGAGGAACTTTACAATTGAAATTGGATCATGTTGTTGAGGTTTTACTCGAAAGTCTAAAAGATGATCAATATATCGAAGCTGTATTTTTAAGAGGATCAATGGCTAGAGATGAGCATGATGAATTTTCAGATATTGATATGTATTGTGTTGTCAAAGAAGAAAATATCGAAGTATTTTTGCCAAACCGGAACAAACATATTAAAACATATAAACAAACGTTGTTCATTGATGATATCTATATTATTGCCCCTCAGTTATTAGTCGTATATGAAGATATGATTCATATTGATTTATTCACCGTAACACCCACTGAAATAAGTAATAAAGATGCAATAAAAGTATTATTTGATCCAAATGGAATTCTTACCTCTAAACAGAGGAATACCACTTTGTCATTAAGTCCACTCGAATTTCAAGATGCTGTAGATGATACTGTTTGGTATTTGTATCAATATTACTTGAGTGCTAAACGTGGAAATGCAATTTGGTGCGTTCATTTACTGCGGCATAGTTTAGAACACTTCGCCAAAGTACTATTACATAAATATTGTCCTGAACGGGCATCCCTTGGACTTAAAGCTTTACATCATTCGTTACCTCCTGACCGATTAGATGAGTTCGTCGATATTATGAATTGTATGAGCCTTGTAACATACGAGGTGGCAGTAAAGAAATTAGTGAACGCCTTCCACAATGAATCCAGTTGGATATTCGACAATGTGCCGGATCAAGAAGAAATTAAACCATTATGGGAAAAAATCAAAGAGCTATTATGCTAAAATAAAATAGCAAACTAGCATCTACCCTAGTTTGCTATTTTTCAGGAGTATCACGTTGAATGTCATCGAAAAAACAAATTCAGCTTATGTATAGTTTCTGCAACCTACACCCTATTAAATTGCTTTTTCATTAAAATATGTGGGATTCCACAATCCATAAATTCTTCACCCACACGTTTGTACCCTAATTTTTCATAAAAGCCTTCTGCATAGGATTGCGCATTTAATTTAGATTTTGTTAAACCTTTTTCTAGTGCTATTCCCTCTAAACTTTGGATAATGACTTTACCTAATCCAAAGTTACGGAATTCCTTTAATATACATATACGCTCTAGTTTGCCGTAGTCAGCAACAACTCGCAGTCTACCTGTGCCAACTGGTTGATCGTTATAGTACACAAGTATATGATCACATGCTGCATCCAGTGTGTCGAATTCATCAAATTCTTCTTCCTCAGATACTTTTTGTTCCTCTATGAAAACTTTTTGACGAATGGCAAAGGCTGTTTGTAAAGCTTTTTCGTCTGTAATTTTTATTGTGTTCATTTTGATATTTCTCCTCGTTTAATGACTTTTTTTGCAGATTGAAAGGTTGTCTGTGCTGGTAAAACTTTGTTTGCGCCGGTAAGTTCCTTTTTTCCGCCGCTAAGACTGGCTGTTGCGCCGCTAAAGTCCTTTCTTCCGCCGCTAAAACCGTCGTTTGCGCTGGTAAAGTCCTTTCTTCCGCCGCTAAAACCGTCGTTTGCGCCGGTAAAGTCCTTTCTTCCGCCGCTAAAACCGTCATTTACGCCGGTAAAATCCTTTCTTCCGCCGCTAAGACCGGCTGTTGCGCCGAGTTGTACAATGACATGTGATGCCAAACGTTTTCACGATCTTTTTGCTATAATTCTACTTAATATTGAAATTTTCTGATTTCTTTCACATAATTAAGTAAGATTGTACATTCGAAGGGCAGGTGCTATTTATGGCAAAACATCCTCTACTCGTACGTGATGTATTAAAGCGAAAGCATTTTGAATCTGCCAAGCTTATCGCAGGACAGCAAGGCCTAAATCGGCAAGTACTTTGGACACATATTTTGGAAATTAAAGATTTTGATACTTTAATAAATGGCGGTGAACTCATTTTAACAACTGGTGTTGGTTTACAGCTAGAGCTTGAAACACAAATTGCCTATTTACAAAACCTTATTCGCAATGGTGCTGCAGCACTTTGTATAGAGATTGGTGATTATTTTGATCATGTTCCTGCAGAACTGATTGCTTTGGCAAATGCTCAACATTTTCCGATTATCATTTTTGAAGATATTGTACGGTTTATCGATATAACGCAGGATCTACATACGTACATTATAAATCAGCATCAGCAAGCATTAATACAGCTAGATACGATTTCAAAGACTTTTATGGAATTATCGTTAATGCCAAATGGAATTTTAAAAATTTTGCAGGTGCTTCATCAAGATGCTGATACTTTATTTTTATTTGTCTCTGAAGATACGAAAAGCTTTTATTATCCTATAGAAGCCAAAAAGTATTTACGACTAATGGAGGACCACTGTCGGCAGCTAGAATTACAAGAGCCCATTCAACTTCTGTCCATTGACAACGATCATTTCGCCATCATTCCAGTCAATGGACTTGGACAAGTATGGGGCTTTTTATGTATGCATTTTGTACTGCCGAAGCCTAGTGATTATACGTTATTAAATCTTGAACGTGCAGCGATGTCTATTACCCAAATATTAATGCGTAATCGAATGTTACAGGAACGCCAACAAAGCCGTGAGGATGAATTTGTCCTCGCCTTAATACAAGGTCAGCCCGTTGATCTTCAGTATTATCAAAGCTATTTGCCAATGGAAAATCGCAACTTATTTTATCGTGTAGTGGTGTTTAATATTTCCGACTATGCCAATACCTTTTCAGAGGAAGATTGGCAAGAAATACAGCTACAAAATGTTATGTTTGTTCGTTCCATCCTAAAGAAGCTCGGCTTTTTCCCTACCGTTTCGGTTCGACAACATGAAATTATTATCCTTGCTTTTTACATTGCGGCAGATTATATGAATGAAAATCGTGACTCCTTTAATCAAGCCATTCAGCAGATTGTTGCTCGAAAAACACCACAGTTCTTTGAGCAAATAACTCTTACCTTTGGCATCAGCAATGTTTATCAATCCATCAACAGCGTGCAGCAAGGCTATAAGGAGGCAAAAACAACCATTCAAATGCAGCACAATGAACTAGCTACTTCTATTTACTACAAAGATTTAGGTGTTTACAGATTGTTATTATATCAGGAACATGCAGCCCTTTTGCAATACGTCAAAGATTATTTACAAGAAATATTGCTCATTGATCAAAAAAACGGTACTGACCTTTATCAAACGCTCTGTGTTTATTTAGCATGCAATGGTGCGAAAAATGATACAGCTGAACAACTTTTTATTGTCCGTCAAACACTTTATAAGCGAATTGAACGACTAGAAAATATTTTAGGTGCTGATTTTTTACAGGCCCCTTATCGTCTCAATATAGAAATTGCGGTGAAGGCCTATGAATTATTGAAAAAAACAGCACCTGATCTACTACGCTTTTGAACGTGGATCCATAAAATCACGTAACGCATTGCTTAGCATATACAAACCTAACACGAGTACTGTAATGGCTCCACCTGGCGCATAAGTATACCACGGGGCTCCAACCAAATAGGCTTGTGAATCTTTTAACATTCGTCCCCAACTAGGGTTTGGTGGTTGCACGCCAAGCCCTAAGTAACTCAGAGCGGCCTCCGCAAGCATTGCAGTTGCAAAGGTCACAGTTGCCGCGACAATAATCTGTGATGAAATATTCGGTAATATATGGCGGAACATAATGCTATAAGGTTTTACACCAATTAACTTTGCAGCTAATACATATTCGCTGTCACGATGTTGGACAAAGCCACTGCGTGCAATTCTGGCAATGGCCGGTATGGCAATAATGCCTAATGCTATAGCAGTATTAACAATCCCTGGTCCAAATACCGCAACGAGCATTAAAGCTAAAATTATTCCTGGAAAGGCCATTAATGCATCCATCATGCGCATAAAAATTTCATCGATCCATCCACCCATATAGCCCGCTATACCACCAATTAAAATGCCAAAAATTGTTCCAATACATACTGTTAATAAACCGACTGCAAAGGCCGTTTGTGTTCCTTTCATAATGCGGCTAAAAATATCACGACCAAATTCGTCCGTACCAAAAAGATAATCACTGCTTGGGCTACGTAGCTTTTGAGGTATATTCATAGAATTCACATCGTGTGGCGTGTAAAAAAAGCTAACAACCATTACAATTAGAAAACCGACAATGACTAGTAGACCAATGATTAAATTGATATTTTTCGTGTACCTCTGTATATTTTTCATCGTATCCACCCCTCATCGTAATCGGATTCTAGGATCTATCACAGAATATAAAATATCGACCATAAAATTGATCATGACCACCGCTACAGTAATATACATGACGATTCCCTGCACTAATGGAAAATCACGATTACTAATAGCCGTGATAAGCAGTTGGCCAACGCCTGGCAATGAAAATACTTGCTCCACAATAATTGTTCCTGCAACAACCTCCGCCATAATCAGTCCAAAGACCGTTAATATCGGAATCATCGAATTTTTTAAGACATGCTTATACATGACATTTTGCTCAGACATCCCTTTACTGCGAATCGTACGCACATAATCGAGCTGAACTTGCTCTAAAATTGCAGTACGAACATAGCGGAAATTGACAGCAATTTGCGGAATTGCAATGGTTAATGCAGGTAGAACAAGCGTGCTTAGCGCTCCTGCTACACTTTGCGTCCATGGAATATATCCACTAATTTTAAAGAAGCTAAATTGCATGCCAATATATAGAATGAGCATCATGCCCAGCCAGAAAGAAGGGACGGCCATGCCGACTTGCGTTACTGTCGACAACGACACATCACTTAGCTTATTTTGTCTTCTCGCCGCAAACATCCCTAATGGTAAGGAAATGATTAATACAATTAAGAGGGTGAGCCCAGCCAATGATATCGTTACAGGTAGTCTGTCAAAGAGTAATTCTTTTACCGGCATTGAAAAACGAATGGAATTCCCTAATTCCCCTGTCAATAATCCTTTCATCCAATCCGTATATTGCTCATAAAGGGGGCGATTCAAGCCAAGCTCTGATCGCAAATTTTCAATTTGTGTGGGATCCGCTTCAGTGCCTAACATTGTCCGAACCGGATCACCAGGTAAAATTTGAAAAACACCGAATGTAATAATTGACACTAGAAGGATGGTTGTTATTAACAGAATGAATCGACGTATAATATACATCATCTAGCACTCATCCCTTTCTAGTTAGAAAATTTAACCTCTGACATATCATGGAACCAGAAAGGGTAGCTCTTTAATCCAGTAACTTGCTTGTCAGAGCCCCAAACAATCTGATAATCCGCAACATAAACTGCTGCTGCCTGCTCAGCTAAAATTTCCTGTGCGCGATGGTAATAGTCAATTTGTTTTGCCTGATCCGACTCCTTCAAAACATCCGCCATAATTTTGTCGTATTCATCATTTTTAAATAAGAAGAAGTTTTCACTATCATTCGTTGAAATGTAATCATTTAAAATTTCGTAGGCAGATGCACGACCCGTTAAATCGATCGTTGTCATTTGATAGTCGCGTCCAAAATAAACTCGGTCTAGCCAAATTCCCCATTCTACAACCTCAATTTCCACATCAATACCGATTTCCTTTAAATTATCTACAACAATTTGTGCGATATTCGAATAAATATCATTATGCGAAGACACTGTAATTTTTGTTTTAAAGCCATCAGGGTAGCCCGCCTCAGCTAATAATGCTTTTGCCTTTTCCACATCTCGCTTATACATGCTTTCTAAATCTTTCTTTTGATAGTCTCCCATCGCTGGACTCATATTTGAACCAAGTGGAACAGCATATCCTGCAAACACTGAGTCAATAATATCGGACTTACTTATGGCGTAGTTGATTGCCTGACGGACCTTGACATTATCAAAAGGTGCTTTAGTTTCGTTGAATGTAATGATTAACGATGAGTTATTATTTTGATGAGATAAATTATAATTCCCCTCTACTTCACTTACACGATGCCAAGGAACACTCGTTACATCTACTTCATTGGCCATTAAACTCATAATCGCTGCTTGATCATCCGACTGGAATGTAAACGTCACTTTATTTAAGTATGGAAGACCTTCCTTCCAGTAGTTTTCATTTTTCTTTAGCTCTAAATTTGTACCAGGAGAGTATTTTACATAAGCAAATGGCCCAGTGCCTATTGGATTTTCATTATGCTTGCCATCATTGCTTTTTGGTACAATGGCTGATTGTCGAGCAGTTAATGAATAGAGGAAATTGGAGTTTGGCTCCTTCAGTTTTATGACAAATGTATTGGCATCTGGTGCTTCTGTTGACA